>Ga0209417_1001637_pt1 | contig 40082 bp, 36 predicted proteins | sample RifGroF2_FD_184002 | JGI IMG/M metagenome (GOLD analysis project Ga0209417, IMG submission 184002) | Groundwater microbial communities from Rifle, Colorado, USA - Groundwater F2 (SPAdes) (version 2) | ecosystem: Environmental > Aquatic > Deep subsurface > Groundwater | place: Rifle, Colorado... | reverse complement strand
GGGATTCTTTCTTTGGCGAAGTGATTCTCTTAGCGACCAAATCTGCTTTTAAATTATTTTCTGAGAGGTAGTCTTCCATATAGTTATTTTACCAAAAAAATTGGTTGGCGGCCAATGGCCATGGCTAATCGTGCGGCCTTGGCTTTCTCGTGACGGTCTCGAACCTTATTAAAGAGTATATAGACCAAGAAAGACATAAAAACTAGGAGTCCCAACGACAAGCCAAGGCCAGCCAGAGCCTCCTGATTAGATATGAAGATATTAAAGGCGAAGTGGAACATTGTCCCGATGGCTATTCCCATGATTATTAATTTCTTCTTATGGTGTTGATAGAACCAGGCCATAGCCAGAAAGTACCCTATTATGGCAGAGGAGAGGGCGTGGAGGATGGTTGCGCCGAGAGATCTTAGCCCTATGGTTTCGAGAGCTATTAATGCTTGACTGCTACTGGTATTAAATACATCGCCTCCGGGGATTATTTTGAACATGAAAAGAATGTTTTCTATGGCTGCGAATCCAAGTGCCGCTGTGATCATGTAGATCATGCCGTCCATGGGTTCGTCAAACTCCGGACTTTTCAATACTATAATGACTATCGCATAGAACTTAACAAGCTCTTCGACTAACGCTGCCCAGAGTACGAATCCGGCGTTTGATGCTCCAATAAGGCAATTGGATCCAATCATTTGACAGAAGCCGTATTGGAGTAAGATCGCTAGCGGAGCTATAACGATTCCCATTAAGAATGTTTTTATTACTAGGTACTTAGGTTCAGGGTGGCAATCTTCGCGCATAAAAAAAGACATCCAGATTAGACTTGGAAGTAGGCCAATCGCTATCAAGATAGCGCTACTGACGACGGGAGTTAATTCCATTAATTATAAGTATACCTTAAGTGAGGCTAATTAAGCAGGCCAGTTTTCCACTAGCAGAAGTTTTTTGTTGGTTATAGGAAGGCTTGAGTATATCTCCTCTGTGATAAATGGCATAAAAGGATGAAGAAGCTTGAGAAGATTGGCTAGGCAGTAAATCAAAATCTTTTGAGTATTGGTCTTTGTTTGACTGTCTAAAATCTGAGTCTTGCTAGCCTCAATGTAGATGTCGGCCAGTTTGTACCAGGCGAATTGATATATCTCTTGAGCAGCTTGATGGAGCATGAGCCGCTCAAGGCTATCACTAACGCTCTTCGTAGTCGCATTGAGGGACTCTAAGATAGCCGCATCGGGGGCTGTTGTTGGTTTTGGTTGCTCATCGGTTATCAGGAGCTCAGAATCAGTATTGGTCAGTATAAATCTAGATATGTTCCAGATCTTATTGGCGAAATGTTTCATACCTTTAATTTTATCCTCGGCTAAGGGGATGTCGTTGCCTGCGGCTGTTGAAAAGATTAAAGCGAATCTTAGCGCATCGGTGCCGTACCTATCGGCCATCTCGATCGGATCGATAGCATTGCCTTTAGATTTGGACATTTTCTGCCTATCTTTGTCTCTAATTAATCCATGAAGGTAAATCGTTTTGAAGGGGATCTCTCCTAAGCAGTATCCGGTCATGAGAATCATTCTAGCTACCCAGAAGAATAGAATGTCGTAGCCGGTTTCGAGTACGTCGGTCGGATGAAACTTAGATAGATCCTCGGTCTTATTGGGCCAGCCTAGGGTGGAGAATGTCCATAGGCCGGAAGAGAACCAGGTGTCGAGCGTGTCGGAGTCTTGCTGCCAATCTTGGCTGGCTGGTGCGTCGACGCCTACATAGATCTCATGATCACGATACCAAACAGGAATACGATGACCGTACCAAATTTGTCTCGAGATGCACCAGTCACGCAGGTTATCTATCCAGTGAAAATATGTTTTTGAGAAATGGTCTGGAATTATATTGATTTGGCCGCTCTCAACTACATGGCGCATCATTCTTTTTAGAGTTATCTTAGATCCCGAGGCTATGCCTTCGATTTTGGATTCTTTTAGGATGAATTCTTTGTCTACGGCCACAAACCACTGTAGCTTTGGTAGTGGCTCGATGATACCGTTACTGCGCTGGGCTCGGGCAATATTGATTTGAACATCCTCCTCTTTTTCTAGAAGATCATTATCTTTTAACCACTGGATTACTATTTCTCTGGCCTCCTTGGTCTTTTTGCCAGCGATAAGAGTGCCGGCATTTTCATTCATTCGGCCGTATTCGTCTATGACTTGAATTAAGGCTAAGTTATTTCTTTGAGCGATTTCCCAGTCGATAATACTATGAGCGGGAGTAACGCCGACCGCGCCTGTGCCTAGAGTCGGATCAGCAGCTGAGTCGGCTATGATTCTGACTTTTATTTTAGATCCAGCGAAGTCAATCTCGTATTCTTTATTAATGAATTGTTTGTAGCGTTCATCGTCAGGATGAACAGCTACGGCTGTGTCTCCGACTTTGGTTTCGGGTCGGGTAGTCGATATGGCGATAGGGAAGTCTTTTGAATATCTGAATGTATAAAATTTGCCCTGAGTCTCTTCGTAAACAATCTCCTCGTCAGATACTGTGGTTTGTCCCTTGGGGTCCCAATTTATGACCCTATGGCCACGATAGATCAGTCCATCAGCATACATATTCTTAAAGGCAGTCTTAACTGCTAAATTTCTATGGCTATCGAGAGTGAAGGCTTCTCGACTCCAGTCTAACGACGTGCCCATATGCTTTAATTGGGTGATTATGGCGTCGTGGCTTTGTTGGGCATAGTCGTCAACGCGTTTTAAAAATTCTTCTCGTCCTAAGTCGTGACGATTTTTGCCTTCTTTTTTTAGTATCAACTCTTCAACTTTTGATTGAGTAGCGATGGCGGCGTGATCGGTGCCCGGCAGCCACAGGGTTTTCTTACCAAGCATCCTTTGGTGGCGAATGATTATATCTTCTATGGTTACGGTTAGGGCGTGTCCGAGATGTAGAACACCGGTGACGTTCGGTGGCGGTAGTACCATCGAAAAACTGCCACCATTTTTAGCTGGTGAATTATCGGGATTAAAAAAACCACTGTCTTCCCAGATCTTATATATTTTAGATTCAACTGCCTTAGGCTCGTAAGTCTTGACTATCTCCTTTGACATATTATTTAGTTATACTACTATAAAGCTAGCTTTTTTCAATGGAGGCCTAGCATGGCTCACATCACTTTGGATCGACATATTTGCCGCTGTCACGATGGGGCTGGTAATATCTTGGGGCGTGACCAGAATGGTGCAGATATCAGATCTAACGCTGGAGAGATCTCTCTTGAGGACCACCTCACTATTTTTGCGGTGCCAGAGGTATTGTCCCGACATCTCTGGGCTAGAGTAAAAATGTTCTTTGGTGCGGCAGTATTTATCGGAAAATTTATGAAATCTGGGCATACCGGCTATATCAAGTACTTTGCTTTCAAATGTGATTTTTGCAAGCAAATAGCTGTCAGCTACCCAAAAGGTCACGAGGATAGATTAGAGTGCAATAGATGCAACTAGAATCTCAAATTTGCATCCATATCCACAGACTGCCACTTAAGGGCAGTTTTATTTTTAGATTTTTTATAAGCGAAGTACCCGGCGACACCGATCATGGCCGCATTATCGGTGGTATAGGCCATTGGTGGCTGGTAATATCTAACACCAATCTCTTCGCTCGTTTTTTGCAATTCTTCTCGGAGTTTTTTATTGGCGGCTACGCCACCGGAAAGTAGCAATGATTTGATATTTAGTTCGGTACAAGCTCTGGCCGTTTTCTTAATTAAGACATTGATGGCGGCTTTTTGGAAGGAGGCGGCAATATCGGATTTCATCTCTTCGGTTATGTCCGATTTTAATTTCAAGTCTCTTAATAAATACAAAACTGCAGTCTTCAATCCAGAATAGCTAAAGTCAAAGTTTTTTGAATTTAACATTGGGCTAGGCAGGGGATACTTCTCGGGGTTACCGGTGGCCGCATATTTTGAGATTATTGGCCCTCCGGGGTAGCCTAAATCTAAAAGGCGAGCGACCTTGTCGAAAGCTTCACCAACGGCGTCGTCCATGGTCTCGCCGATAATCGTGAAATCGTAATGATCTTTCATGAGTACGAGTTCGGTGTGTCCGCCAGAGACTACAAGGCTAAGGGCTGGGAATATGTTGGCCATGTCTTCTTCTCCTAGCCAATTAGAATGAATATGACCGCTCATATGATCGGTAGCTATTATTTCCTTGTCGTATCTCCAAGCCAACGACTTGGCGAATGTAATCCCGACGAGTAGGGCTGGGCCGAGTCCTGGTCCGTGAGTCACGGCGATAAGATCGATCTCTTTATCGAACCCGCCGGTTGACGAATCTATGTCAGCTGCGTCTAGGGCAGACTTAAAAACTGGGCCAATATTCTTGACGTGTTCTCTGGCGGCTAAGCTGGGAACTACTCCGCCGAATTTTGCATGAAGCTCTACTTGGGATGAGACAATATTGGATAATACTCGTATCTTGTCATTCGCATCGATATCTAAGATTGCAATGGCTGTCTCGTCGCAGGATGTCTCTATGGCTAGGATCTTCATAGTATTGACTATGGTACATTATTATCCTATTCTTTTCAAAGTTACTTAACGGAGGTATGGCGTGGATAATCGTTTTATAGATGTTATCTCAGAAGGTGATGGAGCTCTGGCTCTTGCTTTACGACTTATTTGGCCCAATGTGCCGGGCGGGAAAGCTACCCACTATAAGATGATGAATCTGATAGAAAAGACGGAGTATCCCATAAGAGATGGGAAGGTAACGTATCATAGTACTACCGGGGTAGAAGATCCCAAGGGTGTCTCGACTCTAATCCTCCTGTGGAGCGACGAACGTGACGCTAAAGAACTCCCGTATCCGTTAGATTTAGAGGAAAGCATAGTGTTTGTTCGAGGATGGCTTGCTCACTCAGCCGACTATGGTCGAGAGCCTGATCATGATGGTGACAATGGCCGTGGCTGGAGTGTATTCACTGAAGACTGGGGCCACGTCGCAGGCTACCATTACGCCGTAGTTGGGGTACAGCCAGCTTGGGCGATGTATGGTAAGTAGGCAATTTGACAAGAGGCGGACAAGCCTCTTTTTTCTTGATTTTTATTGATTTCTATGTCAGAATAGTTTCTGTTTTATGGCCCTGTCGTCTAGCCCGGTTAGGACGCGTGGTTTTCATCCACGTAACACGGGTTCAAATCCCGTCGGGGCTGCAATCATTGTGAATAGTAATAAAGAAGTATAAAATATTACTATGTCTGAAGAATACACTCCTAAAGAAATAGCTAAGGCCACGGAATCCAGAGCATTATCCGATGCCAAGCTTATTGAACGCGGCGCTCATCATGTTCCAAATGAATCTGGGAAGCCGGTTTTGAGGCCAACTCGAAAACAAGTCGAGGCATTAAGAAATATGAATCCAAAAACAAGGGTAGAAAAAGAAAAGAGAGAGAGCACAGAGATACTTCGTACATTTTCAACGCCCGACCAAGTTGGAGAATTAGATTTTAAAGCATTTTTAGAGAAGCCTTTATTTAATTCTTACTATCGACCCAACATAGACAAGGAAGGCTCCTTTGAAGATATGATTTATAATACTTCCAAATCTTTTAGCGGCATAAAGGGCAGATTATTTCAAGAAATATTAGTTAAGGAAAAAGTTGGAGAAAAAGCCGTAAGAGCAGAGCGCGACATTAAGCCAATCTCTCTTAATGAATGGCGCTATTTGTTCACCCAGCTTACAGAGAGTCAATTAATGGGACATACTTACTATCTTGTTCAATTTGAGGATGGCGCAGTTCGTTCAATTGAGGTATGGCTAGATAAGTCTGGCGGCGGACCATATGGATATTCTTTAAGTATGCGCAAACTTTCACCCCAAGATTCTTTTGATCAAAAGGATCCTTCCTCCGGAGATTATGTAAAGCCTCGTATTATCTCGCCTGCGGAGTAACTACCAACTCCTAACGGTTACGAACCGAGAATACCCAGCTAATTGCATTAAGCGGGTTCTGGCTTCGTCCAGTCCTCTCTGCATAAATAGAATCAAAACTCCCGCTTAAGCGGGAGTTTTGATTTAAGGAGCGTTAGGCGGCTAATATCTTTTTAAATACTTCAGGATTGTGCTGAGCGATGTCGGCAAGCACCTTCCTGTCTAGATCGATCTTAGCTTTTTTTAGCTTGTCTATTAGCTTTGAGTAGGTAGTGCCATTCTCTCTGGCTGCGGCATTTAATTTTACCGTCCAGAGATTTCTAGCTGTCCTCTTTTTCTTCTTCCTGTCGGCAAACATAAAAGACCAAGCATGTAAGCTGGCTTCTTTGGCTTGTCTGAACTTAGTTGATCGAGTCCATTTAAAACCTTTGGTGTGTTTTAATAGTCTCTTCCTTCTGGCATTGGCTGTTACGCCTCGTTTTACTCTTGTCATGGTAGATTGATTATATTTTTAGAAATTATGGGTAAGGGCTTTGGCTAGCTTAGTCATCTCTCTCGGGGCTCTGACTGTGCCTTTCTTGCTTCTGGTAACTTGGCCAGATTCCTTAGCATTGAAATGGTTCTGCCCTGGCGGCCTTTTCATTATTTTTCTGATCTTGCCGTTGGTAATTTTTATTCTCTTGGTTAAAGCTTTCTTGGTTTTCATATTTTTATTACTTCTTTATTATGGTTGTCCATCCAAAAGGGGATCTCTTTATTTGCTCTTGGACGATGTGGGGTTCCGTTATTGTTGTCAGAAATTTCACGAACTTGGTTCTGCCAATCTCGGCTAAAGCCTTCTCTCTGCCTCGTAGGGTCAGCTCAATTCTGACGGGATTGCCTTCTTTTATAAATCCTTCGATCTGCTTGGCCTTAAAGTCCATATCGTGTTGGCCAGTTTTAAATCCTATTCGAACCGTCTTCATCTCCTGATCTTTCTGCTTCTTGGCTGACTTTTTCTCTTGTTTCTCTTTCTGGTAAATGTACTTGCCGTAGTCCATGATCTTGGCCATGGGCGGCTGACTGTTCGGATTAACCTCAACTAAGTCGAGTTCTTTGTCTTTGGCCAATTTCAGCGCATCCAAAGTATCCATTGTCCCAAGTTGATTTCCTTCGTCATCAATAACCGCAACCTGAGGAACTCTTATCTGATTATTTACTCGTAGAGGTTTAAGCAATTCTTTATATTAACAAACGCTAACGATTCTAACATATATATTTAGATTTGAAAAGCCCTCCCACTTTGGCATCCGGCAACTGCCGGAGTCGGAGGGGAGGGCTTTTGAGATTTAGCTAGAAGTTCCTTCTTAGCGGAGAGTCTTTAATATATTCAAAGGCCTCTTCGGCTGTGTCGACAATCCTATAAAGAGTCAGGTCTTCCTCGTCGATTGCTTCGAATTCTTTAAGCATCGAATTCCGCATCCAATCGGTTAGTGGTCCCCAATATTTTTTGCCGACGAATATAATAGGAATCTTGGGAACTTTCTTAGTCTGAATCAGGGTTAATAATTCAAAAGCTTCGTCTAGGGTTCCAAACCCCCCGGGGAAGTATACGTATGCTTGAGCGTAGTAGGAGAGCATCACTTTTCTGGTGAAGAAATAATGGAAGGCGACAGACTGGTCTACGAATCGATTGATTCTTTGCTCGTTTGGTAGCTTTATGTTGAGCCCTATGGAGTTGCCAATCGCTTCATCTTTATTCCCGGTCTCTTCATTGGCTTCCCAGGCTCCTCGATTGCCAGCTTCCATAATACCTGGACCGCCCCCGGTTATGATATCAAAGCCTTCCTTCGCTAGTAAGTATCCAAGCTTTTGGGCTTGCTTATACCATTCATTGTCTTCTTTAAATTGAGCTGATCCAAAGAAGGTCACCGATTTTTTAAGATCGGCTAGGAACTCCCAACCTTCGACAAACTCGCCCATAATCTTAAAAATTCTCCAATGAAAGGAATGTCTAAAATCTTTATCTGGTAATTCTTCTGCTTCGATCGGTAACTTAGACACTGGTAGATTGTATTTTTCTTTTTCCATTATTTTATTGATGTTATTTTGATTGTTCCCGCTACATCTATATTGGGAGCATCTTTTTTTATTAATATGCCAACTATTTTTACCTTGCTGCCGGTTGAGAATTTACCACTGATTACATCATCTTGTTCTAGGCCTGACAGGGCATAATATTTACTGTCTTTGGCTTTGAGGCCAATTTGACAGCTGCCCGGCTGGATGCCGGATGTAGATCTGTATGGAACGCAATCGAGGACGCCCTCAATTGATATCTCTGATCCTGTGACCATCGGTGTTGGGTTTGTTTTCGTGGGATCAAGAGGGGTATCGGTGGGCGTACCGGTTGGCGTCGGAGCAACAACTGTGGACGTCATATAGAATCCAAAATATCCAATGGCTAAAATGACAATCAGGGATGTGGCCGCACAATAAACCTTACGCATAAGTGAATGTTATCATTTATATAGTCAAAAACAAATCTAGTTTTCCATAGTTTGGGCAAGCCACCAATACGCTAAATGCATATTCTAATCTTAGCCAATAAAAAACCACCTGAAGGGTGGCGCCTATTTGGATTTTCGGTAGCCGTTGACCCATGCTTTTCTTTGGGCGATGGCTTGGTTTTCCAGCTTGGCGATAGTCAGCTCTCGATCGAACCATGTCTTGGCCTGAAAAATGATAGCGTGCGCGAGGCATTCATTGGGAGGAGTGTCTGCTCCAGCGGTGGATGATTCTGGTGTAGCTGGCGAAGTACTCGGACTGATTGGCATATATTCAAATATGTAGTCAAAGTCTGTCTTAGCAATCAATAGCAAGGAACTCGATTCGCGAACGGCACATGGCTTATTCTGGTCTAGCGGTTCTCCTACCCACTCGACTGGATTTATCGATAATTTACCGACATTTATGGCATCCTCGGTCTTGGTTAATGAGACTAGACGAACTGCGCCGTAACAAAGTATGATTACGACCACCAATAAGAGGATGGAGCAAAGTAAGCATAAGTTGCGCGAACTAGTACGAGGTTCTGCGGCCATACTTCCGTCTCCTTAATGAGCTTTCTCCATACTAACCCTTCATTCTTAATTGTCAATAAATCTGGTATAACAGAATTATGGATCGCATGAATTTAAAGATTCTATACGAGGATAATCACCTTATCGCCATATTTAAGCCGTCTGGTATTTTAGTACAAGGCGATAGTAGCGGTGACGAGAATCTAATGGACTTAACCAAGAGGATGCTAATAGAAAGGGACAATAAGCCAGGAAACGTATTCTTGGGGTTAATACATAGAATTGATAGACCAGTGTCTGGCATCGTGCTGTTTGCTAAAACTAGCAAGGGAGCGGCTAGAATTTCAGAGCAAATACGCAATAGGGAGTTTAAAAAAATATATTGCGCGCTGGTTGTCGGCAACATGTCGCCATTGTCTGGAGTTCTGAAGCATAGACTCTTAAAAGATGAGGCCAGGAGAATGGCGATTATTTCTGAGATGGGGGACGAGGCGATACTTGATTACGAGACGATCGAGTCTGTGGGCAATCATTCCGTATTGAAGATCAATTTAATTACAGGAAGGTTCCATCAAATAAGGGCTCAACTATCTGCGGTGGGCCATCCGATATTGGGTGATGTGAAATATGGGGCCTCTGAGGTGTTGCCCGACCGTTCAATAGCTCTTTGTGCTACTGAGATGGAATTTATATCGGCTACAGGAAGTAAGCTAGTCAGTATTAAGATTGATCCGCCGCTGGAGTTTCGGCAATTGGCTGGAGTATAAAAAAGCCCGGTCTGCCAGAAGCTTGGCGGCAGACCGGGATAAGATGGGCCGTAGCCCTAGCGGGGATCGGCGATCACTTCTGCTTGATTGCGATGTCCTGTCCACAGCGAGTGCAGTGTTGCACCGTGCGTCCCGACCTGGTCTTGCGAGTCTTGCCCTGAAGGGCATGACCGCCGAAGAGATCGCAGGTGGGCCGTTTCGCCGAGGGCTTAGACTCGATGGTGGGCATCGCCTTCTGATCTAGCATCCTGTACTCCTTTGGGTTGGTGGGGGCTTGCTAATTACAGATTCAAGTATTATGGTGTTTTTATGGCTAATTGTCAAATTAGCCAATTATGGTATAATGTAGGTACGGGGATGCTAGGTTTCGACAAGATTTTTTAACAATTAGATGCTAGGGGTGGATGACCGTTAATCACCTTAAATATCCGGTCAAACATATAGGTGCCAATTATACACCTAATTACGCTTTCGCTTAAAATTTAAGCTTAAGCCATTCTGTCTTCGATACTCGCTAGGAGATCACAGAGTGTCATAAACAGCGAGCTTGCCAGCTTTTGATTCTTCTCCAACTGCTGGGACATAATGAGAGGATAGTCGGAGATAATTTTTTCAGCTTTGTACTCTTCGGTGAAACAATAAACTGAATATCTTAGTAGACATCTATTTGTACGAATTTTGGACGCGATTTCAATATCGCCATCTCCACTATCTGATAAAATCGGCCTTCCAGGCCGATTTTATCGTTATTGACAAAGCACCATCATCTGTGCTATACTTAAACCACTGCAAATAGGTCTACCAGGGATCAGCAGCAGAGGGTAACGTATAATCCCTCACAGTCTACTGGCTAAAGAGCTCGCTTCGGCGGGCTCAATTCTTTTTATAATCAACGCATAGCTTTCAAAAATCCAGCCTTCCAAGAGATCCCAAGAATTTTTAACCATCTCCACCATAAAACAAAACCACTGAGCTTAAGCTCAGTGGTTTTGTTTTATTCTTCGAATGTGCCGCGATCTTTTGATCGCTGTAAATCTTTTTTCTTTATTGTCTCGCGTTTATCGTATTTCTTTTTACCTTTGGCAACTCCAACTAGTAACTTTAGCTTTTTATTGTGCTCATATATTTTAAGGGGAACTAGAGTGAGGCCCTGAGATTGGGCTAGGCCAGTTAGAACGTTGATCTGCTTTTTAGATAGCAATAACTTCCTTGATGCTTGAGGGTCGTAATTGCCTGGCATATTAGCCGGTTGATAGGGCGGGATATTGGCACCGATAAGCATGGGCTCACCATTTATAATTTTCACATAAGATCCCTTGATGGCAATATGGCCAGTCTTAATAGATTTTACCTCGTAGCCTTTTAATACAATGCCAGCCTCGATTGTCTCGAGAATTTCATAATCAAAATGGGCCTTGTCGTTTGTAGCGTAATCTCGCATGACTCAATATTATCGCGTAAAGATGGTTTAATAAAGCCCTCCCAGATTTATCTTGAAGATTTTTCACCGCAGTCTATATATTAAGTGAGCCCTAGGCATTCTGTGGAACTCTCGGAAGCGCTTTAGCTAAGATATATTTGATATAGCCCTTTTTGGGCGATAAGGAATGGTTCCGCCTTCTTAGGCGGATAAAGCGCTGAGAGTGTAGATAAAAACCCATCGCAGGAATGGGTTTATTATCGGTCCGAAAGAATGCTTAGGGCGAGCAGGCTATTTGCGTTCCTCTATCTTCGTTTTCAGCTTTATCGTCTGATCTTTCCTGAGTATGGTCATTTCGATCTCGTCGTCGACTTGGAACTTCTGAAGCACATCGCTTAAATCGGATTCGCCACCGAGCTTCTCTCCATCTAGCTCGGTGATTATGTCGTTCTCTTTGACGCCAGCTTTATCGGCTGGAGAATCTGGAACTATAGCTATCGAGCTAGGATTATGATCTCTGACGATCAATGCCCCGTAGTCTATGGGCAGAGAATAGGTTTTTTGTAGCTTCTTATTAAGCATTACGTATAGCAGTCCGAGATACGGCTTTACTATGCGGCCATATTTTATAATATCTTCTAGGTCTTTCTTGGCCCAGTTGATTGGTATGGAGAATCCAATATTTTGTGCTCCGAAAATTATAGCCGTGTTTATTCCTATGGCGTCGCCATTCAAATCTATTAGTGGTCCGCCAGAGTTGCCTTGATTGATAGCGACGTCGGTTTGGAGCACTCCTCGAAGATGTTCCATCTCGCCGCCAGATCCAAGTGAGGCCGAGATGCTTCTTGATAATCCGGATATGATTCCCTTCGAAACGGTGTTGCTGAACATGCCCAAGGCATTACCGATGGCAATGACTGTTTGGCCCAGTTCAATTTTATTAGAGTTACCTAATTTAACCGTCTCTAGCCCGGTGGCATTAATTTTTAGGACGGCGATGTCGTAGATGGGATCTCTAGACACGACTTTGGCCGGATATTCTTCTCCTTCGCTAGTAATGACCGTATACTCGGCTTCTTGGTCGATCACAACGTGCTTGTTGGTCAGTATCAGGCCATCGGGGTGAACTATAAATCCAGATCCGCCGCCGATTTTAACCTTCTCCTTGTCATCATTATTCGACTCGCCAAACATAAATGGATTCGGGAATGGCATGGCGTATGCGTTTTTCATCTTCGGCAAAAACTTTGAGATTGCGATACTTACGACGCATGGTCCAACTTTCTTTACGGCGTCGATAGTTAACTTGTCATGATCATGATTCGATGTGCTCATTATCTTTTTTATTCTTAGTTGTTTACCTAACCATTATGAAGGGTAAGTAATTTTTTTTCAATCTGATTGACTATCTTGCTCTGAATGATATTCTTCCCACTAGCTACTTTAAAGGAGTGTTGCCAGTATGCCAGAAGCATCTCCGGTCGCAGTAGAAATAAAGAAGCTCCTCCAGATCAGTCCCGTTACTGAGAGATATGAATATCTGTATGAGCAGGGAGTAATGTTGCTGTATGGAGAAGTCAATCCAGAGATGATGCTTAATTTCTTTATTAATTCGGTGGCATTTGCCAAAAGGAATGGCAATCGGAAGCCTATCTGGGTCGTCTTATATAGTCCAGGCGGATATTTTGACGATGGGTTTGGTATATATGACACCATAAGGGCGTTAGTCAATTCGGGAATATCCGTAAACACGGTTGGTCTTGGGGATGTGTCTTCTATGGCTGTTTGTATATTGCAGGCTGGATCAAGGAGATACGCTATGCCCAATACGCAATTTGTAGTCCATCAGGGTAGGAGTAACGATGGTCCGGATATGAAAGAGATTAATGAGCAGAAAGAGGCGATCCGTAACTTTGATAGATTGAATGACAGGATATTGACGGTTATTGCTCAAAGGATAGGCATGTCCTTGAAAGATATTAAGGCCCACACTCGAAAGAAAGATAGACTTCTGATAGGCGAAGAAGCTTTGACATTCGGAGATAATGGTCTAGTTGATGAGATCGTGAGCTCATTCCCATTCGTCCCATTGATCAACAACTCTTAAGCGGCGATATCGCCGTTTTTGTTTTTTTATTGTATATTATCGATAATGGCCAAAACGACTAGGCAGATAATCTATAATGCTATCTCGAAACACTCTGCGGAGGCTGGCTTCGATATTTTGAATCCGCCTAGCTTAGATTTGGGCGATTATTCCGTTAACGTCGCTTTTAAGCTGGCTAAAATAAATGGCCAGAAAGTTAACGAAGTGGCCGAAGACATAAAAAGCAAGCTAGAACTAGACAAAGACATCCAAGATATTTGCAGAGAGATAAGGGTGGTCAACGGATTTATAAATTTTTACCTAAAAGATGGGCATCTATTAAATGAGCTGGGCAATATAATTAAGGAGGGGAATGATTACGGCAGTTCTGTGCTTGGCTCCAATAAGAAAATAAATCTAGAATTCGTGTCCGCGAATCCAACCGGACCGATGACGGTTCATAATGTCCGCGCTGGATCGTTTGGTGATTGCCTGGGTAATATATTTAAAAAGGTCGGCTTCGATGTAGCTAAGGAATACTACATAAATGATGCTGGTGTTCAGGTTGGGAAGCTTGGGAAATCGGTTCTACGAAGACTGCAGGAGTTAAAAGGTGAGGCTATAGAATTTGAAGACGGGCTGTACAAGGGGGACTATATAGTGGACATCGCTAAAAAGCTTATCGATGAAAAGTTGCCAGACGGAGAAGCGGCGCAGATTGATCATTGTCGAGAGTTTGCGGTTGAACACATGATTAAATCGGCCCAAGCCTCGATGGCCAATGTGGGCATTAACTTCGATGTATGGTTTAGGGAGAGCCAGCTTCACGAAAAAGGATTAGTCGTTAGTGTTTTGGGTGGCCTAGAAGCGAGTGGCTTGGTATATGAGAAAGAAGGCGCTAAATGGTTTAAGGTCAGTGATTATTTTCCAGATCAACAAGATGCGGTTGTAGTTAAGAGCGATGGTCAAACTTCTTATCTAATGAATGATATCGCTTACACCAAGAACAAAATTGAGGAAAGAGAATTTGATAAGGCTATAAATATTTGGGGGACTGACCACCATGGCGATGTGCCGCGACTTCTGGCTGGAGCCAAGGCTCTTGGCTACGAAGACGGTAAGTTGGAAATCCTACTGCATCAACTGGTCTTAGTTAAAGAGAAAGATGAATATCAGAGAATGTCTAAGCGAGAGGGTAAGTTTATTCTGTTGGATGATTTTTTGCCCAAAGTCGGCCGGGATGCTCTGAGATTTTTCTTTTTGGCAAAGGATTTAAACACTCATATGGAGTTCGATGTCGATTTGGCTAAGGATCAATCAAGCAAGAACCCAGTATTTTATATTCAGTATGCTTTTGCCAGATTAAATAGCCTGCTTGAGAAGATAGGAACTAAGCCGAGTGATGGCGATTATGAGATTGGACAATCATACGATGAGGTAGAGATGAATTTGGTCAGGAAGATGGCTAAGTTGCCCGAGTTGCTCGAAGACATTTCTAGGAGCTATAAAGTCCATCATCTGGCTGAGTATTCTTTGGATCTAGCCAATAGCTTTCATGGATTCTATGAAACTCATAGGATTATCGAAAACGACAAGATCAATAGGCCCCGAGTCGCCTTAATAGGCGGGCTGCTTATTATTATGAATATTTGTTTTGATCTGATGGGTATCACGGCTCCGAAAAAAATGTAAAAACATTAAAACACACGGGGCCATTCCGGCCCCGTGTGTTTTAATTGAAATATAGCGCCATTCAGGCTATATTTAATAACATCATGTACGATTTCAATAAGACAGAGAATAGGGTACTAGATTTTTGGAAGAAGGATAAAACCTTTGAAAAAAGTTTAGAAAAAACCAAAGGCGGTAAAAGCTTCGTATTTTTTGATGGTCCGCCCACGGCCAATGGTAGGCCGGGTATTCATCACTTTCTAGGGCGAGCTTTCAAAGATCTCTATGGACGCTATAAGACTATGCGTGGTTTTTATGTTTTACGTCGAGCTGGCTGGGATACCCATGGATTGCCAGTTGAGATAGAAGTTGAAAAACAGCTAGGCTTTAAGTCTAAAAAAGATATTGAGAATTACGGCATAGCCGAATTTAATAAAAAATGTCGTGAGAGTGTTTGGCAATATAAAAAAGACTGGGAGAACATGGTCCACAGAATGGGCCATTGGATAGACATGGATGACGCCTATATTACTTATTCTCCTAAGTACATGGAGACTCTGTGGTGGATCATAAAGCAGATCTGGGATAAAAAATTGCTCTACAAAGCTCATCGAGTCGTACCATTTTGTACAAGATGCGGCACGCCGTTATCATCCCATGAAGTTGCACAAGGTTATCAATTAGTCAAAGAGCGATCGGTCTATCTAAAATTTAAAGTTAAAAATTGGCCGTATAGAATGGTCTCTGGCGCAACATCGGTTATGAAGGCTCATTCCATGGGAGATGTTTTTATTTTGGCGTGGACGACTACCCCGTGGACATTGCCAGGCAATGTCGCATTGGCGATCGGCAAAAACATTGAATATGTTGTAGCCAGAAAAGATGGCGAGGATTTAATATTGGCTAAAGATTTATTAGCCCAAGTTCTACCTGAGGGCGAGATTATCATGGAGGTTAAGGGAAGTGATTTAATTGGCATAGAATACGAATCGCTGTTTGATATCCCTGAATTAAGATCGGAGAAATCATACAAGGTTTACGATGCTGACTTTGTTTCAACGACTGACGGCACGGGCGTGGTCCATACTGCAGTCATGTACGGAGTTGATGATTATAATCTTGGCTTTAAGATCGGCTTGCCGACGATTCATACCGTCGACGAGCAGGGTAAATTTAAAGAAATCGTTGGCGATAATCTGGCCGGGATGTACGTCAAAGACAAGAAGGCCGAGGCAATAATCATCGAGAAACTTGAGAAGGAAAACAAGCTTTTAAAAACCGAGGATTACGAGCACGACTATCCTTTCTGCTGGCGTTGTAATTCTCCTTTGCTTTATTACGCTAAAGATTCTTGGTTTATAAGCATGTCTAGCATCAACGAGAAGATGCTGGCTAATAATGATCAGATTAATTGGCAACCAGAGCACGTCGGTAAGGGAAGATTCGGCGAATGGATCAAGGAAAGTAAGGACTGGGCATTCTCTAGGGAAAGGTACTGGGCCACACCTCTCCCCATATGGGAGTGCGCTGATTCTAAGTGTGATAATAGGCGAGTCATTGGAAGTATTGAGGAGATGGAGAAAGACTCGATTGGTAGCGGCAATGAATATTATATTTTGAGGCATGGTCTTAGCGAGAGACAAGAGCAGACGAAGATGATTATCGGTTGCCATTTAGAGCACGATAAATATCCATTAACCGAAGAAGGCCGGGGCATGGTTAAGAAATCGGCCCGAGAGCTAAAGGATCTTGGCGGAGTAGACTATATTTTCTCGTCACCATTTTTGAGGACTAAAGAAACGGCCGAAATCGTGTCTAAGGAATTAGGCGTGGACGTTGTAATTGACGAGAGGCTAAGGGAGATAGAATGGGGGATGCAAACGGAAGGCAAAAGCATATCTGAATTTCCGGGAGATTGGGGTAATGATTTCAATAAGAAGCATTACGATGGTGAAAGTTGGAATGACGAAAGAGAACGAATCGCCAGTTTCATGAAAGAGGCAGATGCTAAGTACAAAAATAAAAAGATATTAATTGTTAGTCACGGGGATCCTCTGAGGATGATTCGGGCTGCTGCTGAAGGCATAGGCGAGAATGAGATATATGATAGAGGCGAAGAGATGGAGCCTAGGTGGGCCGAATTGATTAAGCTCGATTGGCGAAATATCCCTAGGAATGACCTGGGGGAACTGGACTTGCACCGACCGTTTGTCGATCGAGTTGAATTGAAATGTGACAAGTGCGGACAGTCGATGAAGAAAATACCAGATCTTATTGATGTTTGGTTTGATTCTGGAGCCATGCCTTTTGCGCAATGGCACTATCCTTTTGAAAATGAAAAAACTTTTGACGGTCAGTTTCCGGCCGAGTTCATAACTGAAGGCACGGATCAAACTCGTGGATGGTTCTATACGCTCTTAGCAATATCTACCTTGTTGGGCCGCGGGGAACCGTTCAAAAATGTTATCAGCTATGCCCATGTATTAGATGAAAAGGGCAAGAAAATGTCTAAATCAAAGGGTAATATTGTTTTGCCTTTCGATATCATTGAGAAATATGGCGCCGATGCCCCACGCTGGTATTTCTATACCGTAAACGCACCAGGGGAATACAAGCTATTCTCAGCTAAAGAACTACAGATGCGTTCGCAGGGATTCTTCTCTACTCTTCAGAACTGTTTAAGATTCTATGAGTTGTACAAAGAAGGATCACGAGGTTCGATTAAGGCCAGCGACGACGCTCTGAATCGATGGGTAATCTCGAGATTAAATAAAACCATAAAAGATGTAACTGAGAGACTAGATGCTTATGATCCGACCGGGGCAGCCAGATCAATAGAAAAATTCTCAGGAGACGATTTCTCGAACTGGTGGCTGAGAAGGTCTAGGAAGAAAGACGACGTTCTTGAGCTTTTGAAGCATATATTGATCGAGATATCCAAACTCTCAGCGCCATTTGTACCCTTTATAGCTGAAGATACATTCCAAGCCTTAAACGGCGAAGAGAAGAGTGTTCATCTTGAAGATTGGCCTAGAGTAGACGAGTCAGTGATAGATGAGGAACTTGAAACTGCCATGGCCGAAGCTAGGGAAGCGGTGGCTGCGGGACTAGCCTCAAGGAAGCAGAACCAAATAAAGGTTAGGCAACCATTGAAATCGGTTACCATAAATCGAATTAAAGAGTTTGATGCCGACATCGAGAATCTAATAAAAGACGAGCTTAACGTTAAAGAGATAAGGTATACTAAGGGCGATACTATCAGCCTCGATCTTGAGATAACGTCAGAGCTGAGAGACGAGGGCTATGCCCGCGAAATGATCAGGCAGATTCAGGATATGAGAAAGGAAATGAAATATAAGATGGATGAAAAAGTAACTGGTCAGTGGCATAGTGATGATCCCGAATTGTCGGCCGCCATTAATAAATGGATTGATACGATTGCTAGAGAGACACTTTTCGAAGAATTCAAGAATATTAAAGACGATTCTGGATCTTTTGATGTCGAGAAGGAATCCGAGATAGTCCCAGGCAAAAAGATTTCGATTGGTATTAAAAAATAAGCGCTCCGACCCAAGCCTCTGACTCGACCGATAGTCGAGCCGCTCCTGCGGCGGCTCGCTGTCTACGCGCTACAGAGACTTAGAGGATGGGCTAAAGCACCATCCCTCCGAGACGGCCATCGGTCCGGCATCCCGGCAACTGCCGGAGCCGGAATCCAAGCCCTCGGGCCTGCGCGAGTTCTCGCTGTAGGCTTGGGCCTTCGCTAGATGATTAATATAACCTACAAGGAATGAGAACTAAGGCGATTGTGATTAAGAAGCAGAATACCAACGAGTACGATCAACTTGTGACTTGTTATACTGAAGAATTTGGCAAGCTCACAGCCATAGCAAAAAGTATTTTAAAGAAGTCGTCTCTGCAAGCGATGCATCTTGACGTTCTGAATATGGTTGAGTTTGATCTGGTTGCCGGTCGTGCACTTCCGATTATTGCCAGCGCTCACTCGGACAACGTATATTCAGCGATAAAGAAGTCCATAAAATTAACAGCCGTGGCTAGTTTTTTTGCCGACTTAGTAGATAAGATAATTTTTGATAACGAGAAAGATCCTGCAATGTGGGATCTTCTAAATCATACGTTGCAGGCTATAAACGATGCCGGCGAGAATAAGGTTTTAAACGTAATGCGCAATGCTCAGGCGAAGTTCTTAAATGTCTCTGGATATTCACCGCAGACCAGTCATTGTGCCTTATGCTTAACCCAAGTGACTTCCGACAGTCACATAGATCACGAGTGGGCTCTTAATTTTGATCTTGGTGGTCTCATCTGTCGTAACTGCCACTTGCAAACTAATCGGGGCTTCTTACTTAGAAGCGAAGATTTAAAAATTTTGAAGAATGGCCAATCCGATTCCAGCCACATAGGCAAGTCTTCGTTGGATATAATATTTGAGGGCATTACTGGCCGCAAATTGAATTCATTGCAATTCGTATACCAAGCAAGGATTAAATCGTAAGTTGGCTTCTTGTGTGTTAGGATTAACTCAATGAACGAGATAATATATACTAAACCTACGCCTCCGGTTGCTCCCAAACAGCCCGAGTTGTTGGTTATTAAGCAAGGTTTTATGCATAACAAGATATTCAAGTGGCTGGTTGCTTTGGCTTGTGCCCTATTCATTATCAGTTTAATGGTCTTTTGGTTTGGTGGATCATCTTTTGTCGAAAGTGGCGTCGAGTTGTCTATATCTGGCCCGACCCAAATTGGGCTAGGCGATGAAATGATCTATAGGGTTAAATATACGAATTCGACCAACACCGACCTTGTCGACTTAAAATTCTCTTTCAATTATCCAGGCAAATCAATTATTCTTAAGGACGGCATCCTCGTCGAAGACTTAACTGAGAAGTTTAACCTAGACGTGTTGGCCAAAGGACAGTCTGGTGAGAAGGAGTTTAAAACATTCTTGGTTGGCAATCGAGGAGACGTAAAGACTGCAAAAATGGTTATGTCTTACAAGGCTAGTGATCTTAATTCTCAATTTGAGAAAACTGCAACGTTGGGGACTACCATTATCAGCGTGCCGGTGTCGCTAACTCTGAGTGCTCCGCCAAATTCTACTACAGGCCAAGTTGTTAATTACATTCTTGATTATAGGAATGAGTCTGCCGGAGATATCTCGGGCTTAAAGTTTGTGTTTGATTATCCGGATGGATTTGTCTTTCAAAGCTCTAGCCCGGCTAGCGACCCAGGCGATAATAACTCTTGGACTGTGGCCAACCTGAGAAAGGGTCCAGGGTCAAGAATAAGTATCCAGGGAGTTCTAAGTGGCAGCGAAGGTGAGAGTAAGGCGGTGGCCGTGCATTTAATGCGTAAACTTGGCGACCAGCATATAAATTACGAAGAAGCTTCTAATACGACAGTAATCTCTAGTCCTTTGTTGGCCGTGGATATTCTGGCTAACGATAGCAAGGATTACGTTACTAATCCGGATGACAGACTGCGCTACACTCTTAAATATTCAAATAATTCGAATTTTAATCTTGTCGGTTTGACCTTAACTGCCAAGCTAGAAGGCGACATGTTCGATTTAAATAGTGTAAATCCTGGTGGAGGTTATTTTGACTCATCTAGTAATACTATTACTTGGAACTCGAGCACTGTTTCAAATTTTGCCAATTTGTCGTCTAGGAAAACTGGGACTGTCGATTTCTCCGTAAAGATCAAACCGCAGTTCAGCTATGGTGGCACTGGAACAAAAAACACGTTAGTGAAAGTTTCGGCCAGATTGAGCACTCCTAATATCCCTCCAGGCATTGATGTTGAAGAAATCTTTTCGGCCGGAACTCTAATCACTAAAGTTAGCACTCAACCTGCTTTTGCTCAGTTGGCATACTACAATGACCCGGCGTTTGGTTCTTCTGGGCCCATGCCCCCCAAGGTAGGCGAGACTACTACCTATACTATCCATTGGCAGTTGGGTAACCCTGGTAACGATGTGGCCGAAGCTAAAATTGTCGGAACTTTGCCGCTTGGCGTTTCTTGGAAGGGTAGTAGCAGTGTAACTTCCGGTCAGCCGGAGCCGACTTATAATAAAAATTCTTCAGAGATAGTCTGGGATATAAAAAATATACCATCGGGAGTAGGTGGGAATCTGACTCCTAAATACGAAGCCGTATTTCAGGTGACTATCAAGCCGTCGGCCGCTCAGAAAGGCTCGGTCATGGACATACTTAAAGACATAGTTTTTTCTGGGAAGGATAGCTTTACTAAGCAAGCCATAGTCATAAACGCCAAAGACGTAGATACCAACAGTATGGTTGACGGCCGCGGCGAAGGCGTGGTTCAATAGACAAAATATGGAGAAAGAAAAAAATAACTTGATGGAGAAGATTGTATCGTTAGCTAAGCGTCGAGGTTTTGTTTTCCCCGGATCCGATATATACGGCGGCCTGCAGGGTTTTTATGATTATGGTCCGTTGGGCGTGGAATTAAAAAACAACCTAAAGGCTTTGTGGTGGAAATGGATGACCAAGGATCACGAGAATATCGTCGGTATCGACGGCGCGATAATAACTAATCCCAAAGTCTGGGAGGCTAGCGGTCACCTGAAGAGCTTCGTTGATCCACTAGTTGAATGTAAGAAGTGTCACCATCGTTTCAAGGCTGATGATATAGAGGGCGCCAAGTGTCCCGATTGCGACGGAGAGCTGACCGAGCCAAAGATATTTAATATTTTGGTGCCAACTAAACTTGGCATCATTGAAGGTGAGAAAATCGAAGCCTATCTTCGAGGCGAAGCTTGTCAGACTATCTATCTAGATTATAAAAACGTTTTGAGCTCGACACGACTCAAGGTGCCATTTGGTATCTGCCAAATTGGTAAAGCTTTCAGGAACGAAGTTACGCCTGGCAATTTTTTGTTCAGGCAGAGAGAATTCGAGCAATGGGATCTGCAGTGGTTCTGTCATCCTTCAGAAATGGAGAAGTGGTTTGAATTTTGGAAGCAGGAGAGAATGAATTGGTACAAGAGCATATTCACTCATCCTGAGAATTTAGGATTCTATCAGCATGAAAAGCTGGCTCACTATGCCAGAAAAGCTTTTGATATAAATTATGAAGCGTCGCCGATAGGCAAGGAGATGGAGGGGATCCACTGGCGTGGCGATTGGGACCTATCTCGACATTCTGAATACTCCGGCGAAGATCTAGGCTACACTGATCAAGAGACAAAAGAAAAGTTTACGCCTAATATCGTGGAGACGTCTGGTGGCGTCGATCGTACATTTTTATTCTTATTGTTGGATGCTTATGCGGAAGAGGGCGACAGGGTGATCTTAAAGCTAAATCCAAAATTGTCGCCATACAAGGCTGCCATATTCCCATTGCTAGCCAATAAGCCGCAGTTGGTCGAGAAGGCTAGGAGGGTCTACGACGATTTAAAACAAGAATTTTCTATTGCTTGGGATGATCGTGGCAATATCGGTAAACGCTATTATTCTCAGGACGAGATAGGCACGCCATTTTGCGTGACCATAGACTTCGACACGCTTGAAAATAATACCGTGACTGTCCGCGATCGAGATACGGCCACTCAACAGCGCATAGCCATATCTGAACTTCGCGACTTTATTTACCAAAAGATAAAATAATGAGACTGGGCGTCTGATATCAGAATCTTCTATTGAGAATTATTAACTTAGCGTATTAAAATAATTCCCCGCCGGAGGCGGGGATTGTATTTATTTCCGAGCTAGTTCTCCTTCAATCTGCTGAAGAAGAAGATCAATGTAAACCTTGGCCAGGAACGTCCCGGCAGATTCTTGGCCGGAGGCATTGATATTCCGAAGACATACGAGGCCAATATCGCCATCGCCACTCAGGGACTTGAGCTTACTTGAGAATTCGTAGAAGGCCCTTTCTCCGAAGTTAGCCATATCTTGAAGATACTCATCAAACATGTCTTGAGTAAGCTTTGGCAGGCGATTGCCAAGAGCTTTGTACATCGCGGCATATATTAGTCCGATAGCTGTTATCATCGCCTGGGCCTCATTAATATTCCGTTCAGGCTTGTCGACGCGTTCGAGCGAAGAATGATCATGAGCTATTCGGTACATCATTGAGACGTAGAATTTCTGAGAATCTAGTTGGCGGAAGAGATATTGCTGCCAATTGGCCTCGTGGCCGCGACTTATCCCAAGCGATGTCCTTTTGCCGGCAAGAATCATCATAAGCTGTTCTCGGGCGTATTTGAGTTGATCGGAACTGATTTTGATAGGGAATTCTCTGCTCCTGCTAAGTCCGAACATAGTGTCTCCTGGATTGGAACTGGGCCCATAGTAACAGCATATAGTGCCCTTGACAAGCCCAGAATCTTGGGTTTGACTTTTTGGGGGTAGAGTGGTATAATTAAGGTACTGATAGGTCTTTAAAAACTGGGGCCAGAAAATCCCCAAAACAGATCGAAGGAGGCTACCATGACCACGAAGATTCGTTCGACGGTGACGGTCGTGATGGCCATTCTGACCATCACTTTCTCGTTGGGCTGTCCGGGTAACCCGGTTCAACCCACTACGCCTACGTCTACGGCGACAATTACCTGCAATAAGCAGGCCAACATTTGCTCAGTTGATTCTGGGGATGCGCCCCTGATTGACTGGACGGCTACTAATGTTGAGAACTGCGTCGTCAAGCGTGACGGCGTGCCAGTTATCGGTTGGGCCGGCCTTGTCGGTGCTAACAACACTCCGACACTTACGGCCAATACCGTGTATTCTCTGGAATGTACCGGTCCGAATGGATCGGCTACTGCCAGCGTGAGCATCACGGTAGTTGCGCCAGTAGTAATAGAGCTGACGTTCGTCAGTCGGCTAACTGGACAACCCGTCACGGGTGCGACGGTGACGGTGCTTGAGAAAAATTACGTTACTGATGGCCAGGGCGTGGTGAAAGTTATCGTGCCAGCAAATACGAAGAGTTATTTTACCGTGCTGGCTATTGCAACGGGCTTTCTGCCTCGCGGAGATGCCTACACTGGGACAACGAGTACGTTCTCGATGTTTCAGTGTTACGACGGCAACTGCGAGACACAAGTCAAGCAGATGCTGTACGGAGATCAATCAGCTCCGAATAACACGGGGCTACACCCGTTGAAACGGCTGAAATATCCAGCGGTGATCGGAGAGTTGTCTCAGAACATGGCCGATAATCCCACGGTTGTGGCCATCCACAAACAGGCACTTTCCATCGCTCAGACGGCGACGGGCGGTGCAGTCTTCTTCTCGATTGGAGCATCCAATCCGGCATCCGTGCCGGTGAAGTTCTCGATCGATTCGGCTACTTGTCCCTATGTCGGATGTACCACAATGGTGGACGTTCAGAACGTCGCTCAGAGTGGTAAAGTGCAGTACCGTGATTTAGGCGGGGCAGTCTCTCTATTTGATGTGGCGCATGAGCAAGGGCACGTATTGAGATTTGAGCATCATGCGTTTATCGGTCTTATGGGCGGGAATCTCGGCGGCATAGTAATAGATTTCTCGCCAGCCGAGAAAACGTATATCCTGCAGGCTTTGCGCACGGAGGCAGGGAACACGTTTCCCGATAATGCGCCTGCAAGGCGCTGACGGTTTGCGAGTGAGCCCGGATGAGGTGTAGGCACGTAGCCTGCGCTTCGTCCGGGCTTTTTTGTTGATAAGTATTAAGCGTTTACTTATCTTTGGTGCTATAATTTATATATGGATTTGAAACTCTTAATAAGAGACAAAAGAACGATATATATTGTCGTCGTTTTTGTTTTAATTTTGGTCGTTCTAGCTAGCGCCAGTTTTTTCTATAAAGGATCTCTAGTCATGCCCCCCGATAACACAAAACAGTTTTCTATCGGCGGCACAGTTCTAGTGGCTACGGCCAAGGATAATGGAGGTACGTATACCCTAAAAACGGCCTTGCCTTATTCTAAGTTCGGCCGATCAAGTCTTATCGATACGGAAAAGCTTTTTTATATAGATAATAAATCTGTTGTCCAGGTGTTAATGAAAGACGAGAACGGCAACTGGGCTACCGCGCACCCAACGATCATAAGAGACGACAGCGGCAAAGTAATCAAGGTATCCGGAGAATTAGCTAATAATATAATCAGAGAGGGAGATGCTATAACTATCTCTACCAAAGAAAATGTTTTCTCGGTGTCTAATTTCCATGCGGATAAGGTAACTATTTACAGGTAATATGAAAAAAATACTTTTTGGTTCTACATTATTGGTCGCAGCTCTCCTATTCTATACCCTTTCTTTCGATACATCGCTCGCTCTTACCACTTCTGGTAGTTGTAGCGGTTGGAACGAAGACGTATCGTGTAGCAGCTTATCCGAGACTTCTTGCGATGCGACTTCTGGTTGTTTCTGGACCCCAGCTGGCGATGGCGGAGGCACATCCGAGGATGGAGTTTGTGGAGGTGCCAACGCAACTTATGCCTATGATGCCACCGACTATATAATGATAAGCACTTCGGGCATACCTTATTATTGTCAAAGTGGCGTGACCTCAGCTACTCCAGCTTTTCCAGCCGCGGGCGAGTCTTCAAGCTGGATATGCGAAGGACAGGGCATGGGCGTTGATAGCGGTACTTGCACTGCCAATCATGAGCCTGTACCACCGGTCATCCAACCAGCTACTGGTAGAATAAATGTTACTTCGAAATATCTTGATACTTCTTCTGCTATTGCTTCATGGCAGATATCAGGCCCAGAGAATTTAGCGGGTACTAATATGCCCGGAGATTCTTATCTATCAAAACCCCTGGGCGACTATACGATAGTAGTAACGGGAGGACCAGCAGGGTACACATCGGCTGTAAATAGTGGACCTCTTACTTTGACGGCTGATCAGATTATTACTTTTAATATAACTTGGACTTATAGTGGAGGAGGCACTCCTGAGCCAACGCCTACCCCGACTCCAACTCCGACTCCGACTCCTGTGTCAGCAACGCCTACGCCTCCACCAGCGACTGCTCCGGCGCCAGCGCCAGCTACTTGTGGAGAAAATGCCTCGATACCTAGCACGAATTTACCGAGTTCTATCACCATGACTCCAGGAGAAACGCAAAGCTTTTATGCTGATGTAAATAATGCGGGAGACACTATGTGGTATAACGGTAATTATTTTAAATTTGTAAAAACAGGCGGCGCTCCGATTATAAGTCCGACGTATGGCCACTTGCCAGCAGTGATTAATCCGGGGGATACGCCTAGATGGAGCTTCTCGTTGACTGCTCCTGCGGCAGAAGGATCGTACCCCTTTGCTATGCAAATGGTGCATACTGCTGGCGCTCTCTACATGAAGCCAGATGGAACCACTTGTGCGGCCCCGGTAGCTGACTCTTATTTCGGTGGCGTTTGGGCATCTACAATTGTAGTTAGCTCCGGTCCCACGCCGACACCGGTTCCAACTCCTACGCCGACGCCTATACTACCCTTATCTTGTAGCCCGACTACTCAAAATGCTCAAACTAACGTTGATGCGACTATAACCGCTACTGGTGGCAATGGTACATTCTCTTGGTCGGGTGGTGGCACTCCAGCAACTGGAAGTGGGAGTTCGTTTACTACTAGATACGCAGCCTCAGGCACAAATAATGTAATCGTAACAAGTGCTAGCCAGACGGCCACGTGCCAGGTTATTACTTCGAATCCGCCATTGGGCAGTAACATCGGTCTAGTATTGCCAAGCACAAATGATTATTGTTTTGGCGGCGGAGCGTTCGTCCAGCTAACCTGGACGTATTCGGGTGAAAATCCTCAGGCTTCATATGACATGCAGATCGTTGAGAGTGGCCAAGCTTTTAGCGATATAAATAACGTTGTCGAGAATCCTAACGCTTTAGTTCCAAGCTCTCTTGGTGGTGACAGATATGCATCTCGCGTTGTGAACATTACAACTGATCCAGAATATAGTTATAACAAGACCTACAAGGCTAGAGTAAGACTGCGCGATACTCTTGGCTATGTATCTGATTGGCTGGTATCATCACCAGCTACATGGAGTACGCCAGTAAATGCTTATCCTAAGGCTGACTTTACATTCAGTCCAACTAGACCAGCGGTAGGACTTCCGGTCTTATTTAATGGAGATGCGCCTAACGTGGAATTTTATGATGGACTTGCGTTTGGCCATGCTTCGCATTTATGGAAATGGGTATTTGGCGATGGCACAGAATTACCTGAGGGCGGTTCGACACTGGCTACTACGACTCACGAGTATCAATCAGAGGGCATATTTTATCCAAGCTTAAGAGTTGTCGATGGTAGTGGTCTATCGTGCACATATCAGACGAGTTCCGTTGCTGATGGCGGCACTGGCGGTGTAAATGTCCAAAAGCCAATACCGGAATGGAAAGAGGTGGCTCCTAGATAAGAACTACAAAACAAAACCAGTCCCATCATGGGGCTGGTTTTGTTTTGGGCGTATGTGATACAATGCCATTGCCATGACGATCAAACTTCTAAAGTTAAAGAATTATTTGACAATGATTAGTAATTCGGCCAAAGGCGAGAACAACATGTTTCGTAATCTATTTGGATTGGCTGAAAATCAAGAGGTTGATCTTCTGGATAACGGTGGCAAAAGTTGTGCCGTTTTCGTATCGGCAGTTCTTTATTTGCAGAAATTAATCAAAGATATCCACGCTACTGTCGAGAGCACAGAGAAGGATATGTTGTCTTTTGGCTGGCAGGAAGTTCCTGAACTAAAAGTGGGTGCGGTTATTGTGTGGGAAAGGCAGGGCGGACATCTTCACGTGGGCTTCTATGCTGGCAACGATAAGGCTATTAGTAACGCCTCCAACTCATCTGGCGTACCCGAAGTTCATGATGCTACGTATGGTGGTACTCGAAAGATAGAGAGAATTTATTGGCATAAGAGTCTAGATTAGGCATGCTTACGCAAGCCCCGCCTCCGGCGGGGCTTTTTAATTAAAATTGAGTAGCCGCGGCGGCTTCGTGCAAGTTTCGCAGGCCCGAGGGCTTAATCCTACCGAATACAATGGCTGCCTTTGCAGCCAAAAAGGCGGCCATTGTATTCATGATTGTCTATGGTGACTTTTATTATGGGACTCTGGTAAGGCTTTCGAGAGGCCCGCGCAGGCTCGACTGGAGCCGAGCGAGAGGGTGATTTCTCAGCAGAGAAATACAGCCCGTACTCGAGAAGGCCATGCCAAGGTCCTTCGCCATTGTATTGTTTGCCGTTTAGATTATAATTTTCATGTATGAAAATTAGACTTGAAGAGATATTCTACGGAGCCACATATAATGATTTTCTAATGCGACCTCAGCACGCCGTGGTTAAGAGTAGGAAGGTGATTGACCTAACCATGCCTCTCTCTCGCAATATTGATATTGCTATACCTATTGTTGGAGCGAATATGGATACTGTGACTGGCGAAGAGATGATGAAAACCCTTTCGCTAGAAGGCGCCTTTGGATTCTTAGATCGAAACTGTTCAATTGAAGAAGAGGTGCGCAGAGTAGAATATGTTAAGAGCCAGCACTCTTTTGTAATCGAGAACCCGCTGATAGTTCACAAGAAGGCCACCATGGGCGAGGCCAAGAAACTTATCAACGAGAAAAACTCAAGTAGTATTTTGATTGAAGAAGATGCCGGCAACGGCGTACTTGCGGGCATACTTAGTCATAGGGACATGCCGGCGGTGAATCAAAATGAAAAATTAGTCACTGAATTTATGACGCCGTTTTCTGAGATGATTACGGCCAAGCCAGGCATAAGCATGGACGAAGCCGAAAAATTAATGTTCGACAATAGAATCGAGAAGTTGCCATTGATAGATTCCAAAAGAAAGGTAAAAGGATTGATCACCATGCGTGACTTAAAGATGGCTAAGCAGAAGCCATACTCATCCAAAGACAAGAAGGGCAGGTTGTTGGTGGGTGCATCTATCGGCGCAGTGGGTGATTATATGGAGAGAGCAGAGGCACTGATAGAGGCTGAGACAGATATCATTCTCATGGATATAGCTCACGCTGATTCTGAAGTGATTCGTGAAGCCGTAAAGAACTTTAGAAAAAAGTTTGGCAGGTTCGAATTGGCAGTTGGGAATGTAGGTACGGCTGAAGGTGCTGAATTCTTGGCAGGACTTGGCGTAGATGCGATCAAGGTTGGTATTGGGCCAGGCAGGGGATGTCGTACTCGATTGGAGACGGCGGCTGGCGTGCCACAATTGCAGGCCGTACGAGAGGCTTATCTAGCCGTGGGTGGTAAGGTGCCTATCATCGCTGATGGTGGTACTAAAAATGATAAAGATATATTTCTAGCTATAGCTACTGGGGCATCAACGGTAATGCAGGGTAGTATGTTGTCGGGCACAGATGAGGCGCCTGGGATAATCGTGGAGGATCCGGCTACTCGTCAGAAGGTTAAGTTCTATCGCGGCATGACTTCGCCCGAAGCAGTTGTCGATGGTACCAAGGGCGAGACCGAAGAAGCTCTGAGTACGCCGTCGGAAGGACAATCAATCAGGGTGCCTATAGTTGGGAGCGTTGTGGATATACTTCATAGGGTTAAAGGGCATCTTCAGTCATCAGTCAGCTACGCCGGCGAAAAAGATATGGTCAGCGCTCATAAAAAAATTGCTAAAAATCCAGAAAAGTATTTAATAAAGTTATCGAGCGCATCTCGGGCAGAATCTTTCGATAGATAGGCCTTTTCAATCGGCCCAAACTATGTTAGGATTTTTTAGGTTTTACAACGTATCATTCCCCACAAGCTGGGGACGTAGCTCAATTGGTTAGAGCGCTTCCCTGTCACGGAAGAGGTCGCGGGTTCGAGTCCCGTCGTCCCCGCATATTATAAAAGGAGTGCCATTTGGCACTCCTTTTATAATCCTGTTGATGGATACGACGGGACTCGAACGCCGGAGCGATGTTGCACTAGCAAGTGCAGCCGCGAGGCGGTGGCCAGGCCGAGGAGCGCGACGGCGCGACGAGAGCTGAAGCAGAGTCCCGTCGTCCCCGCCAGTTATCAAATAGACTCCTCTTAAATGAGGAGTCTATTTGATAATAGCCAGCAAAGTGCTGGCAGCGTGTGGATAAGCTATGTGTATTAAATATTGATGAGCTCGTATACTTAATCTAATGAAAAGAACTAACATCTCTATCGTTTTCGCGGTGGCCATCTTCGCCATTGGGTCTTTTGTGTTCACGTCAAACAATTCTTCAGCGGCTATTGATTGCAGTCTATCCCTATCAGATAAGGCTGGAAATATCATCACTCAAGTTAAAGCCGGAGACCCAGTATCTTGGAAATTTAAATCAAGCATGAATGGTCTTAGGGCATACTGGTTCGGTTCCAGAGATGGCAAGAATGATATTTGGGACATATACAATGGCTATACATCCAATTCAACCTACTCAGGCATACTATACAAATCAGGAGAAGAAGGTAGTTACTCTAGATACGTAGCTTTCAAGAATAGCGCAGGCAGAACTATCTGCGTTAGTCCTAAGGTTGAGTTTTCGGTGGTCGGCGATGGTGTGGCTAGGACAACCGTAAGCACAAGGCCCACGGCCTCAAAGAAGGCGAATGGTCTAGGCGCCGCTATAGTAGGCGCCATGTCGCCCGTATCATTAACTCCAAGTATTTACGCCCCGTCTTGTTCGAACACGGATTATACTGTTCAAATTTCTTATACGCCAGTCGATAATAATATTTTGATATTTATCGACGACGAGCCATCTTCATCGTCAGCGTGGAGTAAATATTTTAGCGGCTCAAGTGGTTCTACCTCGGCGCCTAGCGGGTTTACTCCAAGATTACCAGGCATGGCTAGTCTAGCGCTTCAGCCTGGTGTACAATATTACGCTTTCATTCAGAATAACTCTGATGTCGATGGGCCGGTATCAAGCTGGATGGTGCCTAGATGCGCAACTCCTACCCCAACTCCAGCGATATCCTCGCCGACACCAATACCAACATCGGCACCATTGCCGACTCCTACCCCAACACCCGTCCCAACACCAACGCCTGCGCTCACTTGCGAATCGAGAGGAGCTTTTAGCCAACAATATCAGTGCACATCTTACTACCCATCCGGATGCTACTTCTCAGATCTTACCGGGCAAGGGTTAATGTGTTGGAGGGGAGCAACTGCAACGCCGACGCCGATTCCAACGCCGTCATCAACGCCGATACCATCGTCGACGCCAGCGCCTACCTTGACGCCGATTCCAACTAGTATCCCAAGTCCAACTAGTATCCCAAGTCCAACTCCAGTCCCAGTAGGCTCTAATATTCTCGGCTCTGGGCAGGTTATGAGAGTTGATAGTCCTATCTTATCCCCAGACGGGCGCTATTCTCTCAGATTTCAAAGTGATGGCGATCTAGTCTTATATGGTGGCGGTGTGGCAGTATGGAGTAGTAACACTTACAGGACAGGGATGGGCGGAAGAGTAGTCATGCAGGGTGATGGCAATTTAGTGTTGTATAGTAGTAGTAATGCGCCATTGTGGCATGCTAGCACTCATGGTAATTCAGGAGCTTATCTGAAGGTACAGAATGGTGCAGGCGTATATAGCGCCAGCGGATATTTGCTTAAGGCCTTAAGTGGTGGATCTAATCCGGTTCCGACCCCGGCTCCAACGTCAACACCGAGACCCAACCCAACACCGACGCCAATGCCAACGCCGTCATCAACGCCGATACCAACTCCGATACCGTCGTCGACGCCAGCGCCTACCTCGACCCCGGCTCCAACGTCAACGCCTACACCTGCCCCAACAACGACGCCAATTCCTAATCCCAGTCCGGTGCCCGGCGGATCCGATACTTTGGCTTCTGGGCAGTCTCTAAACGGAGCATCTTCGGCGCTTATTTCTTCTGATGGTAAATACATTTTAGGCTTCCAATATGGTGGAAATCTAGAATTATGGGAACGCCCTGCAGACAGCGCCTTAAGAATTAGAATTTGGTCTAGTGGAACCGATTCAGTAGCTGGCTCCCAAGCTAAGTTGGTGATGGAGCCTTCTGGTAATTTAGTTATATATAGTGGCAGTGGTGTCCCAGTATGGCATACCGGGACCAGCAGTTCTCCGGACAACTATCTCAAGCTCAGCAACGGGGGAGCTATTCTATATCGCAAAGACGGATCTACGATATTAAATCTGAAAGGATTCGTATCTCCACCTATTGCTTCTCCAGCTCCAGCCCCTAGCCCTGCCGGCTCTGATGTCCTAGGCTCTGGTAAGAACTTAGGAATTGGGGCATCCATCCAATCTCAAAATGGACGGTACGTCTTAAAATATCAAAGTGATGGTAACCTTGTCCTTTATGGCGGATCCTCCCCAGTCTGGTCTTCTGGTACGAATGGTCCTGGTGGTGCCGGGTTTGTTGGAATGTTAACCACCGGAGATCTTATAATATTCGACTCCTTCTATAGGCCAATTTGGTCTTCTAACACGAATGAGAATAGCGGAGCTTACTTGAGAGTGGAGGATACTGGCCAAATAAAAATCTACAGTTCAGGAGGATCTGAGAAGTGGACCTCGTCTCAGTCTACCGCCACAGCGTCAGCACCTACGGGCGTGCTAGATATTTCCGGGTCAAGCATCTTGTCCTCGGGCGAGACTATGGGAGTCGAGAATCCTATCCTATCTCCCGATGGCTGGTATTCTTTAAGATTTCAAAGTGATGGCAATCTTGTCCTTTATAATAAGGGTAATCCAGTTGGAGATAGCAAGACCTATAATTCTGGAATTGGCGGTCGCGTAATCATGCAACCTGATGGCAATCTAGTTTTGTACAGTAGCAGCGGCACTCCGCTATGGAACTCGAAAACTTTTGGTAATCCAGGAGCCTATTTAAGAATAGATGGCGGAGCTGCCATATATAGCAACAGCGGAGTTGTTATAAAACGCCTAGGCTTCTAGGATTATCTCAACAAAACAAGTCCCCGATATCGGGGACTTGTTTTGTTGATTTATTGTAATTGCTAGCCACAATTGATAGTATTTACTCAATGCCAAGAGAGATTATCGCTACTTTATTAATCGCCATCATAGGATTGATTGGCACTCTGCTGATCACATTTAGTTATGACCCATATCAATCCACGGCGGCAATAAGAATACTTTTCTTATTGGCGTTGTCCATAACCATCTGGGCTTCGACTTTTATCTTTTTGTCTGCGATTGCTCGAATGCTAATCGAGTCTAAATACGATTCATGGTTATCGCTGGTCCAGTCACTATTTATTACCCTTGGCGTGATTACATTCTTTTCTTTAAATATTCTAAAGATATATACTAATGTTTATTTTGGCGTGGCGGCCATTATCCTGATCACAATATACGCACTAGCTGTAAGGGTGCATAATAAAAATAAATATTATAATTTTGCATAATAATATGAAAAATATAGTTATTAGCTCAGATGAAGAAAAGAGAATAAAAGAGGAAATAGGTAAGCGAAGTGATCCTGAGAGCCAGAGGTTGGCCAGATTCTTAGCCATGCCTGATCTAACGCGCACCGAGAATAGTCCGTTGCATGAAATAGCGCAGCGCGTAATAGCCTTGCCGGATTTCGCAGATTTTTATGTTATTGAAGATCCAGAGATTGTCAGGGCTGACATAAGTTTTGACTTATTTGATTTCGCGCAAGATCACCCAGCTCGAAGCAAATCCGATACCTATTACTTAGATGATCAGCATATCCTTAGAACGCATACGACCATTATGTGGTATTACCTTCTAATTCAAGAAGAGGTGAAGAAAAAGATAGCAGCTGGTCAGAATATCGGATCATTGTCGTATGGTAAGGTTTATAGGAAAGACGAGATAGATCGCAACCACATGAATGTATTCCACCAAATAGATGGTTGGTATCTATGTCCACGATCAGTCAAAGAGATTACTAAAGATGACCTGCAAGATGTTCTGGTGAAGATCGCCAAAGCGATTTATGGGGAAGATATTAAATATAGATTTAATGAAGATACTTTTCCATATACGAATCCCAGCATTGAGATGGAGATAGATAAAGACGGCAAGTGGCTAGAGGTTCTCGGCGCAGGAGTAGTTAAGGGGGTAGTTTTAAAAAATCTTGGCGTTGATCCCGAAGTCTATAATGGCTGGGCCTTTGGATTTGGCTTAGAGAGATTGGCCATGATCAGCATGGAGCTACCGGATATACGTCTTCTTTGGTCTGATGACGAGCGTGTAAAAAAGCAATTGGTCTTGGGTAATAAATTCAGAGAAGTTAGTAAATTCCCACCAATTACTCGTGATATATCTTTTGTCGTTGATAAAGATTTTACTCCTAATAATTATTACGACTTGGTTAGAGATCTGGGTGGCGGTTTAGTAGAGGAGGTTAAGTTACTCGATAACTATGACAACGAAAAGTTTGGTGCTGGTAAGACTAGCTACACTTTTAGAATAGTTTATCGAAGCAATGAGCGCACCCTTGTCTCGGAAGAGATAGACGCGATTCAAGACAAGATATGCGAAGACACAAAAAATCAATTTAAGGCCGAGATCAGATAGACAGCAGCTGAAAATTGTGATATAAAATAGATAAGTTCTTTGCTATCGGGAGGCGCCGATGCCACGCCTGATCATCGCCTTCGCCGCATCTATTATCTTGGGTGTACTTATTGGACTAAATGTTGCATTGGTTAATATTCTCGTTCTTACCGCGATTATCGCATTCTTCTGTGCGATTTGGTCTTTAGGAATGCCTCCCGCTGGTGGTAGTAATTTTCAATGGATGGTGCTGCTCTCTGTGGTTGTATTTGGCGCAGAAACGATCTTCGTGGCCCTAGTGTGTAATTGGCTATTTCGTTAGCGCATGGCACTCATTTGAAAACCCGCATTAAAAGCGGGTTTTTGTATATCAAATTAGCCACAAATATTGTTGATTTAAGCAAGCTAAAATGCTATAATAATCCTATGTAGATTAAGCTAAATCCCGCAAGGAAGTGGCGGGATTTTATAAGCGATTCCCTGTATTACTATGGCAGATAAAGAAACGAAACAGCAATCATATTCGGCCAAAGACATTCAAGTCCTCGAAGGGCTTGAGCCAGTTAGGAAAAGACCAGGTATGTATATCGGCTCCACTGGAGTCGAGGGACTTCACCATTTAATATGGGAGGTTTTTGATAATTCGTTAGACGAGGCCATGGCGGGTCATGCTAAGAATATTGAAGTTGCATTGTTACAAGATAACAAAGTTAGGGTAGTTGATGATGGTAGAGGTATACCGACAGATATCCATCCTAAGACTAAAAAATCTGCTCTTGAGACGGCGGCTACAACCTTGCATGCCGGAGGTAAGTTCGGCGGGGATTCCTATAAGGTCTCTGGCGGATTACATGGAGTCGGTTTGTCTGTGGTTAATGCATTATCAACTTGGATGAAGGCCGAGGTCCATCGTAAACCAGATATCTTTGTCCAAGAATATAAAATTGGAAAACCATTATATGCGGTTAAGAAAGCTGGAAAAACAAATCGAACGGGGACGTCGATCACATTTCAACCCGATCCCGATATATTTAAAGAGATAGTTTTTGATTGGGACTCTATCTTGAATCATCTAAGGCAGCAGGCCTATCTAACTAAAGGCGTACGCATCTCAGTGAAAGACGAGAGAGAGCCATTGAAAGCGGCTGATTCAAAAGAGGAAGAGATAAAAGACTACAACTTTTATTTTGAAGGCGGTATTGTCTCATATGTTAAATATCTAAATAGGCTAGAGGAACCAAAGCATGACAATGTTTTTTATGTTGGCAAGGAATCTGAAGACATTTTTGTCGAAGTTGCATTGCAATACGTAGAAGACGTCCAAGGCAGAGAATTAAGCTTTGCAAATAATATCCATACAATTGAAGGCGGTATGCATCTGACTGGATTCAGAACGGCCATCACCAGAACTCTAAATGATTACGCAAGGAAGAATGGATATCTTAAAGAGAAAGACGATAATTTGACGGGCGAAGACATCCGCGAAGGATTAACCGTCGTTATTTCGGTTAAATTAAGAGAGCCTCAGTTTGAGGGACAGACCAAGGCTAAATTGGGAACTCCAACTGCTCGTTCGGCCGTGGATTCCGTTGTTAGCTTGGAGTTCGCTGATTGGCTAGAAAGGAACCCCAACGATGCTAGGGGCGTACTCGATAAAGTAATACTGGCTTCGAAGGCTCGTTTGGCAGCTCGTGCGGCCAGAGATACTGTTTTAAGGAAGGGAGCTCTCGAGGGCATGACTCTTCCTGGAAAACTTGCCGATTGTTCAAGCCGTGATGCTTCGGAATCGGAATTGTTTATTGTCGAGGGAGATTCTGCCGGAGGTAGCTCCAAATCTGGAAGAGATAGAAGGACGCAAGCCATACTGCCGCTGAAAGGCAAGATCTTAAACGTGGAAAAAGCCAGAATCGATAGAATGCTAGCCTCCGAAGAGATCAGAGCCCTTATTATAGCTATGGGAACGGCTATAGCCGAAGAGTTTGACCTAGCTAGGCTTAGGTACCACAAGATTGTAATCATGACCGATGCCGATGTCGACGGAGCCCACATAAGAACCTTGCTTTTAACTTTATTCTTCCGCTATTTTCCACAGCTAGTTGAGGCTGGCCATTTGTTTATCGCGCAACCTCCTTTGTATAAGATTTCAAAAGGCAACAAATCGTTCTATGCTTATAGCGATGCCGAGAAAGATAAGGTTTTGGCTGAATTTATTAAAACCTTACCGACGGGTAAAGACACCAAAAAAGAGAAAGCTAAGGACTCTGGAGATTGGGAGGTGACTCCATTGGAGGGAGAAGGTTCGTCAGAGGTGGTTGTCGATGATATTGACAACGCTACAAGGGGTGACAGCGAAGATAAAATAAGTGGGGTGAATATCCAACGCTACAAGGGTTTAGGAGAGATGAACCCAGATCAGCTATGGGACACAACCTTGAATCCAGAGAATCGGGTTTTGCTCCAGGTAACCATAAAAGATGCCCAGGAAGCCGATAAGATATTCGATATATTAATGGGGTCCGATGTTATGCCGAGGAAGAAATTCATCCAAACACACGCGAAAAGCGTGCAAAACCTAGATATATAATTGACAAACGGTGCCGGATTTGGTAGGCTAATAATACGCCTGCGGGCGATTTTTAAATCCTTTATTAAGAACATGGAAAAGATAATAAATTTTCTAAAAGAGGTAAGAGTCGAATTGTCAAAAGTAACTTGGCCAACAAAGAAGCAGACCACAGTCTATACTCTTGTTGTTATTGGCATAAGCTTATTCTTGGCCATATTCCTAGGATTGCTAGATTTCTTTTTTGAATTTTTATTAAACAAATTTATCTATCTTGGATAGATCGAGGTTCTAGGCGGCTAGCTAAAACTATTTAACGAGTTTTTGAGCGAGTGCCTAGGAAATCATTAAATAATGCCAAAACAAGTCGCAACAGGAGAAAGACACTGGTACGCAATCCACACCTATTCTGGGTATGAAGACAGCGTCGCAAGAAGCCTACAGCAAAGAGTGGAGTCTTTAAGTTTCGAAGACAAGATATTCAATGTTTTAGTACCTAAAGAAAAAAAGATAAAAATTAAAGGCGGCAAAAGGGAAACCATAGAAGAGAAGATCTATCCTGGATATGTTTTAGTTGAGATGATCGTCGACGATAGCTCGTGGTATGTTGTTAGAAACACGCCCAGCGTGACTGGATTTATTGGTGCCGGAACAGTGCCGACCCCATTATTACAAGCTGAAGTGGATACGCTTATGAAGAGAATGGGCGTGGACGAGCCGAAATACAAAATTGACGTGGCTGTGGGCGACAGGGTTAAAATCACCGATGGACCATTTAAAGATTTTGATGGTAAGATTGACGAGATTGATATGGAGAGGGGAAGAGTCAAGGTATTGGTGACGATATTCGGAAGAGAGACGCCAGTCGAATTGGACTTTTTGCAAATAAAGAAATTATAATTAGTTTAGATTGCATCGCTTCTAAGCAATCTAATTTAAAGAAATGGCAAAGAAAATAAAGACAATTGTAAAACTTCAGGTTGAAGGTGCAAAGGCTACGCCGGCGCCTCCAGTTGGCACGGCTTTAGGTCCTCATGGAATAAATCTTCAGCAGTTTGTGCTTCAATTCAATGAAGCTACAAAGGATAAGCCAGGAGAGGTTACTCCAGTTGAGATAACTATTTTCGAGGACAGAACATTCGAATTCAAGCTCAAGACCCCGCCAGCCGCCTACTTGATAAGAGTTGCAGCCGGCGCTGATAAGGGTTCTGGAGAGCCAAACAAGAAGAAGGTTGGCTCAATAACTCAGGCCCAACTGAAGGAGATAGCCGAGAAGAAGATGCTAGACCTTAACGCCAATGATATCGAAGGTGCGATGAAAGTTATCGCTGGCACAGCTCGATCCATGGGCATAGAAGTTAAGTAGAATTTTAAACTAAAACCCCCACTAGGTGGGGGTTTTAGTTTATCCACTTTAGTTTTATTAGTTTTTTGATAGGCTTTCATAAACTAGTTCTTTGAGAGGACGCCATGATACCAAACGGATTGCCCGGTGCGTTTATTGTTTTCGAAGGTATGGATGGATGTGGCAAGACAACAATATCTGAGATGTTGAGCAGGCTTCTTAGGTACGATCCGCGATATCGAGCGAAAGGAGCCATAGGGCTCAGTGAGAATCTTATCGTTACCAGTACTGCTAAGCCAATCGAAATCGTTGAGACAAAAGAGCCTGGTAAGAGCAGACTCTGGGGCGGGAGGATATATCAAGAGCTTCCGAAGCCAGTTGGTGTACATACGATGGATCCATTCGGTTTTCAGAAGTGGTATGCCCTCGACAGCGCCGAAAATTTGGAAACGATCATCGTCCCAAGTTTGAAACTCGGCAAGCTAGTTATTAGCGATCGATTTAGGCCGTCTATGGTTTATGGTGCTCAGAGTCTAAAAGATATTCAAAGGCTGATGCGCATGAATGAAGTCATTATTGGCAGACACTTTATCTGGCCAGATCTAATCCTCATATTCGATGTCCCAATTAGTGTCGCTGCTGAGAGGCTCGCCAGGAAGGGTCGACCTATCGACCAATACGAGCGAGGTCCAGTTCTTGAGCGGGTAAGGCGAAATTATAAACTGTTCGCCGAAAATTATCCTAATTGTTATGTCATCGATGCTGCAAGATCGCCAGAAGAGATTCTGGAAGAGGTTCTCGGTTTAGTGATTCCGGTTTTGGTAGCCAAGGGCATCATGGTTTCATAAGGGGATAACTACCCCTTTTTTGTTTATTATTTTTTGATAAAGTAATCGCAGCTTCTTGAAAGGATAGCTTATGATAATCCTGCCAGATCGGATAAACGAGCAAGCCAATTCGACCTTGCGCCCAATATCTATTGGCGCGGAGAAGTGGTTGTATCGACCCATACAATGCCTAGACCATGGCTATGTATATCTAGTTGATTATATGGGCAACGATGAAGCGATCGCCGAAGCGGCGCGCACTTCCTATGGTAAAGGCACCAAGCAAATTCGTCGAGATAGGGGGTTGATCAGATATCTTCGAAGGCACGTACATACCGGTCCTTCGGAGATGGTCGAATTCAAGTTCCATTGTAAAATGCCAATCTTTGTCGCTAGGCAATGGATCCGTCATCGTACGGCGAATGTGAATGAGTATTCGGGAAGATATTCGGAGATGCTGGATGAATTCTATTTGCCATCGCCGGAAGTTATCCGAAGACAATCCAAAACGAATCGCCAGGGACGAGGCGATGAGCTTGATCCTGAGACCCAGGCTACTGTTCTCGAGTTGCTAAAGTCGGAGTATGAAGGCCAGTTTAAGGGCTACAAGAAACTTCTTGAGCTAGACGTAGCTAAGGAGTTGGCTAGAATCGGATTGTCGCTCGCGAGCTATACCCAATGGTATTGGAAGCTTGATCTCCATAACCTGATGCACTTCTTGAGACTCCGCCTAGATGCGCATGCCCAGTACGAGATTCGTGTATATGCCCAAGCCATGGCGACGATAATTAATGATGCCGTACCGGCATCATTCGAAGCCTTTGAAGACTATCAACTCTATGCGCTTACATTCTCGAGGCTTGAGCTAGATATACTTAGCCAGAACCAGTGGCCTAAGG
>Ga0209417_1001634_pt1 | contig 40108 bp, 69 predicted proteins | sample RifGroF2_FD_184002 | JGI IMG/M metagenome (GOLD analysis project Ga0209417, IMG submission 184002) | Groundwater microbial communities from Rifle, Colorado, USA - Groundwater F2 (SPAdes) (version 2) | ecosystem: Environmental > Aquatic > Deep subsurface > Groundwater | place: Rifle, Colorado... | reverse complement strand
ATAACTTTTTTTGCAAGTCTTTAACTTGTTTATATCCAGATTTAGCGTCTTTAAAGTTTTGAGGGAAGGTGTCATTTATAACATCAGCAATTTGCCCTAACACATAATCCCCAGTGCCAGTTGTTGTTTTTACTCTGTTTATGTCGGGTTTAATTTTATCCTGTATTCTCACCAGCACGCTATCTAAATCATCAGCATAATTATTTTGCAATAACAAATCTTTTACCTCTTGTATTGCACTAAGGTCTGACTTGTCAAGCCTTGAAATTCCTGATCTTGATGTATTTTCTGCTAACAATTCATCTATTCTGTTGGATATTGGCTGTGTATTTATATTTTCATTTATTAACTTAAGTGCTTGCCTTTCTTTCCCTGTGGCTTTACCGGCCTGACTCTTTAAATCATTAATAGCATCCTGCGCCCTCATTCCTAATTCATCAACTTTTGTGAGCGGGTCAAATTTACCTTTGAATATAGATTGTCCGGCCATTTCTTTTTGTAAGGCTCTTTCGGTGTATTCTCTCGGAACACCGGAAAGAAGCTCGTTAACAAAAGAATATGCTTTACTTATAGGTTTACCTGTAATTTTGCCTACCATTGGTATGGCAGAAAAACCGCCTGCTATCCCACCTCCCCATAATGCGCCTTCTTTTGCTCCTTCCAGTGCATTTTTGCCTTCCAGTGCATTTTCGGCAGCCCCTACTAAGCCGCCCTGGTATGTACCAGAAAGTAAGGCATTTGCAAGCTGTGCGCCTTTAAAACCTCTGAGTAGGTTAGCTGCTGGCAATGCAAGATAAGCTCCTTGTCTAGACGCTTCTGCCATAGGTATAGTTACATCAGGGCTTGTTAATGTATTGACAATTTCTTGAGTTGGATTTTTCCTGCCTAAAGTCAAGGCATTTATTGCCTTTAACAGCAAGGGGCTGCCAAATTCGGGCTTTACGTTTTTCTCTATCCCACCACTAACCATCATGGAAGAAGGCTCTACATCCTCAGCAAGTGGACCATATTCTGCATTAGCTTTGTCTATTTCATCAATTAACCCTTGCGCCACCTGCTTCTGCTGTTCAGCAAATGCAATAGGGTCATTAGGATTATATGGCATTTCTTCTGACTTTTGATTGATATAATTTTCCATGTCAGCGGGCGGCTCTGGAAGTCGCTCGGGAGTTTGGCTTTCAGGAACATCATAACCTTTAGTGCGTAGCGTTGCAAAAGCTTCTTCTTTGGCTATACCTTCTTCTTTTGCTCTTTTTAAAAAAGATATTGCCTTTTCGTCAAATTCCATTATAAACTATCCCATAATTCATCTGCTGACATTTTCTTTTTAGGGGTTGTTTTTTGTGCTGGCTGTGGGCTGTTGTATTTTTGCTGTAATTTTTGACTTTGAGATTGTATATTTGCTCGTTTTTGCTCAATAAATGCTTTCAATACCCGCTTTTTCTCTGCTGGTGATTTATTAACATCACCCAAAGATTGCCTCAGTGCTTCACCTTCACGTTCTGTGAACTGCGCCCCGAAAGTATCTCTAAGTAGTGGTAATATTTGGTTGTTTATAACAGCCGTATATTCAGTTCTGGCCTCCGCTCCTTCTCCAACATCAGCGCCAATTTGTCTTTTTATTTCATCTACAGCCTGTCCAGCTTTTGTATACGTAGCTTTCTCAGCTAAATTCATTAATTTATTAACCGTTTCCTCTAACTGAGGCATTTTAGAGGTCATGTTTGCATATTCGTCAAGGTCTTTTGTCTTTTCACCAGCCATCTTTTTGGTTTCTTCAACATCTCCTATGGTTCCCGGCGTTCCTAATTGGCCCTGTATTGTCCCCTGTGCTTTTTCAACTGCTATCGGGCTAGCATATTCCAAATCAGCTTGATTTTTCCCAATACCTTCTGAATATTTAACATCTCCTTTGTAAGCAGGATTATTAGCCCTGTTTAACTGCCACTGCAATAATCTTTGATTTGCTTCTTCCTGGGTTATAGTCCCATTGCTTAACAAATAATTAATACTTGTTAAATAAGGGTCTTTAGATCCTCCGAAAGCGCCGCTTAATGCATTAGATTGAGCGGTTCTTAATTTGTTTAAAACGCTGGCATTTTCTATAGCTACTTTAGTTTTCTGCATATCCACAACGTTTTTCATTAAATCAGGTGTCAAAAGCTGATTCCCCGGCATATTTAAATTAAGCCCCGACCCTTGCAACAACTGTTTATAAAGGTCGCTCTGCTGCTGTTGCTGTCCGTAATTAAACCCTGACTTGGCCGCACCGCCTAGCCCTCTACTAATAGCCTGCCCGGTTGTGCCTGTTCCACCCACGGCCTCGCTTGCACCTAAAAGCATTTGAGTTAGCATATCACGGTTAAATTTAGGCCTTGGCATTGCAGAAGTGGCTGCAGGCTGCATATTTACAGCCGGAACGGTGTTTTGTTCCTGCATTAATAAATCAATTAAATTGTTTTGTTGTGGAACTGGAGGATATGCCATTTTATTTTTCTCCTTAATAAGATTGTTGATATTTTGGACGCATTTGGTTTACAAGTTGGCTTCCTGTATTAGCTGCCTGCAATCCTGCTCCCACTGCCTGCCCTCCGGGGATAAACATTGAAGCCAACGCACCAGCGCTTAACAACGCTTTTATCTGGTCATTGCTTTGTTGTTGTCCAAGCTGGTCATTATATAAATTAAGTTGGTTCATCTGATTTTGTAACCCTGATGCATTCAAAGCCTGAGTATTACCAAGCTGCGAACCGCTAAATGCCTGAGATAGATAATTATTCATCAAGCTATCTTCATAATTCTGTCCACCTTGTAGAAATTGAGCAAGCTGCATTAACCTGTCATCTTCTGCCTGTCCTAATGCTTCAATATTGTAATCATAGTCAGAGGCCAGCTGCTGTTTGTATTTATTCCTGGATTTGTCTATTTCATTAAACCCAAGAGCAGCTTGAGTATTATTTAATCCTCCAAATTTGTCATAAGAATTAGTAATAAACTTTTCATAAGTTGGCGTATTGGCTTCGTCATAAGCGTCTAAAGCTCTGTCTTTTCTGTAATTGGCAATATCTGACCAGCGTTTCATTTGTTCAGGATAAGGGTTCCCAACTGTTTTTTCGGAATTATAAATACTCCCCTGCCTAAAAAGCCTTTGATTCTTTTGTTCAGGCGTTTCATTATAGGTTACATCAATGTTATTGCCGGACTTCTGAACATCTGCCAGTTTTTCACCACTACGGTAAAAAGAGCCGCCTATAAATGGCGGAGGTTCGTAAAAAGGCATACCGTTATTCCCCTTTCTTGCCGCTAATGCTTGCTCTGGAGATTTACCATCCCACATAGACCGCCCTTCGCTTCCGCCAGGCATCCATATACTGTCGTGAAAAAAACCAAAGGGGTCAAATGTATCTGCTGCCCATTTGTAAGCCATATTATTATTCCTTTATGTTGCCGCTACTATATCTTTTATTAACAGGCTTCTGACCATAAACCTGTCTGCTACACCGTTGCTATATAACCCTATTTGAATGGTTTCAAATCTTTTATTTGGCCTGAATATTGCTTTTGCAACACCAGAAGCCGCCCAGTTTTTCTCTCCCCAGTTGCCTTCTCCCCAGATAAGGTCATCGGCTCCGGTTATGCTAAATTCTTTTTCAGTGTAGGCTCCGTCTGATTCATTGTTATACCTGACCCTAAACGTAAAGTTTGTTGTATTGAGCCTGTCTAGTCCTAGTAAAATTTCGGACACTTCTTTTTCCCAGTTAAGATAGCCAAAATGAAGAAAGGGCAGCAACATTAAATTTTCTACAGCCGTACCATTAAAAGTGTTTCCGTCGTCATCCTTGAGGACTTCCCCAGCAGCAGTTCCGATGTAAATATCGCCATCATATAAGAAAGCAGTGGTAATATTATGTGGGTATTTCTTTAAAAACCAACGTTTTTTTGTAAAACAATATATCCAGCAATATTTAATATAATCATCACCGGAATACGTTACATAGCATCTTAACTGATCTCTTTTGTGATACGGAATAAGTTTTACGTTTTCAGGTGATACAAGGTTTTCAAAGTCTTCATTTATATCGTCTGAATATTCTGCATTTAATTTAGTTTCCCCATCTTTCCCGAAAGCACCAATTGCAAGTAGGTCATTGTCAAACATCCAATGCTCAGTTAAATAGTTAGCCGTTCCATTGGGCGAAGGCGAGCCTACAGAAGCCGAGAACTGCCCCCATATCCATTCATTTTGATCTGTGCCCCCCTGGATGAAATATATTTTATTTTTTTTATAAATTAATAAAAGATCGTTCCACTCTATTAAGGCTGTTATTGGAGTAGAGTCATTAAAGAAATTGCTGTTAGACCCGGCCCCATTAGCTCCCGTGGTTCCCCAGTCTGCATTATCCCCAAGTGTTGACCAATAAAGAGTTGCGCTTGTTGATGAACCTATAAAAAGCCTATTTTTCCATACAGTCATGGCCAAGCCTCTTTGAGAGGTTGTTCCTAGGCTGGCTACTGCCCACGTACTGCCGTTATATGTTAGTTTTTTGGCGTCGTTTATACCGTCGTTTACTATTATAGAGCCGTCCATTTCGGCATAAGTGGTCTTAGCTGTAGTGGTAAACCCTGTAGTAATTTCTGTAAAAGTCCCTGTCCCTACATTAAAATGATAGGCTTTGCCATCGCTGGCATTAACAACACATACCTTTGCGCTTGCTGAATAATTGTACTCAGCTCCGCCTCTAATGATATAAGCGCCCACATCCCCCAAAAGTGTGGTACCTTTAGAAGTTCCAGTGCCTAATCCCCGATAAAATTCCACATTATAGCCGTCATAAAGACAGACTTCCTTTTTCGACTGCGGAAGACTATCGTCATTATCTGTATAAATAATGCCGGTTATATTAGTGGTTTGAAAGTCCATTACCTGCCCGCCAACCTAAAACTATCAATTAACATCCTGTTTGCGTTCTTGTTATTTCTTCCTACTACTAAAGAGGGATAGGCATCATCCCCGAACCCGTCAGAAGCTCGTAGGTCTTTTAAATAATCCTGGTATTTTCTCTCTAAAATTGCATATTTTTCATCCGGTCTAAAATTGCCACGATACGCCGCCGCTGCTCCGTACTCTATGGCCTTTATAAATCTATCAGGGATTAGTGTTATATCTGTTGAATCTGATAACGTATCTCTGGAAATATAAACAGGGTCGGCCTGTGCTAAAGTGTGGGTATAGGCTAAATTGCTGGACAAGGTTAAATAATTGCTTGCATTAAAAGAACTTATGCGGCCTTCTTCCCGACGGGCGGTGCCGCTGCCTATTAACACATACCCATTGGCTTCTGCTCCCGTTGTGGCAGCAATGTTTAATTGCGCCTGCGCGCTTGCGGAATCTGCATCTACAGAAGTAACTGCATAGGCGTAATAATTTGTCCTATATTTTATAGTAATGGTATAAGCAGCGTCGGGTGTGGGGTCAAGGATTAACTGATTGTTAAATACTGAATACCTGATAGGCGCGCCTGAGGTTAATACAGTCTGATCTAAAATACTATCCTGCACATAATAGAGTGGAGGCGTCCAGCTTGCACGCCTCACTCCATCAGCTAAGATATTTTTCAATTCTAAATCGCCAGGCAAGGAATACTCCCGTGTACCGCTGACTGTTGAAAGATCATAAGATCTTTCTAAAAATGTCCAGTCATGGGACTGGCAGATATCCCCTAATACATCAACAATGTATTTTTTTAACTCAGGATATGGCTCGGCCGTTGATGCAAATGTGCTGGGCTGAGTTTCCTTTGATAAAATACATACATTGTTTAATATTGTACTGTAATTAGTTGCCATTATTCAGCATAATCCTCGTAATATTCAAATTTAATCCTGTAAGTAGTATCAGCGTTTATATTCTGAATACTGCATGAAGATATTTCTCCCTTCCAAAACTGTTTTCTTATGTCGTCCCTGTTGGACAATTTAGCATCAACGCCTAACCCATTCATAAAAGATAGTTTTTTATTTCCTACATGAAAAACTTTCCACACTGTTTTTTCCGAGAAAAGCTCTCCATCAGGGCACTTGTCTCCACGGGGAACTTTTTTAATATCTTTTATAGTAATCGTTTCCGGCATTTCGGATTCCGACTCTACAAGCTCGTCAAAGCCCTGCTCCTCCTTTTCGATGTCATCAATAAATCTGTCTTGTTCTTTTTTTAAAGTTGTCATTTTTCCTCCTTTTAAAAGAGGGAGGGCTTAAGCCCTCCCATTTACTATTACGCAGCAAATATAATTTGCCCTAATCTTGATGTATTTATTACCTTGGAGCCAAAACCATCAAGAAGCCTGATAGCTGTATCGAAGCTCCCTTCAAGTCTGATAGTCTCCATCTTTTTAATCTGATGCGCGAATGTAATAGATTTTTTAGTTCCTGCCAGGCAGTAGTATTTTGAGTTTACTGCTACAAGGTTATTCAATTCATAAATTTCAAACCCTGACACCATTCCGACCATTCCTTTTTCTACTGCTTTTTCTCCTAGTTTTTCAAGGTTTAAAAACTCAGGCATTTGCACAAGTTTTTCCGTAACCTCTGGAGGTACTACAATCCAAGGAGTGCCTGCGGCTTTATGAAAAGCTTTTGATCTTGCCATTTTTCTTTTCAGGATGGGGAAAGCCTCGTACATTGTGTCTTTATCAAGTACAATACCATCACCATCTGAACCGCCGCCGCCTACGTCCTGTAGGTCAACTTGGTTTGCTGTTGGGACGTCAGCATAATGAGTCTGTAAATGAGTATCAACGGTTAGTCTTCTTGTTTCCCTTACTTCTTCAATATGAGATTCAAGAACTTTAACATCAGATTGAGCCTCGGTAATATCGTCACATTTGAATGCGGCGTATTTAAACTGGTCAATAAGTAATGATGTTTTTGTTGGGGATAGGTTTTCATAAGTAATAGACCCTGCATAAGTTCCTTGTGCCACAGTGCCAGGTGTTCTTATAAACACTGTATCGGTTTTCTTGGCATCACCTTCATAGTCAGTATTTACAAGTTTCAACATTGTAGAATCGTTATAAAGGTTAAAGTCAAGTTTTGTACTCCACTTTTCCGGTATAAAATTATAAGTTGTGCTTGCCATTTTTGTTTTTCCTTTCGTAAATTTTGCATACTAAATAAGCCCCTGTCGTTAGGGGCATTTTGTTTATAAATTACTTAATTAGTCTCTTTGACCTGTCTTAACTACGTTAATATAGAAACTGCCGCCTGTTAGTGCAGCGTCTGCTATTGTAAGAGTTAAATCAAGAGCTGTTGTTCCGGTGTTTTTAACAAAGCTTGCTGCTGTATCAACAGGAGCACCCGCCCCAAAAGTACCAGTGAACACCGCATCGTTATAGGCAGTTGCTGTTAAAACGTCGTTTGCCTGAGAAACATGTATGGCTATAGTCGCGGAACCACCCGAAGTCGGGTTATCTCCAACTACTTCTTCAACATATGCCTGTTTAATATATTCCCCAGGCAGCAAGAAGCCGTCTGCTATTTCAATAGCTCCTATAGCTCCACCGTGAAGGTCAAAATCATATAAGAATCTATGAGTTGTTACCGGGATGGCAACGTTCATTTGTGTGGTTTGTGATTGTGTTGACATTGCGTTTTCTCCTTTATTTTAATAATCCTTTTGCGTCCATTTCGTCGATTGTTTTTTGGTTTTTTGCATACCATGCTCGATCTTTAGATGCTTTTACTTGGATTTCTTTCCAAGTACGAGGGATTCCGGCATAAGCACTGGTTGTTTTGGCTCCCGTTGTTATTTGTGGAAGTTTATTAACATCCTCATTATGCGCGGCGGCTGCTTCTTCGGTGTCAGCTTCCCTTTTCTTTCTTGCATGATAGTATGCATCGTATGATTTAAGGATGTCCTTTGTCAGTTCTGGTTCATACGGCATAACGTTTTTGTAAAACTCGATCACTTGCTTATTTTCGGGGACACTAGCGGATTCAGTCATAAATGATTCATAACCTTTATTGCTTTTTTCCCGTTCTCTTTTAGCTTTTTCAGAAGCAATTTTCTTAGCAGCTTCTGGATAATTTCTATCCACGGTTAAGGACTTTGCAGCATATTCCTGTATAAAATATTCTTTTAACTGCTCTGCATTTTCTTGCGTAGGGCTTACAGTATATTGATTGCCTTGATCATCAGTGTATGTAAACGGTTGCTTCTGCCTGATAAATTCCAATATTTGGGTTTTTTCAGATACAAACTGTTGCTTAAGTCCTTGATATACTGTTTTTAATTCTGTGTCCTGTGACTCTAATACAGTATCCTTTTGCTTTTCTTCTGCTTCTTTCTCTTTCGCTTCTTTTTCAGCAAGTCGTTGAGCTTTTTCATGAGCCATTTTCTCAGAGTTATAGCTTGATTTAATCAAGCGTTTTTCTGCGTCACTTAAGCTATCAGGCATTCCTTCGGGGTAGTATTTTTTAATATGTTCCTCAGTTACGCCTAATTCTTTAACTACTGGGTTTGGCTCCGGTTTTGTTTCTGTCGTTGGTTCTGTACTTTCTGCCGGTTCAGCTTTAGCGGGCTCTGCGCTTTGTGAGTTGTCTGTTTCCACAGGCTCCGGCGCTGAGTTGTCCGCTGGTGTAGCGTCCACGGTTGTAGGCGGTACGTTTAGTTCGTCTGACATGGTTACTCCTTATTTATTTTTATGTTTAATATCCCCTATTTTTTCAGGGCTATTTGCTTATAATTATTAGATGAGAGGTGAGTTATGAATACTTATAAGCAAATAACTACTTTAAAATTACCTTATATAGATTATGTTAATTTAGTTTATGAACGTGCAAAAATTGATAAAAACTATAAAAAAGATGTTTTAGAAAAACTTGGAATAACAAAATTTTTAAAAAAATAACTGAGGTGCGGTGATGAGCAATGGGTTTATGGCGGCTTTAATGCCAGTCATAACAAATACAAATAATAGCTTAACTTACGGGTATAAATATAAATCATTAAGTCTAAATGAAATTAAAAAACAAGAAAAAGACATCTCACAACTTATTGCTCTATGGTTTGTAATTTTATTTACTATTACTTGCTTTACGCTGCCTATTATAATGACAGAGATGCGGTAAAAAACTATTTCCCCATATTCTTTTTCATCTGTTTTTGCTTCATCATCATTTTCTCTTTAGGCATCATCGGCATTTTGTCATTTGATTTTTGAGCTTTTTTAGCTGCTTTCTTTTTCATAATATTCCCCTTTATTTGTTTTTAAATTTTTCAATTTCATCATCAATAATATTAAATACCTTGTTCATGCCTGCTAAATAGTCCATAGCATCAGAATCCTTGCGGATATGATCCAGCTGGTATTTCTGGCATTGCTCCCGGAGGGACTTCCATCCCTCCATTTGGATCAATTCCTGGTATCGGAGGGCCCTGTACTTGTCCTGGTTGTCCATTTATCATACCTCCCATTTTGGCCTGAGTTTCCTGTCTCATTGTTTCAATGAGCTGGTCTGCATTATCCATTCCCATCTGTTCTAATGTCCATTTAAGAAGCTCCAGCATCCCCCCGCCAAGTTCGGCTTGTATGGGTGGAAGCATTAAGAACTCTTTAAGAATAGACATGTTTTCATTGAGCTTTTGCTTTCTATCTAGCGTGCTGAGAGCATCGCCGTATGAATACGAATAATTGCCCAGCCAGTCCTCTTCTTTAATCATATCGAAGCCAAACCCGCCAGTCTTTGCAGTTCTTACGGGCACAGGCTCAATGCGATATCCTGCGTTTAATTCAGCTATATCCTCAATATCTTTTATAATAAGCTCGCGGGTGAAGTCTTTAACCTCGTTAAGCATTCTTTTCTCTTGTCCGGAGCCTACCATTGACATTTCAGTTGCAGTCCTACCGCCACTTACGTCTTGCCCTAGCATATTATCAAATATACCTGTTGCGGATTCTATTTCTTGGTTGCTTATAGGCATAAGATTTACTATGGCTGCTAATCCTGGAGCATAATCCATGAATTCAATATCGCCGTCAGTTAGGGAATCTTTTTTTAGGCCAATATACATGCCCCGCTTTATTTCAATTTGTTTTTCTGGCAGTAATCCCTCTGGCCCAAAGCTTGGCCTGTCTACCACAAGCCCAGCGCAGCGCTGCGCATCCTGAAAAAGTTCAGAATTGTATTGATTAAGGGGAACTGCGCAATCAAACATACTTATTGACCGGCCTGTCTTTGGGTTGTCGAGAAATGACGACCTTCTAATAGGGCAGAATGGATAAGAGTTAGGTTCAAATCGTATGATTTTTTTGTTCCCGGCCAATACGATATAATAGTCAGTCAACACGGTGCCATCATCAAGTTTTAGGCTTCCCCAAAAATGCAAAAGAACTATTTTGCCATCTTGTGTACTGATATTTTCACCAGCAACAGGGGTAGAGTTTTCAGTTTCTTTCTCATGCCCGGATTGATTTTCTAAGGACTCTAATTCTTCATAATTGCTATATGCCTGATTTTGTTTTATTTCTTCAAAAGTAGCTAACGTAGGGTATATTTTAGGACAGTTTACCCAATCATACTTTTGGTTTTTGTCAAATACAAATTTGTGCGGGTCAATTACCGTTATTTTGCAACCCTCATACGCCGGAACCTCAACAATTTTAAATTTTTCTTTGTTTGACTCCATTCCAACCAAAGAAGCTATTTTATTGTACTGCTTTTCTAAGAAGCTTAATTTTCTGCGGACTTTCTTGGTTTTCTTTTCCCAGGTAATATACCTGACTACTTCACCTTTTAGTGCTCGATAAAAAAGGTATTGCGCTATTATCTGGTAGTAATCCATATTTTTAAGTTCTTTTGCAAGTAAAGATTTTTGTTTACTTACAGACTTTGAGCTTAAAAAATCCTCGCCCTGTACATCAAAAGATGCTTCCGGACTTGGATAAACATTTGATACCATGTGAGCTATATAAGTCATAAACCGTTTATAGATGCCGGGCATAATATACGCTTTATCATCTTTTACTTCGTCAGTGGCGGTATCAATAAATATGTGCTTAAATAACTCGTCAAACTTATTAACGTGAGGCTGTAAGTCTTCCATCCATTGAGTATAATGAGTGGTAATCCAAGGCACTAGCTTGCTTTCCAACTCGTTATTAAGTTCTATTATATTTTGCTCTTGTATCAGCTCGTTAGGCATTTGTTTTTCCTGTTAACCCAAAAGGATAGGGGCAGATTCCGCCCCTAAGTTTTTAAGTTAGTCTATTCTGATAAACTCAATAAATATAATACAATCCAGAACGCCGCCACCGTCTGGGACTATAGACAAAGAGCCATTGGCCGCAATGTCTGCCTCTGCGTATGTTATATCAGATGGAGTATCAATATCATCTGCACTTGCTGCCACTGTTACAGCATTTGTAACATCAGTTCCTGCACCGCCTGCTCCGTTGTTTAATTTCCAAGTTCCGCCGTCTGCACTGGTTGAAATAGAATGAACGTTGGTTATAAGGAATTTAAAAGGAGCATTTGAACTGTAAATGTTTACCGCTGCTGCCTGATTGGTAAGATTGTATGTTAATACGCCCTTAACTCCATAATTACCAATTGCTATCGGGTCAAGCTCATCTGCATTGATATTTGATATTGTATTAGAGTCCGCATCTACTGTTTTAAGAGTTATTGTTGCTGCCGTATTATCCATTACAAAATTATCAGCTGCATCCCCAATATCGGGAATTGTAGCTACGGCTGCTGCATTAGTCTGGTTAGCAGCTGTAATAGTTGTGTCATTTGCGCCACCCTCTAACTTGGGGGTTGTAAAGGTTTTTACTCCAGTTATTGCCTCAATACCACCGAGGGTTGCTAGTGTTCCAGTTGTAGGAAGTGTTACATCAGTAGCACCACCAGTAGTAAAGGTAAGCGAATCATCACCCACTGTTATTAAATCACCCGTTGTAGTTATTGCGCCACCCAGAGTAATTGTTCTAGCTGCATCACCGGTAGTAATTGTTAAGTTCCTGTCTGCTGTTAAATCAGACCCAGGAACTATAACGAGATCATGAGAAGCGTTAGTATCAAGTAAATGTAATCCAGTATTTGGAAGCGTTTGAGCTGCCGTGAATGTTTGAGTTTCATTTATAAATGCAAATGTTCTAGCTCCACCTACCGCCGGAACTGTTAAAGTGTAAGCTCCACCAGCTGTCCCAAAATCTAAAGTATAGTCACTAGCCCCAGCTTCGGCGGTAATTGTGTTATTAAAATTAGAAGTTGTTGCTAATGTAGGTATTCCCCATGACGGGTTCTGTCCTGCGCCATTTGTCAATAATGAATAACCGGCAGTACCAACATTTAAAGAAACCCAATTTGAGCCATCATTGTAAAGTATTTCGCCTTGTGCTTCGCCTGATATAGTTAAATCAGTTACGGACAAAGCGCCGGCATTACTTAAAGTACCATCTCCAGATAAAGCAACCGATGTTGCCACGTTGCCGGCGCTACCCACAAGTAAATTACCTGAAGATAAAGCTGCAAATTTGCTGAAATCAATTGCTGCTGAAGCGTTAATGTCTGCGTTAAGTATTGCGCCGTTAACTATTTTAGCAGATGTTACTGTGTCGTTTCCTGGAGTTGTTGATACGGTAAGAGCTGTTATCGCATCATCAACCGCTGAAAAAGTTCTGGACACATCAGGCCGCCCGCTGGTGTAATCACTAAAATTTGTTAATGCTTTTTTTGCCGCAATAGCTGGAAGCGCAAGTAATGACGCCAATAACGCTATTGTTAATAATTTTTTTCTAAGTTTCATTTAATATCCTTTCTGGCTCTCTGCCACTTTTTAAGTTATAAACGTAAAATAATAAATCTTTTAAATCTTGTCCTTTTAGTTCTGTTACTTCTTTTTCCCCTAGTGTTGCAATTATTTTTCTATAAGATTGATTATCGGTTACAAGCTCGACAATGAGTGGGTCAAAATGCATTGATAAAAGGATTTCTAAATTCATGATTACCTCCCGCTTTTGCTAAATTGTTCTTGTATACTTAGTTCTTCTTGTGATTCTGGAAACTTTCTTGTATCTCTAACTGGCCAGTAGTATTCTATTGGATAACTAGCCGCATCAAAGATGTGTTCTAAAAATTTACTATTCGGGTCGTTGCTTAATATGGTTTGTGTTGGCTTATCAACTACTGACGTCCCCGGTTTAAAGCACAGTTTTTGATAGTTGTATATAAGCCATTTGCACTTAGGAGAGGTATAAACTTGTATCTCGCCGGCATCAGTCAGCATTTTGTTATTAAATGCATCAAACCGTGCTACCTTGCGGGGGTTACCCTCTTTTATATCAACTCTTATATTTGTATATCCATAATCAAAAAGAATATTTCTTAACTGGACAAACTTGGTTTTGTCACTGCCTGCGTCCCTATTATCTCCGGAAGCATCCCCGTTTATTATTATTTTGCCCTTATGAAATCCGTAACGTTCAAGAAACTCTCTTGCCGTGTCCCTAACGTTGGTATTTTCTACCACTATTTCATCAATAAAGTATATCTTTGTAGCAGGGTTCTTGATGTCTCCTGTTATGCTGGCGTTCGTATGAGCTAACACCCAGCACATAGGATCGACGTTAAAGTCACAGGATATATGTAGCGGCTCGGAAGGATAGTAATTAACTGCTTTGATGTGCTTGGTTTTGTTAAAATATTTTACTACTGTGTTAAGGTTTCCGCCTTTAGGCTTATTAAGATAATCCCGTTCATATTTGTCTGGCTTATGTTGCCTCAGTAATTCAGCTCTTTGGATAAATTGAGAACTCAGTAAACCTAAATGCTGTATTTCGGGATAATTTACCTCTATAAAATAAGTGCCTTCTGGAGCCTTCATTGCTTCATAGTCCAGAAACAGCGAATCCTCAACCGGAAGAGAGTCATCTATTCTGTTGTATATCACAAGCAGAACACAGCCGGCTTTCCTTAATGTCGGGATAAGTACATCCCAAACTGCTTGTGATACCGATTGTGCCTCGTCAATTATAAAAAAGTCTGTTGTTGTAGCTATGCCCTTAAGATTTTCTATGGCTGCTGTGTTTATTTCTTTCAAGCCCTTAAAAAACATATAAGAGCCATTAATGTGGCGAATTGCGTCATTAGTAGAAGAAAACCCCCTATTGGGGAATTCGGTTTCTATTATCCCGTCTAATTCAGCTTTCAGTGAATCGCTTAATGTCTCCTTGGTTTCCCTGAAAAAACAAGTTTTCTTTTTTGCCTGAGTAGAACATAACAACACGCCCCTCAATGCGTGGCCTGTTTTCATCGAGCCACGGCCGCCAGTCAGAGCTATTACATTAAATTTTGAATTATTTAATTCAAGTAATGGTTTATATTTTTTATAAAATTTCATACAATTTCAACAGCAAATGATGCTGTATTTATAGTGCCACTTAATTCTTTTTTCTCGCTCTTTAACCCTGATATATCCAGCACAGCTTTAATTGCATTTATTTTGTCTGCTGTTTTTACAGTTGTTATTGCCCCTTCTTGGGTTATTGACAGCGTATCCATTTCAATTATTTTTTTTAACTCAGGCAGAGAAATACTTACAAGCTCATCTATCTCTGTCTTGTAATTATTTGCTATTTCTTCTTGTATTTTACTTTTTTCTACTTTCCAGTCTTCTTCGTAAGCTTTATTGGAAATAGTTTGAGCTTTCACTTTGTATTTTTTAGCAAGCTCAATGGGCTTTTTGCCTTCCAAATATCCTATTTTAATCCTTGCCCAGTTTGCCATCCTATCACCTCGCCCCGCGCCGGCGGGCTATTTACCTAATTTAGCCTAATAATTACGGATACTCAGTTTATGTGGATTGTTTCCTTTGTCCCTAACAAGGGCTTACACTTTGAATACCTTGCTCCACCGCTTCGGTACTGCCTTGCCGGTCATATCCTATTTAGATTTTGTACACTGCAAACTATTAGACTTAATTACAACCCGCTCCCTTCGTGCTTGCGCTGGCTCTGTAGTTCGATAACTTTTAAACGCCAGTATCCAGATAGGTCACGATTTTTTATATAAATCTTCTAAGTATTTAACTCTTTCTTTTCTACGAGTTTCCCGGATTTTCTTTGATTCCCAGTTTATTGCTAGTATTTCGTAATTACTCAATAAAATAAATCTTAAGCAACCTATAGTTGCCTCAGTTAATAAAAATATTAATCTAATTATTGCCTTTAGTTTTTTCATAATTACCCCAAGACAGACAGACAACTAAATTAACCTATACAATAGGCCGCTGGATTTGTTGGAGTTAGTCTTTCAATTGTTTTGCCTTCATCGTTCATTAAAAAAGCTTCACAATCAAAATAAATGTGGTCGTGGTAGTCTTCTCCCTTACGTTTATAACTTAAACCATTAACCACAAAAGGCTTAAACAACTCTGACGGAGTCCCATTTTCAAATATTTGCGATGGTTGATTGAAGTAACAAGGGATACGCGGGTTTTGGCTTTCAAAAATATTTTTATAATGTTCATGGGTTTCAACCTTAACCCATTTTGCTAACTGATACTCTGTGATATTATCTATTACTATCTCTACATTAGCTTCAAATTTTTTCTGCAATGGGCTGTAATTTGTTTGGACTAATTTAAAAATCATAATTTACCTTCTTTCTTTTTACTTTCTGTCTACTATATGCCTGTCTGTCTGGATTTTAATAAATAATCTAACTCCCCGGCTGGTGCGCATATTCAGAGGCGTTCCGGGGATAACTAGATCCTATTTGTGAAGTGGAAATAGTACAAGGGAAGCCTGCGCCTCCCTGATGGCTTGCGCCGTGATTTCTGAGCCGCCGAAAAGAGTGGGTTCTCTCGACGGGGTAATAAATATGTGTTATAATACTTTTAAATTTAAAAAAGATACGATTTTTAAACATTCGTATCTTTTTTTATTTTTTGTCCGATAATACCCTAATATGCTCTTTTTGTTTGTTTATTTACTTTAGGATAATTCACCCCACCGCTAAAATTAAAACGGCCTTCCTGAGCTTCCTGCGTGGTGTGAATTTTCGATTTTTTAAAGTTTGGTTTAAATTGCAAATTTATTAATTTCCGATTTTCGTAAAAATTTTTATCTAAATATTTTTATCAAAAAAAATACTTGATATTTGAGTATTATTTGAGTAAAATTATAATATTAAAAACAAGAGGTGCCTCATGTCAAAATCTATACGTGCTAATTTTGATATTGATTCAGTTTTATGGAATAAGTTTAAAAAAATTTCTAAGGAAGTTGACCATAGAACCGCATCAAGTCAATTGGTTTTTATGATAAAAAACTACATTAAAGAAAAAGGAATACAATAGATGGATAGAGATATTTGCTATATGAATGAATTAGAAAAAGAACTTGTCGTTTTTCGTGAATTACTATTATCTGAACAAAAAAATAAAAGTAATGTTCAATATATTTTTGGGAACAATAAAAATAGCGTAAAAGATAAAATTATTAAAAAAATTGAACAAGAAAAAAAATTAAAACCCAAAAAAGATAAAAAAATAAACAAACTCCAAAAAGTATTAAATAAAAAAATATTTGAGGAAGGAAATAAAAATTTAGCACTAATTTATAAACAAAGGGGCAGAAAATACAAAACTAAAAACGGGTATATTTATATAACTTATAAAAAAACAATGTTAAGCGAACATAAAATTAATTGGGTTATCCACAATGGCGTTATAAAAGAGGGATATATAATACATCATAAAAATAAAAAACCACATGATAACGACATAAATAACTTAGAGATTTTACCATATACAGCACATATCAAAATGCACAAAAATTAAACGCACCACCGCCCGGACTCCTGTGGTTACTTTATTTCAAAATAATTACATAGCTCAACTAAAGAATCGAATTCAAAAACTTCCAAGTCTTTGTCTATTACAAAATTTACAAAATCTTCTAAATTTTTATAGCTTACGTATCCATAAGCAAAACCAGGCTTGTTTAAACAAATTGCTGTATAAAAGTTTTGTTTATCAACATAAACTCTTGCAATTTTATAAACTTCTTCACCAAAATCTACCTTAAATCCATAATGTTTTTCTTTAGCTATATCATTTATTGATATATTTACTATTGTTTTTAATGCTTTAATTACTTTTTTCATATTCTCCTCCTGCTTCCTTACCCTTTAATATCTATCTTTTTATCCCGCAGCGGCTGGCACTCCAAAGGTTTTAACTTTGGGATGTATGGCACCGGGTTCACGTAGGCGCCCGCCTGCTTAATTGCTCTTATTACTGGTTGTGAGTTCTGTATGTTCAAGCATTAATCCTTTAAATATTTCTGCTAACTGATTGTTATATATTTCTTTGTTTATTAATTCAGGGTTTAAATTTTTTTGCTTTACCATTTTATTGAGCTTTAATAAATCCTGTTCGCAAGACTCATAAGGAACAAATGGACCCTGTGCCGCCCCCGTGTCATATTGGCGTGCCTTATTTAAAATATCTAATGGATGTGGCTGTAAATTCATTTTTCTCCTCCTTATATACCTACCAAAATCGTATGCGCTGTTACTGGCTCTTTGATTCTACCTTCTCCCCGATATTCCGTTGCCCGCTTCCTGTCTGTTTCCACATACTTTGAAACGTGTTCGTATGTTCCATCTTCGTTTTGCTTAGTTTCTCCGTAAACATCAAGGTTTTTTTGTTTAAATGATTCTTGATGTTCCTCTGTGCATTCAAACTGAATTTCTAACCATTCAGGAAATGCTATTTCGTGGACTACTATATCCCTTGTAAATTTATTACCTCTTGCGTCAACGTGGTCTTTTCTGAGCCTCATACTCCCACAGACAACGCATTCGTATTTTCTTACCTTCCTACTGGGAAACTCTTTGCTTGCGGTCTGAATATACCTTGTTTCCCTCATGGGTTGCCGGTGACATCTGAAATCAGACAATAAACTCCTCCCCTCTGGCTATCGAAGTCCTGTAAAGGATATTGGTACTTCCAGGTTCTAACCATCCCCGCCGTTAACTAGAACAGCAAATCCCATTAACAGGATGGTATTTTATTATTTTAACAGACTTTATAAACAATAATAATCAATTATAGACATTATTCGCTTAAAAAATCCTCTATAGTTATGTATTGCAGTTTCAAGGCTTTTTTAATAAGCCTTATAAGTACAACTCTTGGAGAGGTTTTATCGTTATTCGTATTAGAAACCTGTAACTTCTCATAAATTTTATTCAGAGTAGGATAAACAGTACCTTCCGCTACAAATAATTTCTTTTGTATCTCTTTATTGCTATAGCCTTTTAGTAAACATAAAAGATAATCTTTTTCTCTGGTTGTAAGTATCCCCATTCCTTAACCCTCCATATTATTAAGTAATTTAATTTCCGGCGGTCTGCCTAGCTGTCTAACAAGTTCAATAACTGTGTATTTAAGCTCACATCTTTTTATTGAATGAAATTCAAAATGTGATAAGTCGCACCCCGCACAGCGACAACCTCTACTGTAGCAGTCTATAGCTTGTTTTGACCAGCGGCGCTCTTTATGAAAAGTCCTTCCCTGAAAGCCCGCTCTTTCTTTGTATTCCTGCCTCCCTTGCATTAATGTATATCCCCATATTTCACTTCTTAACCCTCCGTTTCTCGCTAACTTCTTTATCAAAGCCTCCCACTCCGTATGACATGCGCCTGATCAGGTCGTATATTGCCTGCTCCGCCGCACCGCTGGGCTTGTCCTTGTGCTGGTTGTTTTTAAAGTTTGTCCGGTCACGCATGGCTAGCCTCCAAGCTTAAAATGTACTACTCCAGGAATCGGGTTTTCAGAAGCCCATCTAATAGCTTTTTCCTTGGCGCCCTTGCCAAAGTAAACAAGGCACAGCGGCTTTGCAAACTGCCCCATAAATTGCTTTGTTTCTGGATGTAAAAATCCTAAGTTTTTGTTTTTAGTCAGGCTCACCCAGAAGCAATCAGGGTTATTAAAAATGTAATCCCTAAAATATACTGTTTCCGGGCGTAGCGGCAAGATAGCCCACACCTGCGCCCCGCCTTGACTTTCTTTATATGCTTTTTTAACCCATTTATCAGCTTCGTTAAATGGAGGATTCATCCAGCAAGTATATAACCACTTCGTTTTTAGTCCGCAATCTCTATCTTGTAGCTGATTACTATTTTTATAATAATAACCACCATAAATAGTAATATGATAAAAAGCTGGTATATTAGGCTCTGAACAACAAACATCAAAATCAAATCTTTCAATGTTTTCAAACGTCATAATAGGCTTGTAAATAAATTCTGGTGTTAAATAAGTATTTAGCTCGCTTTTCTGTGTTATGTCGTATGTTTTAGTCATTTTCCTTCATCTCCTTAACCATCCACGTAAACAACCTTTTAAAATCCCCGGCGTGGTATTTAATTAAATACCCCCCCAGCCACAGCCGGTGGCGCATTAGCTGACCGGCTCTTCTTTTAGTTCTTCCGCAAGAATTTTATGAAAATCTATTTTTTGCTTGTATTCCACTGTCCAACTTTCAAGGGTTTGCTTTTCATTCCAATTTTTCACAAAATCATATAATCCCTGTCTGTCTACAATGTAATCACAAGCAGCTTCATGATGGTCTTCAAGTTCATTTTCCACGACAGAATCAATATCTATACCTTCCCATTTATTTTTTTTACAAACATATAAATATTGAGGAGCATCTTCTGTATTTTCTTGATATTCATCAATGTATTTGTCTATGGCTTCCCCAATATCAAAGAAATAATCATCTCCATCTATATCAGCCAAAACCTGACCTGCGTATTCTACAGTTTCAGCTTTTTCTTCTTTTTGCTTTTCCCAACATGAAGAACAAATTGAAGAACCCCACTTTTTCCCCATATTTGTTTTGCAGACCTTGCATAATCTATCTTTGCAACATTCATCGGCCAAATTATATTGAAAATGTTGCTGATGGCACTCGCCGCATAAGTACCTGCCTATTAACTGTGATTCTTTATCTTCACTCATAACAAAGATTTCATAAGGCTTATCTTGCCTTGGTAGTGGTCTTGTTTTTATTTCGTTCATCTCTCTTTTCCTTCCTGCCCACGGGGGGCGGTTAAATTAAACTGTATCCCAAGAAATTATTGTTCTATATGTGTGTTCATGGCTACCAAGATAAGGTTTGTATTCTTCTTTTGAGTACCTGTTGTATTTAGGCGAATTTTTTACTTTATAACCAAGTTCTGTTAATGCTTCGCACATATTAATGCTCATCCATGGCGAATACGCAATACTTGTACTACCCTTACTGGCCGCCTTTTTAATTAATTTATAGATAGTTTTTAACTTAGATTCATCTTTGTTTTTGTTTGATAAATTTGTTTTATTTTGTTGTGATATTTTCAAAGCTTCACTTGCTTTCATCGTGCGCCGTGCCTCCTATGCTTTGTACTTCTCTAACGTGTTTATCTTTGCCTGCAACGCCTCACACTTACATTTAAGCTGCGTTATTATGACGTTTAATTCTTCTATACTTTTCTGTTCTGCCTTCTTTTCATTTTGATACGGGTTAAACGTATGTTGCATTGCGTATTTCCTCCACTCTTTTTAATAGAAATTCCCTCATCTCTGGCAGTTCATGCAGTAACATATTATAAAATGCTAGTAGTAGTGTCTTTCTCATTTGCTTGATTTCCAAAATTGCTTATTTACATCTAAAATTTGCTGATATTCTTTAACAAAATTAAGCTCAAAATTTCCTGTCATAGTGTCCCTTGCCTTTGCAACTGCGGCCTCAAGAATGCCTTTTTTATCTGATTCCGAGTTATAATAATCATCCCTGTATAAGAAAATTACAAAGTCGGAATCCTGCTCTATAGATGAACTTTCCTTTAAATCGCTTAATATTGGTCTTTTGTTTGATCTTGCCTCGGGCGCACGGCTCAACTGTGCTAAACAGAACACCGGAACATCTAAGGTTCTGGCTAAAAGCTTCAATCCTCTTGTTAAATAACAAACTTCCTCTCTTTTATCCCTAAAGCGGTCACTGGTTTGTAAAAGAGTTAAATAGTCTATTATTATTACGTCTAAGTTGCCCTGTCTTTTTAAAAGCCTGGCATAGCTTTCTATTTTGTTAAGAGTTATATTATATTCGTCATTTATCCACACTGGGAGTTTATTTATAGAGCTATTAAGGTTATTAAAGTAATCGGCCTGCTTATCTCCAAGCTCGTGACCTCTAACTAATAAAGAGTTTATATGTAATTCCGCACAGTTTAAACGTTTTCTTATTTCCCTTTTTGACATTTCCAAGGATATAAATAAAACATTTTTTTTCTGATCTACTATTCTACGGCATAAATTAAGAGCAAAGGCGGTTTTCCCGGCACCCGTGGCAGCTGCTATTGTGATATACTCCCCGCCATAAAAGCCCTTGGTTATGTAATCTAACTCCTTAAAGCCTGACTTTATAACCTTGTCATAGGTATTACAATAGTGTTCAAGGTCGGAATCCTCATCTTTGCCTATATGGGAAAATATTTCCTTGCTTGTGTTTTCCTCAATAAAACTTTGAAGTTCTTTTATGAGGCTTATATCTTCAATAGTTTCAGCGTTTTTTATACTGTCTTTTAGCTGTCCTTCAAGAAGTCTTTTACAAATAGAGGAATAATTAGCCGATGTTATGTAATTCATACAGGCTTGCGCTATTATATCTCCTATTTTTACATTGTATTGTTTGTTATTTTCAAGGTAATCAATAACAGCGCCGCCATCAATATACTCAAGGCTTTTAACTGCGTTGATTATTTTTTGACAATTACTATCAAAACGGTACAGCTTAAGAAATTCGAGAATGTTTTTCCTATTAATAGGACAATTTAAAAGCATTCCTATTATTTCTATCTCGTAATCTATCCGTGCAGTTGCCATTTCCCATTATCCTTTACTATTTCTTTTGCCTGAGAATTACTTGCAATTTTTAAAATATAATTATCGTTGTTACAGTTGGGCGGCACATTCGCATGCTTGAATTTTGTAGCAATCTCAACCAAATTGACATTTTTGTACGTTTTTTTAATACTACCCAAAAGGACTTTTATGGCTTTTTCTCTATTTTCAAAAGTATGGTAATTTGATTCGAAAATTATTTTAAAAAATTCATCTTCGTCGGATAATTCTATTCTATTCTGTTCTGTTCTATTCTGTTGTTCAAAATTCGTCGAATGATCGTCGAATGATCTTCGAATGATCTTCGAATTACTTAAAGTTTTATAGCCATATTTACCTAATAACTCGCCCGATGGGAGTGGATAAGTAAAATTAGGCCTATCTACCCTCTGATGTTCAGAGAATGTAATAATCCAGATATACTCCTGCCCGCTGGATTCGTATATCGTAACAAGGTTATTTTTAATTAACTCATCAAGAAATTTTTCTACGTCAACATTGTCCGCCGGGAAAACATTCATTTTATTTTTTTTAGGACTATTCTTCAAAAGACCGTTGTCATCAGCAAAGTTAAGCATTCCGATGAATAATAACCTTGCCCCAAAAGAACATTCAGCTAATTGCTCGTTTCCCCACAATTGATGTTTTATTATTCTATTTCTTGCCATATATTCTCCTCTCGCACACCCCGCCGCGCGGCTAGGGCTTCCTATTCTTCTTCGTTGTTATCAGGGTCAATGCCGTTTAATTCGTTATAACAATCCTCGCAAAGATCACCAGCTTCCATTAATTCCCATTGCCCGCAATTCCGGCATAAATCATAACTCATGCCGCCGCCTGCGCTTGGAGCTGGGCTTCAAGGTCTTGGTTTTGTTCTTTTAAATCAATAATTCTGAGATCAGGACGATCTTCATCTATGTATTCCTCAAAGTGGTCAATCATAGGGCAATAACAATCCATGCAATATGGATAACCCTTGTCCTCATCTTTTTCAGCCTTTGGGTGCCTGCATTCAAAGCTCCTGTATTCGTCCGTTAAATGCTCGCAACCATTTGCCCAGTCCGAAAAACATATTGACCTTAAATCAACATAACTTAATTCTTTTTCGCTCACCGGTTTTCTCCTTTCCTGATAATCTCAAACCCCACGCCCCGGGCTATGTCGTTATTGCAAGCCTGACACTGTAAATATACGCATCCATGCGGACATTTTACATCTGTGCTTCCGCAATTTTTACATTTATATTTGTTAAATGCTGTCATGGTTGCCTCCTTTAAAATGTGCTTTGCTTATACAGCTTCCACGCCTGTATAAAGTTGTTACTTAACTCTGAATGTCTTTTTAATAGTTTTTTATCAACTGTTACAGTTCCTGAATAATAATCTATAAGCTCTTTAAGGCGTTTTATTTCTTTTATAAAAGGCTCTGTAAACATTGGTTCAGGTTTTTTGACCTTCTCTTTTTTGCGCTTCTTTTCCCAATAGTCTTTTATAGAATCCAAATAAGCTAAAACTCCATAATTGTTACTTTTTTCTTCTAAAGTCCTAATGAATCCCTCTAATACACAGTTATTTATCATGCTTTCACCTCCGTAATCTTTATCTTGTGCCTTGATTCAATAAGTTTTTTCTTAAGCTTGTATGTGTCAGTCCTCATGCCCTTGACATCTTCAATAATCAACTTGTTTTTAGCTATTTCTGTATAACTGAAATCAGCAAAATAACTAAATATAAGCTTCCCATTCTCTAGAAAGTCAAATTGTGGCTGTAGTTTTAAATCCTTAATTTCCCCCGCACGCTGCATGCAAAGCAATTCGCAATATCTATCAGCTTCGGACATAGAGTCGAAGTTCTTACCTAGATAGGTTATACGGGTGTTTCCGTATTTATTCACGACTCCCCCGCCTCCAGCTTAAAAAGCCTTTTAACTGTGTCCAACTCAAACGTATTTGCAAAATCATCATCAGTAGGCCGTGGCTCGCTTAAATATGGCTTTTCTGTAATATATCTATCTGCCAACCTAACAACATTTAGCTGTATTTTAGCCGGTGCGCACAGGTATAAAGCCCGGTGCAGGGCATTGTTATAAATCTTATACTCGCATTTATTGCAATCTTCACACATATTCAGTTTTCCTTCTCGCTCATCCAAAACATATTTAATTGTTACCCCAAAGGGGAGGCGGTTTTTTAAAGAAGGACATCCGCCAACCTCTGTCCCAAGTGGCCTAATAGTCCTGCCTTTTTCAGCAGGCTCGCACGCGGCCGGGGGTTAAATCACTTCGATATTAGCAAGGGACAAACCGCCCCCCATAATATCTGTAGTCACAACAGGCTCGCCATGACCTAATTCCCATGCTTCTGTTGTTGTTTTACCCACTTCAAATTTTGGTTGGCCTGTAACAGGGTAGTATCTAATTTCTGTTCCTATTGGATAAGTCTGGTTAAATTTCCATGCACTTATTCCCTCATAGCCTTTTCTGGTTCTTTTTCCTAATGAGTTCATATTCCTTCTCCTTCTAATTGTAGTAAGTGGCAGGCGCGCCCGCCGGTGGGGTTACTTAAACTATTAATTCTAGATATTTGTTATAAGATAATTGACCTTTGTTTTCATTCATAAGGCTTGCAAACTCGGAAGCTCCTATTTTTTCTTTCAGTTCGTCTTTTTCTGCCATTGTGATATTGCGGTTTGTATTGCCATTGCCATTTTTTGGCTTTGAAGGCTCAACGTCAATTACGTTGCCGTCAACTAAATCTTCCTGTGTGAATATATCAGATAACCCTGCAAGTGCTAAAGTTGCATCAACCTGTGCACGCTTTTTAGCCATTTTTAATATTGTATTTGCTTTAGAGTTGGCATCTTCATCTACTTTATATTTAAAATACGAGCCATATTGCCCTTTAAATTCTTTTTTCTCAAGAGCATTTTTGTCTAAACCATCAGGTAATTGTTTTTCTGTAACCCATTTGAAAGCCCATTTTTGCTCTTTTGAGTTAGCGTGACCTAATCCTTCCGTTATCTTGTTGCCGCTATGTGATATTGAGCATTTTACTGTATAAGCAAAAAAGCCTTTATCATCAAATTTTTCAGTTTTTTCTACAAGTTCATATTCACATGAAACACCCAGCGCAATTAATGTTTTTTCTGCACCTGGCTTTAAAAGAGCTGGTTTGTCGCCACAGCCTGGTATTGTTCCGTAATCAGTTCCCTCGACTAAAATGTTTTTTATTGTAGCCCTTAGTGTGGCAACTTTCGTCATTGTTGCCTTCATTTGCTGTACATCCACCTTATCTATAAAATTATTTGAATGTACCTGAATTTCTGTGCCTGTCATATTTACCTCTTTCCGCCCACTACGGGGCATTTAATTATTCCTAAAGTATTCTTCTAATTCTTTTTTATCTTCCAGGTCGGACAGCCAGCCCGTCACAGGGTCTTTAACAAAGAATCCGGCTATCAGACATAATAAGCACGCTATAAATTCCATTTATTTCCCTCTTTAATTGTTGCTGTGGTCGTTGTTCTCAAATAATTTGGCTGATTCTTTTTCCATATGTTGTTCTATTATTTCTACGCCGATTTCCTTTGTTAGTATTTCAATATTTCTTTCAGCAATGGCCTTGATCGCGTAACAATCAGACAGAAGCGATAAATTTAATATGTGGTCTGTCATTATTCGATTTCCTCCATCCAATTTTTAAGCCTTAACACGGCAAGGTGTAAATCTTCACTGAATAAATCATCTATGGCGTCAACAGCAAAGGGAAATTCATCAAGGACTTCATACAGGTCATCAGCCCTTAGTTTTACAGTTAGGTTGCCGTAGTAATGGTTGCAAATATAGATACACAACAAAACTCGCTCGTTCCAGCTTGATTGCTTATAAAACCTATTCCAGAAGTTAATCAGCTTCGGCATCCATTTTTCAAGCTCATTTTCCTGCTTTGCTTGGTTTTCTTCTATGTATCTTTTTTCTGCTTTTTCCTGATAATCGCAGTGCTTATTCCATTCTGCGGCAGGGTCATAGTTTACATTCATTGTGCTATCCTTTAATTAAATCCCTATAACCTGTCAGAGATTTAGGAAAAGGGCCGCACGGGGGCGGCGTGGGAGTCATCTGCCTTGCTGTAAATTCAATGCCTGCTTTACTGGCTCACTGCATACGCAGGTCTTTAAGTGTGTGCAATGTGTTTTGCTTCCAGTGTTTAACCAATATTGACGGCATGTTTCTTTGTGCTTGCAGTCCATTTTTATAACCCCTTCATTTCTACTAATACCTGGTAATCGTTAATGCTTGTTTGCTGTGGCGGGTTATACCCAGTTGCTATCATAACCAGTAAGATCAAAATAATTGTTATTCTCATTGGGTTCTCCTTTTTGTAATAAAAGCGGGGCTAACTGTGATCGTGTTATGTGAGCGTGCTAGCCCCGGAGTAAAGAGTGTTTGGGTCTTAGTATGATATTGTGCGCTGTTGATCGCCCCGACAACGCTGCGGGTGTTCTTGTATTTGACTTAGGAATTTCTTTGTTATATCTTGTGGATATTAGGCGGATTTTGAAACACTTTTTTCTAATAGGTATTCAATATAATTGTTACGGCTACGATTTTCTTTCTTAGCTAGCCGGTCGATTTTTTCAACTAATTTTTTGTCTACCCTGATTGAAAAAGCTGATTTCATTTTTTAACCTTTTTGTTATACTGTGTTTAACTTGATACTATAGTAAACTACAAATTACATAATGTCAATACTATTTTACACGCAAATTACATTTTTATTTTTAAAGATATGAAACATTTAGTTATGCCATACAAAAAACTTTTTGAAACAATTAGAAAAGACCACAATTTAAGCAAGGTTGAACTTGCTGAAAAAACTGGCATAAGTAGGCAATACATAGATAAACTTGAAAAATTAAACGAACCCACAAATTTAACCAAAGAAACAATAAGTAAATTACAGATTACATATAATGTAAATCCTAACTACCTACTTACTGGTCAAGGCGAAATGTTTTTAGGCATTCCCACCGATACCGAAATCCAGCAGGAAATAACCGAGCTGGCTGAACTTATGAATAAAAACCCTGGAATTATAGGGGAAATAATTGTTGCCCTGATCAGAGAAACTGATCTAATGAGCTATGCCGCTAAAGCAATAAATGGAGATAAAAAAGCAAGGGAAAAGTTTATTAAATTAACCGATTAGATACTTTTTCATAATTTTGATCATTTTTTTCAACATTAATAATTCTTTTTCTTTTAATTTTTTTTCAACACAAATACGACAAACACCGCCAGCAGTCACCATTCCAAACACTCCTGTATAACATATAAAGCAGGGTTTAACTTTACTATACACATTGTACTTACACAATAGGTATTTACAAAAGTTATTATTTTTGCAAAAATGGTTTTTATTAATTTGAGGTTTTTATGAAAAAATTATTCTCTTTTTTGACAAGTTTATTTGTTTCCCCTGAGGGCTTTGGTGATTATCCACCTCGGTGTGAAAAATGCGGTTATGAGCATTTTACAAAAGAAGCAATAACCTATTGCCCTAGATGTGAAGAAAAACAATAATGAAGTCCGCTTTTAATAAGCTAGGGGACAGAATAAAAGAAATCTCCAAAGATAAACCGGTTTATTTTTATGCATTTCACGGCAATTGGGGCGATGCGCTTATCAGGGCAGGTACGTTAAAATTTTTTAATGAAAAAAATATAAAAATAAAAGAATTAACAGCTAATAAAAAAGATTGGGTTTTGCCTTTAATTACTGGTGGCACTGTGATTTATCAAGGCTCGGGGGCTTTCTGCAAGTATTACTCCGGCGCATATAGTAATGTTAAAAAACTAGAGTCAAGATTTAATGTCATTATCCTGCCCGCTACTTTTGATAAAACACTAGATTTTAAAGACAAAACTCTCCCTTTCAGGCGTGATAATTTCGAAAGTAAGCAGTATATGCAAAATACAGAATTTTGTCACGACATGGCATTTTATTTGGGCAAAGTTGCCATGGGGCAAGGGCAAGGATCTGGTTATTTTTTCCGGCAAGACGCAGAGCGATTAAATAAAACACTCCCTGAAAACAATAGAGACATCAGCGCAGAGGGCACTCACTTCTCTGACATAGCTCCCTTTTTTAAAGTCATATCAGAATATGAAATAATTTATACAGATAGATTACATGTAGGAATAGCGGCCTGCCTGCTAGGGAAAGAGCTGCACTTATACCCTAATGCTTATTTTAAGAACCGTGCAATATTTGACACTAGCATAAAAGATCATTTTCAAAATGTTTGTTTTCACAACGATTCTACAAAAGGATAAATAATGTGTGGTGACTTATGCTTAAAGATTTAAATTTAATTGACGAAGCCATACTCCAGCTGGAAGCCCTGCAGGAACGCTGGTTTATCAGGCTGTTTGCGCCGCTGGCGATCGAGCCTATTTTAGAGGATTTGTATAATTATAAGCGGGCGGTGGAGGATTTTTAATTCTTGTTTATTATTGCGGCAATAAGTTTGCTTAAATCGCACTTATAGGTGCCGCTGGTAGTTATACAGTTAATTTCTACTACTTTGGGATAATAATTTCCCTTTATTAAGCATAAATCAAGGGTAAAATCTTTTAAATGCTTAACTTGTGTTGCAATCATTTTTGCATGGTTAATTATGTAATCTTCCGGTTCCTTTTCTTCCTGTTCTTCCCAAGAGTATGAGCTATAAGTTACAACCTCGTTATCAAACACCCAGAAGCGCCACTCATGAAGTATTTCTTTATGAGAGGACACCAAAACCAAACAATCTTCATTAGCAGGACTTAAGAATGATATTTCTTTATCCCATTCTTTTTTACTTACTGAAAACCCTGTAAACGTCTTAAATCCATTATCAGGTTTGATAAATAACTTATCTGAATAATAAAGGTGTTTAAATATCTGGTTTTTAAACAAGTCTATCTTTAGCGCCCAAAAAGGCATAAATAAACAATCTTGGTTTAAATAATATTCAGGGAAATACTTCATATAATGTGTAACATAAAAATCTAAAGGATTTGCGCCCATTCCAATTAAGCCTGAATGCCTTGCCCAGTTTAAAGGAACGAGTCCTCTTATATTTTTTCTACCTATAAGCTGTTTTGTAAGTCTTTCATTTTTTGGCTCAAAATAGTGTCCCCTTATAATTTCAGGGTTCCAGTTTAAGCTTTGTATAATTCTGCTTGCCTCAAGCAAACTATCTTCACTATCAAAAATCCTATCATGTATTAAAAAATCACCGTTCATAGCATTCCTTTCTTTTTATTAAATCTCAGGCGTTTTGCTGGCTCATTTTGGAGAGTTCGGGGCGGGGTGCTGTATAAAGTCCTCAATATCTTTTCCTAAGCTTTTGGCGCTGCCTTCATTAATTAAAGATAAATTCATTATTTTTTCCCGCCAATTCTTGTTGTATTCTGTGTTATTAACAGGCTGTATTAAAGACAGCGACCTCCTATATGTATTATTTAAGCTGATAAGCGCCCTGTTTTCCCTTGTTAGCTGGTCAATTGTATTACTTCTTCTTTGTGCATGATTATACCAGTAAAAATTGCCAATCAAAAGCCAGACTATAAATACAGATAAAACTATTTCCATTATTTCCCGCCCTCCCGCAGTTCCTTCAATATCTCCTGCCTGAACCCCCGGCGGCGGTAGCGCACGAGCTGGCGTTTGCCGTAGGGTGATTTGTCCTGCTGGCACCAACAGTATTTATATGATACTTTTGCTTCGTTTGCGTTTAGGGGTCGCATGGGGTGGGCTCCTGCTTGCCTTCCGCTGGTTAATCTAATAATTTTTGCATTTTTAGCTTCTCTAAATGTTTTTGCATTTCCTTTTTTTCCTCGCTTGTCCAATATTGTTTTAAAAAGGATATTGAAGAAATCAGGGCATTTTGCAAATTACAGCAATCTTCATGCATTATAACCATACTCAGTTCAATACCCGCCCTTGACATTCCACTCAAGGCGTTGATGTCTAATTTGCGATAAAATTCTTGTTTGTCTTTGCATTCACTCTGAATAACGCACTCTAAGCATTGCTTTGTGCATTTATCTGTGTCTATCCTGATGACTATTTCGCTCATATTTCCCTCCGCTGGCTGTTAATTTAATTCTTTGACAATTTGTATTCACAATAGTATAATTATATAATATGGAATACCAATTAGTCAAGGTTACGCAGCGGGGAAATAGCCAAGGCGTTTATATCCCCTACAAGGTTAGGCAAAAGCTCGGCATCCGGGCTGGCGACTACCTCAAATTAACTGTGCAGGATAATAAAATAATTTTGGAGAAAGTGAAATAATGTATTGTGCAGCGATAACACATTTTGGAGAGTTCACAAGCCCCCAAGGGCTGTTCTCGTATACATGCGTTAGGTACGCTTCATTGATAACTACAAACAACAGAAGGAAATGTTTTGAATTAATAAGAAAAGCTATTACGGAAAAGAAAGATTTTTTGTTAACAAGGGAAGAACTTAGTGTGCCTTTTACAAGGATAAAAGTAGGGCTTACCATAACGAGTGAAAAATCATCCATAATAAAGGAAATCCCTATTTTAAATATTAAATGAGCAGTTCCGGAGGGTGCTGGCGTTTGTAAAGAAGGTTAAGGAGGAACGGGAATAATGGTATACACAAATGTTAATATAGATTACAAAAACGAGGATATATATAAAAGAATCAAGCTACTAGAAGCAGAACTCAAATATTACCAAGAGCTTGCTAATGAACGCTTAAATACATTAGAAAATATACCAGAAGCTGTTGAAAAATATGGGTATGTGGATATTAGCTATAATTCAAAAAACATAAAACTGGTATTAGCCCGCACACCGGGCGATAATAAGGTGAAGGAGGGAGAATGAACGTCATTACATTAAATATAGCTTATACAGTCAGGACAGATGGCAATAAAGAACAGGTTTTTGATAGCTTGAAAAGCAAATTAGAAAGTCTTTCGGAGTGCTCTTTTAAGGGCGCTTGTTATGAAGGATTAAGCGTAGAGTTATTAGCACCCCCGCCGGGGGACAGGAGGGAATAATGAGATTAAAAGGCTGGTTTAAAAAAGCTAAAAGAAAATGGTTTTTTGAGAATATTATTTCTTTTGAATTTTTCTTTTATGATGCTTGCAGAAATAATAGGGCTTTTGAGTATTATAACGGTAGTTTTTACAAAGGTGGGCTTGATAATGACTACTGCGTTTTAGTCCATAAAAAATATAAAAAGTTGAAACCTTTTGAGTTGTTTTTTCTTTTAAGAAAAGAATACAAGCAAAGAGACTGGAACAAAAATAGGTTTGTATTTTGGTATAAAACATTTAAACAGTTAGAAATACAAGCCCGCACGCCGGGCGTTACAGTAGGGGATGACGGATGAATTCCTTCAGTGTTTAAATGGCGGTTTTTGCTTTTGTGTGGTATAATAATATTACTAAGCGGCCAGTTGCAACTGCGCCGCATTTTTGTTAGCTGGCCTGCTGCTGTGCCTGTAAATTCCTCAAATATAAGGAATATTTTTCCACAATTTTCCATTTTTTATTTTAGAAATATTACCCGCATTAATGCCATATTTTTTTGATATTACTCTCTGAGAGAGTTTACTATTTTTAATTTCTATTTTTTGCTCATAAGTATATTTGTGATAATTTGAAACTGTTTTTGGCTTTACTATTTTTACATCTATATGTTTCCAAGTTATTCCATTTTTTATACTAGCTATAGCTGATATGGCAATTTTATACCTTTTACTTAGTTCTGTTAGAGATGACGAGCTTTTTTTTATTTCTACTACTTCCTTTTCAGTCAAAACAGAATTGGATATTTTTTCCCCTCTTGCTTGTCTTTTTTTATAATTTCTATCTCTTGTATTTCCAATACTAGTATCTAAAAATAAATGTTCTGGGTTAACACATGCAGGATTATCGCATTTATGGCAAACACACATATCTTTTGGTATTTTATTTTTATATTTTTCATAAACAAACCTATGCGCCAAGTTATTTTTATTATTATATCTTAATTGATAATATCCATCCTTGTCTTTGCAATGACTAGTACAAATCCAGCATCCATTTTCATTGACTTCATACTGTAATTGCTTTCTATTTCTATTGTTATCTACAAAAATTTCTGGCATAAATAAAATACCTCCGATAGTACTCCGAGTAATTACCGCTGGAAATTAAGCTCGGAAACTTAACTTGTCGGGTGTACATCCCTATCCAGCAAATTAATTATATCACTAACAAGCCTGTTTTAAACGCAATTTTTTAATATAACCCTGAAACCATTGCCCGGGCGTTGTCTTAATTGCTCCTTCTTGCTCAGCTGCGGCACACTCCTCAATCATTGAAATTATTTTTGCCGGGCCGAACTCATTAACAAGTTTTCTTTCCGCATAACAACCAAGGTCGTACTTTAGAAAGTTGCAAAGCCGTTTCCATTGTTCTAATGGCAAACGACCCTGAACGTCTATATAACGTCCTATATTACGTATCTTTTCTATATTAAGAATACGGTTTATATTACGTGGTTTATACTCCGTATTCTGTTCAAAAGGGGGTGAAGCCTTTTGGTAACGCTGGCGAAGCTGTTCGGCAAGTAACACCTGGTTTAACGATTCGAGATCTTGTGACATAAATATCCTCCTAAAAATTTCCATTAGAACTATTGCAATTCTCGGAGGGTATGCTACAATTATTATTGAGTTTAAATTGAGTGCTTCTTTTACCGAGAAGTGCTTTTTTATTTATATGAAGTTTTTGCTTTAAAGCATTTTTATTTTATAATTTTAAATAACATGCTGTCAATAGGCAGTTGTTGTACAAATTTTACATTCATTGAGTGGATATTGAGTAATGAATGAAGACAGGGTTCCGTATGCTATTCGTGAGATAGTGGACAATTTTAAAACAGATTATAATACCATTGAAAAAAAAATCAAAAGGTATCAATTTAAGCGTACAAAAAAAATGTATAATGGGCGCTTATGCAAGGCTGTGTTCCTTACTCAAAAGGAATACGACGCAATAGAGCATGAGCTTGAATATAACCGGCAAAAAAAACCTGCTCAAAAACTGCCTAATGAGCAGATATTTACACCTAATGAGCAGGCAGAAAACAAGGCTATAATAGATTTACCTCCATTAAGTAGTGATAATAAAGACCCTGAAAAATACCTTAAAATAATGAGTGAAGGTTACTTAATAGCTCTTAATGAAAAAGATAAACGACTTGAAGATAAAGACAGGTTAATAGATAGATTAGAAAAGGATTTAGTAGATAAAGATGAGCAGATATTAACCTTAAAAGCTGCTCAAAATAAGCACAATAATAAGCAGAAAAATCTACTTACTGGTCTGCTCAACCTGTTAAACAAAAAGATATTTAATAGGCAATAAAAAGCCCAGCAAGTTCAAATGTGTTGCCGGGCTGGGTTTTGCTATATTGGGAGGAGGTTTATTACTGCATAAAAAAGTATTGCCAGTCTACTGGTGTGATGTATTCAGATTTAATATTTAATTTATTACATATATCAAACCCGCAATTAGCAATAGTTTCGCTGCACACCATCCCGGGAGTGTTGGGGAGTTTTAGCCCCAGCAATCTTTTAGAAGTAATCTTTCCAAGATCAAGGACGGAATAGCCCGGGTTGTTATTTCTTAGGTATTCTAGGGCATCTAAATTGAGGGGATATTCATTAATTAATACTTTTTTCGGGGATTTGTTTATATTAATTTCTTCGTACATTTCGAGAGGATATTCTTTAATTCCTTTCCATTCTAAATGATTTTCCCAAACATACCAGCTTGTACCTCTCCAAATAAGCGCAAATGTATGCGAGGCTATTTCCTTGCGGGGGATATCCTTATATTTTCTGTGCTGTAATTGTTGTAAAATTTTTGCTGTAGTGCTGGTTCCGACCTCGCTACAAACGTATTGTTTTGTTATATCAAGTCTTGATGTATCTATAAGCATAATTAACCCCTTTACTTATCTACTTCACCGTAATAAATCCCCGGCTTATCGGGATAACTAGAAACGTGTATAAAGCCAGAGGCGGCATACCAGATTACTTCCTTGAACAGCCCTATGTTTTTAGCAACGTGATACAAGGCCGGTAAATCATTACAGGTTAAATCTGTTGCGTCAGCTTCTTTTGTGCTTGCCTGGTGCCTGCTGTTGGGCACCCCGCCAACGCTTCCATTGTGCTTCATGCACCTGCACCCGGAAGTAACTGCCAAAGGTAATCCATATCTATACCGCAACGCCTGCAAATTGATTAAATGCTGGTCACTCATGTTGAATAATTTACAGCATTTACAACGCAATTCCGTTTCTGTAAAGTTTTTAATCTCTGCTTTCAGAGTCATTATCAAACCCTCCGGTCATTGTATCCAGCATTAAATGCTCTGCATACTCCCTATGCGTGGCCTCACGCTTGGAATAGTCAGGATTAAAATGGTCTAGAAATTTCTTAAAATCTTGTTTGAATTGATATAGCGTGGTGGTCATTTTAATTTCTCATAAATTCCATCAACACGATTTCTAATGTACTTAAGCTCTTTGTCCTGAGCTTCATATTGTTTGTTTTGAGCTTCAATAATTACTTTAAATTGGCATTGAGGTACATAGTTTTGCTCTGCATACGCCCGCATTTCTTCTTTAGTCGGAAACCAGCCTACCTGAACAAAGATAATGCCCACAAATAAGGCTGTTAGCCCGTATTTTTTTATTAATTCCATTTGCGCTACATCCTCAACAAACTAAAGACTTGTAATGCTGTATTTATTGTTTATACTTATTAAAAAATGAGGTTTGTATGATTAAGTTTTTTAAAATATTTTTTTGCGAACATGTGCGTACTGAATATACCAATATGGAGCAATGGATTGAATATGACGCTATTATCCATATAAAGTATAAAAAGTGCCTAGATTGCGGGAAAATGATAAAAGAAATAAAATCAGAGCCTTTGACTGAATTTTTATACGGGATCTGAGCCTTGATTATTCCATTCTAGGCTTGAATCAAAATATGATTCTTCTTCTAGCCAGAGATCAATCCCTGGATTCTGAATTTTTTCCATTAAAAGCCGTTGCAGTAATCCTGGAATCCTATCCAATAAAACTACGTGCAAGGTCACTTTATCGCCGTTAAGTGATTCTCTTGAATCTGGAAAAACTTGATCTAGCCCAAGTTCTAAATATTTTGATTTAGGTAAAATAATCCAATTCATTGCGTCAACTCCATATATATCCTGCATTATAATTTTGCGTTACTTCGCTATCAGAAAGGGCTTTGTTGTATACTCTGGCAGTAATAACCCCTCCTTTTAGGTATGAGGTTGATCCGCCAACAAATCTACCTATTTCAATATTTACACTCGAAAAACTCGTGCTATGAGTCATGCCTGTATTTTGGTTATTGTAATTCCCATCAATATACAATTTGCCAGTGTTGCCCGTCTTTGTAAAAACTAAATGATATATTTGTCCATCAGTTAGAGCAGCTCCACCCGATCTGTCAAGAATTTGAGCAGTACTACGGCTAACTACACATCTACAAGTTGATGCGATGGAACTATGAGCTAACATAGTAATATAATTGCTTGTAGTATTTGACAAGCTAATCAATGGACGGCCTGATAAATGATCTGTCATTATAAACCAGCACTCAAGACTTACCGCTGTTACTCCGTCAACAATACTATCTGATTCCTTGACACAATAATCGTCAGTCCCGTCGTGCACAACTTTTGATGGTGTACCAGATGTGTTATTCCCATCAGCCCCAGAGGACGTTGTCCCGGCAAAATTATTAAAAGTTAAATTTTTACTATTGCCACTTAAATCAGTCCATGTAGACGGAAAAGACGGGGTATTCGTAATTAAGTCACCGCTGCCATTATAATTGCCAGCGTGCCAGAAAGCCAAAAGGCCGCTTGTTACATAATTAGGGACTCCGGAAGGCTTAATAAACCCTTGAAAACTTGGTAATACAAAACTCATGCTGCCGTATCTCCCGCAAGATTGGTTATATTTGTAGCCCTTACATATAAACTGACAATTGATTCCTGTTTTCTTGTTTTGGTGTGATTATCTGGGTGTTTTATAACCATTGATCCCGATCCTGCAAATGTCACCTGACCAGCCCCAATTTGGATTACAGTGCAGGAGAATTCAGCACTTAATGTATCAGGAATAGTTATTGTAATTGCGCTGGCATTGCTTGCCGTGATTACTTTGCCGTTGTCTGTGGCTTGTATAGTGTATGTGGTGCCTGTTTGGGCGTTGGCGTCGCCCCATGCAATATTAGCAACGTTATTAAGATTTAAACCGGTCTTTAAATCAATTAGTAATAATTTTTTATCAGCGGTGGGCTGGCCTATATGGATATAATCAGCGTTTATATCAAGAGATGCCGCTGCGCTTAATGCAGTTATTCTTATATCAGCCATTTATTCCCCTCACTGATTCTTCAAGCAAATTATTTAGTAATTGCTTGAATTTTCTATAATCCTCCGGCTTTGGCGAGCGTGCGAGCTTTTCAAGCTCGGCGGGCAGCTCCTTTAATTCATCAATCTTACGCAGCACAAAGCTTTTCTTTAATGCTCCCTGCCCTTTCCCATAGAAAAGATACTCTGCATTGACACAGTGCCTTTTAATCAGGTCCTTGGTATCTTTGTGAGGTTTTAATTTATTATTCAGCCATAAGACCCCACGGGTGAACGTGGGGAAGTATTTTTTAAGCATAATTTACTCCAATAAAAGTATTAGTTTATTGTTCTCGTGGTCAACTATATAGTTGCCGCTATGGTCGACCATGAAATAATTTGAGACTACGTTATGATATATTCTTCGCCATAAAAACAGCATTCTATCCGCCTATAAATGATATAGAAGCATTGCTCGCTAATGCACGGCCTAGAATATCAGCTAAGTTATCACAAGGTATAAATATAGGGGCGTCTGTAGAGGCTAAAGCGTAGCCGTCAGTATCATCAACACCCACGCCGCCAAGATATACCGTTCCTGTTGTAGTTTTTACGTTAACGCCTTGTTTTAAAGTCGTGCTATCTCCTATGGACACAGCGGCGCCGGGGGCTAAAAATGTTTTTCTGCCATGTACTACTGAATCAGGGGTTATGCCCTCCTGTACGGCGTTTTTCATTGAATCAAATCCCATTACCATAATTTATTCTCCTTGTAATAAACTAATAAACTTTGTTCTAATGTCTTTTAATTTTGTTGTTGTGAGCTCGGCGGTCTGCATTGTTTCTAATGCCCCTACAATATCGCCACTATTAAGGCAGGATTCTACCTCGTCTTTAATAGGTTTAAATTGAGCTTTTAAGCCTCTGTCTATCTTTTCCCACTCAGTCAAGAGTATTGTTTTTTTAGCGTATAAAGCCTGTTTTGCCTGCTCCTCTGCCTGCAATTCCTCGGCGGTCATTTCCCGCCAACCCTCGGGGATACAGCCTATAAAATGCTGCTTTTTACCTTCTAAATTAGTGTATATTTTCATAAAATCTCCTATAATAAAGTTTTAATAATTACTTTAAGGCTGTAGTCAGCCGAGTTTTGGATAGTGGCTACCGTTCCATCGCTATCAACAACGATAAAATTAGAAACAAATTGTACATTTATTGCGTTAACGGTATCTATATGCAGAGGATCGTAGGCATCAGGACTGTTACCAGTCATTAAATTAAATTCTTCTGAATCCGCATTCCTTATTGCTCTTATTAAGGCTATTATTTTTTTTGTATTTAAGCCGTGTGGTATTGCAGTAGTCGCAGTTGGAAAGCTCCCGCTAGCCTGCGTATAATCATAAGTTTTAGTACCGTCAGCATGGTATGTAACCAAAATAGTAGTGTCTATACTGGTTGAGGACACCTGAGCGTAAAATTCCCCTATGCAAGTTTTTGTTCCTGTAATTGTTGATAATCCGGAACCGTCAGAGTTTGTGTCTTTTTCAAATGTTTCATCTCCGCTAGCATCCTTGCCTACGAAAATATAATACCTAGTTGCTGGACTTGCAGATGTCAAGGTTCCAACCGTTAAAGTGCCCCCTGCGTGTTCTAGTTTTTCGGTATAAGTATCATCCCAGCGTGCGCCTGCGGCTACAGCTATATTCCCGCCGCTATGGGAAAGCGTGAGTCCGTATTCCTTAAAAGTATATATAGTGGCCCACTCTGGCGCCGTCGTTCCTGAGTTCATCCTGTAATACTGTAAAGCAGTGCCCTTTGCTAATTTAGCAATAGTAGTAGCCCCAGAAGCGTACAGTGTATCTCCGACAGTGTATGAGGCCAAACCAGTACCACCTTCATCAACTGGGCGGGTTTCCGTTTCCAGTGTATCCAGTCGTGTATCGTGGGCGTTGTGTCCCTGTCTTAATGTTTCTAAATTTGCATTTACGTCAGGAGCCTGCGCCGAAATCCCATTGGTGAACTGCGTTAATGAACTTATTTGTGCCAATTTTATTCTCCTTTATGAATCGGTGTATCCTGTATATAATCCGTTTTTAAAATGCAATGTCCTTGTGGTTGTGCCACCAGGCGCAAGTGTTTCAACATCAGCCGTAGCCCCGGCAGTGCCGTCGGTGGCCTTGAGGTCATCCCACTCAATACCTGACTCGTCCGTTTTAATAAATGCAGTCTTTCCGGCGTTGACACGGTAGTCGTCCACGTCGGGGAGGTGGTATATTTTGCTGTATACCGTGTTTAGATTTTTGCGGTTGAAACTTGTCATTTATTTATCTTTTTTGTGGTAAAGTAATTTATATTAAAAATTGAGGTGTGCTGTGGAATTAAAGAAAGGGCTGTATAGAATAGCTGCTGTAGCTTGGGCGATACTTAGTATTTTTGTTATTTTTATAGCTTCAAATTTTTATATTGAAAATTACAAAGTTTTTTCAAGTCAAAACAAAGGCTACGTACCTGTTAAAATAAATAATATTCTTACTAGTTATGATTTTTTAAATTCATATGTTTATAATCAATACGCAGAATATCCTCTTTTTGACGTAAAAAAATATATAAATGACAATAAAAATGTGGATGAATTTATAAGCTATAGTCTTTTGTTTAACGAGGTAAAGTTTTTTCGAATAATTGAGGGAAAGAAACAAAAACTAACTTCTAATATTTCCAATATAAACGAATTATTAAAACCGTATGATATTGAGGCAGTTAGCAGTAAAAAAATTTTAATTAAGTTGATAAATTACACTTTTGGCTTAATCATGGCTTTGTGGGTGTTGTTTTATATATTCAGAATGCCATTTTGGACTATATGTTGGATAATAGAAGGATTTAAATATAAGGAAAAAAATGAAACGACTTAAGAATTATATCAACCCACCAGAAAAATGGTTTCATTATCCGCAATTTGAAAGCCTTGAGTACGGCGTTGCTCATTTTTGTTTTATTGGCGCTTTAGTTGCTCATTTTGATTGTCCCGAGTATCAAAAATGGTGGATAATGGCCGGTTTTGTTTGGTTAATAGGTTATCAAATTTATAAAAGCTGTCAAGGCGAAGCCGGAGAAGTTAGCAAGGATTGAATTAATGCTTTTCTTGTGTACTCTTGGCCTTGCGGGTTTTCTAATAATTTGTTAAGCGCGCCTGCGCCTTGTATACCTAATTTGTGGATTTTTGGACTAAATGTTGCAGCCAAAGGCGCAGCAAGTAAGAAATTTGGATTGAACAAAGATGCTGTTCCGAGTGAAGTTAAGGCAGAATTTCTAAACAAATTACCTGCTCCTTGTGCGCTTCCGCTACCGCCGCCTCTGCCTGGCAATAAATTTTCAAAAGCACGCCTTGCGATTAAGTCCTCAGCTTCATCCATGAATTTAAGATTTTGTGGCGCCATGGCGTCGAGTTCTCCAAATAAATCATAATATCCAGCGTTTATATTTGCTTCGCTGTCAATATTTTGCAAGGTTCTATTTATATTAGTATCTTTTAATTTTATAGATAACTTTTTTTGCAAGTCTTTAACTTGTTTATATCCAGATTTAGCGTCTTTAAAGTTTTGAGGGAAGGTGTCATTTATAACATCAGCAATTTGCCCTAACACATAATCCCCAGTGCCAGTTGTTGATGTTATA
>Ga0209417_1001633_pt1 | contig 40116 bp, 38 predicted proteins | sample RifGroF2_FD_184002 | JGI IMG/M metagenome (GOLD analysis project Ga0209417, IMG submission 184002) | Groundwater microbial communities from Rifle, Colorado, USA - Groundwater F2 (SPAdes) (version 2) | ecosystem: Environmental > Aquatic > Deep subsurface > Groundwater | place: Rifle, Colorado... | reverse complement strand
ACCAAGAGGGGAAACCCTCAGGCTCTGTATTGCCCAAAGGTTTAGTGGTTTATAAAGTTAACTGACTGAATAATAGAAAAATAATTTAAAAATAAAGAATAAAAAATTTGGATTACAACATAGAAGGGGCGGATTGCGGGCGATTACCTGTCAAGCCGAAAAGCAGCCTGAGCGGAAAGATGCCCACCGAAAACCACTGCTGCTGAACTTGCGGATAGATGCTATAGCTAGTGGTTTGATCGTGATGATAATAATTTGAATAATGGTTCATTTACATAGTAATTTCCTGTCCCAATTCGCTCTTTTTTAAGCAGTCCATCTTCAGCAAGTTTATTCAAATAGCTTGCTGCAGTTATCCTTGAAACTTTTAAGTCGTTTACTATAAATTCAATTTTTGTATAAGGATGCTTAAATAAATTATTCAACAAATCCTGGCTATAAAATTTATAATTGTTTCTCAATTTGTGTTTATAATTCATCATTAACTCCTTGATTTTAATTATCAATTCAATTGTTTCTCTTGAAGTCTGTTCAATACCATGAATCATAAACAATAACCACTCTTCCCAATTCTTAGCCTCTCGAAGTTGCTGTAACAGTCTGTAATAATCAGTTTTATTCTCTATGATATAATTACTTAGATATAAAATTGGTAGATTTTGAAGGTTTTCAAGAATTAAATAAAGAATGTTGATTATTCTTCCAGTACGACCATTTCCGTCATAGAATGGATGGATGCTTTCAAATTGATAATGTATAATCGCCATTTTAACAATTGGATCATAGTCACACATTGATGGATCATTGATGAATTTCTCAAGATTTGACATTAATCGATTGATCTCATTAATGTCTTGAGGTGGAGTATAAATTATCTCTCCGGTTGATGAATTTTTAAGAGCTGTACCAGGTAATCTTCTAAATCCAGCATTATTGCCTTCCAATTCTTTTTGAATTTCAATGATTACACTGTTTGTAATAAATCCTTTACTCTGAATTAGTTCAAATCCTTTTTTTAATGCTGAAATGTAGTTTTGAACCTCTTTCGCTTCAAGTGACTTGAATGAGGCCAGATTTAATTCCGATTTATATAAATCATCATGTGTCGTAATAATATTCTCAATCGCAGAACTATCTTTTGCTTCTTGAAGCCCTAGAGTATTGATCAAAATGATTTGATTTGGAATTGTGGAAGCAATCCCTTTTAATTCAGCCAATGCTGCATGAGCGAGAGGTAAGCTTTTAAGAACAGCCTTCGTTTCAACATCGATAGGCAAGGGGAGTTCATCTAATTTCCAATTTTCATTTTGATCCATACTGTAAAGGTTTGTATGTTTTCTTTACAAATATACGCTATTGTGTAAATAAAATTCAATTTTCTATACATTGTATTTTTCGTTTGTAAAGATTAAGAGCATTTCTTTACGCGACGCACTTACCATTGGTGGTAACGTTGAGTATAACAGAAGCTGTGGATTTGAAACGCTTACCTATCCAACGACTAAAAACTTTTAATAGTGAGCGAAATAACCGAACTGGTTATTAATTTCTCAATTGATAAGGAATGTAATTTTCCCATTTCCAGGGTGTATAAATGTCTGCGATAGTACTTTCCAGAAGCGCTTTAAATATACTCTCGGCATTATCGCTATTCGATAGTATTACAATTCCAATCTCTTTTTCAGGGAAAATAATGGTATAATGTTGAAATCCTTCTCCATGCCCTTCCTTAAAAGCGCCCAATCCGAATGGTGATTGCAACAAGCCCCATCCCAAGCCATAGCTCAATTGTATGGAGTCATTTTCATCTGATTGTTCAAGGGATAGTGGTCCAAATTGTGCTTTGGTTCGAATTCTAATATTTGGTGTAAACATCAAGTCTGTTATGGTCGACTTTTCCTTGTTCAGCCGTAAGATATGTTTTACAAATATTGAATAATCAATCAGATTAGTTTCCATTGAACCTGCTGCTTGTGCTTCGTCTCTTTTATCCTTTTCTATTACTTCTTGCTCTGTAGTATGTCCATTACAAAAGTTATCTTCAAATCTTTCCTGCCATAAATAGCTTGTATTATGCATTTTAAGCGGCTCAAATATTTTTTCTTTTGCAAGTTCTTCCAGGTCTTTTCCTGTTATTCGCTCAATGACATATTGTAAGAGCATAATGCCTTCTCCCGAATAAAAGTACTCCGTTCCAGGGTCAAAATAAATTTTCAGTGTATTCTTATTTTCAGGATCTTTCGGCCTTTGCAACCATCTCCAATTTTGGAACCCTGTGGTATGTGACAGGCACATCCTTGCCGTAATAGCTTCATATCGTTCGTCATTTTTTAAATCCTGAAAACCGCGCCATTCATCTTTGAATTTTAGATCAGGAATCGGAATATCCAAATACTGTTGAAGAGGCTTGTCAAGATCAATGATGCCATCGTTAGCTAAGTTCGCAACCAGATATCCAAAAACCGCTTTGCTTAATGAAGCGCCATAAAAAGAAGTATTGATTTGCAGCGATGTTTTTTTATCAAAGTTGGCATATCCGAAAGCCTTTCTGTAAATGATTTGATTGTCATTGAATACAGAGATGGCCATGCCGGTAACATTTGCAGAATCCATCAACGTTTTGATTCTTGTATCCAGATTTGAACCTTCAATTTTTGTTTCGTCTATTCTGGATATAATTGATCGGGGTAAATCTTTGAGCACTTCACTATCAACCTTCAATTTTTCTCTTCTAATCTTTTCAGATCCATGATTTGAAATACAGGCTACAGCAATTAGACTAAGAATTAAAAGTCCATTTATATATAATGGTTTTTTCATCATCGTTAATCGTTTATAACTTGTTTAAACAAGTGCATAATTGTAATGTTCGGAGAAACGAAAACAGAAACCGGAAGACGGAGAACCGGAAAGCCGCTCCCTGAGCCGCGTAGCGAGTCGAAGGGAGCAACAGCTCCGTAACCCGAAACCCATAACCCGCCTCAAAGGAACTTTTCGAGCTGTGAGTAGCTTTTTATTACCGCATCGGCTTGTTTCTGATTCTGTGGATTGACCGCCGGACTTTGGTAAGCCACACAGCGCATTCCGGCAGCCCAGGCCGCAGTAATTCCATTCTTTGAGTCTTCAATAACGAGGCAATCCCTGGGCTGTATTTTTAGTTTTCGGGCAGCAAGCAGAAATACATCGGGCTCGGGTTTACTTCTCCCGGCTTCCTGGCTGCTCACCACCACCTGAAAATACTTCCGGAGACCGGTTCGTTCCAAAATGAGTTCAATAATTTCAGGAAAGGAAGAGGAAGCAACGGCCATCGGATATTTTTTCTGTTTTAGCCTTTCCAGAAGTTCAGGAAGTTCGGGCATAACCGGAATATCTTTCAGTTCCGTGAAGAACCGGATACTTTCAATCCGGTTTTGTTCGGTTATTTCTTCCACCGAAACATTCAGCGAATGACGTTCGGATATTTCTTTCCACATCACATCCGAAGCAACACCCATGTAACGGCGGTGCTCTTCGTCAGAAATGGGAAGCCGGTTCAGGAGAAATTGCTGTTTTTCTATTTCAACATGAAAGGGTTCACTGTCGACCAACACGCCGTCCATATCGAAAATGATGGCTTTAATCATGGCTATTACAGATTTTGAACCGGGTGATATGCCGATCCGTTTTCGAGATAAATCACGGGAATTCCGCTGATAAAAGTTTTCATCCATTGGGTGCAGTATTCCATCCCAGCTTCTTCCGACGGAATATGGCCGGTAAAAATGGCAGCCTTTTTCATGCCCAGCATGGATGCATCGAGCACATACTGGTAAGTTTCCCATTCCTGGGCTTCGCCAGCAACAAGCAACTCAGTAAATTCGCCGGACAGTAATTTGATGTGCGACTGCGATCCCGGAGCTCCCACTGCCAGCGCCACATTCGTAAAACGCATCGAAAGGTCGCCTACAATGCGCAACTGGCTTCCTTTTAATTTTTCCTGAAGTTTTTGGGCAAATCCGCCAACCGTCTGTTCGTCAAATTTGAAGAACATCATCGAGTTGTCAGTCTGGTTGGCTTTCCAGCCAAGTTTGTCGATCATGCCAACATAAATTCCGTCGGGAACAGTCCGGTGCCAGTGGTCGTGAAACCTGAAGATAATGAGTTTGTGCTTTTGGATATAAGCGAGTTTTTCGCGGTAAACCGGATTGTTTTCCAGCCAATCGGTTTTATCCAGGTGATTGTAAAAAGTTGGTTCGTGAACAATAATGAGGTTACAATTTTTGGCAACTGCCTGGCGCAGCGTTTCCATATTGGCAAACATACTTACCGCAACTCCGGTCACCACATCATCCGGATTTCCCGATTTAAAGGTATCTACCGTTTCCTGACTCCATGTGCAGGTTAAATGCTGCTGCATTTGAGTGATAATCTGCCGTGCTGAAAGGTCTTTATTCAAAGTTTGAGCGGTTGATGGCATCGTGATGGCCATCACCAGAATAACAAAGTAGGTTTTAATTGTTTTCATAGACAGATGTTTGGTCCGGTTTTAAAATTTAGATACTGTTTAAAATTTTTTCTACCATTCACGGGGTGACTCCAAGTCACCCCGTGAATAAGGAGTAAGGCTTTTTGCCTTTTTCAATTTCCGGGGTTATGACCATAAAAGTATAAAATTTGGAGAAGAGTGATTCAACAATCGGACGAATATCTTGATTATTACCAATGTTTATATCGGAAGTCGGATTTTCTGATCAAAACTTAAGCATCCTGATCCCCGGTTTTTTAGTATAGATTTTTACCTTTGTTATGATTCTATAACCTAAACCACAACACCATGCAAGTATTCAAATTTAACCTGATTTTCCTTTTAAGTATTTTATTGCTGGTCTCCTGTAAGGACAAAGAACCTGAATGGACTGAACTGTTCAACGGTAAGGATTTAACCGGCTGGGCTGCTAACCAGAATCCCGAATCGTTTAAAGTGGAGGATGGTTTGTTGGTCGCCAATGGGCCGATCGGACATTTGTTTTACAACGGCGAATTTAAAACGGGTGTTTTCAGGAATTTTGAATTAAAGGTCGTGGTGAAAACTGATCCTAATAGTAACTCCGGAATTATTTTTCATACGCAGGAGCAGCCCTATGGGCCACTTTTACGAGGTTATGAAATTCAGATCAACAATACCTATGAGCGTCCGGGCGATTTTCATGAGTTGAAAAAAACAGGTAGCCTTTACGGAATCCGAAATGTTTATTACCCTACAGTGAAAGATAACGAATGGTTTGAGTTGTATGTTAAAGTGGTTGAAAATCGCTGCGAGGTATTCGTAAATGGTAATAAAGTAGTGGATTACATTCAACCTGACGAGCCATACCGCCCTAAAAACGACAAGTTGAAAGTGTTTAGCGCCGGCCGCATTGCACTTCAGTGTCACGATGAACTAAGCAAGGTGTATTTCAAAAGCATTCAGGTTAAACCCTTGCCCAAAGCCGAAAAATTCCCTCTTTTGGTTACGAAAGAATGGGATGACAAAATCACCAAAATGATGTTCGAGAACTTTCCTGTCATCGATTTTCATGTGCACCTGAAGGGTGGACTTACGATTGCTCAGGCTTGTGAAAACTCATTGAAACTGGGCATCAATTATGGTATTGCGCCCAACTGCGGATTGAAATTTCCGGTGACTGACGATGCTTCATTGGCCGCATACATGGATACCGTTCAGACCAAACCGATATTCAGGGGAATGCAGGCCGAAGGACGCGAATGGGTGACTCTGTTTTCGCCGGAAGCTGTCGCCAAATTCGATTACATTTTTACCGATGGGATGACCTGGACGGACCGCAAAGGCCGTCGGATGAGACTTTGGATGCCGGACGAGACTTTTGTTGACGATGAACAACAATTTATGGATGAACTGGTAAGTAAAATCGAAAGTGTTGTTTCTCAGGAACCTGTTGATATTCATGTAAATCCAACTTTTCTACCAGCCGTAATTGCTGCCAAATACGACGAACTCTGGACCGATGCCCGCATTGACCGGTTTGTAAAAGTGCTGGCCGATAATGGTGTAGCATTGGAAATCAATTCCCGATATAAAATTCCGACTGAAAAAATTCTCCGGAAAGCCAAAGAGGCAGGAGTTAAGTTTACCTTCGGAACCAATAACACCGGCGCTGATTTAGGTACGCTCGATTATTCTTTCGAAATGAAAGATAAACTGGGTCTGACTTATAAAAATATGTTTATGCCTAAAAAACAAGCAGAAAAACCGGTTTTGGTGAAAGGACTTCCGGCCAAAATTACCGGATAATGAAAACAGGAAAGGTCATTGGTCATCAGGAAATAGAAAAGAGGAAATAGAAAAGAGGAAATAGGAAAAGCGCATGGAGCGTGGAAATAGGTTTTGAAAATGGTGTTGAAAGACACTGAAAGTGTCAAATCTGAATAACCGCGGGTGTAGCGAAGCGGAACCCGTGGAAAAAAATGTGCAAATCACAAGGTGCAACTAAAAATGTAGATTAATCAATAATGCTGTATGCACCGCAAAGTAATGATCATTAAATTAGGCTGATCAAACAGCGCCTTGGTGTAAAGTTAGATTTCAAAATATCATTTTATATTTTCCATGGAACGCACATTCTTCGAACATCTTAAACGTATTCAGGCTTTGTCTGAAATAGGATTGGAATACTGCAACAGTAACTACGACAAGGAGCGGTACGACGAAATTCAGGATATCTGCCTGAAAATACTTTCGGAACTCACCGATGTTCCGGTGGGGAAAATTCAGACTGTTATTCAGGAGAAAAACGGCTATAAAACGCCCAAGGTCGATGTCCGGGCAGTAGTTTTTAACACGGAAGGTCAGATTCTACTGGTTCAGGAAAAAGTGGATGGTTGCTGGTCGCTGCCCGGTGGCTGGGCCGATGTAGGTTATACTCCGCGACAAATAGCCGAAAAAGAGTGTTTTGAAGAAGCAGGATTGACGGTAAAAGCTACCCGCCTTTTAGCAGTAATGGATAAAACAGCCCAGCAAATGCCGCCCGAATTTGAGTATGTATATAAGCTTTTTATTTGGTGTGAACCAATGGACACCTGCATTGCAGCAGGAGAAGAGACTATCAGTGTTGGCTGGTTCTCAGAATCCGATTTACCCGAACTTTCGAAACCCCGGGTTCTTGAATCACAGGTTCATCTGATGTTTGAATATTTCAGGAGTGAAAAAACAGAAGTGTACCTGGATTGAGAGGTTTGTGTTTTAGAAAATTCGGGCGCACGACAAAATTCCCATTTTATATTTTTTTCACTTATTCCCCCCGGGTGCACTTCGCTTACCCAGCCCCTCTCTACGAGTAGAGAGGGGAAAAGCTCTGCTTGCAGGGCTTGGGGTGAGTGAGAAAAACGTAAATAGTTATAATGAACAACCTATTCCGATGCTCAAATATCAAAAAAGATTTTAAAGGGAAAGTTGTCGTGTACCTAAAAAATACTATTGACCGGATAAGCCTATATTTTTTGTATATTGTTGGCAATTAACTACCATCTGAATTTTTGCAAAAGTCTTTTCCTGGAACTAACTTGACAGATTTATGAAGAAATACATTGTCTCAATCGATCAAAGTACCACAGCTACAAAGGCCCTCATTTATGACAACAATGGCAATTTGGCCGGACAAAAAAATGTAGATCACAAACAGTATTTCCCTAATCCGGGATGGGTTGAACATGATGCTGAAGAAATTTACCGAAATACCAAACAGGCGGTTCGGAAGGTGATTGAAAAGAGCGGCATCTCAAGTGCTGAGATTGCGGCGCTTGCAATTACCAATCAACGCGAAACCACTGTGGTTTGGGACAGGAAAACCGGCAAACCCGTTTTTAATGCTATTGTTTGGCAGGATAGGCGTACTGCTGATTCTTGTTTATACTTGAAAGAAGCAGGTTTTGAGCATATCATTACAGAAAAAACAGGTCTTCTGATCGATGCATATTTCTCGGCTACCAAAATCAAATGGATTCTTGATCATGTCGAGGGAGTGAAAGAACGAGCCGAAAAGGGAGAACTTGCCTTTGGAACAACCGACACCTGGGTAATCTGGAATTTAACAAACGGGAAACTTCATATTACTGATGTTTCTAACGCCAGCCGGACGTTACTCTATAATATTCATACCTTGAAATGGGACGAAGAATTACTTAAAATATTTGGAGTTCCGGCATCGCTGCTTCCCGTAGTTGTGCCATCCAGCAATATCAATGGGGTGGTTACTGATATGGAAGAACTTTCCGGCGTTCCGATTGCCGGCATTGCCGGTGATCAGCAGGCTGCCTTGTTCGGGCAAATGTGCATTGGTGAAGGTATGGCCAAATGTACCTATGGAACGGGATGTTTTTTGGTGATGAATACCGGTTCAAAAGCAATTGTTTCAAACAACAAACTTCTAACCACCATCGGTTGGCAAATCGGAGATCAGGTTACCTATGCCCTCGAAGGCAGCGTTTTTATGGGAGGTGCGATTATTCAATGGCTTCGTGATGAGCTGGAATTTTTTAAAGATGCCGGAGAAAGCGAAACTTTGGCTGGTCAAGTGGAGGATAGCGGAGGAGTTGTTTTTGTTCCTTCACTTACCGGGCTTGGCGCTCCGCATTGGGATCCTTATGCCCGGGGATCGGTTTTTGGAATTACCCGTGGTACAACCAAAGCTCACCTGACACGGGCTGCACTCGAAAGTATTTGTTACCAGGTAAATGATGTAATTGAGACCATGAAAAAAGATTCGGGAGAACCCATTTCTGAATTGCGGGTTGATGGTGGTGCTGCCGCTAATAATCTGATGGTTCAGTTCCAGTCCGATATCTCGGAAATTGATCTGGTGAGGTCAACCAATGTTGAAACAACAGCTTTGGGCGTGGCCTATTTAGCCGGACTTGCAGTTGGATTATGGAAACTTGAGGAACTTCAGAAAAAATGGAAAGTAGACAAGGTTTTTAAACCAACCATCAATAAATCGGAAACAGAAATGTTAAAGGCCCGCTGGCATAAAGCTGTTGAACGGGCAAAACACTGGATCGACTGACACAATTCGAAAAAAATCGTCAGGAAATAAGGAAAGAGGAAAAAGAAAGTGGTCCCCGCCTGCCGCGGGCAGGAGTCGCAGTAATCAGAACTCAGTAAAGAGCGGAAAGTGGTCAAACATAACTCCGGAGGAGTGAAATATTTATAGAAATCGGATAAAGAGTTGGCCATCGTCGCCCGCGAGTTGAAGCTATACATAGCTCTAAACTAATTTCGGGCGAAATGGGGCAAGAGTTCAAAAAAAGTATTCACATAAAAAACTGAATCATGAAACGCTCAGAATCATTAAGGGCAATCCAATATTCTCCGGATAAAATCTGGGATATAGTGATTATCGGAGGCGGAGCCACCGGGCTGGGTGCAGGGGTAGATGCAGCATCCCGTGGATATGATACACTGGTTCTGGAAAAATATGATTTTGCTAAAGGAACCTCTTCCCGAAGCACCAAGTTGGTTCATGGAGGTGTACGTTACCTTGCAGCCGGCGATATTGGTTTGGTTCTGGAGGCGCTTAACGAAAGAGGACTTCTCTTGCAAAATGCCCCACATCTGGTAAAGAATCAGCAGTTTATTATACCTAATTACGAATGGTGGGACGGGCCATTTTATACTGTCGGATTAAAAGTTTATGACATGATGGCTGGGAAACTAGGCTTGGGTCCATCCATCCACATTACCAAAGAGGAAACCATGAAGGCTATTCCTAATCTGGTTGAAGAAGATTTGAAAGGCGGTGTAATTTACCACGATGGACAATTCGATGATTCACGGCTTGCCATAAGCCTGGCGCATACCGTTACCGATAATGGCGGTTTTGTTATCAACAATTGCGGCGTGACCCGTTTAATCAAAAATGAAGATGGGATCATTTCCGGTGTCGAATGTTTTGACTCTGAAAATAACCGGTACCACATCATAAAAGCAAAAGTTGTGGTCAATGCTACCGGAATTTTTGTCGATTCAATCAATCGGATGGATGAGGAGGATCATATTCAAACAGTTGTCCCAAGCCAGGGCATCCATATTATTTTGGATCAATCCTTTCTGCAGGGCGATTCGGCGATTATGATACCAAAAACTACCGATGGGCGGGTCTTGTTTGCTGTTCCATGGCATGGAAAAGTGGTGGTTGGCACAACCGATACGCCTGTTGAGAATCCGGAAATTGAACCAAGAGCTTTGGAAGAGGAAATTAAGTTTATTTTGAATACAGCCAGTAAATACCTGACCAAAAAGCCAAAGAGGAAAGATGTTTTAAGCATTTTTGCCGGTCTGAGACCATTGGCAGCTCCGGTAGACAAAAATCAGGAAACCAAAGAAATTTCACGAAGCCACAAGTTAATTATTTCCAAATCGGGCCTGATCACAATGATTGGCGGGAAATGGACAACCTACCGTAAAATGGGCGAAGATATTATCGATAAGGCGATCCTTCTGGGCGGACTCGACAGTAAGGAATGTGTAACCAAAAATATGCCCATACATGGATACGTTAAAAATCGAAATCATGTAGGTCATTTACTTGTTTATGGTTCTGATATTCCAAAGATTAAAGCAATGATTGGGCAGGAACCGGAACTTGGGAAAAAGCTTCATCCCGATTTGCCCTATCTGAAAGCCGAGGTTGTATGGGCAGTTCGTGAAGAGATGGCGCGAACCGTTGAAGATGTGCTTGCCCGCAGGACCAGGGCGCTTTTACTTGATGCCAGGGCAAGTATTGCCATGGCTGCCGAGGTTGCAGCCTTAATGGCTAAAGAACTGGGATATAGAAGAAAATGGCAGAAAGAACAAGTCCAACAATATACAGAATTCGCTAACGGTTATATCTTAAATTAAAAACCATGAATCCATTAGTTGCTGAATACCTGGGCACTTTCATCCTGATCCTGATGGGAACAGGAGTTTGTGCTAATAGTTCTTTGGAAGGCACATTTGCTAAAGGTGCCGATTGGGTGCTGATTTCTTTCGGTTGGGGACTGGGTGTTTATCTTGGAGTTATTATAGCTGGTCCGTCAAGTGGGGCACATCTGAATCCGGCAGTAACCGTTGGCCTGGCAGTTGCCGGAAAATTTTTATGGACTGATGCACCTTTATATATCCTTGCACAATTACTTGGAGCAATGTCCGGAGCTTTTTTAACCTGGCTGCTTTTTGCTGACCATTACAATAGAACCGAGAATGCAGGAACAATAAAAGGGACATTTTGTACCTCACCAGCCATAAAGAATACTCCACGAAATGTGTTAAGCGAAGTTGTCGGCACTTTTATTCTGATTTTTGTTGTCCTATTCATTGCCGGTCCTGAGATCAAACTTTTGGGTGTCGATGTGGTTAAAATCGGACTGGGGTCGGTTGGTGCATTACCAGTTGCCTTATTGGTTATTGCCATTGGAATGAGTCTGGGCGGACTTACCGGTTATGCAATCAATCCGGTGCGCGATCTGGGGCCACGAATCATTCATTCTCTTGTACCGATAAAATTCAAAGGTACCAGTGACTGGGGTTATGCATGGATACCGATTGTTGGACCAATCATTGGTGCTGCATTTGCTGCGTTACTTTATTTGGCCGTCATCTAATTTGTCTCCTATTCGCAAACATCATTATTTTGGCTTACTGTATCAAAAAAAAGACTGTAGTATGTATGATATGGATAAGGAACAGAAACCAAAAACCTTATTTTTAATTTGGGAACCTTAGTACAAAACATGTTCTCCACTGACTTACACCTTATTAATATTTTGTAATTTGATAAGGTAATCCTTTAAAGCAAATTCAATTACAAGTACCAAGCATCATAGAAAAAAATCAAGTATCTGCTATTGCATTTTTTTTGCAATTTTCTTTTCATTTTGTAGATTTGCATACCAGACCAGACCAGAACAATAAAAACCAGATATATGAAACGATCATTCTATTTAATTCTTTTACTAGTGTGCCCTTTTCTGGGTATTTCACAGACCCGCTATCAATTTCAAAACACGAATTTATCAACTCAGGAGCGCGTAGAAAACTTGCTTTCTGAAATGACCATTCAGGAAAAAATGCAACAGATGCTTTATACTTCGCCAGCTATTCCACGTCTTGGAATTCCGGAGTACAACTGGTGGAACGAATGTTTGCACGGAGTTGCCCGCGCCGGTTATGCTACCGTTTTTCCACAGTCGATATCTATTGCTGCTTCGTGGGACGCCGAACTGATTAACCAGGTAGCAACAGCTATTTCTGACGAAGCTCGAGCCAAACATCATGAATTTGCCCGTCGTGGTCTTCGCAAAATCTATCAGGGTTTAACATTCTGGTCGCCGAATATCAACATCTTTCGCGATCCACGTTGGGGCCGTGGCCATGAAACTTATGGAGAAGATCCATATCTGACCGGTCAAATGGGACTTCAGTTTGTGAAAGGCTTACAGGGAAACGATCCGAATTACCTGAAAGTGGTTGCCACTGCCAAACATTTTGCGGTTCATTCAGGCCCGGAACCTTTGCGCCATGAATTTGATGCAAATATCAGTGAACGAGATTTGCGCGAAACTTACCTGCCAGCCTTCCGCACCCTGGTGGTCGATGGAGGAGCGTATTCAGTGATGGGCGCCTATAATCGTTTTCGTGGCGAAGCTTGTTGTGCCAGCACCGAACTTTCCGGAATACTTCGGAACGAATGGGGTTTTCAGGGTTACATTGTGAGCGATTGTTGGGCAATTTCTGACATCTGGAAATTTCATAAAATAGCCAAAGACGAAGCTGAAGCTGCTGCACTGGCTGTAAAACGTGGAACCGATCTGGAATGTGGCGATACTTATAAGGCATTGCCCGAAGCCGTCAAACAAGGTTTGCTCACTGAAAAAGATCTCGATGTTTCGGTAGGTCGGTTGATGACAGCCCGAATGAAACTGGGCATGTTCGATCCGGATGAAAAAGTTCCATACGCTCAAATTCCATTCTCAGTCAATAACAATCCGGCTAACGATTATCTGGCGCGTATTGCTGCGCAGAAAAGTATTGTTCTGTTGAAAAATGCCAATAAGACACTCCCGTTGAGTAGGAAAATTAGCAAAATTGCCGTTATTGGTCCAAATGCTGATGAAATTGAGTCTTTGTGGGGAAACTACAACGGTATTCCATCCAATCCGGTAACCGTTCTACAGGGTATTAAAAATAAGGTAGCTCCTCAAACCGAAGTGATTTATGCCCAGGGCAGTGAATTGGCCGACGGTATTTCAAAACTGGTTCCAATTCCTTCCGTTTATCTTGAAACTGAAGAAGGAAAGCAAGGGGCTGTGGGAGAATATTTTGACAATAACAAATTGGAAGGGCAACCGCTTTTTTCAAGAGTTGATGATAACATCAATTTCTATTGGGAATCTGGGTCTCCAGATCCACGAATGCCGGTCGATAACTTCAGTGTTCGCTGGACAACCTTCCTGAAAGTTCCTCAAACCGGCGATTATGAAATTGGCGGCTGGAGTATGCCATCATTTAAAATCTATTGCGAGGGTAAGGAAGTTCTTTCAGGCGATAATGAACACTCGGCTTTTCATGGTGCGAAAAAAATGAAACTCGAATCAGGGAAAAGATATAAACTAGTTTTTGATTACCGAAATTATCATGGCGATGGCGATGCCCGTTTACTTTGGGCGAGTCCGCAACCGAACATGCTGGCTGAGGCTGTGGAGGCTGCAAAAAAGTCGGATGTGATTGTATTGGTGTTGGGATTGAACCAACGTTTGGAAGGCGAAGAAATGCCTATTCAGGTGGATGGATTTAAAGGCGGAGACCGAACCCATCTGAACCTGCCCAAAACACAGAGCAACCTGATGGAAGCTTTGAAAGCAACTGGTAAACCAATCGTTTTGGTATTGATTAATGGTAGTGCACTTTCAATTAACTATGCTGCCGAAAATATGGATGCAATCCTGACAGCTGGTTATCCCGGACAACAGGGAGGAAACGCGGTAGCCGATGTTCTGTTTGGTGACTACAATCCTGCTGGACGTTTGCCTGTTACTTATTACAAATCGGTTGATCAGTTACCGGCATTCGAAAATTACGAAATGGAAGGACGCACTTACCGCTATTTCCGACAGACTCCGATTTATCCGTTCGGGTTTGGCTTAAGTTATACCAGTTTCAAATATGCTGACCTGAATGTTCCGAAAGAAGCCAAAGTTGGCGACAAGATTAATGTTTCAGTAAAAGTAACCAATGCCGGGGAACGCGATGGAGAAGAAGTCGTTCAGTTATATATTACCGATGAGAAAGCTTCCAGCCCGCGCCCAATCCGTCAGTTGGAAGGATTTAAGCGTATCTCATTGAAGAAAGGCGAATCGAAAACTGTTGAGTTCTCGCTTGAACCTCGTCAACTTTCCATGATCAATGATAAAAACAAACAGGTGATTGAACCCGGATTTTTTACCATTGCAGTGGGAGGGGAGCAACCCGGATTTACCGGCTCAACCGATGCTGAAACAACAGAAACTCTGACAGGCAGAATTAAACTTTCAGGAAAAGTTCTTGAGGTAAAATAATTTTTAAGGAATTTGTTGTTGTATAAAATATTAATAATCAAGTTAAACCAAAGCATAAATTTCAAGTCTAAAACCGGAATTTAAATTCTAAAATTATGAAGAAAATAGTAATGATTCTTTTCGTGGTTACTTTGGTTGCAGGTTCTGGATATGCTCAGCAAATGGATCCTGCCGCCCGACTTCAGAGAGAAATTGAAGGTCTTACCACAGCTCTGGGTTTAAATGCTGACGAGGTTGCCAAGATTACGCCCATCGTGACTGAAGGACAGAAAAAACAGTCGGAGGCTTTTGCCAAGATGCGTGAAGCAGGTGAAATGGACCGTGAAAAAATGCGTGAAACACGTACTGAAATTATGGGTGAAACTGACAAAGCTTTGAAAGCAGTGCTAACAGCTGAACAGGGCGTAAAATTGGATGAATTCCGCAAGAAGCAAGCCGAAGAACGGGCAAAAAGAATGCAGGGACAAGGATAATAAAACCTATTCTTTGCAGATAATCATGAACCCAGAAATCATAAGTTTTACCCGACTTATGATTTCTGGGTTTTTCTTTTAAAATCAAGCTGAGCTTTAGGCAGGAAGAAAATAAATTGGGTCCCTTTCCCTTTTTCACTTTCGACTCTGATGTTGCCACCATGTTTTTCGATAAATTCCTTACAAATAATCAGACCGAGACCTGTTCCTTTTTCATCAGCTGTTCCCCTGGTTGTTGTGGAATTATCAATATGAAAAAGTGAATGGAGTGTATTCTTATCCATTCCAATACCATTATCATAAACAATTATATCAGAACCATCTGACTTTAATTCAGCCGAAATTTGTATTAACCCTCCCGGATAGGTGAACTTAATTGCATTTGAAATCAGGTTTCGAAGAATTGTTCTTAGCATATTCAGATCAGCAAATACCGATATTTCACCGGGAATTACCAATTCAAGAGTGATCTTTTTCAGTATAGCTGCTGGTTGATGAATTTCAATTACTTGTGCTGTTATTTTTTTTAAATTCTGGTTTGTTGGGTTAAAACTGAATTGTCCTGTTTGAGATTTGGCCCAATCAAATAAAGTTTCAAGCAGAGCCGCTGTTTCTTTTGTTTGGGAGCCAATCATCGAGAGTAGTTCATCTGTTGTTTCCTTTTCGTCATTCTTTATGCTTTCAGACAGCAAATTCGAAATTGCCGAAATATTTCCTATTGGATTTTTCAAGTCATGCGCTATTATCGAAAACAGTCTGTCTTTGGTTGCATTGGTTTCTTTCAGCTCGATATTACTTCTTTTGAGCAATTCTTGCTGGTGGAAGAATTGCAGGATTAGGCTCCTTAGTTTTTTGAATTCGTTGGTATTGCTGTTAACTGAAATAAGGTGTTGAGGATTTTTTGTTTTTAATGTTTTGCTTATCAGCGAAAGCGGCATTAGTATGAGACTACGAAAGTATAGCAAAAAGACTATGATCGCAGCTAAGGCGGTCATAGTTAATGTTATAGTCAAAATAAGAAAAAGCGACATATCTGCTTTAAGAGGATCTTCCCGGCTAAATACCATTTTCGCAATAAGTTGGCCATTTAAGTTTCTCAAGTCTCTGCTGAGATAGTTTTTCCCAGATTCGGGAATGAACCTTGAAATTTCTGATTCAGGTATTATTTCAGCATGATAATTGGTCGCCTGTCCATGTGCGGAAATGTAATTGTCATCCCATTTTTGACCTATAAACAAATAACCCAGAGCGGGCGATTTTCTGGTATTAGCATCGGATGCAGGTACGAGTGTGGCACCAAAAACTTCGAATAGTTCACTTCCAACATACAGAAAATAGTGAGTAAAAACAGAATCGGCAAAAAGTTTTTCAATCATCAGTTCACCGGGTAATTCCAATTGCGTTAAACAAACGGAATCGCCATATTGATAAATTGGTTTTCTTTCCTTGTTGTAGACTTTAACGAACGACAAGTTGAATGAATTGACAAAAAAATCGACATTGTCTTTTGCCCATATTAAGTCAGGTCTTGCTGCAAATTCAACCATTTCGTCCCAACTGGAATTGTCGTTAATGAGTTGATCGTACTTGATCCGGTTTAATTCGAGAACTTTATCGATAACCAATTCCTGGCTTTTCATATTTTCGGTATAGAGAAGTTTCTTTTCCCGAATCCGTATATATTGGAATATCAAAAAGGTGAAAATGAGAACCCCAAAGAGGATGCTAAGCAAGAGAAATATTTTGACCTGAAGTTTCATTGATAGTCTTCGATTTTTTCAGTTCGCTAAAGTAATAAATTGAAAATCAAATGAACAACATTTTTTATTCACATTTAACAAATACAAATTCATTTCTTTCCCGCTTTCAGCCAAAGTTCAAATTTCCTGATCCAGACAAAAAGGACTGCAAGCAGGATTCTGGGCCAGATCAAAATACCCAATGGATATCCAATCGCCAGAAACAAAAGTGGATCTTCGAGCTGCGAATGTGAAATGGCGATGTGATGATTCAATAAATCGGCATCTTCTCGGTTCAGTTTTCCTTCTTCCGTTTCGCTGATCATGATTGCTCCGCCATACGAAAGCCCGAGTGTATAGGCAACCATACATAGAAATCCTGTATTGACGGGCAAACCCATGATCCGAAGCAAAGGAATAAAGGGTTTCAGAATCCATTTAATGAGACCAAATTCATTCAATATTTTCTGCAGAATTAATAGCAGATTAACAAGGATTATGATCTTAACCGTAGTAACTGAAATATCGGTTATCCATTTTATAATTTCCGGATTGAAGGATTTTGCTTGCTGAATCAGATTCTCCTTAACAGAAATTGCTTCAATGGGTAGCATTAAATTCAGACCCCAGGCGGCAATAAGGCTTCCTGATAAACGAATAACAATCATTCTCCAGGTATTGGAGCCTGTCTTTTTCTGAATGGCGGTTTCTACAATCAATGCATGTGAAATGAGGCACATCACCGCCAGAATTGTTCCTTCGCGATGTCCGGTTCCAAGGGTGGTCATTACCGCAATAACCGAATAGATGTTTGTAAAAAAACTGGTAATGAGTACAATGGAAGCTTGCCCGGATAACCCGATCAATTTAAAGACCGGAGCCACCCAGCCGGCAATAACATTCAGGATTCCGAAAAAATCAAGCAGGAATACACCAAACGAAACCGGAATAGTCAGTTTAAGCAACCAGAAAGCAGTTTTGGTACCTTGCGGAAGCGCTGTTTTAACACATCGGATAAGTCTTTCCTTTATATTTTGAGAATCCGGATTGTTCATTTTTTTTATGAATGTATTTAGATGTTCCGGAAAAGAAACATCGCATAAATCAGCGGCAAACATAAAAAATAAAGCCCCGCGTTTGCGAGGCATTTTATTTATTTTTGAAATTTTTTAAGGATATCCTTTACCGCGTCCTTGTGAACAGTGAATCCCATCATCTTTAGCTTGATGTAATCTTCGTGGAAAAAGTAATATCCAAAATTGGGATTGTTGGGGTCAACATTTCGTGAGCCAGAACTTGAATCCTTAATCAGGTACCAATCGTTGCCCAAACCTTTGTAGTTTTCAAGATATCCAATCAGTTGCATTCCGTGGTCGTCGGTAGTGGTTTCGTTGGAGAACCTGAATTGACGGGCATCCTCGTTAATAAAGGCCGAAGGAATATCGTAATCGGGAACCAGTGCGCAGTTGGTTTCACGGCTAAAGCCCGATTCGGAAACGTCACCGCCAATACTTAGGGTATAACCTCCTTTGGCTGCTTGCTTCACTGCACTCATAAAAACGTCGAGCGGAACGTTGTAATAGTCTTTGTTGTGCCACCAGTTGTCCGGAACTTTATATTCCACATGCTGCCAGTAGGGTTCCTGTTTGTAGGAGAGGATTTCCACATAATCGTCCGGATTGATTTTGAGATAATCTTTCAGGTAGGTTTGCGGCGAATAGGTTTTGCCTTCAACTACAAATTCGGTCGGAGGAACGCCGATGTAATGGTTCATGATTGATTTGATGGTTTCCAAACCGTATTCCACATTCCATGCATTCGATGTTTTTAGCGAATTCAGGAAAGCATTCATTTCTTCTGACATTTTAGCATGACTGTGAAATTTCCGACCACCAATTATTCCGGTAAAAGCTTCGTCAGGCACAGCGCCATACATTTTCATGATACGTGCAAGCGCATTTCCTTCCGATCCGTCTGGAAATACAGAGTTCCCTCTTTTTTCAATAAACTGACGGGCTTTTTCAATGTATTCGCAATAGACAAAATAGATTTCAGAGATTTCAACTTTTTTGCCTTGTTGGCGCCAAACTTCCGATTCATAAAATGAGGTGGTCGAAAAGCTCCAGCATGTACTTGTATTTCCCTGCGACTGAGTTGGATTGCTCCAGACTGTTTTGTACAAGGCTGGATTATTTGGCAAATCCATGCCCGACTGATCCATCACAAAACGTTTGTATGGTTCTTTTTCTGTCAGCTTTTCTTCGACAGCGGTCACATCTTTCAATATCGACTCGTAGTAAAATCCTTTACCTTTTGTTTCGGTAATAATTTTGCCCTTACTAACATTTTGTGCCTGAAGTCCAAACACAAGAATTGCCATTGCACTGGCTGTTAAGAATATTCTTTTCATGGTTGTTGTTTATTTTAATGGCCGAAATATAGATCAATCTTTTGTTGCCTGAAGTGAAGAATATCAGGTTTTTGAGCATATAATAATTACAGGTCGAGCCATTCCTTAAATGCCGGAACTTTATCGCGGCTCACGATAATACCTTCTTCATCAGGCTTTTTTAACTTTATTTTCAGGCGGCTGTTCGAATATACGACAATGTCGGCAATCGACTGATTGCTCAGCATATATTTCCGGTTAATCCTGAAAAACCTGCGTTCGTCAACCATTTCTGAAACTCGGTCGAGGGAATAATCAATCAGATAGTTTTTGAAATCATTTGTGCAAAGAAAAGTTGCTTTGTCGAGGCTGTAAAAAAAGAGGATTTCCTCCACCGGTATAGATTTCAGGTGTTCGCCCACTTTAATCACGAACCGTGTTTTGTATTGCTTTCGGAGCATTTCCTGAACTTTATTCAATAATTCGATGGTAACAGCCGGAGCAGGCAGAACACTTTTATCCTGTTGACTGAATTTCAGAAATGCTGCTTCCAACTCGTGATAGGCAATAGGTTTCAGTAAATAGTCGATGCTGTTAACTTTAAAAGCTTTGATGGCATATTCTTCGTAAGCGGTAGTAAAAATTACCGGGCATGGAACCTGTACCTGTTCAAATATCCCAAAACTTATACCATCAGCAAGTTGAATGTCCATGAAAGCCAGGTCAGGTGCAGCATTCTTCTGGAACCATTCGACAGCTCCCCGAACAGAATCGATGACGGCAAGTACCGTAATTTCTGGATTGAACTTCGTGATTAACTGTCTGAGCCATTCGGCAGCCGGTTTTTCGTCTTCGATGACAAGAACTTTATACATGGGTTTAATCAGTTAAGAGTGGTATGCTGACCTGGTACTTATCCAAATTTTCAAAAATCGTTACTTTTTTACTGGTGAAAAATTCATATCGTTCACGGATGTTCTGAATTCCGGTTCCACTACCTTCCGTATATGGTTTTTTCTGAAGTTGGTTTTCAACAATAAGGAAGTTGTCATCAGTCGAAAATATCTTTATTTGCAGAGGTTTTCTGTCAGATATTTCATTGTGTTTGATGGCATTTTCAACCAGCATTTGTACTGATAAAGGTATGATTTTGAAATTTTGAGGATTAACGTTAAACTGAACATCTAAATTGGTTTCAAACCTGATTTTCTGTAAAAACACATACGATTCAACAAATTTTAGTTCTGAAACGAGATCAACCAATTCATGGTCTTTTTGATCCAAGACATAACGGTAAACTTCCGATAGCTTTTTTACAAAATCAATGGCTTTCTCCGGATTTGAACTGATCAGTGAAGTTAGCGAATTCAGCGTATTGAAAAGAAAATGAGGACTCACCTGACTTTTTAATGTCTCATATTGAAGTGTCAATTGCTCACGTTTTAATTTCTCCTGTTGAACAGCCGCCTCCTTCCAGTTCTTGAAAAATAGGATTGTATTTGAAATCAGTGAGCCACCAAAAACAAAAAACAGGGCTACTTTTGTCATGAAAGAACCTGTTTCGAAAAAATAATCCGAAGTGATTTCCTGGTGCCAAAACAGGCTGGTCAGTAAGATGGCAAGTACAATAACAATTAACGAGAATAGGACAGTAATAATGAACTGTAAAATTAGTCTCTTGAAAGGAAAATGCAGCCAGGGAATTTTTCGATCCAAAGTTGTAATAATAAAAGTAAGTCCAAACATAAATGTCCCACCTACCAGAACAGAATTTATTGAACCATACAGAATCATTTGTCCTGTTGGTAATCCGCCTCGAAGAACAACAATCATGATCAGGTTTCCAAGTGCAATTAATAGAAGAATAGAAGCTAATATCTGCCAGATCCGTTTTTTGAAAGGGATTTTTTTGTCTGAGGTCATTGTAATTTTTAGTTTTTCGAAAGTACCGAATATAAAAGAAGTAGCTTTGTTTTGCAAAGAAAAAGTTTAAAATTGTTGTTGCGGATTTCGGGTCACGTGTTTCGAATTTTCCTTCAACTCGTGTCTCGTAACCCGCAACGTTATTATTTCTGTATGGCCTCTTGAGCTTTTTTTAGTTCTGCTTCATTAACTTCTTTTCCCCAGTTGGGCGAGATCGGTGTTTTTGGTTTATAAATCCTGAATTTTTCATCGGCAAGCTGAAACAGCGGAAGGGCTTTGGCTGCGCCTCCACCATAAGCTTCGGGCATATGAAATGTCATTGTTGCGCGTAAAAAATATACACGGGGATTATCAGGATTCAGTTCCAGCGCTTTGTCGAACGATTTGTTCATTTCAAGCATCAGTTCCATACCACGGCTCATTGGATCAACTGCAATTCGCGATGGATACAGAAAGCCCTGCAACATATACAGTTCCGACTCGTTGGGTTCGATGGCCTTGGCCTGATCGAGGTATTTTTGCGCCTGATCGAGGTACTGATCTTTTTTTGCATTCTCAGGTTCCTGAAAACTAATCATGATGTAGGCATACGATGCATAATACAAAGGCAGCCATTCCGATTTTTCAAGATTGGAAATGCGTTCAAATTGGTTGGCGATTTCAACATATTCAGGAATGATTGTTGCCTGAAACAGTTTTTCGATTGATTCGGTCATGGCTTTAAGATAAGCTTCGTTTGAAAATCCAGCAAAGGATAACGAGCTTAAAACAAGGATAATAAATAATTTTTTCATCTTTTTTAATTTTAAATATTCATGTTATTTTTTTATTTTTTCATCAGTAACTTCTATTTTAAAATTCGATTCCCTGTCTGCCGACAGTCAGGCATTTCGTCCGGAATATGGTAATTGCTCTATTCAGCTTCATTTCGCGGACGATTTTTCAACTCATAAATTCTTTTTCTATAAATATTTTGCTCCTCTGGAGCTATTTGACTAATAATCACTCTTTTTTGAATTCTGATTACTGCGACTCCTGCCCGCGGCAGGCGGGGATCACTTTTCTTTTTCCTCTTTCCTTTTTCCTTGTTTCTATAGCATGATTGAAACGAGTAAAATGATCTGTCTCTCAAATGGCGATTTAATTGGTGTTGAATCAAATTTTCCGGCAGCATTTGTTGTTTTCGAGAAATTGTAACCGAAAACATTATCGAATCCGGCCACATTATTAACCATTAAATGGAGAACCGATTGTTTGCCGAACAACTCCATGATATAGGTCAGGCTTAAACTGATATCGTTGTACGGCTTTGTTTTCGAATTCATGAACCCGGAAAAATTTGGGTCGTGGTAAGGGCGATTACTGGCAAACGAATAAGTAACAGATGCATAAGTCCGTAGAGGTTCGAAAAACCGTTTATAAACTACCGATAAATTATGCTCCGACACATAATTTGGAATTGCCGCCTGTGCATAATCCTTGTAATTGCGCCGGGCATTGATCCATGAATACGAAATCCAATAGTCGCTCAGATTAAGTGATTCCTTGTCGCGCCAGAAAAGGTCAATTCCTTCTGCGTGCCCACTTCCGGCATTGTTGTAATCGAACGGGTTGGTTGCCAGCGGGTGATCGAATTTGACCAGATCAGCATATTTTTTCAGATAACCTTCTACCCTGAATGTCTTTTGTTCGGTCTGATATTGCCAGGTCATTACTGCGTGACTGGCTTCTTCAGGCTTCAGTTGAGGGGCAAATTTCAGGTAATCGTTCTCCGGATTTTGGTAAAACTGGCCACCTGCCAGCGAAAACTGACTGTGATTGCCGGTTTTGTAAGCAGCCGATAATCGTGGTGCAAGCGTCGTTTCATTTAAGAGCGAGCTATTTTCTGTTCGGACACCAACTCGGGTGGCGAATTTTTTGGAAAGTTTATATTCCAGTTCGGCAAATCCGGAAAGCTCGTTATTGATGAATGGTAGCCGGTAGTTCCCACCCATCCGGATGTTTTGTTCGTAGGAAAAATTGACCCAGTCGGCGCCAAATTTCAATTCGGTTTGCTCGTTAATGTTATGGATGAACTGGAGTTTAGCCTGAAACATTTTCTGATCCGTATCAATTTGGTCTTTGTCCAGATCAAACTTTTGGTGATCGTAATTCCATGCCAGGCCTGATTTGATCATCCATTTTTCGCTGAGCATACTGTTGTAGGTATTATTCAGGTAAACATTGCTGCTTTTAAGCAGAATATCCTGATTTACGCCGGTCATGGTGTTTGGATAAATCATTCCGCTCGAACTGTTGTTAAATGTTCCGAATACTTTGTACATGCCGGTTTTGCCGGTTTTTTGCCGATACATCAGGGTTCCGTCAACACCCGACGGGCTTTTCGTCCATTCAACCTGCTGCTTGTTGATGAGATTTGATAAGCCAGAAGTTACAAAGTCGCCGCTCAACGAAAGGGAAGCATTCTTCCAGCATTTGGTGGTAGAAGCCATTGCCCCGACGGTCATAATGGAAATACTGGATTGGTCTTCAGTTTCCAGCGAATTGGTTTTCATATCCACGATGGAAGATAAAGCTTGACCAAACTCAGCAGAGTAAGCGCCTGTACTGAACAATGTACCGCTGAAAAGCATGGGTGAAAATCGTCCGCGGGTGGGCAGGTCGGGCATTTTTGACAGGTAGGGCGTTGAAACCTGCATCCCGTCAAGAAAGGATTGCGTTTCGTAACTTTCGCCTCCCCGAACAAATACACGGCCATCTTCGCCTACTTTCTGAACGCCGGGCAAGGTCTGGAGGGCACCAAAAATATCGCCTTGCGCACTTGGTGTTGTGGCTACATCAAACATCTTCAGCATAACTGCTTTCTTTTTGTCACTGGCTTCAAAGGCTCCTGCGTTAATCACTACTTCGCTGATCTGTGCATCCGATTCTTGCAAAACAATGTTTAAAACCAGAGTTTTGGCGTTGTCTAAATCCAGCTCTTTGAGGAAAGGTTTGTAGCCAATAAATGTGGTTGAAAGTTGCCTGATCCCTTTTATTCCGGTTTTAAAACTGAAACGTCCCAGGCTGTCAGCCGTTGTACCATCGTAGGTGTCTTTAATGAAAACATTGGCTCCCGGAAGAGGCTCATTCCGGGAGTCGGTTACTTTTCCTGAAATCTGAACCTGTGCAAAAATGCTGATCTGAATCAGGATGAAAACTAAAATTAGTAAAATTGTTCTCATGGCTTTGAGTATTTATTCACCCAAAGTAAAGTCAGAAATCAGGGGTAAGAAAATAAATTAAACCGGATCGTAGTTTGGAATGGATGAATCGTAAAATAGGTCGACGAAAGTCATCAGGAAAATGAAAACAGAAAAAAAAAAGGAAAGTGCAGTTTGTTATTCAGGAGTTTATACTGCTTGGAGTCGTTATTTACCAGTCAATTTGGAGAAGTATATCCGGATAGTTTCAGCCTCTTTTGGGAGAAAAAGAAAAAGCCAAATCGGGCTGATTGGCTGGTTATTTTATTCTTCAGGTTGCCTGATTTCAGGCAACCTGGTGTCTAATGATTGCTGGCTTTCTACTTCTGTTTCCTTCCGGAATTAGTTATTTTTGAGCGAATTTTTCAAATTCTTTGGTGCTTTGTGTCTGTGTTTTAACCGAGTTATCGAGTATCATCCAGCTTTCAATTTCGAGCGCGATTTCGGTATCTGCAAAATTTTTGGCGTTGTATTCTTCAACCTTAAAAGTTAATTCTGCATCGAATGTTTCATTGTAACCGTTCATTAAGTTTTCAGTTTCTACTATCAGTTCGGCTTCTACAAAGTCATTGGCATTATAACTTTCAATCTGAAGGGTTAATTCTACTTCGATGGCTTCACAGTTACTGTTCCTAAAGTTTTCAGTTTCAGCTGTGAGTTCTGCTTCAACAATATCCTGTGCATAGTAAGCTTCAACCTGAAGGGTTAATTCGGCTTCGGTGGCTTCACTGTTACTGTTTATGAAATTTTCAGTTTCCACTGTCAGTTCTGCGTCTACAAATACATTGGCATTGTAAGCTTCAGCCTGAAGGGTTAATTCGGCTTCGATGGCATCGCTATTACTGTTTATGAATTTTTCAGTTTCTGCTGTGAGTTCTGCTTCAACAAATTCATTTACATTGTAAGCTTCAGGATGAAATGATAATTCTGCTTCGGTAGCTGCATGATTAGTTTCAGTATCGTTATTCAAACCGTTTTCGAATTCATGCTCCAATTCAGCATCAACAAAATCCTGTGCATTGTATTCGAGAAAGTTGATATCGTCTTCAATTTGACTTCCCTCAATTTTTGACATATCCAAGTTCAAAATGCCACAATTTGAGTTCGTAGAAATTTGTTGCTTAAAATCGCTGGCTGATATATTCAAACTAATAAATACTGAACAAAATAGAATAGTGAATCCACCAGTGACTGTTTTCTTTACCAGTCCAAAACCTGTTTTCTGAATGTTGTTTTTCGTTTTCATAACTTTACTTTTTTTATTCAAAGTAAAGCCATAGATGTGCATGATAAAAAACTAAATGGACAGAATTTGGTTTTAAATAGATGAATGGTTGAATTTTGATGATGAAAGCTAAAGGAATAAACTGATGCAGGATGTTTATTGAGTAAAAAGTCGTTATTCTGTTTCAGTAATCTTTTCTACTACTTCTTCCTCCTCTTCTTCAGGATGGATTAACCTGTCGATGAGGTTCATTATGTAATTTCGGATGGATTCGGCATTTTTTGCAACTAAACTGGTCACTCCAAATTGCAGCAAAACACCAAGTATTTTCATTAGTGGATTGCTTTTAGAACTGACCATCATTTTTTTTGTAATGTATCCGGTAAGTACGGAAACCAGGGATTCAAAAAGACTGTTTTTTATTTCGACAGAACTGGTCAGGTCGTTAATGGTGCTTTTTATCAGATTGACGGGCTTTAGGCTTTCGAAGGTTTCTTTAAATTGAACTTTCAGTGCCAAACCTTCTTCGGCCTGTCTTATTTCGAGTAACCGGATAGATTCTTTGAGCGAATCAATTGAACTTTGTTTTGCCATGATGCTTATTCGAGTACTTGTGTGATTATGGATTCATTAAGCGGTTTTTTGATCAGTTGCTTTCTGAAAATTCCAAAAATAAGAGCTAAAAGCAAATAGAATCCCGACACTGCAAAAAAACCATAATAGGATTTGCCTAAAAGTTCGCCTATCCACAAGGCTATTCCAATGTTCAGAATCAGGAAAAACAATACGGCAAAAATGACCACGATCAGCCACGACACCAGATTGGATGCCACATCGGCCGACTTGTCCAGTGTTTTTAATTTCAGAAGCTCGATGGTGGTTTTGCCGTATTGTTCTCCTTTTTCAATTAGAGACTCAATTAAACCTGATTGTTCGTCCATGGTTAAATTTTTCGTGAAGTAAACGAATAAATCCATTCAACCCAACCAGGGTTTAGATGTTTGAAGCTTTGGCATCTTCAACAGTAGCTTTGGCGTCGTTGGCCATTTTGTTTGCTTTGGCTTGTACGCCATCCATTTTCTTAGTCAGATCATCAATCAGGCCGTTGAACTTTTGTTTCATGTCATCAACATAGTCCTCTCCTTTTTTAACAATCTTCTTTCGGGTTTCTGTTCCTTTGTCGGGTGCAAACAGAATTCCGATCAATGCACCGGCGGCTACGCCTGCCAGCACACCCAATAATACTTTTCCTGAACTCATAATACTAAATTTTAATTGTTTATGACTATTGCTGCAACTTGAAGTTTCAGAACAGTTGCAGTATGGCTAATATAACTAAAATTGGCCTGAAAAGCAAGAAAATGGCTCGGTAATTTAGGATGTTTTAATCTTTATTTTGATGATTTTTTATACAAGGATCGTGCATAATTCAGGAAGATTTAGGTTTCCTGAAACGCTTCAAAACCCTATCCTGCAGATGCTCTTTTTCGGCAAAATTGACCTCCTCACCCAATAAATAGCCGTATGGTTTGAGCGATTCAACATTATCGCAAACCACTTTAGCCATACCGGTAAGTGGCATACAAAGTATCATTCCGGGGATGCCCCAAATGAGCGAACTTCCAATCAAAACCAGAGTTGCTGTTAACGGATTGATGCTGACACTACTTCCAACCACATAAGGAGTAATGAAATTATTATCAAGAAACTGTACGAAGAAACAAACAGCAGCTACACCAAGCGTATAACCCATTGAATCCTTTGTCAGAAAAGCCATCAGGATAGGTAAAGTGCTGCCAATCAATACCCCAATGTAAGGAATGATATTCAACATTGAAGTTAGTACACCAAACAATATTGCATGAGGTAAACCCAAAATCAGGAATCCGGTTGAGTTTAATACTGAAAGAATGACAACATCGAGAAATATGCCCATCAGATATTTTTGCGAAACCCTAGAAACTTTTTTTACAACCATTAAGGTATGTTCGTTTTTGTCATCTTCGGTTATGAGTTTGACAAATTCCTTAAATTTATCCTGATACAAGGATAAAAAGAATATGTATATTGGAATGAGTGCAAAACTGGCCAGAAATGTACCAGTTGCCGAGAATACACCGAGAACAATAACTCCGCCCGTACTTGCATTTTCCTGTATTTTATCGGTAATCCAGGCTTTTTGATCAATCTTGCTCACATGGAAGGTTTCGCTGATAAACTGCTGAATACTGTCAATCTTGGCGGTGAGGGTTTTTTCGAGTAATGGCAGATCGTTAACGAAACTGATAATTTGCGAATAAAAGAAATACAGTAAAGCGACAAATATTGCCAAAGCAAAAACAATACTGATGAGTATGGCTATAACTTTTGGGAAATGCCACTGCTCAAGTTTATGCGAAATCGGCATCAGCAAAAAGGTAAAGAAAACCGCCAGAGTAAATGGAAGCAGAATGTTTTTCGCTAATATCAGGAAAGCGATAACCATGCCAAACAGCAAGAGTTTCACTGTTGCCCTGAAATAAAAAGGTTGTTCGGAAACGATCATGGGGATTGGTTTTAGTATGAAACAATCAGGATATAAAATTATGGGTTTTATCGGAAGACACGTTAAACCAGGAACAAAATCTTTTCTCCGGTCCATTTTTCTAAATCCGATGTAATTCGTTCAACAATTTAAATTCAATTCCTGAAATATTTCATACTTTGCAGATCATAACAATCTAAATCCTAAATCATGAAGAAACTTTTGAAATCCATCGTTTTACTGGCTGTCATGCTGGTTGTTTTACCTTCGTATTCTGTTCTGCCACCCGATGATTTTGCCAAATCGGGCATTTCTATAGGAGTGGTGGTTGAGGACCTGAACAAATCGCTCGACTTTTACCTGAATGTAATTGGAATGGTTAAGACAGGTGAGTTCAGCGTAGATGCTGCCAAATCAGAGGAACTTGGACTAAGCAAGGGCAATAGTTTTGATGTAAAAGTGTTGAAACTTGAAAACAGCGAAAATGCGCCCGAATGGAAATTGATGAGCTTTGGCAAAAAAGCCAATCACCCGAAACAAACTTATGTGCCAGACGACACAGGTATGCAGTACATCACCATTTTTGTAAAGTCGATGAAACCCGTAATCGAACGCATACAGAAACATGGAGTAAAAATGTTGGGAAAAACACCTTCCATGCTCGATGAAACTCGCCAGTTTGTGCTGGTACAAGACCCTGATGGAACTTTTGTAGAACTGATAGGGCCGAAATAGAAGAAGTGAGCAGTGATCAGTTGGCAGTCGCAGTAGACGGAAAAAATAAATTAGAGCGGTTGAATAAAGGATAAAATTCCGGAGTTCAGCCGCTTTTGGTTTGTAAGATAATTTTCTGTAATTTACCGTAATAATTTCAGGCAAGTCCAATATTTAACCCCATTTTGCATGGAACTACAAATCATACAAAACAAAATCTTCGAGATAAGAGGCAATCGGGTCATGCTCGATTTCGACCTGGCAGAAATGTATGAAGTGGAAACAAGAGTTTTGAATCAAGCTGTTAAAAGGAATGTCAAGCGATTTCCATTTGATTTCATGTTTCAACTTACAAACTTAGAGTTCGAAAACTTGATATCACAATTTGTGATATCAAGTTGGGGTGGAGTACGAAAACTTCCTTTTGCTTTTACAGAACATGGCGTTACCATGTTGGCAAGTGTTTTGCGAAGCGAAAAGGCCATTGAAATTAATATACAAATTGTGCGGGCATTTATTGCATTACGGCAATACGCTCTGGGATATGCTGAACTTAACCAAAAACTTGAGAACTTTATGCTCGAAACCAATATGCAGTTCAACGACATTTACCAGGCGCTGACAGAAATGGCTGACAAAAAAGAAATAGAGAAACCACGAAATCCAATCGGATACCTTATAAACTAAAACAATGAAACCAATTTTACTGATCCTGACTTTTCTGATCTCAATTTCCACATTTGCTCAGAACGACAGTCCGAAGAACATGGTTCTGATTCCCGGAGGCGAATTTAAAATGGGTAAAAACACGCCTAATCCAACCGATTGGCAGCCTGAACATCAGGTAACGATCGATTCATTTTATCTCGATCCATACGAAGTAACCAATCAGCAGTATGCCGAATTTTGCCGGACCACCAAACACGCTTTGCCCGAATTCTGGGGAATGCAGGAATTTAAATGCAGCCCTGAATTTCCGGAACATCCTGTTGTGGGTATTTCGTGGTTTGATGCCGAAAGCTTCGCCAATTGGGACGGGAAACGATTGCCCACCGAAGCCGAGTGGGAATATGCCTGCCGTGGCGGATTGGTCGGTCAGAATTTCCATACCGGTAATCAACTTGATTCTACCAAAGCGAATTTTGCGAAGAAATACAAAGGAACGCTCCGGGTTGGAACCTTTGCCCCCAACGCGTTTAAACTGTACGATATGCCCGGAAACGTATGGGAATGGACCACTGATAATTATGCCGATGATTATTACGGGATTTCAGAACCTTCCAATCCCAAAGGACCGAAAAACGGACGATTTAAAGTCATCCGTGGTGGAAGCTGGCACTCAGGGGCGATGTGTGTACAGAATTATTTCCGAAATGGCTTATCTCCCAGTTGGGTCGATTTTGGAGTGGGATTTCGGTGCGCGAAAAGTTTGAAGTAAGATTGGATTTATGGTGATTTGTTGTTCAAACAGCAAAAATTTTGATCTTTTTTGATTTACATATTTAAAAGCTTCGTAAATTTATCTATTTGATACTTTAAATCCTGAGATCACAAATTGTGACATCAAGATGAACCGGGCACAACTTGTGACCGCTAAATCAAAAGAACGATGACTGACAAACTTAATTTAATCGGGCAACAGGAAATTGAAAATCGCATTTTCACTATTCAGGGAGTACAGGTAATGGTTGACCGTGATTTAGCTGAAATGTATGGTGTCGAAACTAAAGTTCTTAATCAGGCTGTAAAAAGGAATTCTGAACGTTTCCCAAACGCTTTCCGGTTTCAAATCAATCAGAATGAGACAAATGAACTGGTCACAAATTGTGACCGGTTTGAAAGTTTAAAACACTCTTCATCATTACCTTTTGTTTTCACAGAACAAGGTGTAGCCATGCTTTCGGCAATACTGCGCAGCGAAACAGCAGTAAGAATGAGCATCCAAATTATGAGTGCCTTTGTTGAAATGAGAAAACTGATGTTGGACAATGCAGCGCTCTTTCAACGTCTCGACAGAGTAGAACACAAACAATTGGAGGCGGACAAAAAGTTTGAACAAATTTTCAGGGCGCTGGAAAGTAAGGAAAAGATACCCGATAAGGGTCTTTTCTTTGATGGACAACTATTTGATGCATGGCAGTTTGTTTCTGACCTTATCCGAAAAGCCAAAACCTCAGTTGTGTTGATTGATAATTTTGTAGATGACACGGTGCTTTGTTTGTTTGCCAAACGCCGGAAAGGTGTTGCAGTTACAATCTATAGCAAAAACATAAGCAGGCAAATGATGGTGGATTTGGAAAAATACAATTCGCAATACGATCCCGTTGTTTTAAAGGAAATGGCACACGCCCACGACCGCTTTTTGATTATCGATAATACTGAACTTTACCACATTGGGGCATCCTTAAAAGACTTAGGTAAAAAATGGTTCGCTTTCTCCAGAATGGATACCGAAACGCTCAACCTGTTGAGCAGGCTAAATGAAGTGAGCAGGCTACAATGAAATCCGAACGCGCAATGCAACTCAATTAAATTGCCATTACCCAAATGCGTTCGTTATTGGGCTACAAAAACCTGAAGGATTTGAAATAACTTGAAACCAAACCACCCAAAAGCGGCTGAATAACGGATGAAATCCGGAGTTCAGCCGCTTTACAATTGCGACAATTGTTCTATGGATATTTAACTTAGAAAAAATCATCTTTAATGCTTTATATATTGGAAACCTCTTTATCTTTAGAAACATAAATCTGTTATTGTCTAGATTAAACCAACTATGCCCTCCCTTCTCCTCCAACTCACTTCCCTCCGCCGCGCCCCAACCAAATATGGTTTGGCACCGCACAAGCCTATTTTGTTATTGGCGGTGATTGATGGTTTTGAGAAGGGTTACTTGTGGGGTATGGAAGTACCGATTAGTGAAGACTTGCTGACCAGTTTTCACGATTACTGGAAATTGCTGGTTGATACCGAAAATGATGCCAACTTCTCGTTACCGTTTTTTCATTTGGGTTCGGAGAAATCAGGCTTTTGGCAGCTAAAACCTTTGGGGAATAAAGTAATTCCGGTTACCAAGAGCAATTCTATCAAAAGTTTCCGGGCTTTGCGCGAAACGGTTGAATGTGCCGTTTTATCAGATGAATTGGCTCATGCTTTGCAAAATCCGGTTTCCAGAAATGAAATTAAAATGGCTCTGTTGGAACGATACTTTCCAGAGAAAGCTTCCAATCTATTTAAAGCACCGGTTCGGTATTCCGATTCGGTTAAAAAAGATATTCTGTACGATCCGGCAGAGAACTATGCTCGAAAGGTCATTCGTAAATTTGAGCAATTGAATCAGGCTGAACGGGAAGAAGAACTGATCCTTCGTAGCCATATTTTTAGAAAAGCTGTCCTCGAAATTTACGATGGCCGCTGTGCCATTTCAGGAATGAAACTTGAATTTGGCAAATATATTTCGATGGTTGATGCCTGTCACATTGTTCCATTTGCTGATGGAAAAGGCGACACTATCACAAATGGTATTGCTCTTTCTCCAACACTTCACCGCGCTTTCGACCGTGGCCTGGTTTCAGTTTCCAACGATTACCGCGTGCTGGTTCATCCCCGCCTCACCGATCATTTTCCGGAGGTAGGTATCCGGCAGTTCAGCGGTCAGGAACTGCATCTGCCACAAGATTCGCGGTTTTATCCTTCGCCTGAGAAATTCTCACAACACCGGAGCCGGTTTGCGTTTTAGGAATAAACCTTCCCGGAACTACTGACGGGGTGACTCGAAGTCACCCCGTCAGTAAATTAAGGCAGCGATTTGTATTTTTGGTCTGATTCGCATATCGCGATATGCGATAATCACAATTTGTTGTTTGTATATCAAAACATTAAAGCGTAATATTGCATATCGCAATATGCAATATTAGAACAAATGAAACAGATTCAATACACCATGAAACCACAAGATGTGGTTATTTTGCTAAAAATTATTGCCACAGGTTCGGATCAATGGCAGCAACAAAGTCTGGCAGATGAATTGAAAATGAGCCAGTCGGAAGTAAGCCAATCAGTAGCCCGATCCAGATTTGCAGGCTTATTGGATGGCAGCGGTAAAAAAGTAATGCGATTGGCATTCATGGATTTCCTGCAATATGGCCTTGCCTATGCATTTCCGCAAAAACCAGGTTCTATGGTAAGAGGAGTGCCAACTGCCTATTCAGCGCCTCCGCTTAATGCTATCATCCAAAGCAATGAATTGCTGGTTTGGCCTTCAGCGAAAGGAAAATACAGGGGGCAAAGCATTTTGCCACTCTATCCAACAGTGGTTGATGCCGTAGATAAGGATACAAAATTGTATCAATTGCTTGCACTTGCCGATACTCTTCGGGTTGGAAAAGCAAGAGAAAAAGAATTAGCGATCAGTGAATTAAAAAAACTTTTGCTGCATGGAGAATAAAACAATCAATATCCAAACGATAGCCGAAGTTGCCAAAGGACTTGAGGAACTGTGTCGAAAGATGGTTTTCGTTGGAGGAGCTGTTATCAGTTTATTATACCGACGATGAAGCTGCAGAAGAAATAAGACCTACTGGTGATATCGATTTAACCATTCAGGTAACCGGATATGCCGGATGGGTTAAAATGCAGGAACGCCTTGGTCAGTTAGGCTTTTCACCTGATCCGCAGGGTCATGCTATTTGCAGCTACACATACAAAGGAATTTCGGTTGATATCATGCCTTCCGAAGACAGTTCTTTTGGTCCGTCAAATCGATGGTACAAACCAGGATTTGATTATTTGAAGAAAGTATTAGTAAACGAAGAAATTGTCATTCATATTTTATCGACACCCTACTTTCTGGCTACAAAACTGGAGGCTTTTCATTCCAGAGGCGGAGATTATCGAACCAGTCACGATTTTGAAGATGTTGTATATGTGATAGATAACCGGATTTCTATCGCTGATGAAATTCTTGAGGCTGATGAAACGGTCAGGAAATTTATTCAAAATGAACTTTCACGATTAACATCCAGCCCATATATGGAAGAAATTATCCGAGCCCAAATTCATCCGCTGATTGTGGATGAGCGTTACCCGATTGTCCTGAATAAAATCAAAGGAATAATCTCCTGAGTTGGATAAAAACAGAAACGCAAGGCTTTCGACCTTGCATTTCTGTATGTTAACGGGAATTAATACTCGTCTTCATTAAAAAAGAAATCATCCTTGCTGGGGTAATCAGGCCAGATATCTTCAATACTCTCATAAATTTCTCCTTCGTCTTCAATCTCCTGTAAATTTTCAATTACTTCAAGCGGAGCGCCACTACGTATCGCAAAATCGATCAATTCGTCTTTGCTTGCTGGCCATGGGGCATCTTCCAGTTTAGAGGCTAATTCGAGCGTCCAGTACATATCGGTATATATTATGAGGTTATTACTAGGTTTTTTTTTAACTCCTGCGAATATAACAAAAAAACGTAATCTGCAAACATTAAAAAAAATTATTCGCCGATCTCCGGAGACCACAGTATTTCCGGCGCTTTCTGGTCCATCGATACCTTTCTGGAAAGCACGAAAAGGTAGTCAGACAGACGGTTAATGTATTTAATCAGGTCAGGATCAACTTCCGATTTTTCCGACAATTCAACAATGTGACGTTCGGCCCGGCGACAAACAGTCCGGGCTACGTGGCAAAACGAAGTGGCCTGGCAACCGCCCGGTAAAATGAAATTCCGGAGCTCAGGAAGAGCTTTGTTCATCAGATCCATTTCCTTTTCGAGCAATTCGATATCTGTTTTGCCGACAGGCATTTGTTTTTTAATTAAAGTAACAGAATCGTCGCTTGCCAGATTGGCTCCGATGATGAATAATTTATTCTGAATTTTTTCGAGAACCGTATCAGCATGTGTGTCGGTTTGCAACGAACGGACGACACCGATCAAAGAGTTTAGTTCATCAACCGTTCCATACGCATCGAGCCGGATGTGATTTTTTTTCACGCGCGAACCACCAATTAGGCCGGTGGTTCCGTCGTCGCCTGTGCGGGTATAGATTTTCATAGTTAAGATGATTCGGGTTACGAGATACGGGTTGTGTGTTTTACGAAACTCGTAACACGCAACTCGCAACAAATTTGTTAATATACCGGATCAGGATTCACGTAGTCAGCTTCAATTTCACCATCCTTCAGGCGGATAATGCGGTGCGCATGTTTGGCAATTGATTCTTCGTGTGTAACCACAATCAGGGTATTTCCTTTGTCGTGAATCTCGGCAAATAGCTGCATGATTTCTTCTGAGATTTTAGAGTCAAGGTTACCGGTAGGTTCATCGGCCAGCAAAATACACGGATTATTGACCAATGCGCGGGCTACAGCCACACGTTGACGCTGACCTCCTGATAATTCATTGGGCTTGTGTTCAATACGATCGGCCAATCCTACTTCCGTCAGGATTTTTTCGGCCTGAATGATGCGCTGCTGTTTCTTCATTCCGGCATAAACCAAAGGTAGCATCACATTTTCGAGCGCTGTGTTTCGTGGCAATAAATTGAAGGTCTGAAAAACAAATCCGATTTCCTTGTTCCTGATTTCAGCCAGTTCGTCGTCTGATAAATGGCTTACGTCCTGACTATTCAGTTCGTAGAAACCACTTGTTGGGGTGTCCAGACAACCAATCACGTTCATCAGGGTCGATTTTCCGGAGCCTGATGCGCCCATGATGGCAACATATTCGCCTTTATTAATGTTCAGTGAAACCGAGCGTAATGCCCGTACTATCTGAGTTCCTACTTTGTAGTTTTTGACAATTTTTTCTAGTTTAATGACAGCTTCCATCTTGTTGGCTTATTGATATGTGTTGATTAGTTCCGATTAGTTTCCGATCATTACATTTTTGTTCCGGCGAATTTAACTTTTTGAACCGATTTTAAACTAATCCTGAAGTTTTTTTAAGGTTCGTTAACCTCAGAAACGCTAATTCAAACTGATAAGTTCATCAAATTTTTATCTTTGCCTTATGTCAGAGTTTCTGGAACAGGATATTAAATTTTTGCCGGGTGTTGGACCTCAACGGGCCGAACTGCTTAAAAAGGAATTGAAGATATTCACCTTCAACGACCTCCTGTACTATTTCCCCTACAAATACATCGACCGTACTAAATTTTACAAGGTATCGGAAGTCACAAACAACATGCCATACATTCAGCTAAAAGGAATGATTGTCAGGTTTGAGACTTCAGGAGAAGGAGCAAAGCAACGATTGACTGCACAATTCCGTGACCAATCAGGGGCGATGGAATTGTTATGGTTTCAGGGAATTAAATGGGTAAAGGAAAATATCCGCCCTAATGTGGAATACATTGTATTTGGGAAACCATCTGTTTTCAGCGGAAAACTAAATATGATCCATCCTGAACTCGAACCTGCTGACAATAAACCGGTGAGTACGGGTATTTTTCAGGCTTTTTACAACACTTCCGAAAAAATGAAACAGAAGTTTATGACGAGCAAGGCTTTGAATAAATTTCAGTTTAATTTATCGGCACAAATTGAAGGCAAAATTTATGAATCGCTTCCACCTGCTTTAATTTCAAAGCTAAAACTGATGTCGTTGCCGGTTTCGCTTCGGCAGGTTCATTTTCCTGAAAATCCACATCTCCTGAAAAATGCGATCTTCAGATTGAAATTTGAGGAACTGTTTTATATCCAGTTGAAGATTTTAAGCCTGAAACATAAGCGGGAAGGTTCGTTTAAAGGTTTTGTGTTTTCACAGGTCGGGTACAACCTGAATACTTTTTTCAACAATTATCTTCCGTTTGAACTGACAAATGCCCAGAAAAAGGTGATTAAAGAAATCCGGAAAGATATGGGATCGGGCAAGCAAATGAACCGGTTGCTTCAGGGAGATGTAGGAAGCGGAAAAACATTGGTGGCACTAATGACCGCCCTGATTGCCTTTGACAATGGGTTTCAGGTGAGCCTGATGGCTCCGACTGAAATTCTGGCCATTCAGCATTTTAACTCGATTAAAAAAATGACGGATGGCCTGGGAATCAAAATTGCCTTGCTGACCGGTTCTACCAAGGTTGCCAAACGAAGGATCATTCATGAAGAACTTGAAAATGGCAGTTTGCAGTTACTGATAGGTACTCATGCGCTCATTGAAGATAAGGTGAATTTCCAAAAACTTGGGTTGGTTATTGTTGACGAGCAGCATCGTTTTGGCGTTGCCCAGCGTGCCAAACTTTGGAAGAAAAATGAATTTACCCCGCCCCATGTGTTGGTCATGACTGCCACTCCGATACCGCGTACCCTGGCCATGACTGTTTATGGTGATCTGGATGTTTCGGTTATTGATGAACTTCCGCCGGGGCGCAAACCGATACAAACCCTTCATTATTACGAGAACCGCCGAAAACAGGTATATGATTTTATTCGCGATCAGGTAGTTGTCGGTCGCCAGATTTATGTGGTATTTCCGCTCATTAAAGAGTCGGAGAAACTCGACCTGAAGAATGTGGAAAATGGGTATGAATTGTTGAAACAGGTATTTCCACGATATTCCATCAGCATGGTGCACGGAAGGATGAAACCTTCAGAAAAAGAAGCCGAAATGCAACTGTTTAAGGAAGGAAAAACGCAAATCATGGTAGCTACAACCGTCATTGAAGTAGGTGTTGATGTGCCGAATGCTTCAGTCATGATTATTGAAAGCGCTGAACGGTTTGGCTTGTCGCAATTGCATCAGTTACGGGGTAGGGTAGGACGTGGAGCCGAACAGTCTTATTGTTTGCTGATGTCGTCGTATAAAGTCAGCAACGAAAGCCGCAAGCGCCTTGAAACAATGGTTCGTACCAACGACGGATTTGAAATTGCTGAAGTAGATATGCAATTACGCGGACCTGGAGACATGGAAGGCACCCAGCAAAGTGGGATAGGTTTTACCCTAAAAATTGCCAATCTGGGTCGCGATGGCGAAATACTGCAACACGCCAGAAATCAGGCCTCCGACTTGCTCGACAATGATCCCCGACTGGAAAAGCAGGAGAACCAGATTCTCGTCTATAACCTGCTGAAAATGAAAAATACCGAATTTAACTGGAGCTCGATTAGTTAAATCAGGAAAAAGGAAAGAGGAAAATGAAAAGAGGAAGACGTAGGCTATAGAAGTTTGTATTTCAATGTCGTTCAGTTAAGAAAACAAACTGCATATAACCTCGTGGTCGCAATGACGACCTTAACTATACGACATTGGTTTGTATTTTATGAAATTCATCTGGAAAGGTTAATATAAATTTTACCCTGTAGTCGCATTTTGGACTTAGGATTTCGCCCTTTCAGGGCTGATTAATCTCATCGGATTGAATCATAGGGCGTTGCCCTATGCTGTTAATGGCGCTCTTTCAGAGCGGAAGAAGTTTTATCAAAATGAGATAAATGAAGATTTTCATTGGATTTATATAGGCAGGAAGAGTTAAATCTTGGTTACGGTCAGATGTAAATATTTGCTTTATTTGCTCTGAAAGAGCATGATCAGTAGCATAGGGCATCGCCCTATGGATTTATAATATAAAGTCAACAAGACCTGAAAGGGCGAAATCGTAAACACCATGGCACAATCATTATCCAAAGTCTATGTTCATATTACATTCAGCACCAAAGATCGTAAGCATTTGATCGATGAAAATATCAAAGGGACGCTTTTTCAATATCTTGGGGGAGTTTGTAAAGGAATGGAATGTAATCCTGTACAAGTTGGAGGTTATACCAATCATGTTCATATTCTGTGCCTTTTATCCAGAAAAGTTGCTCAAATGGATTTGTTGGAAGAACTTAAAAAGCAATCGTCGAAATGGATTAAAACTCAGGGGAGTGCCTATTCCAACTTTTATTGGCAAGATGGCTATGGTATATTTTCGGTCAACCCAACACAGGTTAATGTTGTTGCGGAATATATCAGGAATCAGGAAGACCATCACAAAACAGTGTCGTTTCAGGATGAGCTTAGAGCTTTTCTGAAAAAATATAAGGTTGATTACGACGAACGATATATCTGGATCTAGAATTACGCCCTTTCAGGGCTTTGAATCATTCGTTTCTGAATCATAGGGCGTTGCCCTATGCTGTTGATGGTGCTCTTTCAGAGCAAAAAAAGCCTACAGATTCTCTCTGCAAGCTTTTCTCAAATATTATCAACCCAATCTCATTTATTGCATTTTTTTCTGTGACTTCTTTACACAATCCCTCTTTGTTTTTTGATGATCTCCCAGGCTTCGGTTACCTTCTGGAATTTTTCGTGGGCAGCTTTCTGTACGTCATCGCCCAGGTAATGAACTTTATCGGGATGGTATTTGACGGCCATTTTACGGTAGGCCTTTTTCAACTCATCTTCGGTTGCTGTTGGTTCAACTTCCAGAATTTTGTAGGCCGCATCGGTATTGGCTACAAACATCGACTCTAAGGATTCGTAGTCTTTCTGACTAATGCCCATTTGCTGGGCAATGTGTTTAATCAGTTGATGTTCGGTTTCGTGAACATGCCCGTCGGCATCAGCAATTCCGAAAAGAAAATGCACCAATTGCAGGCGCGAGGGATGATCCATATTCTTGCGAATCTGCTGGCAAACCTCGGTGACCGGAATGTTTTGATTCAACAAGTCGCGAAGAATTTTAATTGCCTCGCCTGCAGCGGCTGTTCCAAAAGAGCGTACAAAAAATTCTTTGGTATAATCCAGTTCCGATTTTAAAATTTTCCCATCTGCTTTCATCACCGCAGCAACCAAAACGAGTAAACTCATGATATATCCGCCCTGAGTGGTTTGCTGACCAGGCTGATACTGTTTCGTAGCCTGTCCGGGGACACCCTCATCGAAAAGCGATCCAACTACAAACCCCAAAATTCCCCCGATTGGTCCGAAAAAAGCCCAGCCCAATCCACCAGTAATCCATTTTCCAACTTTAGCCATTTGCTCGTATTTTTTTGTCAATTTCTATTATTTGCGGAATGATTAGTTCATTATCATTATTCCCGATTACAAAATCTGCCAGTTTAATTCGCTGTTCGTCATTCCACTGGTTTTTTATTCTTTGCCTAACCATTTCGACAGTTATATGATCACGTTTTACTACCCGGTCGATTCGTTCAGTTTCATCAGTTGCAACGGTAATGGTTTTATCCATCATTTTATAAAAGCCGCTCTCGAACAAGATAGCCGCTTCGTGTAAAACGTAAGCAGACTGTTGATTTAGGTACCATTCATCAAACGATTTTCGAACTGCAGGATGAACAGCCTCATTCAGTTTGCTG
>Ga0209417_1001625_pt1 | contig 40194 bp, 32 predicted proteins | sample RifGroF2_FD_184002 | JGI IMG/M metagenome (GOLD analysis project Ga0209417, IMG submission 184002) | Groundwater microbial communities from Rifle, Colorado, USA - Groundwater F2 (SPAdes) (version 2) | ecosystem: Environmental > Aquatic > Deep subsurface > Groundwater | place: Rifle, Colorado... | reverse complement strand
TTCAAAGCCGCAATCGAAAATACAATAAAAAAAACGAAAACTGAAACAGGAAAAACGGAATTAAATAGTTTGTTAACTTTAAATTTTCAATTATATAAAAACGCAATTTATAACCGAGCGTAGTATAGCTACACGATTCATTTTACATTAAAAAATATTTACGAAAAATTACCCGAAGCTATTTTTAAAAGAATTCATCGTTCGTTTATTGTAAATATTCACAAAATTAATTTTATTGAAGATAACAATATTGTGATGTATACCGAAGAAGAAAAAATGATTATTCCCATTGGTAAGTCTTATAAAGAAAAACTTCTTCTCGAAATTAATTTAATGACAAAATAATAAAAATAGTTTAACTGATTACCAACAGCACACTCGTCCCCTCCCCACAAAGCATTACCCGGCGACGAGTGCGAACGGGGGGTGGGCAAATAGGAGTGCGAGAATAGATTTTTTTTGAAAACATAAAATTAATTACCAATAAGCGCACTCGTCCCCTCCCTACAATGCATTACCTAGAGACGAGCGCAAACGGGGTACTCCATCTTCCATTAAAATTTTAATTAAAAAACAACATGCTTTCATTACGTACCTTATTTTTAAATCATCTTGCACAAACTTCTGATGCGCCGATTTCTTTGGAAATAGAGAAAGCCGAAGGTTCTTATCTATACGATACCCAAGGTAAAACATATATTGATCTGATATCAGGAATTTCTGTTAGCAACACCGGGCACAGGCATCCCGACGTATTAGCTGCAATAAAAGAGCAGCTTGAAAAATATCTGCACGTGATGGTTTACGGAGAGTATATTTTATCTCCTCAGGTATTGCTTGCAAAATTTATGACAGAATTACTGCCTGAAAAATTAAACTCTGTTTATTTTGTAAACTCGGGAAGCGAAGCTGTTGAAGGTGCTGTTAAACTTGCAAAGCGTTACACAGGAAAAACAGAAATTATTTCTTTTAAAAATGCGTATCATGGAAGCACGCAAGGCGCGTTAAGCTTTATGGGAAATGAAGAAATGAAAATTGCATTCAGGCCCTTATTGCCGGATGTACGCTTTAACAGGTTTAACAATATTGAAGACATTGAATCTGTTTCATCGAAAACAGCCTGTGTATTAATTGAACCCATACAGGGAGAAGCAGGTGTGCGCATTGCAGATAAGAAATTTTTTACCATTCTCAGAAAAAAATGCGATGAAAATAATGTCCTTTTGATTTTTGATGAAATCCAGACAGGAGGCGGCAGAACAGGTTCTATGTTTTATTTTGAACAGTGCGGAATTGTCCCCGATATTTTACTTCTTGCAAAAGGAATAGGCGGTGGAATGCCCCTTGGCGCTTTCGTTGCTAATAAAAAAATAATGGATGCATTCATCAGCAATCCGGTATTAGGACATATTACAACATTCGGGGGACATCCTGTAAGTTGCGCTGCGGCATTGGCGAATCTTAAAATAATAAATGATGAAAAATTATTTGAAAAAGCCAGCGAAAAAGAAAAAATATTCCATTCATTATTATCTTCCTCAAAAATTAAAGAAATCCGTTCACAGGGTTTAATGATGGCAGTTCAATTAGAAACATTCAAGCAGGTTTCAGACGTTATTGCCTATTGCAAAATTCAGGGAGTAATTACAGACTGGTTTTTATTTTGCGACTCTGCATTAAGAATAGCACCCCCATTAACTATTTCTGATGATGAAATTACATTTTCGTGTAAAGTAATAAATGATGGGATAGAAAAATGTTGTTAGTTTGATTTTTTTGTAAAACAAGCGCACTCGTCACCATCCACGCAAAGCATTACCCGGAGACGAGCGCGAACGGGGGGGAAATTCAAAACCCGTTTAAATGATTACTCTGTAACATTTTTTCTATAATTCCTACACTTGTATTTTTTCGTTTTGCATAATCATTAAGCTGGTCTTTTGATATTTTATCTATTGTAAAATACTTAGACTGTGGATGCGCAAAATAGTAGCCACAAACAGAAGCAGCAGGGTACATGGAATAATTTTCCGTTAATGTAATTCCCGCATTCTTTTCTACCTGCAAAAGTTCAAAAATTGTTCTTTTTTCTGAATGATCGGGACAGGCCGGATAACCGGGAGCAGGTCTTATGCCTCTGTATTTATTTTGCAAAATATTTGTACTATTTTTTTCTTCATTTTTACTATACGCCCAATACTCGGTTCTGATTTTATAATGCAAAAGTTCTGCAAAAGCTTCTGCAAGTCTGTCTGCTAAAATCTTTAACATGATAGCGGAGTAATCATCACCGTTTTTTCTAAAAATCTCTTCCTGTTTTTCAATTCCGATTCCTGCTGTAACAGCAAAAAATCCGATGTGATCTTTCATTCCAGAATCTTGTGCAATAAAATCTGCAAGGCAAAAATTCGGATGCCTGTTTTCTTTTTTCTGCTGATTGCGTAGAAAATGTAACTTTGTTATTTCTGCTTTTTCATTTTGAATTTCTACATCATCGCCTTGTGAGCGCGCTTGATAAATTCCAAAAACAGCATTTGCAGAAAGAATTTTTTCTGTAATTATTCTATGAAGCAAAACCTGCGCATCATCAAGTAATTTAGCTGCCTCAGCACCTTTAACAGGGTCTTTGAGAATGTCAGGATATTTTCCATTCAATTTCCATGCATGGAAGAAATAAGTCCAGTCAATGAATTCGGATATTTCTTGCAGGGAATAATCTTTAAAAATTTTTGTTCCGGTAAACAGAGGCGTCTCTGCAAGATGCTCCCAATTAAGAAGAGGTTTATTTTTTCTCGCTTCTTCGATATTCAGATAATTCTGAGGATTACTATGGGATTCGTATTGATTTCGCAAGGCTTCCTGTTGTTCCTGTATCTTGCTTACATAGGATTTTTTTTGTATTGTATTTTGCAGGGAAGCAAGTACACCCACTGCCCGTGATGCGTCTTTCACATAAATAACAGGACCCTGATATGCAGGAGCAATTTTTACTGCTGTATGTATTTCAGAAGTTGTTGCACCGCCAATTAAAATAGGAATATTCAATCCGGCATTTTTCATTTCATCGGCAACAAGCACCATTTCTTCAAGTGAGGGAGTTATCAATCCGCTTAAACCTACGTAATCCACATTTTCTTCAATCGCTTTCTGAATAATTTTATCCGTATGCACCATTACGCCCAAGTCAATGATTTCATAATTATTGCACGACAAAACCACGCTCACGATATTTTTACCAATATCATGCACGTCGCCTTTTACAGTAGCAAGTAAAATTTTTCCAGCAGTAGAACGTGCATTCAAATCTTTTTCTGCTTCAATATGCGGAAGTAAAAAAGCCACTGCCTGCTTCATCACACGGGCGCTTTTCACAACCTGAGGCAAAAACATTTTTCCCGATCCGAATAAATCTCCCACTTTATTCATCCCATTCATCAAAGGACCTTCAATAATATGCAGTGCTCTTTCATATTTTTTTCTTGCCTCATGAATATCTTCTTTAATAAATTCAGTAATTCCTTTCAGCAAGGCATGCGACAGCCTCTCTTCAACAGATTCGTTGCGCCACGCATCAATTTTTTCTTCCTTTTTATCTGTATTTTTTATTGTTTCAGCATAGGCGATCAGCCTTTCAGTCGCATCTTTTCTTCGATTCAACACAACGTCCTCAACAAGCAAAAGTAAATCAGAAGGAATAGCGTCATACACTTCAAGCTGGGCGGGATTCACTATTCCCATATCCATTCCGGCTTTGACTGCGTGATAAAGAAAGGCTGAATGCATTGCCTCACGAACTTTGTCATTGCCTCTGAAAGAGAAAGAAAGATTGCTCACACCACCGCTGATTTTTGCAAAAGGTAAATTTCCTTTAATCCATTTTACAGTATTAATAAAATTGACGGCATAATTATTATGCTCTTCCATACCTGTAGCAATAGCAAGGATATTGGGATCGAAGATGATATCCTGGGGAGGAAAATTTACTTTCTGTACTAAAATATCATAAGCACGTTTGCATATTTTCGTTTTGCGTTCAAAAGTATCTGCCTGTCCTCTTTCATCAAAAGCCATAACGACAACAGCAGCACCAAAAGATTTCACAAGAGCAGCTCTTTCAATAAAAATATCCTCTCCTTCCTTCAAGCTGATAGAGTTTACAATTCCCTTTCCCTGTAAGCATTTCAGCCCTGCCACAATCACATTCCATTTTGAAGAATCTATCATCAAAGGAACACGTGAAATTTCAGGTTCAGAAGCAATCAAACGTAAAAAGCGTGTCATTGCGACCTCTGCATCAATCATTGCATCATCCATACAAACATCAACAACCTGCGCGCCGCCTTCCACCTGTTGACGGGCAACAGACAAAGCTTCTTCAAATTTATTTTCACGAATCAGCCGCGCAAATTTTGCAGAACCCGAAACATTTGTACGCTCTCCGATATTAACAAAATTGCATCCGGGAAAAATTGTTACTGCTTCTAAACCGCTCAGGCGTGTATGTTGAGATATTTCTGGTAAAGGTCTCGGAGAATAATCTTTAACGATTTCTGCCATCAGACGAATATGCTCAGGGGTAGTGCCACAACAACCTCCGATGATATTTACCAAACCATTTTTCAAATAATTTTTAATGATATCAACCATTTGCTGCGGAGTTTCATCATAGCCACCAAACTGGTTTGGTAGTCCTGCATTGGGATATGCGCTTGTGAAGCAGGTAGCAATCCGGCTTAGTTCTTTCATGTGAACTTCAAGCTGGTTGGCTCCAAGCGCACAATTAAAGCCCACGCATAATAAATCTGCATGCGCGATGGAATTGTAAAAAGCTTCTACAGTTTGTCCGGAAAGGGTTCTCCCGCTTGCATCTGTAATAGTCCCTGAAACCATCAGGGGAATTTTTTTCCCTGTTTCATTAAAAAATTTTGATGCAGCATATAGAGCAGCCTTGCAATTCAAAGTATCGAAGACGGTTTCAATAAGTAACAGATCGACGCCTCCATCACACAAGCCTCTCATTTGTTCATAGTAGGCATCCGCAAGGTCGTCAAAAGAAACAGCGCGAAACCCGGGGTCATTCACATCAGGAGACATGCTTGCCGTTTTATTTGTCGGACCGATAGAGCCGGCAACAAAGCGGGGCTTATCATCCGAAGAATAAGCATCCGCAGCCTTACGCGCAATTTTTGCAGCAGCAACATTTAACTCGTATACTAAACTCTCCATGTGGTAATCGGCAAGAGAAACTGCAGTGCAATTAAAGGTATTGGTTTCGATAATATCAGCGCCGGCTTCGAGATAATCTCTGTGAATTTGTTCGATAATATCAGGGCGGGTTAAAGATAAAAGATCATTATTCCCTTTCAGGTCGAATTTAAAATCCCGAAAACGATTACCGCGATAATCTGCTTCCTGAAGTTTATAGCGTTGTATCATGGTACCCATTGCACCATCGAGTACAAGGATTCGGGTTTCGAGTTGTTTTTTCATATTTTATATATATTTTGGGTATGGTATGGTAGATACGATGCATGCATCGTATTTACATGCCAACCATACCGTATTTACATGCCAACCACATTTTGGGTATGGTATGGTGGATACGTTGCATGCAACGTATTTACATGCCAATTTTTACAATCCCGGATTAGACATTATTTTTGTTTGTATTTGTATAGATTCTTTGTGAACAAGTTCAAGAAGATTTTTGATAAAGTCATAGGAAAGTCCAGCTTTATTGCCATATTCCGAACGTGTTGCAATTATTTTTTCCCAGCGTCTTAACTGAAGAATTGTTACATTATTTTTTGATTTATATTTTCCGATTTCCCGAACAATTTTCATTCTTTCTCCCAATAAATCGAGCATTTGCAAATCTATGGAATCAATCTGATCGCGATATTGTTCCAGCAAATTATTAAAAACCGGATCAGAAACTGAGGGCTTGCGGAAACAAAGTCCAGAAATTAATAATTCAAGTTCATTGGGTGTCAGTTGCTGCATCGCATCACTCAGAGCGGCTTTTGGGTTGATATGTGTTTCGAGCATTAAGCCATCAAAATTCAAATCCAGAGCTTTCTGACATATTTCAGGAATATAAGAGACATTGCCTGCGATATGGCTTGCATCACATAAAACGGGGAGCGAATGAATACGATGTTTCATTTCAATAGCTAATTCCCATTTTGGAATATTCCTAAGAATAGTGCGCTCATAAGGATAGAAACCACGAAGTACTGCACCGATTTTTTTTATTCCGGATTTATAAAGACGTTCCACAGCCCCAATCCACAATTCAATGTCGGGATTTACGGGATTTTTTATTAGCACTGGAATACCCGTTCCTTTTAGGGTTTCAGCTATTTCCTGAACAGAAAAAGGATTTGCAGTAGTTCTTGCTCCAAGCCATAAAACATCAATGCCATATTTCAAACAAGCTTCAACATGCTGGGGCATTGCTACCTCAACGCATGTATACAAGCCTGTTTTCTGCTTCACTTCCTGCAACCAGGGCAAGGCTTTTTCTCCAACTCCCTCAAACGAATCAGGTCTTGTTCGCGGTTTCCAGAGTCCTGCTCTGAAAAATTTCACTGATGTTTGTGCAGCTATTTTTTCTGCTGTTTCCAGCAACTGTTCCCTGCTTTCTGCGGCACATGGTCCTGCTATGATAAAATGCGAGGTTTTGATTTCGGGAAACCAATCTGTAATTTGTAATATGTCTGATTCTATATTCATTATTGCACAAAATTAAAAAATATACGCTGTTTTAAAAGCCAATATGAATTTGAAATGCAGAAAACAAAAGATAATTTGCGGATTGTTATATTCTTTGTAGGTTTGTAGGGGTTTGCGAAATGTTTCATGATTTTGGTTTGTGAATATATACAAAAATAAATGGATTCTATAACATATATTGATATTCTTATAAACGGGGTGTTGGCAATAATTATGCTGGGCGTTGGTCTTTCGCTGACAATTCAGGACTTTAAAAACATTCTTCTGCATCCTAAATCTCTGACAATTGCATTGGCAACTCAGATGCTTGGATTGCCCCTGTTATCATTTTTAATAGCTTATTTTTCGGGGCTTAGCGGCGAAGTTCAGGTAGGAATAGTACTGGTATCTCTTTGCGCAAGCGGTGCTTCCTCAAATCTTATCACACATCTTGTCAAAGGAAATGTTGCGCTTGCTATTTCTATGACCTCGGTAAATAATATTCTCACACTTTTCACGGTTCCATTTTTTGTGAATCTTGCCCTAAAATTTTTTCTTGGAAAGAACTCAGATATTTCACTTCCAGTATTACAAACTGTACTTCAAATATTTTTAGTAACCATTGTTCCTGCATCTATTGGTGTTATAGCAAGGGAGAAAAAAAAGATTATTGCTGATACTTTGGAGAAACCTCTGAAAATAATATTGCCTTTACTTTTAGGTATTGTATTCAGCATAAAAATATTTGCCGGAGAAGAAAAAGGAGGTACAGGTATAACAAGTTCAGAGATTTTTCAAATAATACCCTATCTGCTGCTTTTAAATATATCAGGAATGGTTCTGGGATTTTTCGTTGCGAAATTATTCAAACTTGACTTCAGAACACAATACACACTTGCAATAGAAGTTGGCTTGCAAAATACGGCTTTAGCGCTTCTTGTTGCAGGAACAATTCTAAATTCATCACAGATGGAAAAACCCGCCATTGTCTATGCCATGTTTTCATTCTTTACCGCAATTCTTTTTATCTTTATTGTTAAAGGGAAAAAAACATTTAATTGATGTTACATAAATTGGGGAAAAGGAAGTCGTAAGTCGGCAGTCGGCAGTCGGCAGTCGGTAGTCGGTAGTCGGCAATCGGCAGTCGGCAATCGGCAGTCGGCAATCGGCAGTCAGTCATACTGTAGACTTTAGACTTTAGGCTTTAGACTTTAGACTGTAGACTGTAGACTGTAGACTGTAGACTTTAGACTGTAGACTGTAGACTGTAGACTGTAGACTGTAGACTGTAGACTGTAGACTGTAGACTGTAGACTTTAGACTGTAGACTTTAGACTTTAGACTGTAGACTGTAGACTGTAGACTGTGGACTTGACAGCAAAGCATCTTTCGACTTTATACTTCGGACTTCCGAATGATATTAAATAAAATTTTTACGTAACATACGGGTTAATTAAAGAATATTTTCATCTGATTATCAGGCTAAATATAAGAAATGTTGAAAAAATTGATATATCTTAACCTGATTTTTACATTGTGGGATGTATTATTTTATATTTTTGTCATCCTGAAATAAAAAAAATGCAATACAAATCAAAACTTTCAAACAGCAACCTCTCTATTTTTTCAGCAATGTCAAAAATTGCCTATGAAGAGAACGCTATAGATTTATCAACAGGATTTCCTTTTTTCGATTGCGCGATTGATTTTTTTGACATTGCTGCTTTTCACATGAAAAAAGGTTACAACCAATATACGCCGCCAGAAGGAATATTGCCTCTCAGAAATACGCTTAATGAATATATTCTCAAGCAATATGAGGCAGAATATAATCCTGAAAATGAAATAACAATTTCTGCCGGAGTTACGGAAGCAATCTATTCCTGCATTGCAGCCCTTGTTGATGAAGAAGACGAAGTAATTATTTTCGAACCTGCATACAGTAATTATACTCCTTTAGTAAAGCTGAATGGTGGAAAGCCTGTATTTATACAGCTTAAGCAGCCTGATTTTACTATTGATTGGGACGAAGTTCAAAAAGTTATTAATGCAAGAACAAAAATCATCATTATAAATATACCGAATAACCCTTCGGGAGCTGTTTTCACTTCATCTGATTATGAAAAGCTATACAAACTTACAAAGGGAACGAAAATTATTCTTTTATGCGATGAAGCACTGCGGCACATTATTTTCGACAAAAATAATCAGTTAAGCATTCTTCATTACAAAAACTTGCTAGACCGAAGCATTATCATTTCTTCTTTTGGCGAATTAAATAGTATGTCAGGATGGGAAATGGGATATATTCTTGCAAAAAAAGAATTGATGGATGAGATACGAAAACTACACCAGTTCATCGTTACATCATTAAATACACCGATACAATTTGCATTGGCAGAATATTATAAAAACTATAATCCTGTTTCACTCGGCGAATTTTATCTGAAAAAGAAAAAAATATTCACAAACATTGTAGAAAACTCTAAATTTCGGGTTTTACCTAGTGGCGGTTCATTTTTTCAATTGCTTGATTATTCCGCAATCAGTAAAGAAAAAGATACCGATTTTGCAATCAGATTAACAAAAGAATACGGAGTGTCGAGTATTCCTGTTTCGCCATTTTTTCATGAAATTACTAAGTATAAATTTTTACGTTTTTGCCTAGCACGACCCGATAGTATTCTGAAAAAAGCAGCAGAAATTTTGTTAAAGGTATAGCCTTTAAAAGTGTTTCACGGGTAATAATATTCGAAAATCCACCCTGCCCAATTCTATTTCAAATCATCAATCTTGCCGTAATGGTTTGCTTTTAACATTCGTAGGCATCATAATTGCTGTTTTTTTTATTTTAGGGAAAATCTTTTTCTTATCTGACTAACATTTCTCACTTCAAATAATCGAATTATAGAATTTTTGTAAACAGATGCCTGTGCGATGGGTTGGCCAAACAGCGGGCAATGAAATGGAGGGAATTTAAAAACGATTAGGGACATGACAAAGTGGCTTGACATTTGGCTGAGACAAACTAAACCGATGCTTGTGTATAAGAGACCCCAATGTTTGTCTCAGGCTCTCTTTGTCTAATGTCCCTTGAGTTTTTAAAGGGCGGGGAGGAGCATTGTTTGGCCTTGATTTCCTGCCAGCCCCCGCAGTTGCAACAAGGGCAGGCTGGTTTGGTAACTTTTTTATCAAGAAAAAAGTTTCAAAATATAATATATAGAACAGTAAGTAATCCTATTTTACTAGCTTAATTACCAAGTGAGAAATGTTAGTTATCTGAATTATTTTTCCCAGAAATATTTATAATACAGCAAAAAAAAGCAAAACGCAATGAATATGCGTTTAATAAAAATATAAAATCAGGATAAAATAGTAACCCTGCTTGCCGGATTATTAAGGACAATGTTATAAAAATTAAAATTTGTACCATTATCAGGCTCTTCTTCGATGAAGTCTATATGAGAAATATTATTAGGAATGGGCACGAAAAAAATAGAAAAATATAAAAAGTCCTGATTGCTTTTGAATTCAAATTTTTCAGGAGCAAGGCAAATCCCTTCAGCACGTGTCATTTTATAGGAATTATCATTTTTCCTGTCCCGAATAAATGTTTCGGGAGAAATACGAACCCACCCACCACGTTCGTAATAATAAGGTGCCTGATAACCAAAATCTACTTTAGTAAATTCGGGGTGCAGAATAACCCTAAGCAAAAATAGTTTGTTGTGACCTGTTTCAAATTCAGGATTATTAATGAGTACAGCTTTGTTTTTTTTCAATTTATTTGCCATAGAATTGTTTCATTTCTGATTCTAAATGTTTATTTATTTCGAAAGCTATTTTAAGCTCTTTCATGATATCGCTACGCAACCAACCGGGAGATTTAATAATGACACCCGAGCCAAAAGATAAAATTAAAGAAACAAGTTCGCGTGAAGGATAAACTTTAATACGAATAGTAACAGAGCCTCGCTCGCCGTACTTAACGATTTCCTGACTCGGATGGAGTGGCTGCGTTTTTACAAAATTGGCATAAAGGGGATCAATTATTAATTCAACAGTAGTTAATTTTTTTTCATCACTCAGGAAAACACCAATTGCATGGTTGTATAATTTTGCTGTGTCAATGCCCTGTTGCCGATAAAATTTTCTTTCCACTAAAATAATATCATTTAACCTGTCAAGTCCAAACTGCCGCACTTCTTTATGTAGTTCCGAATAACCAAATACGTACCACCTGTTACGATGCTCTTTTAGCAGATATGGATGTACTATATGAGCACAAAAGCGCTGTTCGTTGTATGAGTAATGAGCAAAAGAAACAGGAATTTCATTGCAAATACAATGAAGTAGTGTATCAATATGTTCAAAGCCTTTTGATGCAGGTGCCAGGTCTGGAATAAGAACCGACTGACTCTCTTTTTCCATACGCTTCAGTTTTAGAGAAGTCAACACTTTATTGACAGCCTGATTGAATGTTTCATTTACCTTGATGCCTTTGTACTGCTATAGAATACCGGCGGCAAACTCCAACGATTCAATCTCATCACTGTTCAAAGGAACTTTTTTAATCGTGTAGTTTTCATCTGCATAATAGTAACCATCTTCGCTGCGGCTATAACGGATTGGAGCCATATATCCCAATTCCTCATCTTCTTTCATGGCTTTGATGTCTTTCTGTATTGTGGAAACAGAAAATTGTTTCCCCAGCCTGACTTCGCATTTTTCCATCAAATCAAAAATAGAAGGAAAAGGCTTGTAGCGGTCGGTAAGACAACTGTCTATTATCATGTACCGGATTGAAGCTTCTTTGTTAAAAGGCATAAATGAGCATATTTTACTGGAACAATAAAGCAAAATTAAAAAAAAAAATGAAAACGCAAATTCACTGCGGTTTACTATTCTTTTTTTGATGAATGAATATAAAACATAATATACTTTAACAATATGAGAAAAGATGATTTACCAGAACGCTGGAAAAAAAAGCTGAAGGCTTACCTGAAACACGAAAAAAGAGATTACCTCGAATGCGGTGATTTTGACACGAGCAAAGTCATTGTAAGATATGAGGACGACTCAAGATGTGAGTACAATTACGCATTTGTAATACCAGCACCTGAATTTAACGAAGTGTGTGTATTTACGGAACATTGTGGTTATCATATTGTTTGGATGGATATTTATACTGCCATATATATAAATGGAAAAAGACTACCCACTTTTAAACTGAAAGCAGAGTACCAGCTTAAAACATTCGGGACAAAAAGAAGCCGGAATTATATGTGAACAGGAAAGGTTACCAAAACGGTTACAAACAAGAAGACAAACAACAATTTGATATATAAAAAATATGCTGTTTAAAAAAAGTATAGCTTATCATACCATCACAGGTTTTGGAATGAGTGGGATTTTGATAGAAATCAGCAAACTGTTCTATAATAGTAAATTTGAATATGATGTTTATAAAATGTAAAAAGAGGTAAAACGCCGAAAACACAAGAGTTTCCGGCGTTTTTCTTTTTTCACTCTTTAAAATTAACCCAGATACAGTGGTCGTGAAAAGGAAATTTCTGAATATATTTGTAAAGTTACTGGGAATGAAATTCCAAACAAATGATAATAATTGAACTTGTTTTCTTTAATATTTTTTCATAAAAGAGCATTTAACAAAATCAATATGCTATTATAAAATACACAATGCAAACCCTAAAATTCACCGATCAGAATATTTTTTTTACTGCCGATACGCATTATCATCACTCAAATATAGTGGGCACCTCTGTATCGAAGTGGAAACAGGGCTATCGGAATTTTGAAACCATCGAACAAATGAATGACACACTAGTAAACAATATCAATGAGCGTGTTTCAGAAAATGATATTCTGTTTCATTTGGGTGATTTTGCATGGGGCGACAGGAATGTAGAATGGTTTCGAAACAGGATTAATTGCAAAAATCTTTATATTGCGCTTGGCAACCACGATAAAGAGATACGTAAACGGGCAAAGCTTCAATCAATGTTTACAAAGGTTTTTGAATTTGGCGCTGAAATTTTGGTTAATGATATCCGTTTTGTCCTTTGCCATTATGCTATGCGTACATGACATGGCTGGTTTAAGGGCAGCATACATTTGTACGGTCACTCACATGGCAATCTGCCCAGTGTGGGTCGTAGCAAAGACGTCGGAGTAGATACAAATAATTTTTATCCATACGCCGCACAAGAGATAATTATTGAAATGCAGAATGTTCCGGTAGCACTTTCGGGACAGGAAGAAAAAGAAATCGAATAAACAAAAATTAATTTTATGGGATTATCTATTCACTACAGCGGCAGTTTTAATCCTAACGCTTCATTACAGGAAATGATTAACGAAACGGTTGATATTGCGAAAACTTATCAATGGAGTTATCATATTTTTGAAACTCAATTTGCTGAAATATCTTTTAACACGAAGCATGATGATAAATTATACGGTGTGTGTTTTTCTCCGCCAAAATGTGAGCCGGTATGCTTCACTTTTTTATCTACAGGGAAATTATGCGGGCTGATTGCATTCAGCGCTTTTGGTAAATCTACCAAACCAGAAGAAATAGCCATGCTTAAAGGAGTTTCAACAAAAACACAGTTTGCAGGTCCTGATGCGCATATACTCGTAATCCAGGTGCTGCGTTATATTTCAAAAAAATATCTTTTAGATTTTTCTGTCATAGATGAAGGAGAATACTGGGAAACCGGCGATGAAAAAATTCTACTTGAGACATTCTCCCGTTACAATCAAATGCTGGACATGGTTTATTATGGGATTAAGCACTTTGAAAAAAAACAGGAAGAAACAATCGAAGATTATTTCAAAAGGCTTATGGATCATATCCAAAAGAAGAGGGAAGAAGGGGAGGGTAAATAAGATAAATTTATAATCAATCTAAATTTATTTTTTGATATTTTTTAGCTTATGAAAAAGAAACTAACACCAGCAAAAGAAGGTTTCAACGAAATACTACTTTATACCACACCAAATGGTAAAGTAAAGGTTGAAATTTATTTACAAAACGAAACCATCTGGCTCACACAGCAAAAAATGGCTGAATTATTTGATGTGGATCGAAGCGTGATTACAAAACATTTGATAAATATTTATAACGAAGGAGAATTGCACAAGGAGGCAACTTGTGCAAAAATTGCACAAGTTCAAAATGAAGGTTTTCGTTCAGTTTCCCGGCAAATCGAATATCATAATCTCGATGCAATTATTTCTGTGGGTTACCGTGTAAACAGCACTCAGGCAACACATTTCAGAATATGGGCAACCGAGCGTCTGAAAGAATACATCATTAAGGGTTTCACAATGGATGATGACCGTCTGAAAAATCCAAACAACATTTTCGGAAAAGATTATTTCGAAGAACAATTGGCACGTATTCGTGATATCCGTTCCAGTGAAAGGCGTTTTTATCAAAAAATCACAGATATCTATTCACAATGTAGTGCAGATTATGATATAAATACTCAAATCACAAAAGATTTTTTCGCAACTGTTCAAAACAAGCTTCATTGGGCAATTACAGGTCATACGGCAGCGGAGATAATTGCTGCAAGGGCAGATAGTTCAAAAGAAAATATTGGCTTAGCAACATGGAAAAATGCACCAAAGGGAAGCATTCGGAAAACGGATATCAGCATTGCAAAAAATTATCTCAATGAAAAAGAATTGGATGGGTTAAACCGGATTGTTTCCATGTATCTGGATTATGCAGAAATACAGGCACGAAAAGGTGTTGTAATGTATATGAAAGACTGGGTTAAAAAATTAGATGCATTCTTAAAATTCAATGAAGAAGCCATATTAAAACATCAGGAATCCGTTTCCCATGAAGTGGCAGCAGCTTTAGCAGAAGCAGAATTCAAAAAATACCGGATAATTCAGGCTAAATTAATGGAATCTGATTTCGATAAGGAACTTAAAGGACTAAGTGAAAACAAAGATTCCAAAATACTTAAAGAAAAATAACTGCAGATGCTGATTCATATGTTAGGTTAAACTTTAAAAAAACTTAATATAATATTGAAACCGGACACAAAACTGTTTTTAAAGAAATTAAAAACCCCCGAAAACGTACTGTTTTCGGGGGTTTTCTTTTTTACTCTGTGATCTCGCTGGGATTCGACAAAATTCTTCAATTTGCTTTCTATTTTTTTTAATTGCAACTTTATCAGTATATTATAATTTTTAATAATAGTATAAAAAGCACTTTGTTGATAAATAATTTCAAAAAACATGTACCCATACATGTACCAATATTAATTTTATATTTACCTTTGTAGAAAAGGAAAGCAAATGGCTACAGTAAAATTAATTCTGCGTAAAAATAAGCAAAATAAACAAGGTGAAGTACCTATTTATATAAGAATTACTAAAGGGGATCATTCATCATTTATATCTACAGGCGTTTATATTAAGCCTCAGCACTGGAATGAAAACAAAAAAGAAATTCGTTCCTCATGTCCTAACTCTGAAAGAATAAAAAATTTTCTTGAGCATAAATTAGTGGAAGCCAAGGATGTTGTTTTAAAAAAAGAAGTTGAATCTAAATACTCTGCTCCAAAAACATTAAAACACGCTATCAATGGAACCAGTGGGGTTAAGTTCTTTGCATTCGCTGACAAGTTCATCAAAAACTACGAAGAAAAGGGAAAAATAGGTACATATAATAGATTCAAGGCTGTACTGGCAAAAATGAAAAATTTTGTAGAGGAAGAAAGTTTTACTTTTGATCAAATGACTGTTCACTTCTTAAAACAATACGAAGAATATTTACGCAACGTCCTCAAAAATGCAAACAATACAGTTCATGCTAATTTAAAAGCAATTATGCGCATTATCCATGAAGCGGTAAGGGATGACGTCATTGCAATAGAAAAGAACCCATTTTTAAAACATAAAATCAAATGGCAATCAACAGAAAAAGTTTTTCTTACTGAAGAAGAAATTGAAGCCCTTGAAAATCTTGCTTTAGAAATAGGCTCAATGAAATATCATCACCGCAATATGTACCTTTTTGCCTGTCATGCAGGAGGTATTCGTATATCTGATTTAATTCAGCTTAAATGGGAAAATTTCACTGGTAATCATATTTTGTTAAGCACTCAAAAAACTGGCTCTATGATTTCTGTAAAGCTTCCACAAAAAGCACTTGCAATTATTGAATTGTATAAGTCAAAAGATGCGAAGAAAGATGATTTTATTTTTCCTTTTCTTGATAAGTCGGACAACCTAAAAGACCCTAAAATTCTTCATACCCGTATATCTTCAATAACATCCTACACAAACACCGATTTAAAAGACCTTGCTAAAGATGCAAAAATAGAAAAACATATTCATTTTCACACAAGCCGCCATACTTGGGCTACCCGTGCCCTTCGCAAAGGAATGAGAATTGAGTATGTATCAAAGCTTATGGGGCATAACTCAATCCGCACCACACAAATTTATGCTAAAATTGTGAATGCTGATTTAGATAAGGCAATGGAAGTTTTTGATTAATTATATTAATGTATGCTTCATAAAAGAGTTCCCTTAATGAATATATTTTGTTTTTCAACAATGCAATATATTGATGATTCTTTCTTTGTTCATAATCAATCAGATAAACTTTAATTAATTTATTTTTATTCACTATTACGCATTCATAAACTTTTTTTTGCTTGCATTTCGTTACTTCTAATGTGCTTTTTTTAGAAAAAAAACGGTATAAAACCAATTACGTTTAATGATACTTTTTGTTTGCTTTAAATTATCTGGCTATACTGCTTGGTTGTCTGTGCCTGTTTTATTTTAGTTTGATATTATTTTTAAGTATATGCCATCTTTTGAAGTCCATAAGACCGTTAATTTTTCTGTGTTTTCACAGTTTGTAAGAGGTTCTTTTCTTCCGGTTTCATTAGCTGATAAAAACATAAAATCATCACTACAGCTTGTTCGTTCTGCAAATACTCATATCATTATTTCAGAGTCTACAAAGGAGGAAGTTTCTCGAAAAATATCTTTGATTGATCTTACAGATTATGGCTATTACAGTACTTCTGATATTGACTTGAAATTTATCTATAACAGTGAAACAAACTCCCATCAAGCAGTTATTTGTCCTTTGAAGGTTTATCAATTATATGAAGAAATGCTACTCCCGAGTCCAGCCGATGACAGAGAACGTTTTTTTCTTGATTTTTTTGCAGACGAATTTGAAAGGGTCAAAATTCGGGCTGAAAAAATGCTTGCTGCTGCTTCAAATAAAGAGATAATTCAGATAAATGCTTTACGAAATATACAGTTTGCCCGTAAATTATTTCATGACTCCCGTTTATTATATCGTTCAATCAGTAGTAAAAATAGCGATGTAGTTCACCAATCAGATATTTACATTATTTATATTTTGAATCTTTTCATTATCCGGGCAATAATTTTTTATTCTGAATTTTTCAAACCTTTTTTGGATGAACCCCTGTTGTCAGAAGAAGAACTTCTTTTAGAACTTCATCAGGAAACACCATCATTATTAAAACACCCTTTGCTTTATAAGCAAAGACCACTATTATATGAATTTTTAAATACCTGTATGGCTGGAACTGTCGTTAATGATGTTATTGCCCCATACACACAAAAACAATCAAAAGAAAGCATCCCTGTAGCTGAATCAATTCCGCCGGAAATAAAAATTTTACAGCAACTCAAAGGCAAGTTTCAACTTAATTGTAACTCAAATATTTTTCTTGATGTAATTTTTCAATTTATAAGAAAACAGGCTGAAAACGGCAGTCCGTGGCTCAATTGCGATTATTCGGAGTTAACAGCTTTGCTTAATTATTTTTTTACAGATAAAGACGGAAATCCGCTAAATCCTTCATCAATACGAACAGTTCTAAAACCCTCCAACTTTAAAAAACGTCCACATCCAGATGATCCAAATAAATTTGACATCAATAATTTTAGTGATTCTGCGGAAATTAAAAAATAGCACTTCGTTTTTTTTATCTTTTTGCTCCATTTTGCATATATTTTTTTGAGGGAACTCAGTCTCATTTTTGAGGGAACTCGGTAAAGTTTTGAGGGAACTCGGTTTGGGGCAAAACGCTTATTTTTTTATTATCAGGCAATTAACATAAAAAAAGTTCCCGGGAACTTTTTAGTACCTTCAGGGAACTCCTGTTGGCATAATATTTGCTGCAAGCTTTGTATGTTATTGAATAATAATAATATACAAAATTCCGTAATTTTTTCCCCAGAAAAAAAGTTCCCTGACCCCTCAGGGAACTTTTTTTTTCATTGGTCACCCAGCTTCATGATTTTTCTTTGCAAATAGTTTTCTGTTGCAACACGAAACTTTTTTTTCTGCTGTCTAATTTCTGATTTCCTTTTTTGTATGAAGGGGTCAGGTTCTGATGAACGGCAATAACGGAATATTAACTATTAAAAAAAGTTTTAAATCATGGAAGTAATAACAATTCAATCCGAAGCTTTTCAGCAGATCATCAATAAAATTGATAGTCTTGAAAATTGTGTAAAACACATTGCAAAACAACAACCCTTATCTGAGGCATGGCTCGACATAGAAGAAACCTGCACGCTTCTTAAAGTATCTAAACGTACATTACAGTTTTATCGTGATGAAGGCATATTAAGCTTTTCTCAGGTAAGCGGTAAAATTTATTTCTGCGCATCAGATATTGAAGACCATTTGCGTAAGCATGTACGCAAAGCTTTCAAAAAAATCAATCCGATGATTTAATTTTTTTATCAATTGTAATGTGTAATAAATTATGCAAGTCTCCCTTTTCAAAAACTTCAATGAAGTAACCGAAAATCTGGCTATATCTGCTATCCTTGAACAAATCAGGGATGGCAGGTATAAAAGCCGAGTACTGCAATTGCGTGAACTTATTGCTGAAGGCAAAATAAAAGAATACAAAAAGCAGAAAAAATCATTACCTGCTTTTTCTCCATGCGGTATTTTTGAAGGTGGTCGCAAGCTCCATTTAATAAAGGATTACAGCAGCCTTATTATTCTTGACATTGATAAGCTCGAACCCTCCATTCTTCAAACTATCAAACTTCAAACCTCAAACATTCCTTACACTTACACCACTTTTACAAGCCCTTCCGGTAGTGGCCTAAAAATCCTTGTTCGTGTGGATTCTTCAATACTTCACCATTTAGAAGCATATAACCAGGTTAAAGAATTTTACGAATCTGTTTTAAGTGTACCTGTTGACCCGTCAGGCAAGGATATTACACGCCTTTGCTTTTTTTCTTACGACCCTGATATTTATATTAATGAAAATTCAGAAACCTTTAAAACTCATGCTCACATGATAGAAGACGATATAAAAAAAGTAGTTCAGCAAATCGAACAACACCAACTTGACATAACTAATTCTTATCAGGATTGGGTAAAAATCTGTTTTGCCCTTATTGATGCCATCGGCTCAGCAGCCCGTGATTATTTTCACAGGATAAGTAAATTCTTTGTAAAATACGACTTTGTCGAGTGTGATAAACAATTCGACCACTGCCTGAAATCAAAGAATTCAGGCATCACCTCAAAAACATTTTTCTTTATTGCAAAATCATACGGCATTGACATTGGCAAAGGTACTTATGAAAATCACAGCATTTACAGAACCCCTAAACCATGTAAAGACGTGCCACTGGCACGTCTCAATGAGCCATCTAATCTTACACCCTCCACCGAAGAAATCACGGGCACCACCACGCCAGAAAAACCACGCAAAAAGAAACACGCTACTAACAAATTTCATTTAGTCAGGGATTATTTAGCTGAACACTTCGATATTCGCTACAACAGCGTTTCTACTGAATTTGAATACAAAGAAAAAGACCAGGAAGATTACAAACCGCTCAACGAAAACAACATTTTTATAAAAATGTGTCTCGATGGTTTAACCTTTTCGCTCAACAACCTTATGGCTTTTCTTAAATCCGACTTAGTCCCGTTTTACAACCCTTTTACACAATATTTTCAATCACTTCCGGCGTGGGATGGCAAAACTGATTTTATTCAAAAGTTAGCTTCTTTTGTAAATTTAAAACATGATATTTGCGACAGGTTCGATAATCATTTCAAAAAATGGTTAGTTCGTACAGTAAAATGTGCAATGGTTGACAGTTATTTTAATAAACAGGCTTTCATCCTTGTACACGACAAACAAAATTCAGGTAAATCCACTTTTTGCCGTTTTTTGTGTCCTCCAAAGCTTTCAAATTACATTGCAGAAAATTTAAGTATTGATAAAGACAGCCGGATTCTGCTAACAACAAACCTTTTAATCAATCTTGATGAACTTTCAACGCTCTCCAAAATTGAAATTAATTCGCTGAAATCGCTGTTTTCAAAAGACAAGATAAATGACCGTTTGCCCTACGACCGCAAAAATTCAATCATTCCACGTCGGGCATCATTTATCGGTTCAACAAATCAGGCAGAGTTTTTAAATGATGAATCAGGCTCAGTTCGTTGGTTGTGTTTTGTTATAGAAAAAATAGACTGGTCATATAAAGAAAAAATTAATATTGATAATGTCTGGGCGCAAGCTTACCACTTATTTAAAACAAATTTTATCTGCGATCTTACTGGTGACGAAATAAAAGAAAATGAAGAATACAACCGTCAATTTCATATAACAACATCGGAATTTGAATTAATACATAAATATCTGATGCCAGCAACCAAAGAGAACAACGATTGTTTTATGTCTGCTACTGACATACTTCTTTACATAGCAGAGCAAACAGAAAATAAAATAAAACTCAATACAAACAATGTAGGCAAAGCACTTAAAATGCTTTCATTTGCACGTGAGAAGAAATACCCAGAAAAAAACTATGGTTACTACGTTATCAAAAAAATATCGTAAAACTCAAAAACACCTTACCACCTTACCCCTACATATCTGAAAACCTTATAGAATCAATACTTCAATGGGGGTAACGTTCTTTTTTTATCCTTACCCCATCCTTACCACCTTACCCCCAAAAACAGTAAAATGGGGGAAAGGTGGTAACCATTAAAAATACCTTACCCCACATTACACCACCTGTAAAATTGGGAAAGGGGTAAGGTGGTAAGGAGAAAACGCATTTTGGAATAAATTTTATTTTTTTATATATTTTTCATCGTTGACCTAATTTTTTTTCCTTCCGCTGTATTAATTATTTTTCAGTCTTTTTTTTCTTTTTGCTTATCCGGTTTTCATTTGCTTTATTTACTACTGTCTTTTTATATGCTTCAATAATTTTAATAATTTAGGTTATCTTTGCAATGAAACTAAAGAAAATTAATGTTTGAAAATGGCAAAGAGAATTATATTTGGTTTTATTGTCCTTAGTCTGCTTGTTGCTGTTGTTTCAACCTCTGCCAGTGAAATAAAAGTTAAAGAAAAAATCAATTCAATTATTTCACAGCTTCAAAAAAAATATGCAATTTCATTTGTTTACGACAGCATACCAACAGCATCATGGAAGGACGTTAATTATTCTAAAACAAAAACTAAAGGGGAGTACAAAGAACTGTTATCTTATTTAAAAATATTCAGCGAAGAATTTAATAAATACCCACCCTCTTTGGTCAAAAGGTCGAATTTAAAATATGTTGCATTTGTAAGAATTTTGAGATATGGAGAACAACACCGAAGTGCCCTGCCAGATGCTTATAAAGAGATACTATTTTTAGATGTATTACAGGGTTGGAACAGAAAAATATATGAAGGTAGAAAATTTAAATATTACATCAAGCACACCCTCCATCATGAGTTTTATCACATGGTTGAGCAGGAAATAAACGGAAATCTATATTATAAAGACAGTGTTTGGAATAGCTTTAATCCTACAAATTTTGAATATGGCAAAGGTGGCGCAGCTTTATACCCAGACTTAAAAAAATTGAAAAGAAGAAAGTTATTTAAGTCAAGATTATTTAGTGTTAGCCATCCATGTACTGGTTTAATAACAAAATATTCAGGTTCTGCATTGGAAGAAGACAAAGCAGAGGTTTTCACCTCGCTTTTTATTAAACGTGAGATACGGAAAGTAAAAAGGTGTATAAAAAACGATGAAGTAATTGCAAAAAAAGTAAATTATATGAAGCAGTTTCTTTTAAGACATTGTAAAGAAATGGACGATAATTACTGGAATTCGCTATAATCTTAATAAAAAATAATATTGCATTATGAACGAGAAAAAGATAATCTTAAATTATTTACCTCCAGCAACAATCTACTACCCATCTTCAGGTCTTTCTATATTAAAAAGTTTCCTTCAGCTAAATAATTTTCAGGTTGATATTAAATACTGGAATTTTTTATTAAATTCAATCATCACAGGAGAACTAGACGAAGATATAATAGATATTGAAATTAAGCTGATGCCTTTTAATGCAATACTGGCAGAAGAAACCAACGATATTGAGTTATATAATAAAATACTTGCATACCTGCATAAATCAAACCCTGAAATTTTCTTTGATTTAGGAAGTGATTACAAATTATATATTGAAGAAATAAAAAATAAAGCTTTAGAAATTATTACTACCGAACTAGATAAAATTGATTTTAAAAACATATTGCTGTTTGGTATTTCTTACAAGTTATATCAATGGATTCCGGGCATTATCTTAGCCAAAGAAGTTAAAAAAAGGTCACCTGAAACAAAAATTGTAATGGGTGGTTTTGAGCGTAAAGAAACGGCAACAGAATTAATGAATTTAAGCAGCGATTTAGATTTTGCAATATGGGGAGAGGGTGAATACCCGTTATTAGACTTATGCGAACAGTTAAAAAATAATCAAGAATCCTACGAACAAATTGCACGTTTTATTTACAGAAAGGATAATAAAATTGTTGATTCACTCACTAATAAAAGTAAATATCTTGATTTTGATAATTATATTTTCCCAAATTACGATGATTTCGCCTTGCTTAAATCTGGAATAAAGAACCAAAAAACTATTCATTATCCAATTAACTCTATCAGGTCTTGTCACTGGAAAAAATGTAAATTTTGTAATTACAGCGAAGGGTATAAGTATAGAGAGAGGACGCCACAAAACATTATTGAAGAAATTGAATATCTCTCAAAAACATATGAGGCAGAAAAATTTATGTTTGTTGACAATGATATAATAGGCACCGGAATTGAAAGGTTTGATGAATTCTTAAATCTCCTGATAAAAAGTAATTCAACTAGAGAAACTGTAATTACTCTTTGGTGTGAAATGATACCTCATAGTCATTTGAATGAAGAAATTATAAAAAAGATGGCTATAGCTGGGTTCACAGAAATATTTGTAGGTTACGAAAGCATATCAGATTCATTATTAAAAAAAATGAATAAAAGCAATGATTTTGCATTAAATATTTTAGTAGTAAAATCAGCTTTAAAACACGGGATGAATATAAAAACAAATCTAATAAAAGGAATACCAGACGAGACGAAAGAAGATGTTTTGGAAAGCATTAATAACCTTCATTACCTGAGATTTTATTTTAATGCAAAACCTCTCAGTTTATATCATATTCATGGGGCTTTTGCTTTATACAGGGAAGCCAAATATTACAAGTCAATAAGTGAAAGCGAAATTAAACAATACGACAGCAACCCAACATCATATTACGTCCCTGAATCTTTAATAAAACCCCCTTCAATTTTATTTGGGTATTTAAAAAAAACTATTGATAATGCAAGTGAGTGGAGTTCTTTTTCTTCAATTGAAAATATATACAGGGAGCGGCCTTTTACATACAAAGTAATAAAAACAGAAGAAAAAGTATATTATAGTGAATACGTCAATAATGAAAAAAAATTTAGTGTTGAATTTACCGAGCCAGAATATGTAGAAGTCTTAAAAATTACTAATGACAAAGTATGTTCTTTTGAAGAATTGCAGAATACATTAAAGAAAAAATACTCTGATATTTCAGATGAAAAAATTATTGAAATCCTGCAAAACCTCAACACTACATATTTACTATACTTTAATGAAGATAAAACAAGGATAATATCTATAATTGATATTGAATAGAATTATAAAAATAGATTTTATTTAAAACTGCACAGATAATATAAAAACAACAGAGATATAAAAAAACAATAGCTTATCATAACTCAAGTTTTTAAGTCTAAGTTTAGAAAATTGTTATTCTGAAAACAAATATAAAACTAACTTTTCAAGGCAATTACGTTAACAATGCATGTTTTGTGCATTTGTTTGCTTTGTTTTTTATTGATTTCTACTATTTATAAAAAAAATATATCTTTGTCTCGCTAAAAAATTAATCTTATGATAAAAAAACAATTCGTCAATTCTAAATTGACCCTTCTTATTTTTATATTCTCAATTACGTTCCTCTCTGTTAAATCTCAAACAGGAAATTGGGTTATGAACGGAAATACCGATGTCGATACTATGAAAATGAGGTTAGGGACTATTGGAAACTATGATTTAAAATTTATCACGTTTGACCAAACAAGGATGCGCCTTACTAGAGCAGGATTTTTGGGAATTGGCACTAATAACCCAACACAACCATTAGATGTTGCAGGGCAAATACGACTAAGAACTGGAGGGGCGAATAATTACATATTAACATCTAGTGCTGATGGCACAGGGTTATGGAAACAATTATTTTTTACTTTAACAGGAACAACGCTTAGCTTATCAAATCATGGCGCATCAATAGATTTAGGTGCTTTATATAATGCTGGGACAGGGCTAACATTAACCGGAAATACATTTTCACACACCTCTCATACTGGTGATGCCACTGGTAGCAGTGCCTTAACCGTTGTTAAACTACAAGGACGGAATTTATCAGGCACGTTACCAGCCAACGGGCAAATATTAAAATGGAACAATTCATTAACACAATGGGAACCATCAACGGATAATAATTCAATTTATACCTCTGGTACGGGGATTAACATAAATGGTTCAAATCAAATTACAAATACGGCACCCGACCAAACTGTTATACTTTCTGCTGGTACTGGTATCTCAACAAGTGGAACTTATCCAAGTTTTTTAATTACAAATACAGCTCCCGATCAAACAGTAACACTTACAGGACATGGTGGAACTTCGATACTTGGTACTTATCCAAACTTTTCAATAACGTCAACTGATAATGATAATCAAACCTTATCTCTTAGCAGTAATCAATTATCAATAAGTAATGGCAATAGTGTTGATTTATCAACATATCTTGACAACACAGACAATCAAACTCTTTCAATTATTGATAACCACTTATCAATAAATAATGGGAACACTATTGATGTGCCTTATTATAGCGCAGGTACTGGAATAAATTTTACTGGCACATACCCAAATTTCACTATTAATAATTCACAACCAGACCAATCTATTACAATTGCAGGAACTGGTGCAACTAGCGTTTCAGGTACGTATCCAAATTTTACAATTAATTCTACAGATAATAATACAACCTATACCGCTGGCACAGGTGTTGGTATATCGGGAACTACAATTACAAATACCGCTCCTGACCAAACAGTTTCTATTGCAAATGGCAATGGAATAAATGTTGCTGGTTCATATCCTGCTTTTACAATTACAAACACTAAGCCAGACCAAATTATTTCTATCCTCGGAAACGGTGCTACATCTGTGTCTGGCACTTATCCTAATTTTACAATTAATACCCCGGTTTCAACGTATTCAGCAGGTACGGGTATTAGCTTATCAGGAAATACGATAAATAGTGTTTGGACAAAAATCGGAAACAATATTTATAATAACAATGCTCAAAATGTTGGTATCGGTATTCAAAACCCACAAAGTAATTTACATATACATGGTGGTGGTTCGGGGAGTACTTCAAATGCTAAAATTGTTAATCCCCCTCCAAACCCAGTTGCCGCAGCAAGTTCGTTGCAATTAACAAATCCATCAACAGGGATTACAAATACTGACGGGTTAGTTATTGGTACATTTATGACAGGTGCTTATATTAAGCAATGTGAAAATGCCAATTTGGATTTTTATACATTTAGCCTAAAAAGGTTGTCAATACTTGGAAATGGAAATGTAGGAATTGGGACTACTACTAACCCTACTGCAAAACTTGATATTAACGGAAATGTTCACATATCACAATTGCCTCTATATTCACAATCTACAAATGTAATTGTTGAAGATGGCAGTGGGAATATTGGAAAAAGAAATTTGTCAACAATGGGCGATAACTTCGGGAATCATATTGCTTCTGCAAATGTTAATATGAATGACAAAACTATTTATTTACATTGGAATGGCGATCTTTTTCATGGTTTAAAATACTCAAATTCTTTTGCAAGTCAAACAATGGATGGTCCTGCTTTATTTGGTTATTCCAGCGGTATTCTTGGCACAAAAACTAACAACAATGTTGGAAGTGAAAAAATAGCCTTGTTCTGGAATAATTCAGGGAATGTCGGTATTGGGACAACTTTTCCTCAAAATACTTTACATGTTAAAGGAAATGACAACCTATTGTTTCTTGAAGGCACCAATAACACTGCTTTAATAAATTGGTATCCAAATGGCAGTGCAATAAGAGGTGCTTGGACTGGTTTTGCACAAAGTAATAATTTTCTAATTCGTAACGAAGCACAAGATGGTCACATAGCATTTTTAACTATGGGTAGTGGCAATGTTGGAATTGGAACAACATCCCCAAATGAAAAACTAGAAGTTAGCGGCGCTATTCGCATCGGAAATACTTCTACAAATAATGATGGTTCGATAAAATATTTAAATGGTGATTTTCTGGGCTGTTCAAATGGTGTTTGGTATCCTATGATTAATTACTGGAATAAAAACGGTAACAATGTATATAGACTAGACGGAAATATTGGAATCGGCACAAATTCCCCAAACTCGAAACTTCATATAAAAGATGGCTATCTTACTTTGGATGGTACAAGCAATGTTTCAATTAATACATGGCAGCTAAGTATTAAAAGTCCCGTAGGCAGTGCTTGGTTTGTAGACGATGGAACTGGTGCAACAATGGGGCAGGGAATGACAGCAACTGGTTGGTACTGGATATTACGAAAAGGTGATGGCTCCTATTGGTATCCTATGAATTTTACTTTCAATGCTGGTCAAAACACTTTAACTGTATGTGGCAACATTCATACATCAAAAGTCATTTTAGATTATCAGTGGTGGAGCGATTTTGTTTTTGATGATTCTTATAAATTAAAACCACTATCAGAGGTAGAAACCTTTATTAAAGAAAACAAACATTTACCAGATATCCCAACAGAAAAAGAGATAATAAAAAATGGCTTAGATGTTGGCGATGTTAATGCTAAATTTTTGCAAAAAATAGAGGAACTTACTTTATATGTTATTGAACAAAATAAAAAAATAAGTAACCTTGAAAATGAAGTTAAGCAGCTAAAAGAAAATACTAAATGAAAACATATATTCTTAATTTAATTACGATTCTTTTATTTTATAACTATGCCATTGCTCAAACTGCAAGCAATAATGATATTAAAAATATGCCTTCAGAGACTATTTTAGAAATACAATATGGTGATGATAATAATAAAGTAGGTCTAATCAAAGTTGCTGGGGGTGTAGGTCCAACAAGTTTTGCAATATTTGAAAACTATGTTTATGTTACAGATAATGTCAAAGAAAGGATTTTAATCTTTAAGGATAAAGTATTATATAAAATCATTGAGAATATAAGTGCAAATGATATTTTTCTTAACCAAAATAATGAACTTTTTACAGTTAACATTAAAGAAAATTCTATTGATATTTATTCAACAAATTTTGAATTTAAAAATCGCATCAAATTGTCTGTTGATTGTGGATTGATTTCAGAATTAAAAATTGACTCTAAAAATAATGTTTTTTTCTTTTTGGGTCAAGAACAATATGTTGTGTTCCCTATAAATAATTCTATTGTAAATTCAGGTAAGAAAAAGAGTGATATAGAAAATTATTCTATATCTTATGTAAATAGAAGAGAAAAGGGCATTATTCTAAAAAATAGCACAAAACAGAGCATTGAAATAAAAAAAGATAAATTCACAATTGGCATTGATTTTTTAGGAATAGATATGAGCTTAAATTCATACTATCGTATTTATTTTTTCGGGTCTGTCATTAATGATAAAATTTTAACACAATGTGAAATCCGTAAATATAACAGTAGCTTGAATTTAACAGGTACTTTTAATTTACTTGATGAATCAGATTCTCCCTATATAATAAAACGAAGTAGTATTATTAATAATGATAATAGTATTTATTTTATGAGAGCAACAATGGATAAACTTGTAATTGAGAAGATACTTACAAAATGAAAAATATTATATTAATAATTTTATTTTTTTGTTATTGCTTCTACAGTTTCAGTCAGGCGCAAATTACAAGACCTCAAATAATGCAAAACGCATCCAATTATGCAAACTTGCAATGGACAATGGGTGCAAATAATGTCCAAAATGCTTGTTATAATCCGATATATGTTGAAACGTATTTCAATGTTGGTCAACAAACTACAGGAATGGCTTATTGCTGGGGTGGAGGGCATACAATTCAACAGTTTCAAAATGGTATTGCAGGCAATGGTAAAGCTGGAAATAAATGTACAACTATGCCAAATTATCAACAAAATACTTATGGTGTTGATTGTTCTGGTTTTATAACACGTGTATGGGAAAGACTAGAGGGTCATTTAGGTACAGGTCAGCTATCAACAATAAGTAATGTAATAGATAGGTGCGATTTAAAACCTGGTGATATTTTAAATAATGCTGGTTCGCATGTAATGTTATTTCATTCATTTATTGATGATAATAATGTTTATGTAATTGAGGCTGTTGGTGGATACTGGAAGGTTAGGCAAAGTTCTTACAATCTAAATACATTGATTGCCCAAGGCTATGTCCCAAGGCGATATATAAATATTCTTGAACTATATACAATTTCAGGATATATTAACAATAATGTTGGTAATGGTATTGACGGTGTTACAGTAACCTTTAGTAATAATTGTGGTACAACTTCAACAAATAGTTTAGGTTTTTATTCTCTAGTGGTAAATTCAGGCTGGTCAGGTACAGTTACACCAACAAAACAGAATTATACGTTTGCTCCAGTATCGTTAAGTTTTAATAATTTAAATTCTGATTTTACCAACCAGAATTTTGTTGGAACTATTAATACCAATGCTGACTTTTCGGCATCTCCAACAACTATTCTTACTGGCGGTCTTGTTTCTTTTACTGATCAATCAACAGGTTCGCCTATTTCTTGGAATTGGTCATTCCCTGGAGGCGTTCCATCATCTTCGTCATCACAACAACCCCCTATAATCACTTACAACACACAAGGGAATTATAATGTTTCTCTCACTATTTCCAATGGGGTGCAAAGCACTTCAGAAACAAAATACAATTACATTACGGTTAACCCCCAAACTCCTAGTACAAATTTTTCTTTTTCTCCAACAAGCCCTGTAATGGAATTTGCAACAGTACAATTTACAGACCAGTCAACTAATCAACCTTCAAGTTGGGAGTGGAATTTTGGAGATGGTTCTTATTCATCTTCACCAAACCCGTCTCATCAATACAATATTTATAGCCAAGCTTCACAGACTTTTAATATTACTCTTACAACCTCCAACACTTCGGGGAGTAGTTCACAATCTAAACAAATAGTCGTTATAAAACCTGGGATTTCAATTTCTGGCACAGTCCAAAACAGTAACTTCCAAAATTTATCAGGGCTTACAATAACAGCAACAGGAAATGGGTCTGCTACCACTTCTACAAATTTTTACGGCAAATACAATCTTGATTTGCCTTACGACTGGTCTGGCACAATAACAGCTGAGGGTGGTCAACAATATGCAAGTGTAACAGCATATTTCTACAATCAAAGATTCAATACCATACAAGATTTTACACTTTTTCCTGTTACCCTTTCTATTTCCTCAGGAAACCCAACGGGAACTTATTATCAATTTGTGGCTAATGGTGCACCGATAGGTACACAAGAGTACCATTGGGCCATACTTAAGTCTGGGGTTAATATATATAGCGAATGGTTTCATGGTAATGGGCTTCCTTATTTTTTTGAATGTGAAACTGGTGCCACTATTAATTACTCTGTACAATTATATGTAGTTACAGATATAGGAGAGATTTTTTATGCAAATCCTAAGCCTATTACAATTTTCCCCTGTACAAATATTACTCCAAGTATTAGGAATATTTCTGATTGTTCAACTTTGCAAACAGGCTCAACAGCAATATTTGAAGATAGGTCTTCTCCATTTAGTAGTTTATCATCATTACATGTTTGGTGGGAAGGGTCATCAACTGAAATTTGGGATATGAGTTACCCTTCTAGTCCTTTTCACTTTGCTTACACTGCAAATTGTCGTCTTTTTAAACACTACTTTCCTTCATCAGGTCATTATTCTGTATGTGCAGAAACTTTTAATCAAAATGGCACAAGTACTGGTTCTTCCTGTATGGGCTTCGATATCGTTAATTGTTCTAGTACCACAAACACAAGCAGCTTCCCCTCGTCTTATTATCATAATTGGGGTGGAATTAATCACTATTGGTCTGGCAAATATGATCTGACAGGGTTTCCTTCATCCTCTTATAATAATATGAATATGGATATTGGCGCATGTTCTCAAATAATACTTGAACCCGGTGCTGTATATGAACCTACGCAAGGGCATTCTATAGTATTTTATATAGATCCTTGTTTACAAGATGCCCCAAGTAATATTTGTAGTGTTTTTGTAAATAAAAAAGAAGTCGATAATAATGAAAACAATAATAATGAAGAAAATTTCTTATCAGAAAATGAAGAAGTAAGCGTTGTTGCTATTCCAAATCCGAATAAAGGGAAGTTCAAAATATTCATTAAAAATCCTGAAATAATACCAGACAAAATTGAAATTTATAATTCTCTTGGCGAGCTTATTTCAAATATTAAAAATTGCTCTCAAAGTATTATTGATATCAATGTTTTAAATAATTCACCAGGTGTCTATTTTGCAAAAATTTTCTTTATAGATAAAGTTTCTGTCTTAAAAATAATTATTCAATAATTTATGATAAAATTATTTATAGTTGTATTCTCAGCAATAATAATAGTATTAGCAACAAGTTTTAATATTGTTTTACCTGTTAAAGAGATGCCGAGCATGACAAATGAAATTGAAAATTTAAATTTTATTTATTCTCACAACTCCACAAATTCTATTATTTCAAATAATACAGGTTTGCAATCTGAAATTAACAATACTCTTTCTAATTTATACAGCAAAACAATTGTATCAGGTGAAAAAAGTATAGCTTATATTGGCGTATTTAGAGATGGTGGAAGCTGTGGTAATTTCAAAACCTTACATGTTTTTATGGATTCAGAAGATGGTAGCGATTGTGAGTCTGAAAAATTTGGGTGGACTGGTGATAGCTACGTTGATGGTTATGGAAATATACATCTTTATTTTTGCCTTATAGATGCTGCTTATACTTTTTATGTAACAAATGTTGATTATGGTGTTTTATGGTTGGGTTCTTATGCTCATAATTATACCATAATTCGTGATTTTGATAATGAGGACGGTTCAAATAGCAATTCAGCAGATATTGATGGAGTCCCAATTAATGGCTCTTATTACGAGTGTTCGTTTGATATAGATACTCGTTTAGTTTGGTATTATTATCCTAAAGACGACGCTTACAATTATACCAATTTCCCTCCATCTCTTGGTATTTGTTACGGTGTACTTGGAAGGTTCGGTTGTAACCAAGGATTCATCTATTCTGACGATGAAGACAATAATAATGCTAATGGCTATTCTATATCACCATATCACGAACAACATATATTAGAAGATGGCATTAATACAAGACTGTATTTTAGTAAAGCCAGTAAATGTACTTATCCGTAAATTCTTTTTATGATGAAGCCAATTAATATCTTTATTTTATTACTAATCTTTCTGACATCAAAAGTTTTTTGTCAGGAACAAAAACTTAATGTTACATTAAGTACAGGCTTATATAAACCAATAAGTAGTAATTATCCTGAAAAATACACTAAAGATAATTTGATTCTCTTCAACGGTCTAAACTTTTATTATCCCTTATCTGGTAAATTTATTTTAAGTAGCGGTTTTCTTTACAAGAAAGTTAACGTGGAAATTAATTACAATGTTCCCACAAAATTACCTAATAGCCTTCATTTTGATTCTGTAAAACAACAAAGCATAATTTTGTATTATATAGATGTGCCAATAAACGCTCATTATTTCATAGTGTCAAAAAATAAATTTTCTTTTGGTTTTTCAATAGGTTGTTTGCTCAATTTAGCAGCAGGTTCTTCAGATATGAAAGAATATTCTACTAACAATAACGTTCAAATTATTAGAGATGATTGGTGTCCTCAGTCGAAACAACCAACAGCTAATATTTATGCAACCTTAGGAACTATAATTAAATACCAGTTTTCAGAACATTTTGGGCTATACGCAGAACCTCAAATAAGTTATAATTCGCTCAGTTTTTATGGTGAAAGCAATAACAACGGAGCATTACAAATAAAGTTACAAATCAGTGTCGCTTTTCAATAATTTTATACAAAATGAAAAAAATTATATTTTTTTTAATAGTCATCCTTTTTTCCGTAAAACTTATAGCGCAAGAAAAAAAATTAACTGTAATATTCGATATCGGAAAAGTCAGGGAAAGCTTAAATTATAATGACGGTAACAATGATTGTACATTCTTAATTACGGATTACAATCTGTCTCCCTTCATTGCAAAAAAATATAATTTAAATCTCCAATTTAAGTATCCTATTTTAGAAAAAATATTTATCCGTTTTGGTGCTAGTTCCATTTACTCACGCTCATTTTCATTTCAATATAAATCTGGTTATAGTCCTAACGATATTCCACTTGATAATAATGAAAATATTGCAAACAGGAATTATACGTTTTCTTATATTGATATTCCCTTGATTTTTGATTATGAAATCTTCGTATTCCACAAACTTCATATTTATAATGCTATTGGGATTATTTCAAATATTAAACTTTTTAAAAATGATGAAATTTCTTATATTAGAAACTATAATTTTGCAACATCTTCTTTTAGTATTTATCAAAAAAAATCAAATACTTCAAACGAAAATTTTTGTAGTTACATTCCTGTTGTAACATTTCAAACACCTATTCAATTTGACTTTTCTAATAAAATAGGTTTTTATATTGAACCCTTTATTAGTTATGGTTTTCTTAATTTAGTGAATGGTCCTGAAAATGCAAACCCTTTTACCTTAGAATTAAAAGCGGGCATAACTCTAAAATAATTTTTTTTTCTTACTCAGATAATACAATGTCCAGACTTCAATTATTATTATTTTCTTTTCTCCTTTTATTATTTACACAATGCAGAAATAATCAGCAAGACAATCAGCAGAAACCATTTAATTCTTCGATAATTGCTGCTGAAATAGATACACATAAAATTTTACTTACAGATGTTGATTTACAGATAAAACAAGAAATTTATGATGAGCTGTATAGAATTTTCACTATTCGTAAAATCACTTTAGAACAAACCATAAATAATTATCTTATCACAAAAGAGGCTGAACGTTACAAATTATCAAAAGATACTTTTATTAACAGATATTACAACCATCAAATAAATGAAAGGTCTTTACAAAATTTTATTTTAAATCTGCATATTAGTTTTTTTCCAGAATTAACAAGAACCTTAAAATACTATGATTTAAAAACCGAAAAAGGGAAAGAACTTGCAAAAGATAGTTTTAAAAAATATTTACTAGATAAATTTATAGATTCATTAAAAAGAAAACATAAAATTCAAATTCACATTCAACAACCATTACCCCCAGATATATCGATAGAAAAAATTTATGCCCATTACACGGGCAACACAAAATCAAAAATAACAGTTTTAATCGTAAGTGATCTTGAGTGTGACAAATGCCGAGAATATGAACCCATTTATCAGAAATTAGAAAAAAAATATTCTGATAAGGTAAAATTCGGATTTACACATTTCGCATCTTATGTGACCCTTTCAGCAATAGCTGCTGAATGTGCAGCAAAACAAAATAAATTTTGGGCAATGAAAGATATATTATTTGAACAAAAACAATTACCTGATTCAAATAAGATATTTTCGTTAGCAGAAAAACTACATTTAGATATTAACCGCTTTAAATCTGATTTTTCTGATTTGCAAATACAAAATACATTAGAGTATAATTTCCGAATATTAAAAGCCATTGGTTTATATGCTACACCAACAGTTTTAATAAACGGTAAACCCGTTTTTAATTCATCGTCTATTGATGAAATAGAAAAAATGATTAATCTTGAAATTAGTAAGTAAAATAATAATCTGTTTATTCGTCTGGTTCCTATTTATCAAAATTGTTCATAGTCAAACAACGAATTTAATCCCGATAAAAATTAACGGTATTTATGGCTATGCTGATGATTCAATGATAATAATAATTAAACCAAGTTTTCAAGATGCATATATGTTTACTGGCGAATTAGCTCGTGTGAAATTTAAAAATAAATTTGGGTTTATAAATTATTCCGGTAAATTTCAAATTCCGACAATCTACGATGATGCAACAGATTTTGATGGATGGGGCATTGCAACCGCCAAAAAGAAGAATGATTGGATTATGATTGATAAAAAAGGCAATTTATATAACGGTGTTGTTCCTATAGATGATGGTGTGCATTCCAGTATCTCAGAAGGTAACCCAGGTTATTACAAAAATTCAAATGGTAAAATTGGTTATATTGGGACTATTTATATTGACTCTGCTAATTTTAAAACTGATACTATTATTAAAGCTAATTATGATGAAATAAAATTTCAATATACCGATCGGTTATTTTTAGTGAAACAAAATAACAAATATGGTTTTTTATCATTTAAGGGCGATACATTAGTTCCGATTATTTACGATTCAATAATTCAAATAGGTTGGGATTTTAATTCAAATCGCAATATCGGTTACAAATTATATCAAAATAATCTTGTTGGTATTTTCATTCATAAAGAGAATAAAATAATCACTCCAAAATACAAGAATATAATAAGTTTTAATGGTCAATATGCACGGGTTTTAACCAAAGACAATAATGAAATTTATGTTAGTAAGAATAATACAGAATTTATTTTAAAAAATATAAATAAATAAAAAATAGGTATAGCAAATAATGAAAAAATATAATTAAGATAATGAACAATAGACCTAGAATTCCAATAAATACTGAAACAATGTTATTTCGGTTATCAGCAAGAAGATGTTGTTTATGTTTTAGATTAAATAAAGACTTATTAGAAAAAAAAGGTCAGATTGCACACCTTGACCAGAATAAAAAGAATATTAAAATTGAAAATTTAGCTTGGTTATGCATAGAACATCACGATGCATTTGATTCAAAAACAAGCCAATCTAAAAATTATACTTTAAGTGAAGTAAAAGATTGTAGAGAAGAACTTTATAAAATTATTGCTAAGAGAAAGATGATTGCTGAAAAGGCGAAATCTGATTTAATGGTAGAAATTATTAATTCAGAGACCAGTAAAAAATCTCAATTAAATTTAAATCAGAAATATTTAAATAATGTTCCATTGTACAATTTATCAGAATTAATTGGTAGAAATGATTATCTGAATTTGATTCATTCTGAACTCACAAAAAATCAACCAATATTTTTAATAAATAGTATTGGCGGTATTGGTAAAACTACTATAGCAAAGGCGTATGTTAATAATTTAAAGTATGCAGGAGAATATCAGAATATACTATGGGTTACGATTATTAATGATACAATATATGATTTTGTTACTCAACTTCAAGTTAAAAGAATAGGCTTTAAAATTTTCGAGGAACTTGATATAAAAGAAAATTTACTTTTATTACTTGATTGTTTAAGACAATTAATAGGTAATAATTTAATAGTAATTGATAATGCAAATGACCCAAAAGGATTATCAAATTTATTGAATATTATAAAATCTATCAGATGGAAAATATTAATTACTTCTAGAGCTAAACCAGAGAATATTTATGTGAAAGTTTTAGAAACATTGCCCTTGGAGCAAGCGAAAAAAGTATTTTATAAGTATTATACGAGGGAAAACAATGATAAAAAACTTGAATTACTTTTAGGACATATTAACTACCATACACTTTTAATTGAATTACTTGCTAAAGCGGGGAATAAAAATCAAGATTTATCAATAAATAAAATGTATAAATTATTGAAAAAAGAAGATTTAAAAGCTAATGAATTTCAACGAAAAATAAATTTAGGAGAACATGGCTCTAATATTGGTAGCGTTTTTGAAGATCGGTTATATCATTACATTTTATCAATATTTAATTTGGAAAAATTGTCTGAAACCGAAGAAGAATATTTAAGATATTTTTCAATATTACCACAAGTTGAGCTTTCCGAAAAGCAATTAATAGATTTATTTGAAATAAAATCAATCGAAATACTCCTTTTTGTAGAAACACTTGAAGATTTGGTAAAAAAAGGTTGGTTAATCGAAGCAAGAGGTGTTTATAAAATGCATCCATTGATAAATAAAGTGTTGAAAGAAAAATTAAAACCAGATATGCAAAATTGCGAACCAGTTGTTGATTTTCTTTTAAATAAATTAATATTAGAAGCGTTCAAATACATAGATTTTCTGCCCATAGCTGTAAATTTATTGGAATTGGATACTGAAAAAAAATATATTAAATTTAAGCTTGCCCATAGAATTTCTAAAATATATAGATATTTAAAGGATTATAATAATGCAATTAAGTATGCCAAAATTTCTTATAGTTACTTAATTAAAATCTCTCACAAAAACAAAGAGGCTCATTTGGCACAGATATATAAAAATTTCTCTAGTGCTTATAGAGGAATGAATAACTTCAAAGAAGCTAAAGATTATGCGGAAAAGTCACTTAATCTTAGAAGAAAACTATTAGGAGATAATAGTAAGGAAACTTTAGAATCATTCATAAATTTATCAAAAGTTAATACAGCAATAGGGGTTTTCGATGACGCATTGACATTTGCTCAAAACGCTTTAGATATTGCTCATAATACCAGCGAATTTCAAAACTATTATTTGCACCTTATATATCATGAAATAGGTTATATTCATCAAACCAAAAAAGATTATAAAACATCCATAGAATATTTTTTATTGGGAATAACGCACGGTGAATTATTTTATAAAAGGGTGCATCCGTTATTAACGTCAAGTTATAAAAATTTAGCTATTAGTTATTTTTATTATGGTGACATGAAAAACGCATTGAAATTTATAAGAACTGCTGTTGAGCAACGTAAAAAAATATATCCCCAAAATCATCCTGATTTATTAAAAACGATTAAATGGGATAATAAAATTTCAGATAAATATAGATCAATACTGAATAAATCGTTATGAAACAATATTATGCCTTGATTTTTTCAACTACAAATAAAAACATCAATAATTTCAGTAACAGTATTATACATAATTTTCAAAATAAATTTTTATTTATAAAGATTAAATTAATTAATAATTGTAACCTTCACTGTCAAATGTGTAATCATTGGCAACAATCCAATGAACCTTTATTAAGCATTGATTTTTATAAAACAGTTGTTGATGAACTTGCTTTACTTGGCTGCAAGCGGATTCATTTTACAGGAGGCGAACCATTATTATATCCTAAATTAGAAAAATTAATAAAGTATATAAAAAATAAGGGAATAAAAGCGACTTTAACATCAAATGCTACATTGATTGACAATGAGAAAGCAGTTTCCCTTGTAAAATCTGGGCTTAAAAAAATAAATATCTCTATTGACAGTCCAATTGCTGAAATACATGATAAAATCAGGGGCAATAAAGGTTATTGGGAAAAGGCAGTTGATGGCTTATCAAATATTCGTCCATATGTAAAGCATTTAGATTTAAATGTTGTAATAAATTCTATTAATTATAAAAGTCTGGTTACACTCCCTGATTTTGCAATGCAGCTTGGTGTTAATAATATCAATTTAATCCCAATTTATGAACATACTCCAGATATTGGTTGTTTGACAGTTGAGCAAATACAAGAGTATAATAAAAATATAGCCCCCATAATGTTACAAAAGGCATTGGAATACAACTTAGTTGAAAACGAATCAGAGATTTTTATTTTTGGTACAACAACCAAAGAAGTTGAAGAAAGTTCATTGGGAAATTACTCACATGGTTACTATAAAACAAACAATTGTTACGTACCATGGACACATTCAACAATTGATTTTTCAGGAAATGTGAAAATATGCTGTAAAATAAATGAGCCTATTTTAGGAAACCTGAAGAAAGAATCTTTTACTGATATTTGGAATGGGATAACTTATAATAAATTACGAACTAATGAAAATATGCCTATATCAAAACAATGTAAAGGTTGTTTGATGTTTGCAAAAAGCAATTTAAAAATTAATGAAATGTTAAATAAATAAGATATGCTGAATAACAAAAGAATTGTATTGTATTCACATGATGGACGAAGTTACGGTCATATTTCAAAATTAGGTAAATTCTCAGAGGCATTAATAAAAGAAAAAGACGATTTATCAGTTTATTGCATTTCCAGTTCTCCATTTGGCTCCAACTTTATTAAACCATTTAATCGAATAGATTATTTAAAACTTCCATCTTATTACACAATCTATAATCATGAAACAAATAATTTTGACACGAAATTTTTTGTTAAATTTAAAAAGGAGGAATTCTATGATGTTAGAAAAGCGCTACTAACTGCGCTTTTTGAATATTATAAACCATACACGCTTTTTATGGAATGTAACCCATTAGGTAAAAGGAATGAAATGTATTCGATCATAAAAAATCATAAAAAACAAGGGGGTAAAGTTGTCTGGGGTATAAATGGTATTGTTGATCCTGCGGATTTTGAATTTGGTAAAAAAGATGTAATGGACTTTTTAGATCAGAGTATTGATAAAATTTTTGTCTATAACCAAAAAGAAATTGTTGATGTTATCAATGAGTATCCTGAATTAGAGAAATTTTCTGATAGAATAAAATATATTGGTTATCTATGTCCTCCTTTGGTTGAATACAACCAAGATATTTCACAAGTTAAAAAAGTCTTAATTCAAACAGGTGGTGGTGGTCGATCAATTCTATTAATGAGAAAAATTATCAAGGCTTGCTGTTTTCTCTCAAAGGATATATGCAATATTGAATTTAAAATATATACAGGTCAATATCTTCCTGATTCTGAATTTAACGAGCATAAATCAGCCATAGCAAATTGTAACAATATTAATTTATGTAAGTTTACAAATAATATTTTGGAAGAATTAAGTAATTGCTATTTATTTATTGGGGCAGGTGGTTATAATACATTATCCGAGTTAATCCGTTATCCCAAGCGGTCAATAATAATACCTGTTCAGGTTGATGAATCTGAACAAAAAAAACATTGCGAAAGATTATTGGATTTAGGCGTAATAAATAAATTTTTACCATTTAATTCCGATATTGCCACAATAATAAAAACTATTGCAGAAGGCTTAAATTATAATGAACCTATTCATAAAATAAATTTTAAAAAAGATGGAATTAGTAGATTTGTCGAAGAACTTATCAATACCACAAAAGAGTAAACCGAAAATATTATTGGTTATAGATAATTCCTCAAATTCAGTTGGCGGAATGGAAATATCATTTATTCGTCATGTGCGGCTGTTAATTGATTTTATTGAAGTAATACCAGTTTCTGTTTGTTTAGAAACAGATGATAATAACTATCAGGGTAAATTATATTATTATTCAAAAGAAGGAATACGAGGTTATAGTATTTTAATATCAGATGATTTTCAAAGTGAAAAAAATGATTTATTATATAGTTGTGTTACTCATTTCCTTATTGATATTGCTAAAATAGAGCAAATAGATGGAATTCAAATTTATGGAGCATATCAGTTACTGCCCTTTTCATGTGGGTTAGCTGCAAATTATTTAAACATTCCATATATTATCTCATTTAGAGGAAGCGATTTTAATGTTCGTATTTATCATTCACAATTTAACCATTTAATAAAATCAATTGAGTTAGCAAGTATTTGCACTTTTGTAAATACGGAATCGTTAAATCAGTTTTTAAATTTATTCCCAGCAATAAAAGCAAAATTAATTTATAACTATACTAACGTTTCGGACTTCGTAATATTCTGATTATTAACAACATAATGTTAATAAATACTTAAAAAAAAGGTTGCATATTTCGATGTAATTTATTTATTTTGAAATAGTTACAGACGAAATTTACAA
>Ga0209417_1001624_pt1 | contig 40259 bp, 26 predicted proteins | sample RifGroF2_FD_184002 | JGI IMG/M metagenome (GOLD analysis project Ga0209417, IMG submission 184002) | Groundwater microbial communities from Rifle, Colorado, USA - Groundwater F2 (SPAdes) (version 2) | ecosystem: Environmental > Aquatic > Deep subsurface > Groundwater | place: Rifle, Colorado... | reverse complement strand
TTGAAATTCTGTTTTATTGAAAGTGTTATTAAACTTTATATTTTCTATAAATTTTTCTAAATTAATTATTTTATTATCAATATAATTTTCAATATTGGTTTCGTTGAATTTTATATTTTCTATAAATTTTTCTAAATTATTAATCTTTTTATTAATATACTCTTGGAATTCTGTTTTATTGAAAGTATCATTAAATTTTATATTTTCTATAAAATTTTCCAAATTATTTATTTTTTTATTAAATTCAGTTCTATTAAGTTTATCATATTCAATAGATTTTTGCAAATCATCAATTTTGTTATTAATATATTTTTCAAGTTTACTATCATTAAATTTTATATTTTTAATTATTTTTTCTAAATTATTAATTGTGTCAAATAATGATGTGAAATTGTAATTTGCGCAAGTTCTATTACATTTTTTGTTGACACAATCACATATATCATATATAATTGTTTCATTAATATTATCCAATTTATTTGATATTTTCTCTAAAATATTTGTTTTGATATCAATATTATGTAAAATTTTTGTAATGTCATTAATTTTTTCATTTATATTTGTTATATTATTATTTATAAAATCTAGTATATTTTTTTGTTTATCAAATAAAATAGTGCCGATGTTTTTAATATATTCTTTTATTATTGTGTAATTATATTTTTTTTCACAATTAAATTTTAAAATATTAGTAATATTTTTCATATATTGTTCAATCAACGAAAAATTATCTGATTTTATTTGTTTAATATTATACAATATAATATTTGTTAAATTATCTATCATATTCTCAATGATTTTATTTGAATCTAAAATGTTATTATTTAAATTATTTAATTCATTTGAAATAAATTCTTTTAATTTATTATTTCCATTATTAATATGTTCATCTATTTTTAAAATTGTATTATTAAATTCAATAAATTTTTTTTTAATTTTAATATCAATATTATCAGTTTTATTTTTAATTAAATCGATGATTTCTTTATTGATTTTATTAATAATATTTTTATTATCGTCAAATTTATTATTTATGTTATTATTAAGCAAATCTTTAATATTATTAATAAAATTTTTATTTTCATCAAATTTATTATTTATGTTATTATTAAGTAAATCTTTAATATTATTAACAAAATTTTTATTTTCGTCAAATTTATTAGTTAAATTATTGTTAATATTTTTAATAAAATTATGTATATTAGTAAAATTGCTATACAATTTATTGTTGATTTCATAAAAATTATTTTTTATATTTTCCAATAGATTTTTATTATTGTCAAATTTTGTATTAATATTTGAAGTTGTTATATCGAGTTTATTTTTTATTTCCTCCTTGCTATTTATTATAAAATTATTTACGTCATCGAATTTATTTCTAATATTTGTTAAATTTTTTTTCATTATTTCATAATACATTTTACTTTGATTATAAAGTTGTATCGTATGTCCAATTATTAAATCTGTTGAATTTCCTGTATCGTCGTCAAATTGTGACAATTTATCAGCAACCTGATCTGCTTGTGACGCCATACATGCAATCAAATTTCCTATTCCTGGTATGCCACATCTTAATAATACTTCTTTTTTTTCTCTTTTAAAATAATCATCATCAAATTTTTTTGTATGTGATATGAATAAAAATAATATAAAAATTTTTATTAAAAACATTTTATATTATTGTATATATAAAAAAAATAATAATATATTTTAATGGATGAACTTAAAATAATAAAAATTTTAGTTATTGGTGATAATAAAACAGGTAAAACATCATTAATAAATAAAATAATTTTCGGAACCTACGATGAAACATACGAGGAAACTATAGATATTTCTTTTTTAACTAAAATATATAAATTGTCTCAAAATAATTATGTTAAAATAGAATTATGGGATATACCGACCTCTAAAATTTATAATGATGAAGGTGTTTATTTTGATATTCATGGAATATTTTTTATTGCAGATATGGTAAATAAAGAGTCTATAGATAAAATTTTAGATATTAAAAAAAAATTAATGGCAACATTTAATATAAATGTACCATCCATATTTGTTTTAAATAAATATGATTTAATTAAACCAGCAAAAATAAAAAAAAAACTCATGGAAAAAATATGCTCGGATTATGGATTTAATGATAATATTGTTATATCGGTTAAAGATAATCATAATGTGGCAACATTAGTAAAATTATTATTAAATAAAATACTACGTTATGATAGTAAAAATAATATATTTACTGATATTGAATTGTATGATATTAATAAATTTTCCAATAATAATGATAGCGACACAAATGTAGATGAAAAAGATATAAAATTATTATTACCAAAAAATAATGATGAAAAAGAATGTGCATGTACTATATCATGATTATTTATAATCTAAATTTTTAATTTTTCAAATAATATAATATTTTCGGAATTTCATTAATATTTGTATCACGACAATATAATACTTTTAATGTTTTTATATTTCTTAAATTATATTAAAATATTTGATTTTGTGAATAATAAATTTTTAATTCACAAAATATTATACCAAATAATCAATTAAAATACATTTATCAATTTTATTTATATTATATTTAATTTTTTTTAATAATCATAAATTGATAATAAATTATATTTTTCAATGGATTGCCAAAATTTCGCTTCAAACAATAAAATTAATACCATTATCATCATACATATTATATAATAATTAAAATAAGTCATAAATGATACCATACCAAGTAATATATTATCTGTTATAATATTTATGAAAGAAGAAAATATATACTTATCATTTTTTGATAAAATACTAATATTATAAATTAAAAATGGATCTTTTGTATATTCATATACATAAAAATCTGTTATATTATTTAAAAATATTTTATTTATTATTTCAACATTAAATAAATTTTTTATTTTTTCATAAAAGAAAGATTTGTGTATTATATTATTTGATTCATACATTAATGCTACGCCAAACATTAATATCGGATATATAATTAATAAAATTAGGATAATTGGATATAATAAACATAATAAACATTTAATTATTTTATATACACTTTTACATAATATATTAATACTATTAATAATATTCATGATGAAAAAAATAAACATAATAGTCATAATAGTTATCAAACCACAAAATATATATAAAGTAATATTATTTTTTAAATTTATTGTTGTATTAATTAAATTATTTTTAAATTCAATTATGTTTGTATCATTTGTGTATAATGTTATATTATTTACAATTTTATTTAAATATATATTTATATCATTTATTTTTGTGTCAATATCTAAATTACTAACAATAATGGTGTAAAAATTAATACATATAAAAAATCCTATCACAATACTTGCTATAAAAAATACACCAAATATAAATTTCCCGATCCAATTTTTAGTTATTCTACATTTATTTCCACAACACATACATGTATCGTCACAACATACGCAACATCGTTGACATATTTTAATAAAACAAACAAAAAATGAACTAAATAAAAATATAAAAAAAATGATCAATTGTGGAAATATAAATAGTATATGGGAATATATATAATTTGGAATATAATTTTTATAATTTGTTATATCATTAAATATATGTGTTAAATTTATTGTTTTCTCAGGATTAAAAATATTAATAATGGGAATCAATTTCTGCAAATCATATATCATTAGACCAGTCTCAATTGTGGTTCCTAATTTACTCATTAATTTAACTCGATAAAAAAATTAAAATTCTGTTATTAAATTTAATTTATTTTTATTATTCATTTTAATAATACCATTATATGATATTTTATCACTTACTATATTATGGATTATATACATTTTTAACCCACCATTATTAAAAATATACGTTGCCATTTCATCAAAATCACGAATAATATATTCATAATTTTTCATCGAAATTAAAATATTATAAATATAAGGATCTGGAATTTTTATTTCCAATAATTTTTCATAACAAAAATCACATCCTTCGTCTTTTGAATGCTTTTTTTTAATTAAATTATTTGCATCTATTATATTATTTACACATATTTGTTTTTGTGTATCTTCTTTTAATTCAAGTAATTCCTCGAATTTGAATTCACATTTAAATAAATATATTTTGTCATTTTTAATTTTTCTTTTATTATTTATAATAATTTTATAAAAAATATTATTTTCCCATTCTTTTATAATTTTTTTACTTTCATTTTCTTCAATATTATTGTTTATTATATTGTTTATTTCAATTTCTAAATTTTCTAATTCTTTTTTAGTTGAAATATGTATCACGATGGGCACATTATTTGAATGGTAATTAAATGAACAATAGGCACTATATAATTTCTGCATTTTTAATTATTATTTAATTTCTTTTCATTAAAAATTTCAATTTTTTTTAAAGTACAATTCCCAATTGCATTTTATAAAAAAATCCTAATAGTGAAATTTCAATTTGTTTCTCCGATATCTTTCATTCTTAGCATTAAATCTAATTCATATCCGTAATTGATTAAATAATCTATATTTACACAGATGAGATTCCATTGTTTTATTAATTGTTCTAATAATGGGGTCTCTATAAATTTAATATTTTTAAAATTTATTTCCTTTTTTTTACTATACGAAATAACAGCACTTCTTTCATATTCTCCATCACCGAATGATAATAACTCAATATTTTTTTTATTGTGAAAATTTTCTATTATATATTCAATTTGTTTTTCCTTTTCTTCTTTTATGGATTTTTCTAATGTTTTGTCATTATAATTATATACAGAATATACATGCCCAATAATATATTTTTTTAATTTTTGATAATACATATCTAAAATTAAATTTACCCATTCATAATTTCCTCCCGTGATAATATAATAATCACAATTTTTATGTGAATTTATTTTTTTAAAAAAAAATTTCAAATGTTTCTGTATTAATTCTAAAAATTCATCATCTATTTTTTCACATTGTTTAACATCTATTGTAGTTGAAGGAAATAATGTATCGTCAAAATCTAATATCAATATAGTATGTTTCATTTATTTTATTAATTATATAATAAATAAATTTGAAATTTCAATTTTTTATAATATTCTAATTAAGCTATTAAATAAATAATTGGAATACAATTATTTATTTAATAGCGAAATTTAAATTTTTATATAGATATAATACAAAATGGGAATTCTTTCATTGTATTCATTTATTAAAAAATTTGTTCCCGATTCTATTTCGGAAATAAAAATTTATCAATGCTACGGATTAACTCTCGCTATCGATGCAAATTTTTTAATACATAAATCTGTTAGTGCTATAAGAACACATATTGGTAAGGAAATAGTTTTAAATGAAAAAAATATTACTCATATTTATGCAATATTATTAAAATTATTAGGATTTAAAAAATATAAAATTAATGCAATATTTATTTTCGATAGCGAACCATTAATATTAAAACAACAAACTCTTAAAAAAAGAAAGAAAAATATAGATATAATAAGGAAAAAATACAAATCATTTGATGAATATAGAAAAAAAATATATTATCATACAATTACACAAATATCTAAAAAACAATATAATGAAATTAAAAAATTAATATCATATTTCGGATTTACAATAATTAATGCTCCAAATGAAGCAGATAAATATTGTGCATATTTATCTAAACATGATATAGTAGATGCGATAGTAACAGACGATTTAGATGTTTTAGCATTTGGTGGAAAAAATGTTATCAAAAATTTTTCAATAGATCATAGAAAACAAATGCAAATTATAAATTTACAAACAATTTTAAATAGTTTAAATATTAATATAAATGAATTTGTTAAATTATGTATTGCATTAGGAACAGATTATAATGAAAAAATAAAAGGTATTAAAAAGAAAAATATTATAAATTTTGTAAAAAAAAATAAATTTGAACAATATAGTGAAATTAAAAAATATTTTTTATATGATGATAAAGAAAAACCAAAAATAAAAAAAAATAAAATTGATAAAAAAAAATTATTTAATTTTTTGGAAAAATATAGTTTAGATAAAAATAAATTAATTATTAATTTTTTTAATAATAATTAAGCCAGTTGGAATCATATTAATATCAAAATCTTTGACATAAAAAATTTCAAATATATTATTTTTTTTATTATAATATTTATCTAAAGAATTAATTAATGTAAAATGCGGAGGCTCAAATATATTCATTGATGATGTGTATTTAATCGAATTTATCAAATTTGAAATGAAAAAATTTCTAAATACGCCCTCATATGGTTTTGTGCTAAAATGCCATTTATATAAAATATAATAATTTCTATTATTTAATTCATTTTTTATTTTTTTACGAGAATTTTGTTTTATTATATTTTTAGATGCTAATTTAATTGCTCTACAAATATTTATCCATTGTTGTTTTTGCCTATTATATCTTCTTTCTAATCTCATTTTTTCAATGTTAGCACGTTTAATAATAATACAATTTATTATATTTTTATTATATTCCTCAATATTTCGAAATTTATCAGTCTCATACATTATTTGAACACTTGATGTTGGCGATATAATTATATAAATATTCTTGTCTATAAAATTTTGTATTATTTTTTTTACAATATTTATAACAAAATCACAAAATTTAATATCACACCAAACAAATAAAATATTAATTTTATTTTCAGTTTCCAATTGAACATTACCAAATCCTTCTATTTTATTAATTAATTTCATTTCTAAATCATTTTCTTCCATTAAATGATACCCATTATTTGCATTATAATTATATTCTGTTGCTCGCATAACAGAAACTAAAAAATAATAGTAATAATTTTTACAAATGTAATCAATCCGTTTAGAACAAAAATCATAAATATAATTAATTTCCGTTTCTAATTTATCAATTATAATATCATTATATATTGTTTTTATAATTTCTAATGACATTGCCTCGGATGTTTTTGAATTTCCACCAGCATTTTTATTATTGAAAATCGGATTATTTTCTAAAATTTGTTCAATTTGATTTGGTAAATACACAATTGGCTTCGTAATATAAATAGTATTCATAATCACATTTATTTATGTTCAATTTAACATTATGTATTTCAATTAATTTACTTTTCAATTTTTATATTTGATTAATTTATTCATTAAATAAGTTTATATAAACATTCGTTGGGATTATAAAAAAATTGAAAAATAAAATCATTGTATAATCTATTATTTAATGTTTTTGTTAGGTGCGATGATTGAGCAAGATATTATTTCAGAGTGGGAAAATGATTTTTTGGAAGGAGAAAACGATTCCTATTTGGGTAAAACCCAATTGACATTGCAGAATGAATTTGTTTCCCCTTCTAATGTTATCAATATTTGTCGAAAGATTCATCTATGTCTCTCATTTGAAGATCAAGATGAAGATATTCAACATGATGTTAAGAAAAAACAAAATGAACTTGCGAAATTGTTGATGCAGGGAGAATTGAGCAAAGTGCGTAATATACTTGTTCGCTATGTGTCTGGTTCAGAACATGACAACTTCTTTATCGTTGATGTTATGAATTGTACACCAATAGACACATATTGTGGCACTTTACTTCATGTTCTCCTTTATCATAACAATACGGAAGACGCATTTAACCTCTACAAATTCATGATTGAACACGGAGCAATCCCTGTAAAAAATTACTACGAGGAAATGCCTTATGAACAAAATGGATGTTATTGGATCTTTTCAACAGAGGGGATTGATTTCAAAATGGGAAGAAATTTTGGTGATTTTGCGCAATTGTATGAAAGAATCAAAGAATTTCACAATCAACAGATTTCAAACCTCCTTTGTTTGTAAATTTTTTTTATTTAGTTTTAGATTTCCAAAATCTAAAATTAAATAATTTTTTATGGATTGTTAAAATTTTAAATATATTTGTGTTATAATAATGGAATATAATGCCATATTAAAAGATATTGAAACAAACACAATGAATAATTATAATTTTACAAAACACACTGATAAACAATTTAATGAAGGAATATATATAGCATCACAAATTCAATATTTGGCATTAGATTTAAATATTAATGAATCAATAAACACTATAATAATAGATAGTTTATTAAGATATTTTGAAATGGAATCTAAAAATGTTTATATCATTAATCCATTATGTTTTGATGGATACAAAATATATGATATTATTGAAAAATTAAAAATAGAAATAGATGATGATTATAAAGGAGAATTATGTGAACATTTAATAAATATAGGAATTTTAAAAGGTAATATAAATAAATATCTTGATCCGGAATTTTATATTAAAAATATGGCATCAACGAATATTAAAATAATAAATAATTTCCATTTAAGTATAAATTATAAAAAAATAAGTATTATAAGTAAATTTAATTTATTTTTTTCCTCGTTTGCTAAATGGTTTTTAATACAATTAAAAAAAAATAATTATATCATTGAAGAAAATAACAATTGGTTTTTAAATTATCAAAACGGAGAATGGAAAAATAAAGTTATTAATTGCATAAATATAACACAATTACCCGAATCATTAAAAACTGAAATTTTAGATAAAATAAATAATATTGTGAATAAACAATTTTCAAGACAAAATGGTTATTTCATTTCATTGCCATGGGATGAAACACAAATAATTGATTCATTATTATGTAATATATTATCGTATATATACACTATAATAGCACCATTTATTCAAGAAGATATATATGGAATAAATTATTCTGGAAAAATAATTGATTTAGATAATTTATGGAATATTTTATTTAAAAATGACACCACAATATCTCCATTTCCGGTTGAAAATATAAAAAATGCATTAAAATATGCTTACCCATTATCTTTATTGATTTATAATACAGATAAAATTGATTTATTAATCAATGACATTTATATGCACACTATTTTATTCGATAATGAATATTGCAAAAAAATATATATTAGTAATTTTAATATTTATATAAATCCCGAATATAATAATTTTTATTTTTTAAATGAACAAAATACATTTTGTGTTGATATAATAAGATATAATTTGGCGAATTTTATTTTGGATGGTCATACAATTGATTTTTTTAAATTTTATAATCCAATTAATTATTGTAAAATATTGTATGATTATATAAATTTATTCGTTCAACCAAAAACTTCGCGGAATAATTTTATTACGAATGACGCAGTATTTGTTTTGGATATAGAAATAATTTTTAATAATATATTATCAGCATATAATGTATATAATTTAAGTAATATTATTGATTTGCATAATGAATTAATACAAAAATTAAATGATTATATTAACATATGTATAATAATGAATGATATAATTGATTTATGGCAATATATAAGTGTGTGTGCATTGTATCCAATTGTTCCAACATTAACAAATTATTTATCATTAATGGATGACGGAACTATATTGGAATCATCTATAAATTTTACACTTTGTACACAATATTTGGATGGGCTCAAAAAAATAATAAAACAAACAATTAATTATGACACATTTTATCCGGAATATTTGTCATTTATGAATATTTTCCCAATATTATTAAATGATGTTAACAACACAATTATTAAAAGAAAAAAAATTAAAAAAATAATTAGAATTGTTTTTAAAATGAAATATGATGAAAGTTTTAATATAATATGCAATTTAATTAAATATAGAACAAATTATACAAATTTTTATTTCACAAAAAACGAAAATATAGATAAAATGTATATTATAATATAAAACGATTGAAATTAAAATGTAATATATTTGATTTTATATTTATTTTTAGTATTATTATTACAATAATAAAATTGATATCACAAATGGTATTTTTTAAGTTAAAAAAATTAATTTTTTAATGTTTTTACTAATGTTTTAGAATATATATTTTTTTTTTCATTTTAAATTAAATATATTAAATTTATAATTTTTTATAATTATTAATATATTTTAAATCAAATTATTAATATTTTTTTACGACGATTTAATTTTTATATTATAGAAAATTGAAATTTTTAATTATTGAAAAATTTAATATAATTTAATTACAATTAGTAATGAATAATTATAATCTTAATTTTATAGAGGGACATTTTAATAATAAAAAACTAAATAAACTATTTGTTAAAAAAAAAAATTTAAAATTAATTTCTCCCGACATGACAGGTAATTATAGAATGGATAAAAATTTAATATCACAATTAAAAAATGTAATAAAAAATAAAAATATATCAATACAATGTATTTTTATAACATATAAAAAATATTTAAATATTCCTATAAAACATAATGTAGCAATTGAAAGAATTAAAAATGGAGAATATTATTTATGTTTTTATAAAGATAACAAAACACATAACGACACATATGATTATATGTTAAATCCATTATGCACAATATTATAAAATAAATCACATAAAATTATTAAGCATATTAGTATATTTAAACATACATTCACAATTTCCCAACATTTTTAAACTTTGTCGTGTTCCATATGAAATATGTAATGGAATATCATTTATATTTTTGCATACTATTGTTCCGTCATTTGTCGAATAATATATTTTTTTAATACCTAATATCTTCATCATGCATAAACATGAAACACAAGGACACGAATCACATAATTCATTTTTTTTATTTATTCTAACAATCAAAATTTTAATCCTTTTGAACTTGTATTTCACAATGTTTCCGTAAAAAGCAACATTTTTTACGATGACGCATAATAGAGGAACGCATTATAGCATCAAATTCAGCATGAATTGCAGGAACAATTAAGTTATTAAATTTTGCGACAGACGTTCTATCTGAATGATTAAACCCTTTTCCCACAATTTTATTCTTCTTCTCAAATAATACAGCTCCATGCCTTTCACTCATTTTGGAATGCATCGACATCGAAATTGCGCGTTGGACAAGTATTGAATTAGTATCCATTATAATATAAACATATATTATATTAGTATATTCAGATATTCTAAATTTCAATTTTTTAAAGTATTATCTTTAAAAGATGACTTCAATAATATATAAAATCTTATTGTTTGGCGAACACTAAAAAATTTAATTTTGAAATTAAACTTTCTTACTATGTTAATGTTTAATATAATATTTAAATATTTTCAAAAATATAAAAAATTGAATTTTAAATTAAATAAATAATACATATATTAATAAAATGAACGAGGCAGAACATTCTTGTCCTAAACAAACGCATGACAAAAAATATTGTAAAAATTTAATTAAACGGAAATTTATAAATGGAATACCTCCGTATTCAAAAAAACAAAAAAAACAAATTTTTGGAATTATTAAAAAATATAAAGATAAAATTATTTAATATTCCAATTTTTCTCAATTATAATTTTAAATATTCTTCTATTTTCTTTATCATCATATGATTCATGAAGTAAATTTAATTGTTCACATCGCAAATGTAAATATTTTCTCTCAGCATTTGATAATTCTGCAAGTTCATATATATCATCTTTTGATTCTTCCAATAAAAAAAATGGATTATTTTTTCTATAATTTTCAGTTTTATCCCTGCATAAATTATATAAAATATTATCCAAATTTATTTTTACATCCTGTGGTAATTTCATATTAATTTTTGGTAAGTTTTCTATTATATTTTTTAACATTATATATAATAATATTTTATTCTTTATATAATTAATTACAATTTATAATTGTGATTAATTATAATACTTTCAAATAATACAATTTTTTAGGAATAACATTTGTGGATATATGTTGTTATTATTTTTTACAATATTTTTTTATTATTGCATATATTTCTACACTATTTATATCATTACAAATAATATAAAAATGGTTTTTTTTTATATTATTTAATATATAATGAATAGATTATTAATACAAAAAATTAAAAGAAATAGACAGAATTTGCAAACTAATATTAAAAATAATAATATAAATCAGATTGAAAATATTATAGAAAAAAAAAATGATGAACAGATGCGTGAACGTGTATTAATAAAATCAGAACATAAAATGTCATCAAATAAAATTAGATTAATGATGAATAGAAAAAAAAATAATAATATCAATAATATAGATATTAAAAATAATACTTCTGGGGAAATACAAAAATCGAATGGTATCATTAATGAAAATATTATGAATAAACTTAAATCATTAATAAATATAAAAAATAATACTTCCAAAGAGACAAAAAAAAATGAGAACATTAATGAAGATATTATAAATGGAGATATTATAAATGAACAAAAAAATAAAGAAATTAACGATAAAGAAATATTAGAATTAGAAAATAATAAAAAAAAAGAATTAGAAATAGAAGAAAACAAAAAAATAATTAAAATACAAGAATTAAAATTAAGATTATTTAATTCGCAAAATTTTACACAAAAATATAATAAAGAACATGAACCTATAGAAATAAATATTATGAAAAAAAAATTATTAAATCCAAATAGTGATAAAATAAAATCAAAAAATCATACTATATCAAATATTATTAAAAGATTTATTAAAAGTAAAGAAATCAATTATGAAAGTGTAGGATTAAATCCAATAAATAATGAAATATTTAATAAATTTTATGCAAATACCAAATCTTTAAAAAATATTAATATCAATAGTACTGATAATTTATTAAAATATGCTTATGAAAATCTCATATATAATATTTGTTCGAAATTGTTTTGCGATTATACTTCAATAGATAGTAGTTTTAATTATAAAGATATTGGTAGAAATATGTTATTAAATAAAAAAATTAATAAAATGGAATTTTTAATGTTTGAAAAAATAATTAAATTATATGGTTCTGAAAAAATTAAAAATAAATTACAATTAATAAATGAAAAATTATTATTTTCTGAAACAAATTTCGAAAACAAACAATCATTTTTTGATAATGAATGTACGCCCGTCATTCAATATATTATAACTTTAATGATACAATTAAATAGAAACGCAAAAAAATATTCAGAAGAAAAAAATAAATCTTCATTCTTTGATATATTATTTAAATTAATTGCTGATACGGATAATATTAAATTGTTAGGCATATTTATAGTTAAATATAGTATCATACTTGAAAAAATAAAAATTTATTCATATAACAAAGATAACGATGATTTTGGAAATTATAATAAATTAATTGACGCATTTATTTACTATATTACATTTGCAAATACAATTTTATATAATCATATAGAAAATATTATAAAACAAATAAGTATTTCTTTGCCACAACAAGAATTTGATAATATTATTCGTATAATTAAAAATCCTTTTAGTTTATATAATAATAAAATAACGGGAACATTATTTAACGAATTAATTATACTAAATAATTTGGACATAGCACAATTAATTGATGATGATAATTTATATGATTCTATTGTTGAAAATAATGAAGAAATAAATCAAAAATATAATATGCTGTCAAATAAATTAGATGATTTAGATGATTTTATAGTTTTGAATTAATAAATTTCTTAACTTTTTTAAAGATATCATCTGAAATTTTTTTATTATTTTCAAAATCTATATTACAATTTAATTTTAAAATATTTTTTTCTTTTTTAATCCAATTTTCATGATAATAATGTAATTTTTTTAAATATTCTTGCGGAATAGTATTTTCTTCAATTCTATTTCGTTTTAAAATTCTATTATGTGCTATTTCTGGTTCGCAATAAAGGTATATTATTATTTGTTTTGTATCACCAAGTATAAATTTTTCAAAAAAATCATTCCACAAATTATATGTATCCCATTCACATTTATCAATATACATATGTTCTTCGGTTGAATCATCACGTAACATTTTTGCAAAAACATTTTTATCTGTTTTTATAGATCTATCCAAAAATATAAATTTTTTATTTTTATTTAAAGCATCGGTCATTTTATACATTCTTGTAATATATGCACAATTTTGAAATGTATATGACCATCTTTCTTTATCATCATAAAATTTTTTTAGTAAATTTTTATCATGTTCATCTTTTAAATTTATCCAATCATCAATTGGTTCTTCAACGAATATCGAATTTTTTTTAAAATAATCAGAATTTTTTAACATATTTAAAAATGTTGTTTTCCCAACACCAATATTACCTTCAATTGATATAAGTATTTTTTTATTTTTTCTTTTATAGTATTTTATTAAACTACATATTATTATTATTGTAACTATTGGGACACATATTATAAAAAAATATGTATAGTTGTTGTTCTGTATAAATTTCATTGTATTTTAACAATAATATTCCAAACTATTTAGATTTCAATTTTTTTATTAATTGTAACTATTAATAAAAAATGTATTATAATTTATTGCTTGAATTTTTAAAAATTATAACATTGGGTAGTATATAAATATTTTAAATTTTTTAAACATTTTGGGATTTTTATTATATTTGTCATTGAGCAATCTAAATATTTTAATGATACTATTTTTGGAATTTCTTCTAAATATTCGCAATTGGAACAATTTAAAATTTTCAAATTAATTAAAGTTGGAATTGTTATAATATTAGTATTATAACAAATTAAAATTTTTAATTTAATTAATTTAGGAATATTAATTAATAATTCACAATTCGAACAATCTAATTTTTCCAAATTTACTAAATTTTTGGGAATATCTGTTAAATTTGTATAACTACAATTTAAAATTTTTAATGCTGATATTTTTGAATAGTTTTTTTTACAAAAATATTCTTCCATAAATTTTCTACTTTCATGAAAAATTGGAATATTCTTAATATATCCACATTCAGAAAATTTTAATTTTTTTAATTTAATTAAACATTTTGGAATTTTTTTAATATATTTAGTTTTAGAACAATTTAAATATTTTATTTTTCTAATTTTTGGTAAATATGTTATATTTTTACAATTAGAACATTTTAATTTTCTTAAATTAATTAAATCGTTAGGGATATAATATATATTGCAATTATTACAATTTAATTTTTTTAATGTTTTAATTTCTGGAATTGATAATAATTTTTTACAATTAGAACAATCTAATATTTCTAATTTCAAAAAATTAGGAATTTTTTTAATATTTGTATTTTTACAAACTAAATGCGTCAAATATATATCATTAAATTTAAAAAAATTAATAAAATTACTATTGCTAATATTTAAATATTCGAGATCTATTAATTTTTCAATATAAATATTTATTTTTTCAATATTTGTATTTTTACAAACCAAATGTGTTGGAGAATAATTATTAATTTTTGAAAAATTATCAAAATTATTATCATTCAAATTTAAATATTTTAAATTTGTTAACGCATCAATATAATTGTTTATTCTTTCATAATTGACGTTGATAGTTTTAATATTTAAATTTAATCTAATAATTTTATTTACATCCCAATATAATTTATATTTTTTACATAGTTTTTTAATTTCTTTTAAATTATATAAAATATAAGGTTGTAAATAATAAACATTTAAATCCCAACATATAATATCAAATAAATTTATAAAATTCATCCTATTCATTATATATTTATATTTTATTTAAATTTCAATTTTTTTTTCAATATTTATTAAAGATATAAACATTAAAAGGAATAACAACCTTTCCAAAAAATATTGTACCAAATATTTTAAATAAATTTAATTTTATTTTTAATTGTATTTAGATTAAATTTTAATTAAATATTATAAAAAAATTCTAATTCCTCTATTTATTTAATGACTTAATTATAATTTTTAATTTTATAATAATAAATAACACAACATAAAAAAAATTTAAATTTTGATTTCTTTTTAACATATAAATTAAATTTTTTATTGAGCCACAAAATGATTATTTATAAACAATTAATTCTCAATAAATTCTATTACATCATCCGGATACGACATAACGGACATTTTCGATAACAATTTATTTCGTGGAAAATCACGAGACCACAATTCAAATCGTGCTACAAATGAATATTCATTATGACTAAATTCAGGATTTAATTCTTTTTCGTTAAAATCTCTTTCCATTGGGATAAGTTCGAAATATAATTCTTCTTTATTAAAATCTCTTTCCATTTTTCCACTCATTTAATTCTACACAATATTAATACATATGTCAATGATTTGAAATTTCAATTTTTTATAATATCTTTTCTTTGAAAAGATATTATAAAAAATTCTAATTAAGCTATTAAATAAATAATTGCATTGCAATTATTTATTTAATAGCGAAATTTCAATTTTTTATCAAGTACGAACTTTGTTCGTACTTTAAAAACTTTTAGAACTTTTCTAGAAATCAATGATTTCTAGAAAAGTTCTAATTTCAATTTTTTTTATAATGTCTTTTCAAAGAAAAAACATTAAAATAAAATTAAAATTAATTTAAAAAATTATTAATGCGTTAAATTAATAACTTCTAACATTTGTATTTGATTAATAATAGTAAAAATAGAAAAATTTAATCAAAAATTTATTCATTTGGATAGATTAAAATCACATGTGCATTTTTTGTAGTTTCATAATCTAAAAATTTTATAAGTTCATCATATGAATCGTTTTTTTTATCTATAAATTTATTTATTAAAAAATATTTATGTGTATTATTAATATAAATATTATATGTATATTCATCATATTTATTTTTATCTACATTTTTAAATTCGTGAATATTAAATTTAAAAGTATCATCATATTGTCTAATATAAATATTTGTTACATATATTGAAAATAATAATACTATTGAATAAATATCAATAATTTTTTTTTCAAATAATTTTTTTATTATTTTATATTCTTTTTTTGATATAAAACAAATTATTTTTGGAAATTTTTTATATATTATATTTTCTTCCATATATATTATACATAATATTTTAATCGCATTATTTATAGTTAATTTTTCCGGCATTTAAACATAAAAATTCTATTCCATTTAATATAATATCAATATTATTTTTATCCATAGACCAATGAAATGTGATTCTACACCATCCTGTAATATGTTTTTTTTTATATATATAATCACCTAATATACCACAGCATGATATCCCTCCTCTTGATTGTATGCCAAAAATTTTGCTTAATAACCCTACTAATGTGTCAGAATCAAATTCATTTATAATGAAACAAAAAATTGGTAATCTATTTCTATTTAAATTTAAAGGAAAAATTATTTTAAAATTTTTATATTTTTTTTCTAATTCTTCCAATTTATTTGAAACATAATTAAATATTTCTTTTTCGTTATGTTTTATTAATTTTAATAAACTTTTTTGTAATTCTAAACATTTTTTAAATTTTATTATACCAAGAATATTTGGTGTTCCTGCGGATTCTCTTGTTTCTATATCATCACTATAAATAATACATTCTTTATTTGCCGTAAAAACACATCCACCTCCTACATTATAAGGATCTTCCAACATTATCAAATCTTTTTTAACTATTAAAACTCCGGGTGTGTATCCTCCTCCTATAAATTTATGTCCTGAAATAAAAAAAGCGTCTAATAATTTCCCATTAATCCTTTCGTATGGTGCTATACATGCACAATCTGAAGCAAAAAATGTATTGTTATATTTATTAATTATTTCCCTAATTTTTTTAATATTTGTTTTAATTCCAATTACATTCGAACAAGCTGTAACTGATAATAATGTCATATTTTTTTTATTTGTTATTTTTCCTAAAAATTTATCTAACCATTCATAATCGATTTCAAATGTTTCGTTTTTGATATCTTTTAATGGCATGATATAGAGGTTTATATTTTCTTTTTCTTTTGATAATTTTACCCATGGTAAATAATTGCTATGATGTTCATATGATGAAATTATTATATTTATTTTTTCATATTTATTTGTATTTAAAATATTTGCAAAATGGTTTATCGCTCCTGTAGCGCCATTACCACTAAATAATATTGCGTACTGATTAGTAATATTATAAAATCCTTTTATATAATCACGCGCATTATCTATTAATTCATTCATATAATAACTACAATATGAATTAGAATGTGTATTTGCATAATATGGAAATATTCGCTCCTCCATAAATTTATTTATTATTGGAGTTTCTTTCCCTGTTCCAGTATAATCAGCATAAATCAATCGAACATTTTTTTTGAGTTCTGTGTTTATTATTGGTTCATCATAAAATAATTTATTTTTTTTTGATATTTTTAATAAATTCATTATATTATTAATAATAAAAAAAATATTTATTCTATTTATCTTGAATATGACAATATAATTGCTCCTTAAATTTTTTAATGTCTAAATGTTGAATAATTGTTTTTAACACGACAACATTAATTATCATAATTTTGTCAATTCTCTTTTCCGTTGTCTTAATGATTTTAGTTATTTCTAATAATTTATTGTATGATCCATATATTAATCCAAAAACTGTCCCATATTTTCTTCCCGCAATAAATTTAACTCTTTTTTTATTTTCATAAATAGAATTAACATTAATACCACATATGTAATACGATCTTGTGTTATTTTTTCTATAATGTGGTTTTGTTTTACACCTTACCGGATAAATTCCTTTATCTAACAAATTACATGCATTATAATTAAATGTTAATCCGAGTTCTTCACAACATTCCCTTCTTAATGCGTTAACACATGATTCCCTGAATACAACTCCTCCGCTAAATCCGATTTGCATATCATCAAAATCATCATATCCGACACATAAAACAAAATCACCTGATGATAATTTGTTTAATGCATTAGATATTCCGGCGGGAATATAATTAGACATTTTAAATGATTTAATATTTTCATAATAAAGTCGTGTATTTAAATCTAAAATATAATAAGGATAATTATTAGATATTGTGATTCTTTCTGGAACATATTCTATTACACATTTCATTATATCATCCTGAACTGATACCATATCAGGAACCGGATTAGCATGATCATAAAAATTTTTTGATTCCTGATTATTTAATTCTTGATTATTTAATTCTTGATTATTTAATTCTTGATTATTTAATTCTTGATTATTTAATTCTTGATTACTTAATTCTTGATTATTTAATTCTTGATTACTTAATTCTTGATTACTTAATTCTTGATTACTTAATTCTTGATTATTTAATTCTTGATTATTTAATTCTTGATTGCCTGACGAATCTAGTTCTCCCAATAATGAAAATTTATTTATGCTCATTTTATTAAATTCTTCCATTATACTGGAATAATAAAAATGTTTTTTGGTCATCTTTGTTATAGGTTTCCTATTAACCATATATATGTTGAAATATCATTATATAAACTATATTTCAATAATTTTAAATTTCAATTTTAAATAATGAACAATAAAAAATTATATTTCGTTAAAAATTTTAAAATAACTTTTTATTCTTTGGCAATTACAAAAGGAGAACAAAGATTTTAATATGATTTTTATAAAAAAATTAAATTATAAAATTTTGTTATTTTTATATTATAAAATAAAAAAATTTTTATTATTATGTTAAAATATAAAAATTTTTTTATGATAATAAATTAATAAATAAATCATGTGTGGAACTTTTTTTACTATTGAAAAATTTAATACAAAAAAAATAATAAAAGATTATAAGACGGATAATAATTTAACTAATATTGATGAAAATCAAGAACAAAAATTTGTAGAATATATTATTACTAATATTTTACAACCTATTTATTTGAAAAAATTAAATTCTGAATATAGAAAAAGTATATTTTGGAATATTATGTGTATTATCATGGATATATACATTTTATTAATATCATTATCAGCATCAGTATTATCATATTTATATAAAATTTATTCTCCATACCAAATATTTACAATTTTAGCGGGAATATTTACATTAACGGTAACAACAGGAAAATCATTTTCAATGTATTTTCATAATAATTATAATAATGCTACAAAAAATATAGCAACATTATTGAAAAATTTAAATATAGACAATATAATCGATATTTCAAATACGACATCCTCGCCAAATATTATAAACAAATCTGGGGAAACAACTAAATGTAATGTTGTTTTTATAACTATTTTATCATATATTTTAAATATAAGTATAATAATATTATCATTAACATCGTCCATTTTGTCATTTTTTGCCACAAATACAAATAATTTGGCATTAGTTGCGGGAATATTAACATCAATTATTACAGCAATTAAATCATTTTTACTATCATTAGATATAAATATTTCAAAAACGACCAATTCACTTATGAAAATAACAAGTGATATAAAATATAAATTGATAAATAAAAAAAATATGGAATTAGTTTAATTTTTTTTAGAGAATAAATGATATTATAAAATCTGGAATTGTCTCATTCACGTCATAATCATAAGAAATTAAATTTTTCTCATGCTCTTCAATATTTCTATAAAATATATAATTATCAATTGAAAAATTAAGTTCGCCTGTTTCTGAACATAAAATGTAATAATCATATAATGCATTAAGTATTTTTTTGTTATTTAATAAAGTTATATCAAATATATGGGAATTTGTTTTATCAACAACAAATGGTTTTATTTTTATAAAATTAATATTATAATTAATTTTATCACTATTTTTATTATATTTCCAAACATTTATATTATCATCCATTACAATAGTTTTCGAAATATCTACCTCTGATGTATTAATTATTTTAAATACATTTCCAGCAATTAATCCACTTATTTTAGAAGGATCTACACAATATATTTTTATAAATGGATTAAATTCACAATATTCTATAATTTTTGTGACAATGGCTTTTGCGTAATCATAAGATCCAAATGTATATATGTAAATATTATAACATTCATATAAATCTGTCAAAAATTCTTTTAAAAAAGGTCTATGATACACTATACAGCAATTGTTTTCATCCCTATCAATTTTATGTAAAAAACAATCTTTTTTCATGTATTTATTAACTATTTTTTTATATTTTTTCTTTGTATTATTAATTAATATTTTTGAATATATAATTGTCCCATCTAAATCTAATATCAAATTTAATTTGTTCATATTAATATTATATTATCATATATTATTTATATAAAATAAAAAATTTTTACAATGAAAATTCTTTCATATTTTCTTCAAAACTTTCATCATCATTATTATTTTCTTCAAAACTTTCATCATCATTATTATTTTCTTCAAAACTTTCATCATCATTATTATTTTCTTCAAAACTTTCATCATCATTATTATTTTCTTTTTTAACATTATTAATTGTAGTAATATATTTTTTGGAAAATTTATTATTTGATATGGCGATGTTAATTAATTCTTGATTTTTGTTTTTAATATATTTTAATAACATTCCATTTACATTTAAAACATATAAACATAAACTATCCATTTGGTATTCAAAAGGGACATATTTTATATATTTTGGGATTTTCGTGACACTTTGATAACAACGTTCATATGTTAAAATTTTATGAGCATATTTTATTAATTTTGGTATTTTATTAAATAATTGATCCAAATCTATATATGTTTTGACTAAAAATTCATATATTTCAATATATTTCGGATTATGTGTTAATATTTCTATTGCTATTTCATAAATATTTGTATTAATACCTAATTTATATTGTTCAATATCTTTTTTTGTCATATTATGTTTAATATGATGCGCAAGTAATTTAATTATATTTGCAATGGAATTATCCTTAAATTTATCAATAAATTTAGTATATATTTCAATATATTCGTTATATATTTCATCATAATTATTTTCCATATTTAATAATTTATTAATATTAATATTGTGATCATTTATTATATATTGTATTGATTGTAATAATAATATTTTTTTCATATCTTCTTCTTTATCAATTAAATTATCCATTAATATATAATGTCTAATTTTTTCATTATTTAAAAATTCTATTTCTTCACAATTTTCACATAATAAATTTGAAATGTTTAATATGTCATTATCAACACCTATATATTTATCACATTGTAAATCATTTATCCATTTAATTAAACTATTAAATATAGAATTAATAAATATATTATGGTTTTGTCCGTTTTTATTATTATAATTATAAATTGCTAATTCAATCATGCGCATATTTACATAACTAAAAAGTAAAATATTAATTGGATTATCAATAATAAGACCTAATTTTGTTTCAATATCAATATCGTCAAAACTAAATAAATCTTTTTTAATTGAAATTAAATTTATAAAATTTTTATCATTTTCTAATATTTTTGTTAAATGATTTAAATTTGTAATAAAAACGTTAAAAGGAACAATGGTTTCGATATGTATATTTTTACTATAAATTTTTGAATTACAATAAACATTATATCCTTCTAATAAATGTATTTTTGCTATTGCTTTTGTATCGATTAATTCTTCATTAACAAATAAATCTTTAATATTTTTACAAATATAACAATTTTCATTAAAATTATCACCTATATTAATATCATCATATTTTGAAATTATCATATATAAATCTGTTTGATTTATTTCATTTAAATTTATTTCTTTGTAACAATAATTACATTCTCCACATGTAAATTCACATAATTTGCACATATCATGTTCATATTTATTTACATTTTCAGGAATCTTTTTTTCATGAATATTTTTACCACATATTATATTTTCTCCATTAAATATACACATCAATTTATTATTATAATCATCAATTACATTTCCTTTAAATAATTCAATATATTCTATTTTTTTATTATTGGAAGATATATAAATTTTTTTAATATATTTCTTTGTTTTTTCTTTTGCGTTTTTGATAAAAATTTTTTTAAGATAATCGCGAAACAAATTATCTTTTGAATTATTAATATTTTCATTAATATGGACAATTGTTAATGTGTCGAAATTATTTATTTCAGTATCATTTAATTTATTATGAAGCATTAAAATATTAATTAATCCATAAGGATAACATTTATTTGTTATCATTTCATTATAAAAATCATTTCCGTCAATTATGTATTTATCGTTTAAAAATTGGATAAATATTTCTTTATAATTCATTTCTTTTAATTAATATATACTATATTTTCAATGAATTTAAATTTCAATTTTTTTTATAAAAAAATTTTAATTAAATAAATATATATGTAATTATTTATTTAATAATGGAATTTTAAATTCTATTCATGTTTATATTTTAATAAATTTTCAAAAATTTGTATATTATTTAACAAACATAAAATATGTAAATTTTATAAATTTACACAAATAATTATTTATAAAATAATAAATATTTTATTTTTTATCAGACGAAGTAATATAAATATTTTATTAATATATAGTTATATTATTAATGTCTACTGATATGATTAATGCATTTAATAGGATAATAAGTGAAATAGTGAGTAGGGTAAATAATAATGTTTCTGATATTAATACCCAATTTGATACTAATATGGATATAAAGGGAGATTCTACTATTGGTACTGACCAATCTAATACTTTAACTATAAATTCTTCTGGAACTTTTAATTCAGATGTTATTATGAAAAAAAATTTAGAAGTTGAAGATACAATAAATACAACAACAACTATAAATAATGAAAGTATATTAAATAATAATGTCACGATTGGTTCGGATAGTAATGACGTATTGGTTGTTAAATCTACACCATTTTTTCATGAGGATGTTACAATGAATAAAAATTTAGATGTCGTTGCTGATTTAAGTGCCACAAATTTATATATTTCAGGAACAACGACTTTCGGAACGGCTGAATTTGAAAATTTAACCGTGAATAATGATTTACATGTTTTGGGAAACGCAAATATTGATGGCAATTTAAATTTCGGTTCATCAACATTTACAGATATTGATGTTTCTGGAATTTTAAAAACAGATGATATAATCGAACATACATTAAATAACGGAACAACCATCAATGGTTCCTTGCTCAAAAATAATACTATTGCAATACCCGCTACAACAAATCAATTAATATTGGGTGAAACAAATACTACAACATTAAATGCAACACAACCTTCCGCATCACGTATATATACTATTCCTGATAGTGGCGCAAATAGTAATTTTATTATGAGTGATGGGACGAAAACTATTAACGGAAATACAACATTGACAGGAATTACAACATTAAATAATGGTTCATTAAATGCTTCTAATGTTTTGGCATTAGATGGATCAAAAAATATAATAACGACATCAACACCCACATTTACTACAATGACATTATCTAATACAACAAACCAATTAGTATTAGGCGAAACAAATACTACGACATTAAATGCTTCTCAACCAGTAACATCAAGAATATATACTATTCCTGATACAGGAAATAATAGCACATTTATTATGAGTGATGGAAATAATACATTATCCGGAATAACAACATTAAATAATGGATCATTAAATGCATCAAATGTTTTAGCATTGGATGGCTCAAAAAATATAATAACCACATCGACACCTACATTTACAACCATGAGTTTAGCGAACACGACAAACCAATTAGTATTAGGTGAAACAAATACTACAACATTAAATGCAACACAACCGGCTTCATCTCGTATATATACTATTCCTGATAGTGGCGCAAATAGTAATTTTGTTATGAGTGATGGAACAAAAACTATTAATGGGAATACAACATTAACTGGAGTAACAACATTAAATAATGGTTCATTAAATGCTTCCAATGTTTTGGCATTAGATGGAACAAAAAATATAATAACAACTACTACGCCTATATTTACTACAATGACATTAGCAAACACAACAAATCAATTAGTATTAGGAGAAACAAATACCACGACACTAAACGCAACACAACCAGTATCATCAAGAATATACACATTACCAGATACAGGAAATAATAGCACATTTATTATGAGTGATGGAAATAATACATTATCCGGAACAACAACATTAAATAATGGATCATTAAATGCCTCTAATGTTTTGGCACTAGATGGATCGAAAAATATAATAACAACGACAACGCCTACATTTACTACAATGACATTAGCAAATACAACAAATCAATTAGTATTAGGAGAAACAAATACTACAACATTAAATGCAATACAACCATTGGCTTCACGTACATATACTATTCCTGACACAGGAACAAATAGTAATTTTATTATGAGTGATGGGACGCAAACAATAAATGACGATTTAACATTTGCATCAAAAAAAGGTATAATTTTAACTGATAGTGGAACAAATAATGTCACATTATTAGCACCTGATACTATAACATCATCATATAATATGCAATTGCCTGCAAGTATTGGAACGAACGGACAAGTTTTAACATCAAATGGTGTTGATGCATTAACATGGACATCAGCAACAAATACAAATACAGCATCGGCTATCGTAAAACGTGATGGATCTGGAAATTTTAATGCAAACGATGTTGTGTTAGGTTCAAATCTTAATTTTACAGGAGACGCACACATAAATAATGCAACATCAACAGGAACTTTATCTATTGGTGATTCAACAAATACTGAGACAATTTATATTGGTAATGGAGCAAATGTGGCAAATATACATATCGGAAATGCATCATCAAATATATTACTTAATGGAACAACTACATTTGTCGAAACACAAGATCTGAAAATAGAGGATAAATTAATTGAAATAAATAAAGGAAATATAGTGGGATCAGGTTTTAATGCGGGAATTGCTGTTTTAGAAAATGATGTTGCCACGGCATATATAGCCACAACAGCAGATAGATCCGGATGGGCATTAAGAGCACCCGCATCGACAGGGGATATCATATTAAAACCGGGTAATAATGGATGTAATATATTATCCGGATTAACAACAACAGAAAAAACTATAACTATACCAGATATATCAACAGATAGTTCATTTATTTTAGCGGATGGACAACAAACATTTAATAATAATGTTATATTAAATAATTTAAATGCATCTTCTGTTTTAACATTAGATGCAACAAAAAATATAACATCAAATCAATTAACAAATGGACAAATATTAATAGGAAAAACAGGAGATGTTCCACTTCCTGCAACAATTACAGGCACAAATATATCAGTAACAAATGGAGCAAATACAATTGGAATTTCAATACCACAAAGTGTTGCGGAAACAGCGACACCGAAATTTGTGTCAGAAAATTTATCTGCGACAACAAATCAATTACATTTAGGAGATATGACTGGTAATTTTCTTACAATTGATGCGCCGACCGGAACATATGGTGCTTCACGAATTTATGGTTTGCCAGACGCTGGGACAAATGCCACTTTTATTATGAGTAATAGTTTATCCGGACAATTTATTAATAATGGTATTACATTTAATAATGGGGTAAATATATCAGGAACGTTGAATACTGATAATATAAACCAAATAACGGATGGTGTAAATATAGAAGGAATCAAATTACAAAACACAAATATTAATATTAATAAACGTCAAATATCAGAATTTGATGATAAATATTATTTGTTTAATTTATATGAATATCCTGTATCATTTCCAATAACAGGTGGCGCAGATACTCTTAAAAATTCAATAATAGCAAATGGCGGTGGATTAAGTCCGACATCACCCAATGTTTATGAAATACAAGATAATTTGAATTACAATGGAGAAATTAATTTATCTGGAATTAGTAATATTGTTATTCGTGGAGCACAAGGATATGCGCCAACAATATCAAATGTTGGTGACACAGCAACTTCTATATTTTATATATTAAATACAGGCGGACAACCTGGTGATAATTCTGGTTATGTAACTATTGGAAATTTACATTATACTATGTCCGGCACAGCGACAGAAAAACATTTTCTTTATATATGGCGTCAAACTGGAGGCACGTATAAATGTAATAATATATATATAAAAGGTTGTTCTATTATTGGAAATAATGTTGCTTCAAGTGGAGGAATTGTTATTAAAGACGAAATAGGATCAACGACTGAATTTTTTATAACAACCATGCGCGTCGAAGATTGTATATTTAGAAATATAGAAGCGAAAACAGATGAGGCGAGTATTATGTTAATGGGCGTTGACGATTATATTGGAAACAATAATTCATTTTCATGGACAGGCATGACCGAGGGTGATTTAATCAGAAATTATTATTGGATTCGTGAAGCAAACGCAACAGAATTAAATAGTGAATTTTATGATCCTTACCATTCGACAAATGAATTTCGTAAATATTTTATAAAAATATCACAGGACTATTTATATGGACGTGGATATTTACCAACAGAAGTAAATATTATTGGATGTTCATTTACAAAACAATTTTCAAATGACTCACATGGAATAATAGAAATTGTGCATGATAGTGAAAGTTCTGGAAGTATTTCTAATATATCGGTAAATATATCACAATGCACAATAGCATCATCTTCAGGATGTGGAATTATTTTATATAGATACACTTCCGCAAGTGAAGGGCAACTCGTAAATTTAAATATTTCTAAAAATAAATTTATTAGAAATAAAATTGCAATAAAAAAAGATGATACTATTGATTCTTCTGATATAGGAATGGTAATTATACAAAATAATGAATTTATTGATAATGGCACAAATATTTATGGTAATGAATTTGTAAGTACCTCAAGCCATAATAAAAATATTGATAATGTTTTGTATAACCAATTAGGCATATCACAAACATCAAATCAATTAGTATTTGGCAATAATAATACAACAACAATTAATGCGGTGCAACCCTCTGCGTCAAGAATTTATAATATTCCAGATGTAGGCATCGATGGCTCTTTTATCATGAATAATAGTACATCCGGACAAACATTTGGTAGTGATTTAACATTAACAGGAACTTCAAATTTCAAATTAATGAAATTAGCAGCATCGCGATTATTATCTATAGATTCTAGTAAATTTGTCACAACCACCACGACACCATCAGTTGATACGATCACTTTATCTAATACAACAAACCAATTAATTCTGGGCGATACAAATACAACGACGATAAATTCCATTCAACCATCCGCTTCTAGAATATATACTATTCCCGATACAGGATCAAATAGTAATTTTATCATGGGGGATAGTTTAAATGGACAAACAATAAATGGTGATACAATATTAACAACATTTACAGATGGATATAGAACATTTAATTCTGGAAATGAGACAATAAACTATGTTGATTTATATGAATACATAACAACATATCCGATTACTGGTGGAGCAGATAATTTAAAAGATAGCATTGCATTAAATCAAGGAGGAACGATAACATCGCCAAATGTTTATGAAATTCAAGACGATTTGGAATATAATGCCGTTATTCCATTAATTGGTATTGATAATATAGTTATTAGGGGTCAATTAGGAAAAAGTCCATCAATAAATACTACGTCATATGATGCTTTTTATATAATAAATCCATATGGAACAACGGGAACAACTACAAATAATATTACAATAGGAAATATGAGATGTAATTTAGTAGGCGATAATGCGGGATTTTTCCGTATACGATCACAGGCTGGAATACCAGTTGATGGTAATTTTAAAATAAATAATATTAAATTTAAAAATATAACATTGACAAATACTGATAAAACAACTGATAATCATCCTGGTATATATATACAATATGAAACAGGAACCGCAGGAGAATATTTTGTTTCGAATATGTTTATTGAAGATTGCAAGTTTATAAATGTGAGTGCAAATTCAGGAGCAACATATGGATACATCGTTTTGTATGGAGTTGATAATTATATCGGAAATAGAAATTCATTTTATGTTAATTATACAGACCAAAATACTTATACAATGATTATGGGAGCATCAAATGGCAAGGAGACAAATAGTAATTTTGTTGCAACATCTACACCAAGTTCATCATCATATATTCCATTTATTAAAATAATTCAAGATATATTATCAGCGTTACAAAATACAATACCATCTGTTTTTACATTAGACAATTGTGTATTTGAAGGATGCCAATATAATAATGCGATACGTGGTATGGTTGAAATAAATCAACAAATATCAGCCAGCGCAGTTGCTTTATTATCATTAACTATTAAAAATTCGGTATTTAAAAATTCAAATAGTTCTTGTGTAACATTTAGAGGTGGTGTCACAGATCCATCATTTTATAATTTATTGGATATTGATATCGAAGATAATATATTTGAAGGGAGCAGATACGGAATTTACAATGAAATTTCAACAGCAAATTTCAATAATATGTTAAATTCTTTAATAATTAAAAATAATAGATTTATTAATAATGATATTGACACATTTGGATTAACAGGATTATTAGATAAATTTAGCAATAGTGTCCATATTCCGGAAGCATACACAAGGATTTCTACAGTTTCAGTGTCAGATCCACCCACGACAGGAGAATTAAATGCATTATTTGGTTCGCCAACATCAAAACCTCGTGGATGGCATGTCGTAATCGATAATAATAATTTACACACAAATTACTACAGAATAACAAGTAACGCAATAAATTGGATAATTGAAAATGTTAATGTTGTTCAAACAAATATGACATCATTAAAATTAACAAATACAACAAATCAATTAGAATTAGGCGAAACTAATACAATAACAATAAATGCAGACACAACAACAGCAACAACTCCTGTAACTTACTTAATCCCATATACCGATACTGATAGTAGTTTTATAATTAATCAAACAGATCAATCAATAGATGGTAATTTAACTTTAGGATCACAAAAAGGATTATTATTAACAGATGATACCACAAATAAAATTACGTTACTCGCGCCAAATTCAACAACTCCCTATAATTTATATTTTCCGCAAACTATTGGAAATAATAATCAAATTTTTACAACTGATGGAAATAATCAAATTGTTTTAAAAGATATTACTAATATTGACGGAGGATTAACATTAGGAAACGCAAATGGATTTTCTACGGGAGCATATACAAATAGTATTATAAGTATAACCGGAACGACATTTAATATAACTTTTTCACAGGAGGAAATTATTTTAGCAGGAGGAAAACAATATACAAAAAATGGATCTATTGATAAAGCAATAACTTTAACCGATGGTTTACATTATGTATATTTTGATAATGATGGCGTTATTCAAGAAACAAATATATTTGTTCCTGATATAATTATGAGTTATTGTTATATTGCAGCATTTTATTGGAATACTTCACTTGGCACATATATATATTTAGGCGATGAAAGACATGGTATATATATGAATCCAATTGTACATAATTATTTACACAATGTTTTTGGTACAAGATATGCCAGCGGATTACCAATAAATTTGATTGGAACAGTTGATAATGGTGGCGCTTTAGATGCTGACGCACAACTTAGCATAGGAAATGGTGTAATTTATGATGAAGATTTACGTCATTCAATAACACAAATAACAAATCCGACACAACCAATATGGGTATTATATAAAGATGGAGTTGCAGGCGTTTGGAATAGAGTACAAACGACTTATTTAGCACCAACTTATTATCCTATTTATAAATTAGATGCTTTAACGAATCCATATTACAATGAATTTACAGGAGGAACGTGGCAATTAACAGAAATTTCTAATAATAATTATGCCAATTTTCATTATTTCGCAACAAATGATTACTCTATGCAAATTATATGTGTTATGCCCCAAACAACACATGGAACAATCGGAAACGCGAGAACAAATGTCGCCACAGAACTTAAATCTATAATTACAGCAGGATTACCATTTACAGAATTTTGCGCAATAGGAAGTGTGATTTTCCAAATTAATAGTAACTATGCAAATGATATAAAAGCAACAGTAAGAAGCACATCAAGTGGTGACGTGTATCAAGATTTTAGAACATCACAAATTTCTTCGGGAGCAACAACGACAAATTCACATAGTAATCTAATAGGACTAGAAAATGATGATCATTTACAATATGCTTTATTAGAAGGAAGAACAGGTGATATATTAAATATGGATCAAATAAATATGCCAGTTTTAGGAAATCAAATACAAATTGTTCCCACAGGAACTATTGGAGGAACAAGAATATATACTATTCCTGATACTGGAACAAATAGCAATTTTATAATGAGTGATAGCACCGCAGGACAAACAATTAATAATGGATTAACTTTAACTGGAACTACAACATTAAATAATGGCTCACTTAATGTATCTAATGTTTTGGCATTAGATGGATCAAAAAATATAATAACAACAACTACTCCTACATTTACAACTATGACATTATCTAATACGACAAATCAATTAATTTTAGGGACAACAAATACGACAACAATAAATGCAGATGTTCCGGTGGCGTCACGTACATATACTATTCCTGATAGTGGTGCAAATAGTACATTTATTATGAGTGACGGAACAAAAACAATAAATGGCGATACAACATTTACAAATAGTATTGATGTTAGTGGAACAAATGTGGGATTATATAATATATGGGTTGATAAAGGATATACGGGTTCAATATCTAATGGAACAAATATTGCGCCTTATACAACAATATCAGAAGCTATGGCATCAATTGGACATAATCAAATTTATGGAACTGAATCGTATAAACGATTCGTTGTAAATGTAATAACAGGTGATTATGATGAAGATATTATTATTCCAGAAAATAGAAATATCACATTTGTTGCTCATGGATTTGTATATGTAGGAACATACGCTACACCATTTACGCCAACAAATTCACGTAATATACAACTTATTTCTGATTCAGAAACGTTGGCAAATATAAGATATGCAATATGTTTTATCGGTTCTGAAAATAATAATACAGGAAACACTGAAAATTCAAGCTATAATGGAAGTGGATGGAAAATAAGTGGAGATTTTGAAATCAGTGCAGTAGTTGTTCCGGCAGATTCATTTCAAATAACTTTACAAAATATGGATATATATGGGAGTAACGGAATTTATATAAGTGTATCAACAACGACACAAATTGGAACGATATATATGTATATAGCGAATTCATATTTAAGAAATGGAATTAATTTACCATATAATAGTGCTCTTGATCCAAATTATGGAACATGTAATATTGAATATATGGAACATGTGACATTTTATGGTCAAATAATAGCAAATCAATTAGGTTCAATGAAACAATGTCAAACTGATGGAACTTCCGCAAATACATTAATCGATGTTAATACTATTGCATCGAATTATTTAACCACAAAATTAACAAATGTCACAATTCCTACGTGGGATCATTGCAGTCTCCAATTTTCCGGAATTAATTGTAATACAATAAATCAAAAAATTGTTGTTGATAATTCAACAATGGAAAATAGTTATACATTTGGAACTTTAACAAATATATATATAATAAATTCTGAAGGAGTTTATACAAATCATTATAATGTTTATTTCAAAAGTTCGGTTAACGTGGTTTCGATAAATGATGTTGCGTCATTAGAAGGATTACAAACTATTGATGGATACACATTAAATGAAAATGATAGTATTTTATTAATAAATCAATCAACTGCTGTTAATAATGGAATTTGGGTTGTTGGAACTGGAGCACCAAATACATGGGTAAGAAGAGCAGATGGTTCTGTATTTGGAGATGATTATACGACTGGACAAAATGCAGGCGAATCATTAGTGTATGTTACTGGCGGTGATACATATATTGGTACAATATGGCAATGTACTAATAAACATGGAACAAATGATATTATTGATACAGATCCAACAACATGGATAAATTATATAACAGGAACGTCAATAGCAATAACAGGATTTTTGCCAACAGATTTAGTAAAAGCACCAGTAAAAGCAGTTGCGACATCAAATATAACAACATCAAATGTAACGACAATTATAGACGGATATACTTTGCTTAATGGGGATCGTGTATTATTAATCGGACAAACAACAAGTTCTGAAAATGGAATTTGGATTGTCAATACATCGGGAGCATGGACATTTGGTGATACAGATTATGTGATAGGAAATTTACCAAGAGGATATGTAACATATGTTTTAAATGGAACATCATATCATGATACAATATGGAAATGTACATCAAAACTTAAAATTGATGTCAGCACTGATAATACTATCGGTGAAGTAGGAAGTATTATTTTATGGGAACAAATGACCGATTTGATAATACATGAAATAGCAGAAATAATACCAAACTCAAATATAGAATATAATGCGCGTGTTAATTTATCAGTATCAGGATACGATATATCAACGGATCAATTATATGTTATATCGCGCTCATATGATAATTTTGTGATAGATAATACTAAAGGTATAACTAAATTATCTGAATCTGGATATACCCAAGGAAATTACAAATTTAACTTATACGCCTCAACTCCCGCAGTTGATTCAGGAACAACAAAAATAGGTATCGCACAAAATTTTATAAATTTATTACGAAATATTAGATATACTTGGACAATAAATATAACACGTAAAATTCCATTTAATAATGTTGATCATAATTATATTTTATACAAAGCAACCAATATAGCAAAATATTTAACTACGACGGCAACTAATTTAACAGCAACGAGCACTACATTTGAAACATATGGAAATGCATTAGTTCGTGGTTCTTTTTATTCTTCAAGTGCAACAAATCAATTAATATTAGGTAATACAAATACTACAACAATAAATGCCATACAACCATTGGCATCAAGAACATACACACTACCAGATACAGGAACAAATAGTAATTTTATTTTAACTGACAGCACAGCAGGTCAAACAATAAATAATGGTTTAACTTTAACAGGAACTACAATATTAAATAATGGATCATTAAATGCTTCAAATGTTTTAGCGTTGGACGGATCTAAAAATATAATAACAACAACTACTCCTACATTTACAACTATGACATTATCTAATACGACAAATCAATTAATTTTAGGGACAACAAATACGACAACAATAAATGCAGATGTTCCGGTGGCGTCACGTACATATACTATTCCTGATAGTGGTGCAAATAGTACATTTATTATGAGTGACGGAACAAAAACAATAAATGGCGATACAACATTTACAAATAGTATTGATGTTAGTGGAACAAATGTAGGTGAATATAATATATGGGTTGATAAAGGATATACGGGTTCAATATCTAATGGAACAAATATAGCACCTTATACAACAATAAGTGAAGCAACAACATCAATCGGAAATAATCAAACTTATGGCGCGGAATCGTTAAAAAGATTTGTCGTAAATGTAATTGCAGGAGATTATGATGAAGATATTGTTATTCCAGAAAATAGAAATATTACATTTATTGCACACGGATTTGTATATGTAGGAACATATACTACGCCACATTTCACACCATCTGGAACAATGCGACATATAAAATTGATAACTAATGCAACTACCACAGCCGGAATTCGATATGCTATATGTTTCACGGGGGATGGAAATTATAACACGTCGCCAACTAATGAAATGTCTTATAATGCGAGCGGATGGAAAATTGGTGGTAGTTTCGAAGTGGGATCAAAAACAACTGATATTACGAGTGTTGGTTTTACGATAACATTACAAAATATGGATATATATGGTGAATCTGGAGTTGATGATTATAGTATCCAAATTAGTCCGGATACTGAAAAACAATTTCCACAAATATTTATACACATTGCGAATTCATATTTAAGACATGGAATTAATTTACCATATACTGGTATTGCCCCAAATTTCGGAACATGTTTTATTGAATATATGGATCATGTAACATTTAATGACCAAATAATAGTACATAGTTTGGGATCAATGAAACAATGCCAAACGGATGGAACTGCTGGAAACACAATAATTAATGTTAATGTGATGGGAACAAATTATTTAACTACTAAAATAAGAACAATTACATATCCAATTTGGGATCATTGTTGTTTTAATTTTTCTTCAATTACATGTAATACATCAAATCAAAGAGTAGTAATAGATGGTGCAACAATAGAAAATAGTAATACTTTTCCTATTGATAAAAATAATATAAATAGTAATTTATATATTATAAATTCCGAAGGGACATATACCAATAATTATGTAATTCGTGTTAAATCTGCTGTTAATGTCGTATCTATAGAAAATATCGATACTTTATCGGGAACAACCACAGTTGATGGACGCGCATTAGTAGCAGATGAATCTATTTTATTAATAAATCAAAATGTTGCTTCCACTAATGGTATTTGGGTTATAAAGGTTGGTGCATGGGAAAGAAGAGCGTCCGGTTCTTCATTTGGTGATAATTATACTACTGGAGGAAATCCTGGCGAAGCAATTGTTTATGTAACAGGGGGAAATACTTATATTGGGACAATATGGAAATGTAGTAATTTATATAGTGAAAATCTCGCGATAGATACTGATGATACATCATGGATTAATTATGTGACGGGAACATCAATAGCAACAACAGGATTTTTGCCAACTGATTTAATGAAAGCACCAGTGAATACTATTGGAACTTCTAATGTTACATCATTATCAGGGACACCAATTATAAATGGAATTACATTATCAGAAGGTAATAGAATATTATTAATTGGACAAACCACAAGTTCTCAAAATGGAATTTGGGTAGTACATGCAGGAGACTGGGACAGACCAATAGATTATCCAACTGGCGGAGTTCCAAGAGGTTCAACCACATATGTATTATCAGGAACATCATATGCAAATACTATGTGGAAATGTATATCAAGTGTTTATGAGGGTAGTGGTTCAATCGATGGTGTTGGCGGAACTATAGAATGGGAAAATATAACATCAACGAATATATATAAAATAGCACAAATAATTCCCAATGGTATTAATGGTGAATATCCAATTTATGTAGATCTAATGATAGGTGGTAATTCTGTAACGGTTCAACATAATTACATGATATCACGAGTATTCGATAACGTTAATTTTGATAACACTAAAAATATAACAAAAATAAATGGTGTTGACAGTGGTACACATATATTTTCGTTATATGGTTCATCATTGACTACCCAGTCCGGAACATTTGAAATTGGGGTTACACAAAATAATATAACTTCATTGCGCGACATAACTATTAGATGGAATATTCATGGAATTAACAAAATATATTCAGGAAGTGATATTTATTATATATTGTATAAACCGATAACAACATCACAATATTTCACGACAAGTACAACAGGTTTGTTATCCGGGGGTTCATTTGAAACTTATGGTAATGCAAAAATACGTGGAACCATTACAAATGACAATGCAAATGAAACAAGTGCTCTTAAAATTCAATCATTAGATTATATTCAAGCGTCATTGCAATTGGGGGCACAGGGACAAGCCGGCGGAAATAAGCAACCAGTGATATATTTCGCTGATAGGGCACGTTTAGATTATGATATATTGGATAATGGAAAACATCGAATAGTATTTAGAGATATATTTGATGCGAATCCTGTAGATTATTTTAGTATACAGCCGGAAATTAATGTTGGTGATCATATTCCATTATTAAGATTAATGAACACAACTACTCCGAATGGAATTATACAAACATATAAAGTGGTTCTCAATAATGAAAATGCGACTACAATAGAAGCGACGCAAGCGAGTGGGGGTAGAACTATTACGATCATGGATCCTGGACAAAATACAGATTTTATTTTAAATCATGGTACACAAACATTAACTGGAACAAAAACATTAAATTCATATATAATAAATAACGCGACAATAACAACGACAATAACTTTAACATCGTCAACATCAGGTTCTGTATATGAATTAGAAACGCAAAACACAGATATAACAATAACACTACCAACAACAACTGCTGGAATTATGTATTCATTTTTACTTACGGCAAATGCGGGTACAAACAATATAATAATTAGTTCCGGAACCGATATTTTAAGAGGATATATAAATAATAATGGAACTATTACGGCAATAACAACAGGTTCAGGAACAACAATAACAATAAATGGAACTTCCGGGACAGCAGCGGGAGTTGGTTCAATTATAAAATTAATTGGAACGACAGGAAATTTATGGATGTGCGAAATAATTTCAACAATAACAGGCGGGATAACATTAGTTTAAATAAAATATAATAAATATATTTTTTCGTTTCAATAAATAATATTAACGAAAAATTAAACTAAAAATAAGTAAGCCCCAATTAATAAATTATATTTAAAAATGTTTAATTATTTTAATTAAAATATATGGCATAGTATCATTTATGTTATACAAACAAATCAATTAAATTATAGATCAAAATTTCGAATATAATTTTTAAAATATATTATAATTTTTTTTCCAAAGTTATAATATAATAAACATGACTTCGGAATTTTATGCAAATTCAGTTTTATCAAATTGTAGAAATGAATTAAATGATATTAATGATCAATTTGCGACATCTATGGATGTAGAAGGTGATGCCGTTATAGGAACGGACGACCAAAACACATTATTGGTTCGCTCTGTCACAACATTTAATGAAGACACAACATTTTCATCAAATGTATTAACAAATGGTATTGCACCAACAACAACAGCAACAACAGCAACTACAAATGTTATTTCATTAAGAACAAATGGAGGCGCAATAAATACAACAACGGTATTAACACCATCAGTTTCAAATACAACATATGCGATTACACAAACAGCGACAGCATATGCAATAACACTTCCAACAACAAATATTGCTGGATTAGAATTTAATTTTGTTGTTGTTGCTATTGGTGCTGCTAATATAACAATCGCGGGTGCAGGAAATACATTATATGGCAATCTTCTTGACACAACACCACAACAAGTAGCAATTGCAGGAGATACCACAATAACTTTAGTTGGAGGCGCATCTATAGTGGGTTCGACAATAAAATTAAAAGGAATAACAGATTCATATTGGCTTGTAAATATTATCGCTAATGATGCTTCTGGAATCACATTATCATAAATAATTTAATTTTATTTTAAAAAATTTTTGTCATTAATATATTAATGACAAATATATTGGATGATATAAAAGAAAAATTATTAATAAATAAAAAAAATTTTAAACTTATTTTAAAATATACTATTTTATGTATTGATGAATTATCAGTGTCTATATATGAAAATGATTTTTCAAATTATAATAATATTATTCTAAATTATTTAACTAAAATAAATAATATAGTGCAATACATATATAAAAAAATTAATTTTTGCTATTTTAATAATGGATTATTATTTGATTATAAAAATAAATGCAATTATAATATAGAAATAGAACATATAAATATAAAATTTAATGAAAATACAATTAAATTATCATTGAATAAAAATGACATCATAAATATATTGAAACAATGTGATAATTTAAATAATATTAAAATTATATTGGAAAATTTTTTATTAAATATTAAATTAACTAATAATATAATTTTATTTTTAAATTAATCAAATTTTATTATGTTGTGTAAATTAATTAAATAATATTTATTTATAACCAACTATATTTGTATTTTTAATCAATTTGATTTGTTCATTAGATAATTTATAATATTTGTATATTTTTTTATTGGTCCAAATTCTATCTAATGGTGGTAATGGAATCCATTTAATTGATTTTTTTTGTATATCTTGTGTTATTTTTCTTAACGATAACATCAAATTAGGTAATTTACATTTTAAATAACTTAATAATGATTCCGCTTCATGATGATTATTAACTTTAAATGAAATATAACTTTGACTATACACTTCGTTTGGTTTTCCTATAAATAATTTTCCAAATCCACTTTTTCCTTTGTGCGACGCTCTTGCAGTAACAACTTTCCATTCATTTATATTATTTTTAATAAATTTTTTATCAATATATTTTATAAATCCTTTTTGTTGAGAAACATAACATTTTATTAATTTTTTATTATTACATAAATTTTTGTCATTTGTTGCAATATTAAAATATCCTTGTGCTTTATATATTTTAGTTATTTTTTTATATTTTTCCAATAATTGTATTAAATCATAATATTTATTTTCTACTAAAATGTCATATTTATCTAATTTTATCATTGTATCATTAAAATTACACAATCCATTATATTTTTTATCTATTAAAAAATAATTTACACCACCTTTAATATCAACTATATTACCAAATATTTCATTCGAATTATCATAATGCTTAATTAATTTAATGTCAGATCTATTCAACATCATTTTTCTAAAATTATCTAGAACTTTACCTCCAGAAAACCATCGTGAAGGTACAATGAATAATAGATAATTGCATTTATTAATTAAATATGTTATAAATTCATTATATAATGGTTTAGCCGAACCATTTTTATTAAATTCTTGATTGTATGGTGGATTTCCTATTATTGCGTCAAATCCTTCCAAATTCCATTTATCTTTTATATTCAATTTCAATGTGTCTCCTTTATTATAATTTAATTTATATTTTTTTAATGGATCCAACAATAATTTACATATAAATATATTTGTCGCATTTATATCACTAAAATATAAACATTTTTCCACTATTGTTTTATATCTTTCCTTTTTATCTTTTATTTTTTCTTTTAATCCCTCCATAAATCTATCAATTATATCTAATAAAAATCCTCCCTTTCCACAACATGGCTCAAATACTTTACGTTTTTTATTCCAAAATTCTTTTGGTATTTTGTCTAACATTTCCTGTCTTAATTTATATGGTGTACTTATTTCTGCATTTTGTTTCTTCTCTAATTCTTGTGGTATTAAATATTTATCTATCATTTGTGATAATTCTTTACTTTGATTTAAATTTTTACTAAATAATTCTTTTGTTATTTCAATAATATTTTTAATTTTTGTATATTTTTTTAACTTTGTATTATATATTTCTAAAAATAACTCAAATATATTTTTTGGTATTTCTTTTCCCCACCACAAATATAATTGACACAATAATATTTCTTTTATTTCATTATTTTTTTCTATAAATTTACACATATCATTAAATGCCGTTGATTTATCATTTATCGTCAATAAACATATTAATGGTATTAAATGTCTCATCATGTCTCTTATAAAATTTATATCTTCCTTTTTCTTATTATTTTCATTATTTTCAATTTCTGTATTTTTCTTTTCTATTCCTTTTTTAATATTCGAATCATTATTTATTATTTTTTTAATA
>Ga0209417_1001622_pt1 | contig 40298 bp, 62 predicted proteins | sample RifGroF2_FD_184002 | JGI IMG/M metagenome (GOLD analysis project Ga0209417, IMG submission 184002) | Groundwater microbial communities from Rifle, Colorado, USA - Groundwater F2 (SPAdes) (version 2) | ecosystem: Environmental > Aquatic > Deep subsurface > Groundwater | place: Rifle, Colorado... | reverse complement strand
TTTGCTTGTTTTACGGATGGCCACAATATTGTTTTATATTCTTCTTCTGTATATGCGTTTTTCAATTCTTCCTTGACTACTTTTAATGCACTGTTAAATGATTCAAACCAAAGATCACCACCTTGATTAGTTTCAACTCCAACATAACTAAAACCAAGTTCTATTGCTTTTTTGATAGAACGCTTTAATATATTCATTGGACTATCAACGGCTTCCCAAGAAAACAATCTATAAATTGTTCCGTCCCTTGCTAATCCATCTGCAATTATACCATTTGCACAACTTTCATCGGTTGATGTAACGGCTGGATCACACCATACACAACCCCTCACAAAGTCTGGCAATTCATCAAATGTACAGTGTCTAAATTCAACATGATCCCAAATACCACCTGTCAATGTTACTTGATGTTGTGCTTCCTGGAGAAACGCGGTCAATCCCCATTCATTGATCTGCGACTGACATATTTCGATTGATTGCCCTTCCCATGTTGCAAGTCCACTGGTTATCTTATAAAGATTGCGGTTAAGTAATTCGTTGAATTGTTGCTCATACACCAATCCATCAACAGCAGGAAATGAACCGCTTACAATTCTATCCATAAGAAATTCAGCTCTACCATCTGCTAATTGAGAGGCAATACTATTTTCATGTATCAAGTTTTGAATAAACAAAATTGCACAATTTGAAGATCCGGCTGGAAGAATGGAAGTTGTTATTGTTTCAATCTTTTTCTGTGTCGTTTTTGGTGTGTCAAATTTTTCGTCAACGTCATCAAATATAATAAAGTCAGGACGCTGATTCTCTATCTTTGCTCCACGAGTACCAGTATCTAATCCAAGTGCATCAATAGTTAAACCGCTATCAGTTCTCAACCGGGAGCGTCTCCAACCTTTAGAGTGTCCATACTTACCAAGTTTTCTGCTTGATAATGACTGGTCATATCTTTCGACGTTACTACTCTCAAGCATTGCCCCGATTGTTTCGACGTGCTTATCTGCTTTGTCCTGTGTACTGGAAACATACCAGATATATTTCCTTACTCTCTTATTACCAATCCGAACACACGCCATTTCAGCACTGGTTGACTTAGCTCCACCTCTAGGCCATAACGCTATAAATGGACGCGGTTTCTTTTTTGTATCAATTGATTCAATCCACTCCCAAAAATCTATGTGACGCTTTCCAAATGGTTTATCAACATAATCAGGAAATAGAGACTGCAAGCAATCACGCCATGATTTAAACCGTGATGGTGGTATCAGGTTTTTATTCCCGAAGTTAAATGATCCGGTATTAATCGATGGTGTTTGTATCGCTGGTAACATTTTCACTCGTTTTCGATAATGCTTCTAATAGTCTGATTGCCTTATCAGTCATAACGCCATGTAATACAGCAGCATCGGAAGCCGTCTGTTTTCTCAACCATTCCTTGTCTTTAAATTGTTCGGCTTGTGCTGATAATGCTTCTAAATTAGACTGTAAATATCTTATTAGCAACTCTCCAATGTGTTCTGTTTTTTGGGTACGTTTTATCGTACCTCCTGTATTTCTTTTCCAGTTTGAAACAGTCCCCTTTGGTATGTCATATTCTCTAGCAATAGACGAAACAGACTGACCTGTTAATAAGGCCGCCATAACCGCTGCTTTTGTTTCGTCTTTATATTTACTCATTTCAACCTACCGCCGTATTCTTTATCATCGCTCTTTGCTACTTTCACTATCGCCACCGCAACGTGATCCAACAACATTCCCATCAATTCTCGCGCCTGGTCTATTTCATACTCAGGTATGTTTAGTATCAGGTTATATGACCGATCCGCCATCGACTTGACTTGTCGCAATTCCGCTTCAAACTTCACAGCCTTATCCATCCCGCTCCCCTACCGCGTCTGCGTGTGTGAACTCGTTTGCCATGTGTGTGCTCCTTTATTACCAATCAACTCTAACATTATTAAATTTTGGCTGTTCGTTATAACCTATGTTATGTACTAATTCAAAACATACATTTCTACCCCAATGCGTGCTTACTGCTGCGTTTGTATGCGAAAATATTTGACCGTCTGGACAGGTAATATAAACAGTATTTCCATCAACCCGCATTCCTATTGTATATTCGGTATCAACAGCACATGCGGCAAAAATATTTTCGCCTAGCTGAATATGAGTACCCAAATCCGCGTTATCCCAAATTGTTACCACATAATGATCAAGATAAAATATGCAATGAACCATATCGGTTAATAAGGCTGTACCAGAAATCAACACACCTAATCCTTCATCACCCACGCCAGATGTTGTATTCCATTCTATTTTTCCTGTCAGGGTTTTAGGATTTATATTTGTTGGAAATGCTAATATTCCATATCCAGCCCCGCCTTCGGCATTTATTACCATTGATTCGCTGGAAATAAACGGTAAAGCCGCGCCTGATGCTGTCCATTTTATGCCTTGATCTGTTTGTCCTAATGATCCAAGTTCAAATTCTGATCCTGCATTTGCTATTGTATCTGCTCTATCAAAATCATCATAAATATAATTTGGTAGCGGTTTTATTCCTGTGAAAAGTGATAGTTTTCTAAATGAACCTGTAAAATTATAACTTTGAAAAACTAAATAGAGTGGGTTTGTTGTTGATGTAGTGTTTTCATGTTCTAACAACCAACTTAATCCACCATCGTCACTTGTGTATAAATTATAACCAACTGCCTTTAATACAACTCTTGCCAATTTGTGTCCATTACTATAATGAGTTGTTGCCAAATCCGTTGTTGATACAGCATCGTAAAATTTACCACTTAATATTCTAAACCCCTCTGTTATATTCCAACTAGCATCCTGTGAACTATGTAATCCAAACGTCCCTTGATTTGTAATGGTTGCCATAAATTCAATATCCAGCGTTAATCCTGGAATACGGTTAAATGGTTGTGTATAACTTAACATTGGATCGCCTAATGCAGCTGATGCTTTTCCGCCTGCAAAAATAATACTGTCTGAACCAATGGAAATTTTATTTTCAGTATCAACTATTGACCTTATATGCATTCCATCTGTTGCATAAGTACCATTTACCGAACCTGCTGCGATTGTGCCGGAAAACAAATCGCGTAAATAATAATGATATGCTTTTGTTCCCAACAACACCAACAACTTCTGCGCACTATTCATCGTTACACTCCTCTCCCCTGCTTTATCGCTAATCGTGGTCGTAATCGCCATATCATACCGCCCTCACATAGCTTGGTAGAATCTCAATCGTGCCAACGTCCAATACTACGGGGTCTGTGTAGCCTGATAGAACGGCTTCGATGCTGTATAGATACTTCCGGTTCGTCTCCAGGTATTGAGTATCAGCCTTCTCGAATTCAATCTCAAATTCACCAGCTGCCCCGTCCGTGATGGTGATACCGCTAACCGTACTCTTGGCGATAATGGCATTGGAATCATCCGTGTATGTTGCTGGTGGATTGGACTTGTACGCTGCGAAATAAATAGCCGCACCTGTCAGGACTAAAGCCGCGCTGTCCTCGGTTGCGGTACATTCGTAGACTTTATATTCCCCTTGATAAACGGTCATTTCTGTCATCAGTCCTCCGCGTCCGGGTGCCAGTCGTTAGGCATCCAGCAAGGGTCTTTCCCGTCCTGCAAAATCTGATTGACCAGAATCTCAATCCCCTTGGTTAAATAAATAATCCGGTTTCCGTATCGGGTTATTTTTTTTTCCTGCTTGTCTACCAACGTCTCAAGTTTTTCTACTCGTGATTCCATTTTGTTTGCAAACCCCTGCCATGCGTCGCTGGATGTTTTATCAGCTTCCGCATTGACTTTGTTTCTCAAGAATAGATTTGTTATAAGGCTTCCTGCCAACACGCCAACCAGTCCTATGACTGCTATGATGATTGCATCCATGACGCCCCCTTATTTTGTGACTGTGTTATATACAGTGTTGTTCGTCACCAGTGGATCTTGTTGGAAGAATTTCTTAATCAGGTCGTGGATAAAATTACTACCCCTACCAATGGCAAGTCCTGTGATGGTAATCCCGAACGGGTGTATTTCTATCGGCGTTTCCAACCAGATTGACAACAGACTGATAACGTCAAACTTATATATAAACGCGCCCAAAACGCCAAAGCCCAAAGCCACATACTGCAACAGCCATTTATAAGGCACCAACACTGGCACGTGATCGAACAGCTTGCCAAAGATATACTCAACCATCGCTTCGACAAGAAACGACAACAAGAAAATTATTGCTAAAATTCCTAAGACTGACATATTGTTACCCTCCGGAGGTAATAGATTGGATTGATACGATATACCAATAATCATGGTACCACATTAGCACATTTATTCTATGTTGTCAATAGATAATCTGTAATTGACGGAATTGTTAAGATTGTTTACTTGTATTGGCATTCATCGCAAATCATCCGGTGCTCATAATACGCGTCCCACGCGTCCAGCATGTCATCCTCTGAATTATTTTCGTCGTCGAACATCTTATTGTATTCGTCATACAGGCGTTGGCCTTCAGCACATAGCACGAGCTCACCGATTGATTCTGGCATCATCCTCTCCTGCACACTAATTCAATCACGCGCAACCGGTACCACATCGCCCAAAGCAACGTGAGCCAGGTGATAATTATGATTATTAAAATCGCGGCAGGTGCTTCGTCTGGTTTACGCTTTGTCATTTTTTATCATCCCTATAATCTTCAACAGTAGGATTACACCAACAATCTTTTGACAGTATATGTTCGCGATATTCAAGCGGACACCAATCAGGACGTTTATCATCCTCGCGTATTTTATCCCATGTTCCCGTACCCCAACACATATAATATTCCGTGTCAAACAACGGACATCCACCACACTTTTCTGGCAATTCATCAACTAACACTTTGTAGATTTTCATATCGTCTCTTTTCGCATCACATCCAAAGCTTGTTCAAGTGTCCTGACAACGTGCAACCCTAGCCCGTAAAACGCTTCGTGGAATTCCTTCTCCGCATCCGTCAATTTTGCGCTGCCCTGCTTGATTTCCAGCATAACAACACGTCCGCCGCCTGCTACGATACAATCAGGGAACCCGTCACCATATTTTGACGTATCTTTGACTTTGTAGCCACAATCGCGCAATCCTTGAATTATCTCGTGGTGATTGCCGTCCACACGTTTTGCATATTTCATTTTTTCTCCTGCGTGTGCATGTTTCCATGCGTCTTCATTGCCTGTCCATTTTACAATATAATCTCCCGTGCTAAGTTCTGCACCAATTGGGACATCATATAAATCTGGTATATCAATCATGTTTTGTTTTTCCATTGCCAGTTGCACGCTCTGATACCAGTTGTATATCTCCAGGTATTGCTCGCTGTTGATGGTAAACGTCTGATTATTCCTAAGCTGTGATTGCATCCACTCGCACATCATTTGTTCGGCTGTTTTCATGTATCACCTTCGCAATTCATCTAAAATACAATCTCGTGTTATATGTTCTAATCGTACTTTTTGTTCTCCAATAAGATAAGCAGATACAACTAATTGTTTTATGTCGTTTTTATCAATCGGATCTCCAAAAAGACGCCCACCTTGAATTTTTTCAATTATTGATTCGTACATTTCATCAATATAAACTTTGTGTTGTTTGATCGCATATTCTTCTGTTTCATTCATCTCATCACCTCACTTATCATCATACAACTTTCCCGACACAATTTCAAGATGCAATTTCGCGATTGCTCCAATATTCGCTACACAGCTTGAAGAATATCTCAGGCGGCATAACCTAAAAATCGCACCAGGTGTCTATCTCAATTCGTATTCGTGGACGTGGTGACTTGCCGTCCATCACAAATATAACGTTGACGGGTGTTTCTTTGATGTTAGCCATGTTTCACCTGTCCTAGTTTTGAGAGAAAACTTAATGGATTATGAAGTAATTTATTTTTATTGTAAAAATTAAAATATTTTCCTAATAATTTCCATTGTTCAACAGAAAATGAACCAACTTTTGACATTTCACAATTGATTGTCATACATTCAACTCGTTCTATTTTTTCTTCCCAAAACCATAAATAAGGTGGTTTATGACAAATAGGACATTGGTTTATTCTTCTTACTAATTTTATTTTATTAGCCATGTTTCACCGCCTTTGTACGTTCTGCCAGCCACAATCCAAGCTTGACCAGCAGTTCCTTGCGCGACATATCACCGAAGCCGCGCCGCCCTCGTTCGTCTGCGTAATTCTGCAACATGTTCAGCATCCCGTCGATAATCACCCTGTCATGTGGCTCAAGTTTCTGGTAGGTTGCCTCAATCGCCTCGTTCATGTCCTGCTCGTTGTAGCCTGCCATTTCGCCGACTAGCGATGACTTGTCGCGGTACATCTCGCGCTTGAATTTGTAGTCTGCATTGTATTTGTCGTTATAGCGTATCATATTGTCACCTCGAATAATGAATTTTGATTAGTTTGATATTTCATCAACGTTGGAGAATATCCAACTTCTTTAATTTCCTTGTTGACTTTTTCGCATCGTTCTACCCATATTTTCGCATCCCTATAAAATTGTTTGTTTATTTCAAAACCATAAGCGCGACGCCCTAAATTATTGGCAGCTACTAAAGTAGATCCACTCCCAGCAACAGGGTCAATTACTACATCACCTTCGTCTGTAAAAATACTAATTAATCGTTCTAATAATTTCACAGGTTTTTGTGTTGGGTGAATTTTTTCGAATAAAGCGTCTTTATCATCTTCCCATTCCATAACATTGAAAATCATTTTTCCATTGTTTCTAAACTTTGGTAATTTTTCGCGGTATAAAATAAGTCCGTATTCAGCATTTCCCACTACTCTCATATTAGCTTTTAACACTTGCGCTGAAAAGTTTTTTCTGAATATTAGGTTTATGTAATTATTGATACCATATTTTTTTGCAAGTTCAATCAAAAAGAATTGTTGCTCAAAGCTACAAAATACAATCATACATGCGGCATCATTTCGTTCCTTTGGTTCTTTTCTCATTAGCTTACTGCAAAAGTGCATAAATTCAGCAGGCTTAAAATATTCATCTGTGTTGAAAAACGCTTTTCCTGCTAGTTCACTTTCACCGTTTTTGTTATCTCCTCCAACGTACCAAGCAGGATTTGAACCATAGGCATTTATTCCGATGTTGTAAGGAATATCTGCAATTACCAATTGCGCTGGTGGGATGTTATAACCTTTGAAGTTTTGGAAGTGGTCATTGATTAGCATTGTTGTCTCCTATCCGTTTCAGCATCTCATCACGTTGCAACAGTAGCATCGTCTGCTCTTGTCGCAGTTGGTCAATCATGTCACACATGGTGTCTATCCGCTGTAATAACAGGTTGATGTAATCGTCAGGGTTAAATACGTCGTAGGTTGACTCTGGTTCGGTCATTTCATGCTCCTCTCTCTAAATCGCCAACCCGAAAATATTCAGGTTGCATAATCTGTTTGAATACACCAGTTGAGCCCATGGTGTTTTTATCCACCAGAACATCAACAATATTTGAATACCCGTTCTCTATTCTGTCACGTCGTAACAATACCACCAGGTTCGACTTATCGCTTTTTTCACCAGCTCCCCTGACACTTGACCTGTCAACATTTTCAAATGATGTTTGCTTGCCTTCCTTGCTCATTTGTGCAACCATCAATACCGGAATGCTTGTCATCTCTGCAAACGTTTTTATTTGTTCTACGTTGTCGGCTTCGCGCTGGTATATGTTGGTGCCGAACATTTGTAATTGCCGCTTTGAAGCAGACGCCTTTTCGAGATAGTCCAACACCACTACGTCACATTCATCCTCATTGACCAACCGTCTTAATTCTGTGATGGTTCGTTCCATAGTCCAGCCTGGTGTGTGAAGGTAAGATATATAACCTTCCCATTTCAGCAAGCGCGGCTTTACTTCGTCAATCTTTTGTTTCTGCAATAGATTTAACTTGCCGCTTTTTATATCCCTGGGTGTAATCCCTGTATGACGTGATGTTCTGCGTAGCATCATTAGTTTCCGGTTTAGTTCGTAGTGGACAAATACCACCCTGTTTTTATGTGCTGCCCAATGTTCGGCGATTGATTCAGCATAAATAGTTTTTCCTGCACCGTCTGGAGCTGTTACCAATCCAAGCATACCGTCCTCAAGTGGATCTATAATATTATTCCACGATTGCCACGGCCATGATAAATCGCGTCGTAAACTTTCAGGCGTGTTGGCAATCTTTTCGTAGTCCTCTATAATCTTACTGGTAAAATCGAACGAATCAACCCACTTCAAAATAGCGTCCTCTTCGCCGGCTCCCATGCGTGCCAACATTTCAGATAGCCACCGTCGCAATTCTTCCGGTTCGTCCTCTGCCATGCACCGCCGTAATAATTCTTTTGCCAAAACTTCATATTGTACGATTTCAGGATTCATGCCATAACCTCTTCAATCGTTCCATCAGGGTGTACCATCCTTCTCAATGAAGGTTCATATTTTTTGGTTTGTTTATTATATCCACTTGTCCACCAGTTTTTTAATATTCCCTGAACGTATGACCAATTTCTCTTATTCTGTCTGATAGCTTCGGTAATCGCCTTTGAACACATTTCATAACCATAAGTATCAAAATCATCTGATACCATATCACTTGTTTTTTGTGTGATAACACCTATATTTTGCTCATACTCTTTTATAAGCTGACCAAAACTATCACTACTAGTAGTTATTTCTTTTTTTGTTTCTGACTCTGTATTCTGACTCTGTATTCTGTACTCTGTATTCTGTGTAACATTTCGTTTCAATTCTGTTACATTATCGTAGTATTGTTCGTTATGTTGTCGTTTCCTGAATTGTTGAACACGTTCTGAACCAGTTACCGCAGCTTGTCGTTTTTCAAAGTTTACTACCGTCCAGCCGTTATCAATTCGTTTTATAATTCCGGCTGTTTCAAGTTGTTTCAAATCAAGTGCTAAATCATCTGTGTTCATTCTCAATAACCAGGCAAGTTGATTTGTTTCTGGAAGAATACCGCTTTTATCTTTTGATAACTTTCCGGCAATCAAAAATATTTCAATTGTCCTGCGCCATAGTCTATCTGGCATTGTAGCCATTTTTGGATCTTCTAATATTTCGTGATATATTTTTATCCAGTAATCAGCCATTGTTACTCCCTGTATAGCAGAACCCGACCATCCAAAGTTTGTGATTGTCTAGGTCACAGGGTGGATAATCGGGTTCTGCTCACAAACTATTTCCCTTCACCTAGACATAACCATCATACAACAATTCATTTCAAATGTCAAGAGATTCATGCGATTTCACCCAGCCGAATCTTTTGGCAATACTAAACAACGTCGCAATTGTAACCGCGCTGCCTTCGCTGCCTTTGTCGTGGAATGATTTCCACTTTCGCTCCACTTCGCCCTGTTTACCGTCGGCCCAACTTTCAGCCAGATTGTAACCGGCATCCCCAAATTCAGAATGAATCCCCATAAGCACTTGAACCCATTCATCGTATGCAATGCCCCATGGTGGTATCAACCTCAATGCTTCCTGTACCTCTTTCTGTGAAGCAGGTGCCAGATAGTTTTTTCTTACCGTCAACCGTCGCTCATTGTCCCCACTATCTTTATAGTTCTGGATTATTTTCTTTATAACATCAACAGGTAACACTTGATTGATCTTGTAAAACTCGCACCCCTGGGAACCGTAGAAAAATCGTACAGCATCTTTACATTGTCTATCAGCGGTGCCAAATAGCCACAATAAAGCACTGGCTGCCATTGTATAATTCTTGGCCTGCATGATTGGTTGATCTAGAAGAAATATTACCCTTGACCTGGGTTCCTCTGGTTTATGGCTTATGGTGGTGTACAGGAATGAAGCATACTTGGCTATAAACTTATCCCGTGATAATTGTTCAAGTGAGCTGCTTTTATCGCCGGTGTCGAAATCAAGTCCAATGTGTTGACCACAAATATAATTTTCAGATGTCCTCCAGTTATTCTTGTGTTGTGTGGTAATGGATCTCCCCAGGTAGATAGCTGCCATGATATTTTTTTGCTCAAGCTCGAAGTTGACGAATGACGCGTTAAACTTTGACCACATGTCCGAACCCTGGGGAATCTTCTTGTCTAGCTTAAAACTCGATACCGCTATTTTGTATGACATTGCCTTTTCTCCTGTGGAAATCAGCGTGACACTCTTTACACAATACAATTACATCATTGTCTTCATTTCCTAAAGTTGAATATGTCCGGTGGTGTGCGTTCAAAGTTTTACCGTTTCCAGGTTTATTACAAAGTTGACATTTCCATCCGACTTTTTCTTTATATGCCTTCGCCTTAACCTTCCATTCAGGAGACTTGATGTATTCTTTATAATCAGGCCGTAATGTAAACGTGTATTGTTCTTCTCTAATGAATCTATTTTCAATCCAAAAATCAGCTAGTAATGTTCCTAAACTATCAGCATAATCAGACATTATGTCACCATCAACTTTCCAATCTTATCCGACAATTCCCCGTCATGTTTTGTTCGGTGAACCTTTGCCAGGTTGATAAGCTGGTGGACGCGCTGCTTACTAATACCCAGGGTATCACCGATCTTTTGGTATGTCATACCGCTTTTACGTAGCTTCAATACCATTACCCACTGTAATTCATTGCGTAGCTTTTTGCCTCTATCTTTTACCATAAGTACCTCCGTTTATATAATAATACCACTTTATAACAAAAAGTCAAGCAATTACTAAAAACCCTTGACTTTCATAAAATAAGCTGTATAATCTATATAAGATAACAAAGGAGATTGATATGCAATTATATAACGAAGCAACCGACGACTACGACAAGGAAATTGAGCTGACACCATGGATGGTGAACTGGATTATTGAAGGCGGCAAAGTACGTGAAGGCTACGACCCATTCGGCAGACTGGCAGAACGCACCGCACAAACAAACGAAGCCATCGCCCGCGCCGACATGCTGCTGGACGAGCTTCACGACATGCTGAATGTTGACCCGTTCGGGCCGGGTGACTGCTTGCCGGAGATTGAGCCTGAGTATGACCCAGCGAAGGAATGGGATTACACAACAAGTTATATGCGGAGAGGTGAATAATGAACGTAATCAAGATCGTAGTGGATGAGGTGCCGGAAAGTTGTAGAGATTGTTGTTTCTCAAGGTTTCGTGCGATAAGGATTGATATACCATTTTTGTGGTGGTGTGTTGCTGTGAATGATAATTATATACAAGGAAAAGAACGTCCAATATGGTGTCCTTTAGTTATTGAAATCGAATCCGAATAAATAGAACATTTGTATCTATTATTGCGATGTGGAATCTGCTATTATAGATACATAGAACGAACAACAAACAGGAGATTGAGATGAACCTAACACATGAACAAGAAAAACTGGAAAACGAAGCACACAAATTATATAAAGAATTAGAGAGCGTTGAGCGCTTTAGCAAGGGATATTTTGTTATATTGAGAAAAGTTACGGAGTGGACAGAAAAAAATAACCGACCATTGATTTATACATACGATGAATAATTTTACCAGCCCCGCCGGTGGCTTTATAACCGGCAAGGAGTACCAATGCCAGTAGAAATCATAATCATGTTAGTGTTCGGCACCACCGCCATAATGGCGAAATTAGCAGATATGTTAGCGAAGGAGAGATGAGATGACAGAACAAGGATTAGCAGTACGCGACAACAATTTATTTATAGCCCCGGTGGTAAACGTTCAAGGGGCATTGCAACGGTATCAAGACATGAAGGACTTCATCCAGAGTATTCTGAAGAACGAAGTTGATTACGGTATTATCCCGGGAACCAGTAAACCAACATTATTGAAGCCTGGTGCTGAAAAACTATCAACATTCTTCGGATTATCCACCCAGTTTGCAATCATCGAAAAATCAGAGGACTGGACTGGTGAAAATCACGGCGGAGAATCGTTCTTCAATTACTGGTACAAATGCACCCTGACACGCAACGGAAAAGTAATTGCAGAGGGCGAAGGTAGCTGTAATAGCTTTGAGAAAAAATACCGCTATCGTTCGGCTGACATCAAATGTCCGAAGTGTGGATCTGACACTATCAAAAAATCAAAGTTCGACGACGGGTGGTATTGCTTCGGTAAAATAGGCGGCTGCAATGCTAAATTTTCCAAAGGTGACAAATCAATCGAAGACCAGCCACGTGGACAAATCAAGAACCCTGACATCGCGGATATTGTGAACACGCTTCAGAAAATGGGACAAAAACGAGCCTACATCGCGGCTGTATTATTAGCCACAAATGCCAGTGAATATTTTACCCAAGATATTGAGGACTACATCGACGCTGAATTTGTACCCGTTGAGCCTGACAAGAAACAACCAGCCAAAGCAAAGCAGACTGTGCAACAAACACCACCGCCCGTAGAATGGTTCGACGAACCCGAATCCATGGTTGACGCCGCCGTTGAATTAGGTGGACAGGTGAAATCCAGCATGAGCCTTGAAATGGCAATAAGCGAAGTTAATAGCGACGGCGTGAAATATGGCGACCTGCCAACTGATAAATTATCAGTAATGGCAAACGCACTACAAAAGAAACTAAAATCACCAATGGGCGACATTGAACGCGAAGATAGAGAGCGAAAACTTGACGCTTGTAAGGTGATATTAGAATCACGACAATAATCATATACGGGATGCGCATGTTAACGCATAGAGAGGATTTGAAATGAACGCATCAGAATTAGCAGCAAAAATGCTAGAATGGGAAGCCAAAAAAAACGAGCTTGACACACTGGAAACAGAAATCAAGCAGGCAGTATTAGAGCTACAATCAAGTCAAAAAGTTGGAAGTGTTGTGGCAAGTTATACAAATGGTCGTAGAGAATTGGATTATGAAACACCAGGTAAAACCGCTCCAGTTTATTGGATTACTTCCAACACAACGAGGACAGAATACGTTGACTGGGAATCCGCTAAACCGTTGATTGATCCTGATATTATCACAGAGTTTACACGGATTGAAGAAAAAGTAAACTGGTCAAATGTTTGCAAGGATGCAAAGATTGAACCTCTTGTAATCAAAGAGGGAACACCATCTGTAACCGTAAAGATAAAATAGGAGTGAACATGCAACACCGCTGCACCCACGCCCGTATCTTATTTGCCCCTGATTATCAGGAACATTGTATCAAAATTGGTACACCACAATGTAACGGCTGTAGTATGTTTGAACTACGTCCAGCAATTCATACCAGCGCACAACAGATGATTGATGACGAACGACACGCGACAACAGCGTATAATTTTACTTCAGGGAGATTAGAAATGACATGGTAGGAGGAGTGATGGAAGAAATAGACTGGCTTCTAATTTTTGTTATGGTAGTTATGTTCATAATGGGTTTTTATTTCGGGTATGATGTTGGAAAAGAAAGAGAGGAGTGATGATTGAATTTACGTCCGAACGAATTGAAAATATACGATGGGCTATTAAAACGAAAGCAGAAGTACAAACAGTTTCACCTTTAATAATTGAAATGCTCGATGAAATAGAACGCCTGCGCACGTGCTTACAGGAGTTGGAGCAGGAACGATTCAATAAATGCTCAGATTGTTGTTATGTCACCCCACTATTACATTCGATTACACGACAGGAGGATTGACAAAGACATGGTGAACCTTTGGCACGCAATCAGACAGACAGACGAAATACAAACAGCTACATCGACTATATTGAAGTTGATTGATAAGAAAAGATCACTTGAGAATTACATCAACTTTATAGACAATAAACTGAAATTAATGTTAGACCGATCAGTACAACTTGAATCAGAGCTTCACATGCACGAAGACGAAATATCAGAATTGGAGCAGGAGCGCGATTATCTGGACGCGAGGCTGGCAGACTTTGAACGGCTGGCAGAGGAGTTTGTGCAATTCAAGGCACCTGACCACATGTGTCGGATGCGATTTATTCACCTGTTGAATATGGGAAAGTGGAGGCAGAGATGAATGAAGAATTGAAACCATGCCAGCTATGTGGAAGTAAAGCGTTTAGTAATTCTATACGAAAAAACGGTGAGCGTATTTGTTGTACAAATTTAAAATGCCAAAACCGTTTTAGATGTGCAACTATCAAAGAATGGAATGAGATGACCGACCCCCACCCTATCGAATGGGAGATTGAGAGGTTAAGGAAAGCGTTGATAGAAATATGGGATCTAACTCACAATAAGCAAAATATAAGATTGATAGACGCTCTCATTGAGATTGATATTGTTATAAAACAAGCCCTAGAAGAGGTGAACGATGAATGAATTTACACCTGAATGGATTGAGGATGTTAGAAAACACAATCAAATCCTAGAAAATAGGTCTCACCATGATGTATGCTGGATAGTTCATCATGAATGTTTTATTAATATGCTTCTTGACGAAATCCAACGATTACAAGCAATAATTGAATTAGTTGAATGCAAAAAACAAACTGTATTTGAAACACTTACAAACACAATTCAAAGACGTGATAAACGCATAGCAGAACTGGAATCCGAGCAAAGGTGGATACCTGTGAGCGAGAGGTTGCCGGAAAAAGAAGGAAAATATGCAGTACACGGAAATATAAAGGCTTTATTTACTAATAGTAGATTATTAGATGAATGGTATTGTTATTTTGACGGTAGACAGTGGGTATCGGGAGATAATATTGTGTTTTGGCGTACAAATATTCCCATACCCCAACGACAAAAGGACGGTGAATGATGTTTGAAAAAATATACGCAGCAATCAGAATGAGCTATCTATATCAGATAAGTTGTGAATTGACACCAGAACAAAGCAAGCTGCTATTAGACTTTATAGACAACGTTGTTATTGTGACAGACAGCGGAGAGCGAATAGGAGTAACAGGGGTAATTGCAACAGACGCACAAAAGGAAGGTGAGTGATGAATGAGATTAGTTTACAGTTGGCAGTAGGCATACTTATATTTATTAACGTTTTATTCTGGGTTGGTGTTGCGTGTGGAAAAAGATGGGAACGCCAAGATAATGAAATTAGTATGTATAAGGATGAATCATGACGCCATTCTGGATTGGCTTCATCTGGTTTGTTATTGGCATGTTCGTCGGTACACTATTCGGCGTGTTCATAATCGCGATATGTCAAGCGTCTGCACGTGGCGACAACTTTGGAAAAAAGGATGATACATATTACGGATAATATCAGCATAATATCAATTTATATCTAGGACGTAGGATAATCGCTCTACGTCCTTTATTTTGTGCTTGTAGCAGGATTGTAGTATCATTCCACTTCCCAAAATTCACGCTACAAATGGGAAGTCATTCCCAGAATTTAATCATCGCCATTGAATAAATTGTACACAAATTACAAACGTATTCCGTGATAATCTACACAGAACACAAAGGAACAATGTGGCAATACCTTCGGTAAAACCTTGGGGATTTCACACTAAGATGCAATTGGTGACGGGTTACTATCGAATTATCGCGATTATCGGTAATAGATTGCAGGTTACCGCGCTTATCTAATATCGCAAATAATCAAAAATCTTTACATGACAACCGGCTCATATAAAGAAAATCGCGAAAACGCGACATGACAACTATGCACTTTGGACGGGTTTTACTATGCAAGTTGGCATTCTTTTCGTTGTTATATAATATACAGTTTTGTATTGTTTGCAGATATGAAAAGAAGTAATAGTGTGTAAGCTGTATTATCGTTTTAACATGTAAGTGGTAATAAGGAATACAAAATCAGCCCCTACCGATTAAGTGTAAAGGCTGATTGGGTGAATCCTACTTTATGGATTAGCCATATTTCAGATCCGTTTTGTCCGACCAGGTCGCTCTACTGTATAATGCTGTCCTCGTTTTTGCGGTGGAGGCACCACCATCATGACACTACCCCAAAGGTAGTAAAGCCCTACACAAACGCTCTTGTGGTCGCGTAGCCCTCGTTGCGGACAGAGCCGACAAGTGGACTTGAACCACTAACCAGTCGCTTACAGGGCGACCACTCTTCCAATTGAGCTATATCGGCATAGCGACCCGGCACGGTTCGCTGCTAGTGCGAACAGTTATGCATCGAGACTAATCGCGTGTCGGGTACTATTACAAATATTATAGCATATATGTCAAGTTAATTGCAACCGCCCCCGATGTTCTGGGAGCGGCGCAGAGAGGAGGAGATGAAGGATGATAGCTACGGTTTGCGAAACGCTAATAATCGCCTGCCTTTGTCACCCCTAGCCCAACGGCTGATTAGCAGGCCTTCACGTTCCTTCTGTTGTAATATATCTAATGCACCACGCACACTAATACTAATTTGTTTTGATAAACCCTGAGCTGTAACCTCGTTTAATCGTACTGGTTCAATCAGTAATTCTTTTGCTAGTTCCTGAAGTAATTCATTTTCTGTCATGGTTTTATAATCCTTCGTTGATCTGGTTGTCCCTTATAGCGCGCCTGTGAATTGTCAACCAATCCACCGTCGACGATGTAACCGCCTATATCCGAACGTGTACGATTTGGCACCACGCGATGTCCAAATTCTGTTTTAAGTTGCCACGACGGTAAGCAGATGACTCTTGTACCTTCCAGTCTGTCACCACTATCGTCAATGTTGTGCTTGTGACCACGCCATATATAATCAGGATAAGGTAAACCCTGTTGACCACAATCAAGCATAACCTCGACGCCGATTGATACCGCGCCACTTGTCCAGGGTCTTCCACCCGTGCGCCCGTGATGTGCGAAGTCGTGAAGTTTGCCGTCAACATCCAACATGATATTCTGTCCGTACTCATTAGCACCTATATTTTTATAAATGTATGCTTCCTCGTTGGACCCGTGAACGTTAGTCCCAAGCACGCCATAAAACGCATCGCACATTTCAACGATAGGCTGTAAAACGTCAATAGCAACAATAACCTGATCTGATACGTCCTGAATAATCTGCAAAGTTCCGTGATGGTTGCCGTCAATAATATCGCCTAAATGTACGGCTATTATTCTATGCTTGCGTTTGCGTTTCGTCCAGCCTGCCAACAGTTTGACGTAATCCCAGTAGTCAATCCAGTTATCCCACAACCACGATTGCAGGCGGTTGTGATGTACCGTTTGCTCTTCGTCCGTTGATTGGTTGTGTATCGTAAATTGTTTAGGTGCTAAAGCCGTACTACTACCGATATGTGTATCTCCAAAGATTGCTAGTATTGTTTTGGCTTTTGACAAGGTTGCCCCTATTCTATACTCTGATAATTAGGTTTAGACTAATTATTGGTTGTTATTCCATATACCTTACGCCGTAATGCACAACAGCCGACCAGCCGCGTTCGTCACGAACCCAGACTGATACCGGATTGAAAGACTTGATTTCCAATACCTTGACCACTTCCCCGGGATAACGGGTTGCGATTTCCTTTATTGCCGTGCTAGGCGTAATCCTGACAAACACGTTTCGTATCACCTTGAGTGTAGGTAATATCACCTGATTTATAGGTAGTTCTGGTTCTTGAATGATTTCACTGCCACTGAAAACCTTTAATTCATCAAGCGTGCCATTGAAGTAATTCATGTCAAGGTTAAGACTTTCAGCGCCGAACGCGATACCGTCACCCTTGCTGGTATATTGCCAAAAATGCCACTTATTCCAGGGTGTCAATCGGTCAAGGTTGTATTCCATATATTCCTGTGTAGAATACGAAGCAATCCATAACGGGTAATTTTTCCATACGTCCGCTTGTGTACCGTAAGATTCCCAGAAAAACACACCTGTATAGATTATCGGTTTCTTACCCGATAACCGCTCCATTTCGATAACATAATTCCAAAGCATATCATAGGCATTAGCTGGTGGTGGATTCCAATATTCAAAGTCAATGACTGGTGGTAATTCACCAGGGTCGTTCTGAATAACAGACCATGCGTATTGTGCTTGATCTTTTGGCGATACATCCCAGTCTAAAAAGTGGTAAGCTCCACGTAACAAACCAGCCACCTTTGCTGTTTTCCAGTTGTATAAAATATCTTCGTCCGTCCATAATCTCTGACTGGATTTTATAAATACAAACTTGGCACCCATTGCAACCGACTTAGTGAAGTCCATTTGTTGCGCCGTGCTATTATTATCCTGCCAACGCGATACGTCAATTCCTAAAGTGTAGGGCATGCTCTCCTCCTCTGCTACTACAATCCCATTCATTACAAGTGGTAGATAGACCACATCGTTCATTTCATAAGCTCCAACAGTCTACTAAACTGATACACAATTTCCTGCCATAGGTTGCGCCCGTTCACATATTGCGGTTCAATAGGCTCCAACTGTACAGGATTGCTTGACGGTTCGATTGAACTATCTGGAATTACCGGATTGTTGGTGATATAAAATCCATCTGGCACGCCTTCAATCACAGGATAACCAAGTATTTCGTTTTCGATAGGATAGCCCCAATATGGATCTGGATAACCAATTTCAACGGGCGCTGGATAACCAACGTCTTCGCCCTGTACAATCTCCAATCCTGCCATTAGCAGTATTACAACAACACCGATAAACACCATCAATAGTTTTAGCTTCATCTCTCCTCCATATCTCAATCGTCTTTGCAAGCATCCGTGACCATGTCCAGTTTACATAACTGGAATCTGTGTATTTATACATCAAATCCAATAGCCCCAAATTCTTATGATTACATCAAAGGTACTAGCTCCGCTTGCTGTAATCTGATAATAAATATCACCATTAGCATTACAGGGTACAATTACCGCTGCCCGTCCGTTTCTATCGTTTACATATTGCGGAGATAGAAATATTCCAACACCAGCGGCATCGGTTGCGTCCAATAATATCCATGTGTCGCTAGTCTGACTTGCACTATCCTTGACACTCAATGACATGTAAACCGCTTTTATTCCGGCTGGTACACCAAATACCGCTGATAGGTCAATCAAAGTTTTGGCGGTAGTGCTGAATGAATCACCGTCCCATGACGTGCTTGTCAGCGCCGTTGTAAGTGGAATGAATGACCAACCCTTAGTTATCGTTGCCAGTGCATTGATCTTATATTCAAGCTCGTTGATAGTTTTCATCAACTCAATAGGGTCTAGTTGTCCGCTCATACCTGCTCATCTCCCATGATAAACGCTGTAACGGTATCAATCGTGTTGTCACCATTTTTTGAATAGTTGATTTCATACCCATTGATACGACAATCGAAAGTATAACCTAAATACGTAGACAAAACGCGGTCGCCGTAATTCCAATCGCGCCCGTACTTTAAGCCCTTCGTTTGTGCTATCTGTCCGGTAAGCGTAATCTTACCCTTATTCTTGTTCAATAATTCCCTTGCTTCGTTATTCAATCCGGCTTCGGTTGTTACCTGGAAGTTTTGCGACACAACTTCACGCCTTGACCATACACTATCATTGATACCCGTACTGGTTGCAGTACCCACTAATCGCGCCGTTCCGTCACCCTTTCCCCCTATATAAGCAGCTGTTTTCTCATTGGTGTAATTGAATGACAATGACGGATAAACAAGCGTGTTCGCTTCGACGGATAAGGTTATTGATTCTCTCAGGTCATTACCGCGCTGATTGGTAAACGTCTTGAATGTGAATGGTAATGCCCCGTCATAGACAACGTCGAACGTTACCCATGTGCCTTCATTGCGCGATTGGTCTACAAGTGCTTGAATAGTTGATAACACCTGTTGTCTGCTGAATGCCTTTGTGACCGTACCACCAGCCCCGTCATCACCGTCAATGGTGAAATAAGTCGCTGCCAGATTACGGGATGTATCAACCGCATCGCTGACAAAGTTCTCATCAATGATTTCTTTTATCACGTCACACGCAACGCCGGATTTTGTCGCCTGTGTTGACTCCGCGTCATACTCCACTTCGCGCCCGTCAAGGATGTAATTAGCGTCCAGTGCGAGCAGGTATATCATGTCCTTGCCTTCACTGTCACGGTAAAAATCCCAACGTCTCAGGAAATATCCTGTTTCCCCGTCTAATATAATCGAACCATCGCCATTATCGCGCCAAATCTCGACAATCATATCTTTGCTGAAATCGTTAGGTGTCAGCGTTTGCGGCATTGTAATCTCACAAGGTATCATAGCCCTGTCAAACCGTCCAGCCCGTAAGCTGTTTACCTGAGTAAATCGCGTGTTTGGTAATTCAACGCCCTTGTCAGTTTTGATAACAATCTGATAACTACTCATATTGTGCCGCGTCCAATCCGTGCAAGCGTGTTTTATAGCGTATCACTCCCTTTGCGCTTGCATCTGTGTCAGTCATAAATATACCAATATTGTTATCGCCCGGTATCAGTGGAAAGTCTAAGTTACTACCCTTCACAAGATAGTTTTTTACATTGCCCCTGAATGTTGATGTCATAGTTAACTTATCAGTACGTAAGTCCAATGTAATTACTTCGCCGGATACAAGAGTTAAACCATCAAAAACCATTGACCTATTGTTTTCGTAATTATGAATCTTTTTTAATGTACCAATGCCCGTAAATTCTAACACCGGATAAGTTGCTGCATTATTCGTAGTAATTGTCGTAGATTGCCAACCTCCAATAATTGCAGTGCCAGCGGTATCATATCCGACATACATATTTTTTTGTTCATCAACAACCAGAGAATAAACAAGCGGAGTGCCTGGTAATTCTATATCTAATGGTTTATAAACTCCGTTACCAAGATATTCTGCTATTCTATCTAATACTGTTATTGCACCAGCAGATGTAAAATTACCGGATAAGATAATATTATTGTTGAATTTTGTAATATTATAAACCGTCCCATTAGTGCCAGCACCAAGAGCATTCCACTTTGAACCATTCCACATTCCAACGCCGAGACAGGCAACGCCGCCTAAGGCACTGAATGATCCGGCAGTATAAACGTTATTATTTTCATCAATGTAAATATCCCAAACAATACCAGAGTTTGCCCCTGTACTAAACGGAGTAAATACAGATCCATCCCATTGTGCAATCCTTATTGTGTTGGCAACACCACCAGCTAATGTAAATTGACCACCTAGAATTAGATTACCAAGTCTGTCAATTTTTAGAACATAAACAATATTATTAACACCAGTTCCAACAGCCGCCCATGTTGAACCATCCCAAACACCAAGCCCAGTAGTTGCTACACCTCCAATAGATGTAAAATCACCACCCACATATATGTAACCATTATTACCGATTGCGATTGTTCTAATGGTATTATTTGCGCCTACTCCTAAACTTGTAATATTCAAAGCCGTATCTATTTTTACAATTCTGTCCCCGTTGGCATCTCCTAAATCTGTAAAGGCTCCGCAAATATACATATTTCCAACCGGATCAAACTGGATGTCGTGAACCGTGCCATTGATACCAGCAACAACAGCAACCCAAGCGCCTGCTGTTTCGTCCCACATTGCCAGGTAATCAGCGTCCGCGTCACCACCTATATTCAGGGCAGTACCACCCATGTATATTGCTTTTGTAACCGGATTTTGTCTTACAACCATAACAGTACCAGTGACCCCAGCCATTGCAGACCATACACCAGTACTATCTTGCTTTACAATATAATCAGCGTCAACCAGTGTGTCATTTACTTCTAACACGGCTCCAACATCGCCGTCAACTTCAAGGGCAACGTCCGACAACCGAAATGTTATATCCGCGAAGTGTGCAAATCGCATTTGTGGAGCACTATCAAGTCCGCTGATATACTGACACTTGATGTCCACAGGTTCACTTGCTAATAAACCAGCGGCTGTATAACCCTGGTAGCGCAATATAAGAGGTTGCGCGTAACCTGTCACATCCGGTTTGATAAGGTTCAATAATGCCTTGCGTTTTGCCTGAATATCGCCAATGTGTGAACCCTCAAATACTACCTTCAAAGTAAAGTATCTGGAGGTGTAATTGGAATACAGATAAGTTTCGCCGCCACTTGTCAATGGTACAGCCACATGGTCAACAGGCGCAACGCCTAACCCTTCCAACAATATGATTTTGCAATATGTAGATATGTCAATCAAATCCCCGCCTGCGCGCGTGTTAGATGTTCTCGTGCTTTGGCTTGCGTGTAATTGTCCTCTCCAGTAAAACTCAGTTATTTGGTCTGAATTGATAAACCCTTCCAGATCCCCGTCAAGGTAAGTCGTGGCAGCGGTTCCAGTTTCAATCTGTACACCGTCAACATAAACGAATACGCCAGCCGTGCCATTTGTACCTGTCTCAGATAATGTCATCGTCCCCACTAAGTCACCGCCAACAGGTGTGATGTAAGCGCTTATTCGTTGCCAGTGGTTACGGATTGTCATATCAGGTTTGCCAGCGGTCACGCTTGCGCCTGCGTAACCCGTCCAGGTAAGCGTCAATTCTGTACCATCGTAAGCAGTCGGGATATAAACGTCAATCGTGCCAACATAGGCAACAGCTGTGAGTGTCGCTGCGTAGGATAAGGTTAAATCATCATTGCCATAAGTACACTTACACGAATACACGCCCCGTCTTTGTACGGTTGCGCTTGTGGCTATGGTGTTTGTACCGCCCGTAGTATAGCCCGTCGTGCCTGTCTCAAAACTTGGATTCGTACAAAGGTTCGTTGTCGCCTTCGGTCTGATTGCAAAAAGTTTATAATTGGTTAGTGTCATAGTGCATATCCTCTCGCACGCTCAATACTGTATTGGATAAGGTCGGCTCGTGTACTTGAGTAGATGATTTGTTGCTGGATGGTCACGCCCTTGTTTCCGATGTCCATGCCGCTTGAACGCATTGCTTCCATAATCTGTTGCGCGTTGACTACCTGCCCGCCGCCAGATGGTGTGATAAACATTTCAGGACGTCCATATTCGCCCCATTGTACAGGTTGACCACTTTTGACAGCGCCGCCAAGTGCTTTCTGTTCAAAGCCGCCGCCGGTTCCAGATCCACCGCCACCCATTGTTGCTATTTCTTGAATACCCTCTAATCCATGTGTCTGTAGCCACACATCAATATATAAATCTTTTGGAAGACTCTCTAACGCATCCTGTAATTCCGCTATTTTTGTTTTATATTCTGCAAGCGTTATAACACCTTCGTCCAACATTGTTTTATAATCCGCTGCTTTTTGTGTGGCGTATACTGTCTTTTCGTCAACCAGCCCCATTGCATAGGCAAGTTCTAACGCTTGTGCTTCTGTCAATCCTTGTGATGCAATACTGAATAATAATTCTTCTGTATAGTTACGCATTGCATCTGCAGCGCTGTTTGTAGCGTCGGTTGCGTCTTCAATCGCTGGTGTGGTTTCTTTTTTGAATTGGTCGGCAAGTATCTTTTCGTGTTTGTCCCATTCTGCGGTTGCCTTTGCTGCTTCGTAGGCTTCTTCGGAATATAAAGCGGTTGATCCTTTCAAGGCGTCGGTTGCAGATTCCGAACCTCGCATATTACTGGTAAGATTACCTTGTTCGTCAATCTCAATTTTTAATGATTTTAATAAATCATCAACAGCACGTTTATAATCATCATGGGATATTTCACCAGACATCAATGCTTCATTCAGATTATCGATACCATTTTCAGCGTCTGGTACAAGGCTTACCATACTATTGAACGCATTTGTTAAATCTGTCATTACTGGAATAAGCTGATTACCAATAGATACTTTCAACCCCATAACAGCATCATTCATTTCGTCCATTGCGATTTCATATTCACGGGCAGCATCCACGCTATCCTGTGTCAGGATTAACGCGCCGTCCATATTATCAGCCATATTCTTGATAGCATCGCTACCAATTTCAAGGGCTTTACCCATCTCGAGACCAGAACGCCCGAAGTTATCCAATAAGAACTTATTGCGTTCAGCCCCTTCTTCAAGTTTCAAATATTCATCGCTCATTTCCGCCATTTTTTCGACGGAGAACGTGATACCTTCCTGTGACATTTTACGGAGCGACATTGTAAGGGTTTCAGCGCTAACGTCCATGTCATCGAATACTTGAATGATTTTTGACGTTTCTTCGGCGCTCATTCCGCTGGCACGCTGTAAATCTCTTACCTCTGCGGCGTAATCCATCGTTACATCGACGGTATCTTTTAGACCCTTATACAATGCACCTACAGCCGCAGTTGCAATTCCAATAGCGGCTGCCATTTTAGCAGAACTGGTTAGGAAGTTTTGTTTCGCCCCTTCCATTCCAGTTTTTGTATCATCTAACCCTTTTTTAAGTTTGGTGGTATCTGCACCAATTTCTGCGTATAAGCTAGCAATCTTCTTTCCGATAGCACACCTCCCTTATCTTGTTCTAACCATGCTTGATTTTGCTTTTTGTCGTGCGTCATCTATTGCAATCAGGTCGTGGTAATCCTGTACGCTAATGCTTTTTGAATATTCCAGCGTCCATCCGAACCGTTCTACCAATGTCCATGTAATCAGTTCGGATGGTGCTGGTTCTTTCACCGTCAAAGCATCATAGACCGCACGACCTAAGTAGGGTTTGTCGGCTGTTGAACCTTGCGAATCAACTGCCAGATCAAACGGCCGTAATCTTCCATGTTCATGTCACGTAATTCTTCGACGTCAATACCAGTGACCTTCGCCAATACCAGATCATCATTTTCGTCTGTGTAGGCTGGATTGTGAAGGTCACGGTATTCTTGACGTGACATTTTTTTAAGGTCGAATACAACTTCTTTGCCGTCGCTCAAGGTCAAATCAGCATTAGTTGGTTGCATCTGTTATCGCTCCGTTACCCTGGAATGTGCAGCTAATCTCAACAAGTCCTGCATAAGGAATATTCACCGATGCACCTTGTGAGATTGATGGAATTGTACGTTTTACTTTTCCAGAGGCTGTTCCTTCAGGGTGATAAATCAAAGTACCAGATCCACCCATTGCCAGAGAGTTAATTAAAACACTACCAGCGGATTGATAACGCGCCGAGAAGGCATAACTCGAATCCTTCAATCGCGCAACGTAAGTTCTGTATTCATCAGAACCCGCGCTTTCATCTAACAGCTCTACACTTGGAGTATCAGTGAACTGTGTATAATCTCCCGATAACACAACCGTTCCTCCTGAATGAATCCATGTGAGGTATAAATCTTTGCCTGTTATTGTTGCCATATTTTCTCCTAACTATCCAATCGGATTCTGTAACCACCACCGCGCATATACACGGTATTCCCGGTCTCTAAAATTTCTTCACCCTCATACTCTTCTTCGAGTGACAACCAAATATTAGTGAACCCGGTCACTGTTATTGATTGCAGGTGAAGTAGCGAAGCAATCCGCGCGTGAATGTTCCCGGATGTCACCGCGCTCGTTGCGTATGCCCTGATAAAATAAAGGTGACTTTGTAAGTCGGACGGGGTGATATTCTCAGGCCCGCCGTACAACAAAGACCACACTACAAACGGATAAGCTGTGTCTTTAGGTGCCTTTATCGCGTAAAAGCTGGTATTGCTTGCTACCAATCCTTTAAGTGTCGTGTCACCTGTAAACTTGGTATATAATGCTGTTGATACTAAATTCAATACTCCGCTCATTCGACCAACTTTCTCCAGTATGTCCCGTCGTTGACTTTCTGGAATACAACCTCTGCGGCTGGTGTCAGATAGGGTTGCGCTGCCTGTTTAGATGTGCCAAATTCAACAAACTCCGCGTAATTCACACACGGGCCAACACGTGCTAATACATTTCCCGTTGGTGTTGGATGTGCCTGTGTTTCTGCTTGTGGATTCATCTGTTTAGCCGCTCCGCTTGCTGCTGAATATCCGTCCGATTCTTTGGTAACAGTGTAGATAGAATTAGACATTGCGCTTGTCAGACGTGGAGCGCGTTTCTTAGCTTCTGCTTCAAGTTCAAAACCTAACATCTTACCAACTTTGTTTTTGTTGCCGTCCATTTCACGGACAATCTTGTCAAGCTCTCTGGTGTCTAATTTGAAGGTAGACATACTCATATCTTTTGTACCTCCGCCCGTTTAGTTGCCAGCCACGAACCATCATTGACAGACGTCACCTGGTAGGAATTGCCGCCATAATAAACGCGGTTTGCCTCGGTGATGGTTGTATCATACGGTGTACTCAGGATAAGTTTATTGTAGGTTTGCACCGCGCCGTCCATGTCTTTATAATTACCCGTCATTGTATCAAGTCTGCAAGCGGTCGTGGTTGTGGCTGTACCCCATGAATCGGTGATACCACCAGAACCATCCGCTGTACCTGAATTAGTCAGGATGTAGCAGGTGTCAGGTAGCAATAATTCTACCGCGTCCCTCATATACGATAAATCGCTGCTAGAAAGTGTCATCGCTCCTCACCATTTCTACCTGGATAACACCAGCCCGGCTCTGGTAATACTTCGCCATGTCACGACAACCCTGTACCATTTGCGATTTCTTGACGGTGTGATTGTCTGTGCTAAAGTCAAAGTATGTTGCATATAACGCGCTTTTTTGCTCCCACACTTTCGCGGCTGCCATTTCAACGTTGTAAACATATCCAGTTATATACCTTGTTTTACCTTCGGTATCACTGACAAAGGTTACAACGCCAACGTTGTCATCAAAACTATAGTTAGCGGTTGCAGTACCAGCGGTAAGGGTTGTACCGCCTTCGTTCTGGATAACAGGTGATTTCTCCCAATCAGCAAGTCCGGTTTGATAAACAGTGTAGGTGACAGTACCGCCAATACCATAAGTCGGGATTGCTTGCATCGCCTGATAATTGACTTTTTTCTGTGTCTTATCAAGCTCGTCCTGTAATTGTTCATCTGACCAATAGGTTGTAGTATTCACAACAAAGTCTGATGTCCCAGCCTGTGTATATACTCGCAACTTTTGAATTAAGTCATCCATTGTGGTTCTAGCTGTCATTGTCGCTCCTTGCCTGCTTTATAGCATTATAACTATTCCTGATATTGGTTATCATCCATGGTTCGACTTTTGTAAAGTCAGATAATGGTGATAAAATTCCTAGAATAAACCCGTATATATTAGAGTTCAATAATTGTGGTGTATAGGATTGTAACCCCGTACAATACTCCGCCCCAGCCCACACTTTCATATTATACCTTTTTATGTCGTTTGTCAACATATTCTTATAATCGAATGCTTCGTGATACCAGTAGGTGTATTGAATACCGTTGATAATCACACCTGGGAACTCCACCAGGTACGCATCCAGAACGTCACGAATAAACGGAGATCCGCAACCTGCATATTGCCAGTTGCACAAGTGATGTCCTGCGTGCCAAATCTCGTTGATACCATTCAACTCAATCAGTAGTTTGTTGCGACGTACCATTGCCTTGACTATGCTTATTCTTAGCCATTCGTCCGTTATAGCGTCTCCGTTTGGTGACCTGTGAGGATATGGAATCGGCAAGGCTGTGTCATTATTGACGAACTTGCGATAGTCCTCGATTGCTGCAACATCATAGAATGGATTGTCAGGCTCAAAGGGTAGGTAATTTTCTCCTGCTACTGATTGAGTTGAATATAACTTGACGGTATCACTTATATATCTGCTTCCTAAAAGACGAATAAAATCCTCTACATATTGTTGCGCTTCTTTATTCCAGATTGACAGGCTTTTCCAGTGTTGTATTTGTTGGTTTTCAATCGGTGTATTATTTAGTGTTGCACAATACCATTCCTTAGGACACCAGGCGGCGCCCTGTGAATAATCACCTATTAGAATTTTTAGCCCCGCTTTTGTGGCATCGTTAACCGCTCTATCAAGAATAGACCAATCATATACACCACGCGCCTTTTCGATTTGACTCCAATCCGTGAAATACGTAACTGTCTTTACGCCAGCATCGCGTATCTGACACAGATTGTCATAAGATAGCGGCCTTCCTTCAAATATGAAATCCATTACAAGGATGAAATCGTCTTTTAGGAAGCTCATTTGTTTATCTATCCAATTTTTCATCAACACGGTCTGCATAACCGTAATATTTATCCACGTCATCAATTGTTATAATAGGTGACGGGAAAACGTTATCAAATTCTACTGTTTCACCTTTGAGGTTAGCAATCAGTAATTCAACGCATCTGTAAGTTTCTTCGTAAATAGGTTGACCCACTAACGCATATACCCATCCGGCTTTGACTAAATCAAGATTTGGTCTTGTGTAATCCATGCCGATAATAATCAGTTCTCCAGGCTGTTTTCCGGCTTGTTCTGCGGCTTTGCCCCACGTGGTAGGACTACCGCCCGTTGTGCCAAATGCACCCTTCAAATCAGGGTTGGCGACCAAGATAGCGCTCGCCTTAGCGATTGCAGAGGGTGGATCACCTCCTTCTTCTTGAGATGGTAAGACAACTACATCAGGACACTTGATTTTCATTTCTTCGGTAAAACTTCTAGCGGCTTCGTTTTCAACGTCATTGAATGTATTCTGTGTAATGGCTATCGGGCCTTGACATTGTAATTTCTCAGCCATTGCATCGGCGGCGCGTTTACCGTAATCTGTTACGTCGGTTGCAACCCAGGCAATCAACCCGGGCATGTCAGTTTCTTCCAGTGGAGTGTGAAAACTTACCATTGGAATACCTTGTTTTATACCTTGCATTGCTAATGGTCTATGTGGCCCATATGAAGACACTAACATGCCAGTTGAGCCTAATCCCATTGCTTGATCCAACATCTGTAAATAAACAGCGTCCTCGAATGTGCTACCAACATGAAACTCACATAACGCGTCATAGTCTTCGCATGCCTCTTGAAATCCCAGCATCATAATTCTAATAACAGGATGCTCGAGACCATTGCCAACATAGCGGAAAGGAACCCCGTTCTGTAATTCCTTGACAGACTTCTCAGCCTGTGGAATTTCAACGGGTGCGACTACTTCCGGTTTGGGCTTGCACCCAATCATGCCGATTACTAAAATCAGCATTACGACGATTAGAAATACTTTTTTGTACTCCATTTTTATTACTCCTTTAAACTTTGTCTAAATTTAAATAGGTGCGCCGTCGTACATCAACAGCCATTGCAGTAAGCAAAATACCACCTATAAAAACACTTTGGAGGTGCGGACTTATACCAATCATTACAATCCCATTCTGGATAACCTGAATGACTGCAAGCCCACAAAATAAACCGAACATGTTCCCGTGATACCCGAACAAGCTCACTCCACCAATCGCACACGCGGTAATGGCTGTAAATTCCCAACCAGACCCAACGGTAGGCGCTCCAGCATTTAGCATTAAGCTAATAAATATCCCTGCTATTCCAGCAAATAAGCTAATAGCCACAAGGTTGATTGCATTCACCTTATCAACATCTACCTCTGTACAGATTGCAACTTCCCGATCCGATCCGGTTGCGCGTGTGAGCAATCCAAATAACGAATATTCCATAACCAAATGGGCTATTATAATAATTATTAAAAAGGCAATAAACGCCCACGACACGCCCAATGGTTTAGCATAACCTAACATCAAAGCTGGTTCTGGTAGTGGATAGATTGAATAACCATTACTTGCAAAGTTTGCCAATCCACGAATAACGAACATCATTGATATTGTGGCTATAAACGGTGTGACTTTCAATTTCAGGATAACGAACGAATTGAATAATCCGATAATCACCGCTAATCCTAATGTTATTAGAATTGACGTCACAATGTCGAAATTCCATAATGCGAACGCACGCCCGAACATGACGGAGGCAAATGCCGCTGTACTGCCAACAGACAGGTCAATAACGCCTGATATAAGGCATAACGCCATGCCTACCGCTATAATGCCACTATAGGACATAGAACGCGCCATTGTCTGAATATTGACCGCTGACAGGAACACAGGATTGAATGCGTAAAATACAGCAATCAATACGAGTAGCAGAATAAAGATTCCAGCGGAGGTGTTCTTTATAATTTCCATTCAGGGCTCCGCTTGATGTTCTTGATTAACCATTCACCGTCTGGGTCAATCAGGCACGCTTCACGCATTTTAGCAAGTAGCTTGTCTGGCTTCATGCCTGCTTTACGATAACCTTCAACCTTGAAATTGCCGGATGTCTTACTGATTTCCGTCTGCATTTCAGAACCATCCGGTAAGCGTAATCGTGGCAAGTACACGTGTTTTGGTGTTCGTATTCCCCACAGGTCACAGAAATAATTATACAGGCTGTATTCTGTGAGCAAATCCTCTCCACGAATAAGCAGATTGATAACGTCCATATAGTCCAGTAATACTTTTTCAGCGGTAAGGTGTGGTGCGTATGGATAAGCGACCGCGTTGGTAAATGTAACATCTGGCTGTAAGTCAAATGCAAACCGTTCCCTAACTTTTAATCCTCCACCGTTGAGATGGTTCAATAAGCGTTTGTATTCCGGTTCAAGTAATGATTGAAATTCTATCTTATCAACCTTGATACCAGCCCACTCTAAATCTTCCAGGATTGTATCAGCATAATGATCCATTTGTTGCTGTGTGTTGCAATAGAACCATTCCTTTTGGTTATCCTCGAAACGAACGATAAACTTACCGCCGCTTACTCTGGCTTCTGCTTCGTTGACTAATGCCATGTACAGATGTCCGATGTGGATGGTACCGTTTAGCGTAGGGTTGAAGCGTGTATTGTTGGCGTAGATGCTCATTGCTTCCACTCCCTCGCCATTTTCTCAAACACTGCCTGATTGTCTGCGACGTTATCCAATGTTCCCGGTGTCCTGTTGGTGGTGTAATTGTTCAAGTGCTGCACCTGCCAGTTTGTCGCCTGTAATCGAACGCCTGCTTTGATAGCCTGTAAACTCAAGATATTATCTTCCCAATACATGCCGCTCAAGGACTCGTACCAAAGCCCGACGCGCTCCCATGTGGCTTTTGTGGCAGCGATGCACCAGCCTTCGATGTATGGTAATGTCTTACCTGCTATCATGCGAACACCCATTGATACGCCGTATAACGCGCCATCCTTGACGTCATCTTCCACCTGGAATACCCAGCCTGGTTGTCCCATTGTGTCGCTATTCAGGAACACTACGATGTCATTGCTTGCCAGTTTGAAGCCCTGATTGTTGGCCTTCGCGAACTTCTTATTGACAGCGTTGCGTACGTATTGCCCACCCATCCGTTCGGTCATCTGTCTTATCTTTAGTGAGTGTTCCTGTCTGCTTCCGTTGTCGATGCTGATAATCTCCGCGCGCCCGTGGGAACGCTCGTACATGTCCGCTAATTCGCTGCAATTATGCCATGGGGTCACGATGCTAATCATGGTTGCACCTGTAATCGCTGTTGTCGCTTTTTTTCTTCTCTAGCTGTTGCGGCTAAAGACATTTTCTGTCTGATTTCTTCAGACCTTTTTTTGCCAGTGTTTTTTAAACGTGTTTTTTCTATTTGTTCCTCAGATAGTTTTTTTCCTTTGTGTACTAAAGATATTTTACGTTTATGTTCCTCAGATAGTTTTTTTCCTTTGTGTGCTAAAGAGTTTTTACGATTTTGTTCTTCTGTGCGCTTTTTACCGGTGTTTGCTAAAGACAATTTATGTTTAGTTTCTTCAGATAGTTTTTTTCCGATTTGTACTAAAGATATTTTTGTTTTAGATTCTTCGGAATGTTTCATTCCAATATGTGATAATGAAATTTTGCGCTTGGTTTCTTCTGAATGATGTTTACCTAACATATTAGTGTTGCCAGTATTGATTAAAGAAAGTTTTTTTCTAGTTTCATCTGACATATTTTTATTAGCTAAACCTATTTTGCGTCTTGTTTCTTCAGTAACTTTTCTTCCCATATTTGATAAAGATATTTTTATTCTTGTTTCTTCGGAAACTTTTTTTCCTAATTGAGCTAATGACATTTTTTGAATAGTTTCTTCAGAATATATTCTTCCAGTAAGTGCCTTAGATAGTTTTAATTTATATTCTTCTGTGCGTGTTATACCCTTACTACTATCAACACATTCCCTACGAATATTATATTTTGGACTGAGAGTATCAACTATTTTTTGTTCGTAGTATGTCAATTCAGAATTTTCGCAATAAAGCAAAACATCAAACCTAAAGTTTTCTTTGCCATATTTGTTATATGCGTTTTGTAAGTGTCGATTAAAATGTGTACTATTATTAAGCGCCCAAAAATGTGCCCATTTTCGATTATTTAATTTAGCACTCTGCCCGATATAAGCATTACCATTCACGGTATTTTGTATCATGTATATGCCTGTGTTCATCTCAGCACCGTCATCTTTACATCGTGAATGTGGCTTCTAATCAGCGTCATCAAATCCTCTTGTGACTTGCCGGGCATAGGGTGAATTTCTCCACGTATTGCGCCTATCTTATCAAGCAGGTGTTCGGAGGCTTCCAGTATTTCGTATTCAGCACCCTCACAATCGATTTTAAGTAAGCGGATATTGTCAATATGGAAGGTTCTCATAATGTCATCAAGTGTCTTACTATGGATGGTTGCCTTACCTTTGCCGTAAATTGTCATTGAGCCGCTATTCATATCAAGGCTACCATCCATAGTGACATTGCGAGCATCACTCGTTACCGCCATGTTCAAGGGGGTTACATTCTTCACCCCATTTGCTTCTAAGTTTCTAATCAAGCGGTCGTAGTTTTCCTTGACTGGTTCCAGTGCAATGATTTTAATAAACGGATATTTCTTCCCGAGATAAGCAGACACCACGCCAACCTGAGCGCCGATGTCAATAACAACGTCACCGTCTTTGTAATCCAAGTCCAACTTGTAATCGTTCTGGATTTCGCGACATATAATCTTTGTCACGCCGCCCGTTGGATGGTCTTCCAAATCCAACTCAACGCCGTTTGGTTTATGGTTGAATCCGTTCTTGATAACATACTTGTGATTGTTTTCAGGATTGAACATCAATTCGTCGAAGCAGTCAATACACGGGAATGATATTGTACCATCTGCATTATAGACACCCGTATTACTCCAATTATGTTTACGCATCTTCGTTTCTATCGGTTCGGGTAAACTTTCTTCGATTGACTTTAGTACAGGCTTCCAGTATTTCTCAACAATCTTATCGACGTCATAAGCCAACGCGCCTTTGCGTGCATTCTCGTTGTATAGTGTGTTACCCCTGACTTCATAGGCCTGCTCCATTTTATTCAACACGCCGCGCATGTGGGGATTGTATTGGTGTGCTACCAGATTGCTATAAAACAGCTCCGCGTCTTTCTTTTCAACCTTCCAGCCACCGAAGCATAATTCTGACATTGCAGTCCAGTCACCAACGATGACAGGTGTACCGCACGATTGCGCTTCTAATATCGGAATACCGAAGCCCTCTCCCATACTGACTAACATGTGAACGTCCATGCAGTTGTACAATTCAGCCATGTTTTCATCTGCAAAGTTGCCTGATACTAATGTATATTGTTCGGCAATCTTAAAGTCCACATTCTCTTTTAGTCCCAAGAATGCCAGATACGCCGGAATGTTGATGCCTTCATATTCCCCATGTTCTCCGCGTGTGGTATGCAGGTACAAAAACGCGTCATCGTGTCGTTTCTTGAACTCGGAGAATGCCTGGAATTGTGAATAGAATGCCTTGCGTGGTGGATTGCCTTTGTTAGCTGCTACCATGCCTATGATATATCTATCTTTTGGCAGCCCGTACTTTTCGCGCAATCCTGTTTTATCTAACGGCTTGAATATCTTGGTGTCAACGCCATGGGGGACGTAGTAACAATCCATGCCGCGCTGATTGACCATTCGTTCTGCAAAGCGCGTGAATACAATACGTTTATGTGCATTAGCGATTGCATCACCAACGGGAACGGGTAAGGGTTCGCTGTCTACAGGAAACCACGGGCACCACTTTATATCCTGGTGTATGATGTTTTTCGCCTTGAATACCCACGCATCTATAAGCGATATAATTACCTGTGAGCCTGTGTTCTTGGCGTGTGAACTCATGATGTCCTGACCGTACATGTCAAGACCATGAGGCAGTATTCTCATTCCATTCCACGTTAGTGCTGACCCCGATAATCCATAGAACGCAAAAATTGTGACGTCATGTTCTGGTAATTCGTTTATTCGTGGAGTAAATAACTTGGTCTGATTTCCATAACCAGTTTGCACCCAGGGGGCGTTGCTCATCCATAAAATTTTCATCTGTCCTGCTCTCCGTTCAGGTACTCCAGGTAAGCGAGTGGAAACGGCTGGAGTGAACCGCTTTCGGTGTTAACGACCTATCCACTCGCATCCATACTATCTACCAGTTACGTAAGCAACTGAGAAATATGATCCGGCTGGCACGGTGCCAGAAGCCTGATCAAATCCAATCCATTCGCCGCCATCTACCCATCCATCACTGATGACAAATGCCGCGGGAATTGTCGCAGATTCGGTTATAGTTCCGGTTGCTGTAGAATATGACGCGATAGTACCACTCAAGGCTGGTGTTCCTGCACTTGACATTGTAATAAATCGCGGTGCAACGGTAGTACCAGCGTTAATCATGTACACAGATTGAACGGTGATACCTCCGCCTACGGTTGGTACTTTGAGCAATGGAATTTCAGTAGCCCCTGTCAGTACGACGGGGATTTGAACGATATTTACATCAAATTGTCCTGCCATGTTAGCCTCCTATTAGCTTGTTGGTGCGGTTGCATCGAAGATCATTTTGATACCGCGAGTAGGACGCCAAACACCATGAGCATAAACACCACTCATGTTCAGTTCAGTACCGCGTCGGGAAGCGTCACGTTCTGCTTCAACACGAATCGCACGTCTCCAGTCAATCGCGATTGCTTCACGTGGGAACACGCCCCCGGTAAAGTCGTCAAGACTATCAGCAGCAGCGTAAACCTGATAAATGGGTACGCCCATGAAACGAGCGACCATCACACCAGATCCACCATTAGCGGTCAGATTGTCCTGGAAATTGGGAGCGGTTGCGGCTACGGTTGCACCAGCGATGGTTGCACTTTTAGCTAACACTGCCCACTGATAACCATGGATAACAGCGGTCAATGGTTTGGCTGCGTTCTTGTTGGCGTTTCGCGCTTGTGCGATTGCGGCTGACAGATAACCCCAGGTGATAACAGTACCGGCTGCACCGATTGTCCCACCTGTCAGATTAGCCATTTCACCGAGTAAATCTGTTTCGATCTTATCCAGTGCAGCTAACCCAAGTTCCTGAGCGGCATCGTTGCGCCAGTTTTCAGGTAATTCAGACTCGACACGGGAATCTGTCACGAAGAATTGTTCTCCGATTTCGGATGGTGTCAGGGTCTGGTCGACCGAGGGGGTGAAGGCGGATGAAGTCAGATCATCTTCCTCTGCAATGTCCTTTGCAGATGCCTGATTGTATTGATACCCCTTGCGTGGATTCAGTCCACTCATATCAGACATAACTGTAACAAGCCGCTGCATGAGACTGGCTTCACGGACTACGAATATCGCGTCCTCTTGAATGTCAGGTGCAATGGCTGATACAACAGAATAGGCATTAATTGTTGACATATTTGTCTCCTATTGGGCTATTATGCAAGCCCTAAGCGTTGTAGTTTTTGTTCTCGTGTCTCAGTGACCGGCTTACCGCTACCGCCGGGAACGGTTGCATTCAGCTTACCTTGAGACTTCGCTTCGGGAATCAGTGCTTTCAATCCCTCCGCGTCCTTTTCGAGTTCTTCCAGTGTTTCTCCGCGTAATCGTTCCGCTATTTCTAGTGGGAGTTGGTACTTCGCGGCTGCCTTTGTTTTAAGCAGTTCTTTGATTTCTCTTTGCGCTGCGAGTAGATCAGTTTCGTGTTTCTTAGCGAGTTTTTCCCACTCCTGGTTTTTGGCTAATGTGTCACGTTCTGCTTCTTCGCGTGCTTTGGCTTCAGCGTCCTTGCGTTTCTTTGATTCGCGTTCTAAACGTTCTGTAATGATCTTGTCCAACTCTGCCTGGGTGAATGTCTTTGCCTCTTTTGTTTCCGGTGAGGATTCCGTTATAACATTCTCTGGCTTTTGTGCTTCGGTGTTAGCTTCTTTGGTGATTTCTTCAGTCATTGTATCTCCTTGTTTATGCCGTCTAAGTAGACGTAAATTTATAATACCAATACAATACCACAATATTTATAATAATACAAGTGTTCTAAACATTTGTTCTAAAATTTTAAGGTTCGTTTTATCCATCGTTTCAGCATGATCTTATTATGACGTAATTTCACGTACAGCCACTTACCTAACATGGAATTATCAAGCCAAATAAGCACCAATAGAATAATAATGATTATGTCTGTCATATTGTCACCAACTCCAGATCAAAGCCCGCTTCCCCGTCTGAATCAGCGGTGCTTGCTATCCCCTGAATTTTTATAATACAAGGCCCGTCAAATCGCATTGGAATACTAAATATTCTTTCAGCCTCACTTGAACCGTTTGATTGTACAGAGAGATCATCTTTCCTGAGAAACCCGGTTGTCTGTACGTTCGGATTCTCGTTCACGCGCAATTGATAGTCAATCGTTGCTACCAGCCCGGAGGCCTTATCGATATTAGCAGACCACCTATGAAGCAAGGCAATCTGTGTAGATGGTACGCCATATATCGCCATTTCTGTTTGCCCGTCACCTGGCAGGATGACCGCCGTCACTGTGTTGTCGGTCGCGGCTGTTGCTGATATGGTCCCTACATTAGGACCAGATGCTCCCATTGTCAGAACCTTCATTCTGTGTATGATGACGTATGAGTTGACGGTGTTTACTCCAGTCGTGCCATTCAGGGTAATATCTTCGTACGATTCAGCGGTGTCCCATGTTTTTAGACCGTATATTCTGATTGTCCTTGCACCAGTACCCACCGGAGCGCCGTCATCATCCGTACTACTGGACACAATCGCGTGAACCCTTGCCGCTGTTGGTGCTAACCAGATTTGTTGTGTCGGTGTCGCGTCCGCTCTACTCCAAATATCGGTCGCGGTTGTCTGTATTCCACTGGGTGCTTCACCAAATTTATTGACACGCGTTCTACCAGGTATCTGTCCCAACGCTAAAGCGGAGAAATAATCAGACTTCTGTATTACGTACAGGCTACCGTCATAATCCATTTGTGGGAAGTTTTGTGGCATATTATTCCTTTACTAAATCCTTTAGTGGTGTCTCTCCACGCATCTTACCAAAGACGTCATTTTCAGTCTCTTTGGATAGCTGGCTAAAGTCAAACTTGCCAGCCTTCCACGCGTCATACTTACCAGCACCCATCATCTGTTTTTGTACGCCTTCGGGTTGTGACTCGAACCATGACTTGCCTTCGCCGTCCTTGATAAACGGATCGGATAGCCTCGTGACGGGAACGGGAACGCATCGCCCGTTGTGATGGTCATTCAATGTTTCATCGACACTATGGAATGTACCGTGCATGGATAAACATGAGAGACATGTTAAACCGTCAAGTTTTGCGTACCAGATCCAACCCGTGACAACATCGCGATTGTTCTGGTAATTCAGGTGACTCGCATCCCTGTAGCTGTATATCTGTACAGTACGCATCATACGCATGGCATCCGTAAGCCCCATTCCGAACGCGTCACGGATTGACCGCCCTATGGTAATTGGATTATATCCCCCCCGAACACCATCAAAGATCATCTTACTTATGTACTCAGCGTTATATTGCCCGTATTGCTGTAGACGCTTGTACAAAGGCTTACCAGGGTCAAGATAGTTTATCAAGGCTCTCAGTTGTGCATCGTTGGCACCCCGATTCAGAACACCGCGTAATACATCACCCTGGGTAAGTATCAGTGCGAACGCGTCGCTCATTCCTAGTGACGCCATTTTTGACATCTCATTGCGCATGTCTACACCAAGATAGGAGGAAAATTCCTTCAATGCTTCTTCAGTGTTGCTCATAAGACGCTTATAGGCTTTGAGCTTTTGCACGTCCGCAACGGATAATTGACCGCCTGTCAGTTCCTTGATTAGCAGATCAATGTCACTGTCAAGATAGCGCGTGGTAGATTTGTATGAATTGACAATACGCAATATAGCCGCCCGCTGAACACTATTCAACGAACCGCGTATCTTCTCCAGACGTTGCGCTAATTCTTCAGGTAGCATATTATATCGATGCTAATATTGCCGCGATTGCACAAGCTGTACCACCTTGGACGGTGCCAGCCACGAAGGAAACATACCGCCATGGGTAGAATGTGCCCGGGTCAAGACTGACACTCACAGACGATGCAACGGTGTCAGATATGACAGTGCTATCCTTGCGAAGTACCTGTCTTGAACCGCTGGTATGTCCTGTCTTATAGGTCATTGTAGTAGATACCAATGGAGTACCAAGATAATATGCTACCAGTCGCATACCTTCCCCACAGTCAAGCTCGCCCGACTCCGCTACACCTGTACCAATGGATACATTTTTGACAAGGAAGTCAGATCCGGTGACTAATGATAGCCCGCCGTTCTCTAATTCCATTGCCCGTAATAACTCACCGCCAAACTGTATTTTTTTAGCCATAATTACCTCGCTTCAAAATTGTCTAATAAGAACGAACCAAGATTAGCCCTGTTCGTTTGTTCCAATCGTTTTTCTTGCTGAATCTTGTCAAACTCCCCGTTATTGTCAGCGGTCTTATACACGCGTCCAAGTTCTGTAGCCGCTGTTTCCACGCTGACTGTACCAAGTTCGATTTCCATTTTCAAGGCTTCGATTTCTTCTTTCTTGTTCACTGGGAGCACTTCGTCCCAAATGATTACCCCGGGTTCGTCCGCTGGCATTCCGTTGAGTGCAAGCAATCTATGTACCAGTTCGAGTAAAGCGTCACCGAATAGCTGCCGCTTTGTTTTGATCTTCGCCAACATGTCCTGATACAACACTTTCAACCCAAAGTTAGTCAATGCCCCGATCTTGTCCTGTACGCTCTCAATGTCAACCGTTCTGGTGATGTTGAATAGCTCGCGCTTCAAGAATTGCTGATAAGCCAACGATCCGGGAAGGTCACCCAAAGCAGGAAGTTGTACGATTTCGCCAGTATCACCTAACAATGGTAAGTCATTCGGGCCAACTTCAATTTTCCTTGCGTTATCGCCTCCGAACCCCTTACCATATCTCATGGGGTGTGTGTAGATACGGATGATCTTCGCGTTATTCGATGCGACCTCGTTAAACTTATCCTGTACAATCCTTACGTCCTTTGTTAGGTCGGGTTCGCCCTCTGCCCCGTACGGGTTCGGTAGGTTTTGCCAGTGTACAATCGGAGGGAAGTCCCATTCCCAGATAACAGGTTCGTCAATAGGTTCAAACTTCCAGCCGGTCGCTTCTGAATATTCGTAGGTGGTGACAACCCAATTATTGCGCTCCGCGTCATGCTCTGTGACTTCGCGCCGGATTGCTTCTTTCCCGCTCACGTCGATGAAATTGTATTGGATCACATATTGCCATACCATCGTAGCATCATGGGGCATGGTTGTCATGGTCACATACGCCGGATTGATAACGTCCAGACGCGGGTACATTTTCCCCTTGTACTCTATCATGTCGGGCATAAGCTTTATAAACCCGGTACCACCATCTGCAGCCGCGACACAGGCGTTATACAAGAATATTTCGCTCCGGTTGGCTGCCATAACATTATTGATGTAATCCTGCTCCGGGCTGTTTTCGTCACCAGGAAGATCAAACTTGACCTTGTCGCCCAACATTGCGCTAACGGTCTTATCGACCACAATACCGGATAGGTTGATTGTCACGTTGTCGTCATGCTGTCCTGATTTCACCTTGAGCGGCTTTGGTTGTTCTCCGCGTCGATAGTTTACAGCGTCATTGATCTCAGGCGCGCTTGAGTTGATACGTTGGGAGATGTTATCAGCAATCCCCATTGCGATCATGTTGAATAAGTTGTTAATTCCGTTCATAATAAAATTTGCCATAAGCACCTCACCATCCCGAGAATGGATCTTGTATTATTGTCACATTACCACGGGTTAGATCATTCCAACCCCAAAAAGCCGCATCTGCTAAATCTAATGGTTCGTTTGGAAATCGTTTCAATGATCGTTCTAAAACTTCATGTGTTCCGATAACATGCACAATATTTCCTTTTTCATAAGACACTAACATTCTTTGATTACGCTCTACTTTTCCACCTGTACCAGTGCCAGCCTTTGCTTGTTTTACGGATGGCCACAATATTGTTTTATATTCTTCTTCTGTATATGCGTTTTTCAATTCTTCCTTGACTACTTTTAATGCACTGTTAAATGATTCAAACCAAAGATCACCACCTTGAT
>Ga0209417_1001619_pt1 | contig 40332 bp, 41 predicted proteins | sample RifGroF2_FD_184002 | JGI IMG/M metagenome (GOLD analysis project Ga0209417, IMG submission 184002) | Groundwater microbial communities from Rifle, Colorado, USA - Groundwater F2 (SPAdes) (version 2) | ecosystem: Environmental > Aquatic > Deep subsurface > Groundwater | place: Rifle, Colorado... | reverse complement strand
GCTCGTCGGCACCAGTCATCTCACCTCAGGTCAACTCGACCTCTGCCTGTTATTTTTGTTCTCGTTGTTGTTCAATTTTCAAGGTCCTCGCCGCCCTTCTTGCGGACAGCTTTATTATAATAACACATCACCCCTTTATTGTCAAGAGGATTTTTCTAAGTTTTTTCGTTTTTTGTCGAAAACATTCCCGAATAATTTCATTTTTCATTTTTTATTGCTTCGCTCACTTCTCTATACATATACAGTGAACCGATAGCTAATATAACATCATCATTTTTTGAATTCACTATTACGTTTTTTACACCATCAGCAACTGATAACGCATCATTTACTGTAATATCATACTTCATAATACGTTCTTTTAATTTATCTGCAGGTAATGATCTCGGATTATCAGGAGTAACGGTTATAATTTCTTTTGCATATGGAACTATTAATTCAAGCATGTTTTCTATATTTTTATCTGCCATAATACCTATCAGAAAAATGGCTTTCTTATTAGGAAAATGCAACTGAAAGCTTTGGATTGTTGATTCGATGCCTTGAGGATTATGACCACCATCAAAAATAAATAATGGGCTCTTTAATAATACTTCAAATCTTGCAGGCCACTTCGCAAAAAACATACCCCTGTACACAGCTGATTCGTCAATTTTCCAACCCTTGTTTTGAAGTTCGTTGACTATTTTTATAACAAGAGCTGCATTTTTCAGCTGATATTCGCCTACAAGCGAAATCTCTACATTTTTATATTGTTCGAAATCAAAGAGTAATTTTTCAATGGTATGACTGATTAATTTTATTTTATTAAAATCAGGAACTTTTAGTGTAGCATTTCTAGCATTGCATTTTTTCTGTATCACTTTTAATGCGTCATTATTCTCTCCGTAAAAAACAACGTTACTGTTCTTCTTGATAATTCCAGCTTTTGCTTTTGCAATCAATTCCATAGTACTTCCGAGTTCTCTGGTATGGTCATAACCAATTGTTGTTATAACAGCAATTTCAGGAGTTGATATTACATTTGTTGAATCAAGCTCACCGCCCATTCCTGTTTCAAGAACAACAATATCGCAATCATTTCTTTTGAAATATTCAAATGCTACTGCTGTAATTAATTCAAATTCTGTTGGTGGATCAAGCATTTTATCTGCATATTGGGATACATATTCAGTAATTTCCGCAAGTTCATCATCGCTAATATTTACTCCGTCAATCTGCATACGTTCGTTAAACCGGACTATATACGGGGAGGTATACAGTCCGGTTTTATAACCAGCTTCTTTTAAGACTGATGCAAGCATTGCCGATACAGAACCTTTACCATTGGTTCCTGCTATATGAATAAACTTCAATTTGTTCTGAGGATTATTCATGTATTCAAGTAGTTCGATTGTTCTGCTAAGTCCCAGTCGACTCCCACGCCACGATATACCATGTATATATTTTAATGCTTGCTCATAATTCATTATATCATCCCTTGATTTAAATTTCTTTTGGAGCTATTCTGTTGATGTATACTGTAAATAATAGCGATACGATATATGCTTGTATAGAACAGCTAATTATTTCTTCAATCAGTCTCGGAATCCAGAAAAGTACAAATGCTCTATCAGCCAAAGCAGGCAAATAAATTTTCAATATCTGTGTATTTAATGTTGTGATAGTAATGCCTGTTATTATCATTGTAACAATAAATTTGAGAAAATACCCTGATTTTTTAATTTTTCCCGTGTCTTTTATCAATTTATCAAGCACCAGAATTACTAAACAGATCAATGATAAAGCTTCTAATCCAATGGTGAGCATATTACAATACAATGCCAGTTTTGCTTGATATGCTTCAGCAGATGTATATTGAGCAAGACTTACCACAAGAGATGAGATTGGTGAAAGCTCACCTTTTCCCAACATCTGTGTTGCAACATCCTTAGTTACCGTTGTTGATTGGATTGCATAGAAACCTTGAATTAATTTATCACTATTTAATGCCAGATGATTGATAATACCCAAAATACCTACAATTGCAAAAATTAGAACTACTACAATTTTCAAAGGTTCGTTTTTCTTTTTCCTTATTAGTTTCCATATCAAGCCTTGCAGAAAACCTCCAAGCATTGCCGTCAATGTAAGCCACGGGATATAAGCACCTTGCGGTTTAAAAACCCATCCAAGAAAATCCGAGAGACCTCCGACAATTGCTCCGTAAATCGGACCAAATAATATTGCAGGGAAAACAGTAAAAATTCTATCAAAGCTTACTCTCATTCCGTTTGCTCCGAAAATTGGAATATAGAATGAAAACAGTGTTTTAATAACAAGAGCAAATGCGAGAAAGAGTGCCGAGATAGTAATTTTCTTTAATATTTCACTATATTTCGTGCGCAAAAAAATACCCCCTTATAACTAAAATCATTCTGCATTATTTGTCTGTTCAGACAAAATAAGATACCAATGCTACATAGTTATAAAGAGACGCTTACATAAATTAACAATATAATTATGCAGCAGCGGGATGCAGGATATACACCGCAAACAATCAACGATATTGTTAATTGATTTTCGTCAGTCTGACAACTCCCCGTTCAGACCACACTTAACGCGTTTATCCTTACTCTGCTACGAATTATTATACTACTGCTATATTAATTTGTCAAGAAATTTATTCGTATTAAGTGACATTTTATAATTTTTTTCATATTCTATACTATGAGTGACTGTATACGAGGAGGCGAGTATTTTGAGATGTGGAATCAGAGGTAGAACAATCGGTTGCTGGATGCTTGCTTTCGGAAGCGGTATATTTATTGCATCTTTTCTTCCGTTATGTGTTTTGGTTGTTATTGAAGCTGCAATAATAATAACAGCAGGATTTATGATATGTAAATATTAGATAGAAAGGTCATGATACATATGAAGATTATGGTTATTAAACCACCTAAATTTCTCAGATCAATCATCGCGGTTTTGTTTGGTAAGCATAAAAAGTAAAGCTGATTGACAAAAAGTTAATTTTTTTATTACATATTGAGAAGAATATATCATTGATTTAAAATCAAGGGTATATTTTTTTTAATACTGTAATATATTTAATTGAAAACTTGTTTTGAAAGGTGATTTTCATATGAAATGTTCAAGAAAAAATATATTGTTGCCGAATGTTACCTATGTAAGAAATACTCAAAAGGAATTTGAATATGATGCATCTCTTCCGGAATTTCTTCCAAATATAAATCGTCCGGTTAAGGTTGATGCAAAAGCAATACCAGAGTCAGTTATAGTGAACGATGGCAAGATAGAGATACTAGGTAAAATAATTTATTGCTTTCTTTATGTATCTGATTATATGGATAGTTTAAAATATACAGAATATGAAGACAGCTTCTCAATTCAGTCAGAAATCACTGATGCAACAAAAAACAGCATTGTGTCGCCGTTGATTACTTGTGCTGGATTATCATGTAAAATGTTGAATCCGAGAAAATTTATTCTTAAGAGTAAATTTGATATCTCATATACTATAAATAATTTAAAGCAATATAGTATTATTGATGAAAAATCCGAAGGTTGCTTCTTTAAAACAGATACAATCAAATGTTTCACAAAAATACCGATTATCGAACGTGAATTTTGCTTCACTGATAAATATGATATCGGTGATAGTTTCAAGCCTATCAACGAAATTATATCAAAAAATATTTATATATCGCCAAGTGAATATTCTACTGGTGACGGATATATAAATATAAAAGCATCTGCTAATATCAAAATGCTTTGTATAAGTGATGAAAAATCTTCTGAAATTTTCTGTGTCACAAGAAATATTCCCCTTACATTTATTATTGAAGACAGTGAAATTAGCAGCGACAGTATCTGCAGTATTGATATAATACCTGCATCTGTTACAACCGATGTTGGGATCGATGCATATGGTGAAAATAAAACAATAAATATCAAACTTTGCGTTAAGGCATCTGTACATTGCTATAATCCAGAGATCATTACAATAGCAAGCGATGTTTTTTCACCAAACTCATCAAATATACAAAAGCAAGCAGATTTGCAATTTAATAAGTTAATTGATACAGAGAAAAAAATGTTTACCATAGAGAAACTTTTAGAAACTTCTGAAACCGAATTTTCAAAAATATATGAAACATCTGCAACTTTGAATATTACAAAAAGCGAGATTGCGGATAAAGAAACAATATTTAATGGTACAGCTGTTGTGTCAATACTTGGAGAAACCAATAATGGTATTGATTTGTTCGATATTATGGTAGACTTTTCTGAACGATTACCTGCCATAGATATCACAGATATTCAAATAAAACCTATTGAAATCTTTGCTACTGCTGTCGGTAATTCTAATATTGCATTAAAAATCATCTCTTCTGCTGAATATTTAAAAAGTATAAATGAAAGCAGATATGCAGTTGAAAGCTGCGAGTTTACAGATATACCAGTTGAATCGAATGCACCTGTTCTCTTGATATATTATTCGGAATTAAATGATGATTTATGGACTATAGCAAAAAAATACGGAATTGCACCCGAATATTTGAAAACAAAAAATCCTAATCGATTTGATGGAGATAAAATTACTGATAATAATTTAATTGTAATACCGCGAAGAGTTTAATTTAATATTGTTTATTAACCTACAGAGCTGTCATAATTGAAAAGTTATAGCAGCTCTGTTGTTATATGTGTCAACTATCATTTTTTATCATAAAATGTATTATCGATATTTATAATTATGGAGGAATGATTACATGGAATATCACAGTAAAATAGCAGTTATTGGTGGAGATACACGGCAGGCTGTTGTTGCATCACTGCTTTCGGAAGAGGGTTTCGAAGTTGCTATTTTTGGAAATAATTCTACCAATATTGGTGCATCTACGCGTTGTACTGATCTTGACGGCGCAATCAGAGGATCATTTGCAATTTTACTCCCATTACCCTATTCAATAGATAAAATTACAATTTTTTCGCCTATGTATGATAAAATTATATATTTAGCTGATATTATATCACTACTTGATAAACAAATATTAATTGGAGGTTTAACAAAGGGTCTCTCTGACATATGTTCAAATGAAATAGTTGATTATTTTGAAGATGAAGAGCTTCAAATTCTTAATGCGATTCCTACAGCAGAAGGTGCTATCGGCATCGCTATGGATTTATTGCCAATAACTTTGCATAACTCTGATTGTCTTGTAGTCGGATTTGGTCGAGTTGCAAAAGCTCTTGCGCATGATCTTCTCGGACTTGGTGCAAATGTTACGGTAATGGCAAGGAAAAGAAGTGATTTCGCATATTGCAATGTTTATGGATATAAAACAGCAAATTTTTCATCACTAACGAATGGCATTGGAAAGTATGATATAATTTTTAATACTGTACCGGAAAAACTATTCACTTATGAAGTGCTCGAGAAGGTTGGTAAAAATACTGCGATAATTGATCTTGCATCGAAACCCGGAGGTATTGATTTTGATTCTGCGAAAAGACTTGGTTTAACAGTAAACTGGGCGTTATCGCTGCCTGGCAAGGTTGCACCAATAACCGCCGGAAAAATAATAAAGAAAAGTATATTCGGATTGTTAACTCAAAGGAGGGATAGTTAAATAAATGCTTGCGTATGCAATATGCGGTTCGTTTTGTAATCATGCTAATGCAATAGAACAATTAAAGAATCTAAAGGAATTAGGATATGACATACTCCCGGTATTGTCAGAAAATGCGGCAAGTCTTGACACACGGTTTGGATTACATGATGATTTAATAAAGAATACAGAAAATATATGTGGAAAAAAAGCAATTAGAACAATTGTTGATGCTGAAGAGCTAAGCTCAAAAAAAGCTGTTGACTGTGTAATTGTTTCCCCCTGTACCGGAAATACTCTTGCTAAACTTGCTAACGGAATAACTGACAGCACTATAACAATGGCTGTAAAAGCTCATCTGCGTAACAGAAAACCTGTTTTACTTGCTCTTGCAACAAATGATGCACTTTCTGCAAATTTTAAAAACATAGCGGCATTATATGAAAAAAAGCATGTTTTTTTTGTACCGATAAAACAGGATGACGCTATGAAAAAAGCAACATCAGTAATCTGTGATTTTAATCTCTTGCCTGATGCCTTATATTTTGCTTTACAAGGTTTACAAATGCAACCGTTTTTATTATAGAAATTCACCCTGAACAATTGTGTTCAGGGTGAAAATTTATTTATAAATTACACGGAATGAATCTTATTTTTAAAATCTGCATTGTCTGCATCGAGCTTATACATAGCTGCTCTTCTCTTTTCGAAGAATTTAATTGCAACCTGATCAAATAATGCATAAGAAAGAACATCCTCGTCCTGTATAATATACTCGGAGATTTTGGCTCTAAGTGTATCAAGTTCAGGCATAATAGCGTCAGCAGGTCTGCCTTTAATAGGTGTTTCACCGGGAATGATTTTCTGGATAAACTCTTCAGAAATCGGAACCGGTGTCTTACCGTATTCGCCTCTGACAATTCCTTTGAATTCTTTTGTAACCATCTTGTAGCGCTCACCCAATGTTACATTAAGAACAGCCTGAGTGCCAACGATTTGTGATGAAGGAGTAACAAGTGGAGGGTATCCTGCATCTTTTCTGACACGGGGAACTTCCTCAAGAACTTCAAGAAGCTTATCGGAGTTACCACTCTGCTTAAGTTGCGAAATAAGATTTGAAAGCATTCCACCCGGCACTTGATAAAGAAGCGCGTTAACATCGACCTTGAATATATCTAGGTCAAGTACACCTTTTGCAACAAGCTCATTACGAATTTTATTGAAGTAAACAGACACTTTATCAAGCATTTTGAGATCAAGTCCTGTGTCATATTCTGTTCCTGCAAGAGCTGCAACCATTGATTCCGTGGGTGGCTGTGAAGTACCCATAGCCATCGGTGAAATGGCTGTATCTACAACATCAATACCTGCTTCAATTGCTTTTAGCAATGTCATGGAGGCAAGACCTGAAGTGTAATGCGTATGAAGCTGAACAGGAAGTTTTACTTTTTCTTTTATTGCCTTTACAAGATCATAAGCATCATATGGCTTTAAAAGACCAGCCATATCTTTGATACAGATTGAATCTGCACCCATGTCCTCGAGAGTCTTTGAGAAATCAGCAAAAAATTCATTGGTGTGAACAGGACTTGTTGTATAACTGAAGGCTGCCTGAACATGACCTTTTTCTTTCTTTGTTGCGTTAATAGCTGTCTCAAGGTTTCTCGGATCATTCAAGGCATCGAATATTCTGATAATATCTATACCGTTTGCAATTGATTTTTGAACGAAATATTCAACAACATCATCTGCATAATGACGGTAGCCGAGGATATTTTGACCTCTGAAAAGCATCTGCAACTTTGTGTTTTTAACTTTATCTCTTATTTTTCTGAGTCTGTCCCATGGATCCTCGTTGAGGAATCTAAGACATGAATCAAAAGTAGCACCGCCCCATGCCTCCAATGAATGATAACCAATTTTATCCATAACTTCAAGAATCGGAAGCATTTCTTCGGTTGTCATTCTTGTCGCAGCCAATGACTGGTGAGAGTCACGAAGAACTGTTTCTGTAATACCAACTTTTCTCATCTATATAAACCGCCTTTCATTTTACTTGAATAAATACAGGAAAACTCCGGCTGCAACTGCTGAACCGATAACTCCTGCAACATTCGGGCCCATTGCATGCATCAATAGGAAGTTCGCTGGATTGTATTCCTGTCCAACCTTCTGAGATACACGAGCTGCCATCGGCACGGCTGAAACACCTGCTGAACCGATAAGAGGATTAATTTTCCCCTTTGTAACAGCACACATAACTTTTCCAAAAAGAACACCGCCGACTGTTGAAAACCCAAATGCCAGTACTCCAAGACCGATTATTAAAAGTGTATCAAGCTTCATAAAGTTTGCAGCACTTGCTGTCGAACCGACAGATATACCAAGGAATATTGTAACGATATTAATTAATTCATTTTGTGCTGTCTTTGAAAGTCTCTCAACAACACCTGATACTCTAAGAAGGTTACCAAGCATCAACATCCCGATAAGCGGAGCTGTATCAGGAATGATAAGTATAATAACTAAAGCAACTAAGATTGGAAATACAACAAGCTCTATTTTAGAAACCGGACGAAGCTGTTCCATGACAATCTTACGTTCTTTTTTTGTTGTTAATAACTTCATTATTGGCGGTTGAATAACCGGTATCAGTGCCATATAAAGATATGCGGCAATTGCTATTGCACCAAGCAAATGAGGAGCAAGTTCCTTTGTTACAAGGATTGCTGTAGGACCGTCAGCACCGCCAATAATACCTATTGCAGCAGCTTCAGCTACAGAAAATCCTAAAACAAGAGCTAATAAGAACGCTGTGAAAACACCAAGCTGCGCAGATGCACCAAGAAGTAAACTTTTCGGGTTAGCAATAAGCGGTGCGAAATCTGTCATAGCTCCAACACCGAGGAATATCAATGAAGGATAAATTCCCAACTTAACTCCAAGATATAATAAGTCAACAAGACCGCCCTCTTGAAAAACCTTGACTACACTAAAATCATTGCCAAGGAATAAATTCATGTTGAATAATCCGGAAATAGGGAGGTTCGCTAAAAGAACACCAAAAGCTATGGGTAACAACAAAAGCGGTTCGAATTTCTTTACAACAGCAAGATAAAACAGTATGCCGACTATTAAATACATAACGAGTGTTTGCCAAAGTAAAGTGGTATCTTTAAATAATTCAGCAAATCCGCTTTCGCTGAAAATACCTTTAACTATATCAAAAAACATATTCATATAAACACGCCCTTACATTTTAAAATTGACAAACACCTCTTATTCGATAACAAACAATAAATCTCCACTATTTACAGTAGCACCCTGACTTGCCTGAATGCTGACTTTGCCACCAACAGGAGCTAATATTTCATTTTCCATCTTCATTGCTTCAAGTATACAGAGAATGTCTCCTGCTTTAACTGTCTGACCACTTGTAACAGGAATCTTAAGGATAGTGCCCGGAAGTGGAGCGTTAATTTTTGTTCCATATGTAGGAGCGACTGTTTTGGAAACAACCTTAGGGGCTGCAGAGGCTGCAGGAGCTGCCGGTGCCTTGGGTGCAGCGGTAACTGCAGGTGCTGTTGGAGTAGCTACAGCGGCTTCATTGCCGACTTCTTCAACTTCTACTTCATATGCTATACCATTTACTGTGATAATATATTTTTTCATTTTATTAACTCCTTATACTAATTTGATTTTTTCCATGCTTTATTAGCACGTTTGAAAGACACAACTCTGAACCCATGTTCAGTAATATGTTTTGCTCCATCGTCTCTTGAAGCTTGAATCGCAGCTGTTATAACTGCTATTAATACGTTCTCGTCAGCATTAACTGCCTCTTCAACCTTAGATTCGTTTGCTGCTGCATCTTGTTTTAGTAATTCAACCTTTGCTGCTGCCGGTTTATTATTTTTATAAAACAAAAATTTCAAAAGAGAAGTTATTGCCATTATAATGATAAGAATCGTGAACACAACAAGAATACCCGATATTGCTATCATGAAACCATTTAAAAGCTTTGGTCCGAGTGGTGAATTATTTATCATTTCTACAAGACTGTTTTCTGCTACACTTGTCATATTAGAACCTCCTTATTTACCACTGCGTTTTTTTGGTATAAGAACAACCCTTTTATTACTCATCATCTCAAAAGCAGAAGCAACTATTTTTGTTGTCTCTTCAGGATTAATAACATTATCAATCAATCCGAGCTTTGCTGCAGCAATAGGATTTGCGTTATTTTTATTCCACTGATTAACAAGTTCTTCTCTTGTCTTTACCGGTTCTTTAGAAGCTGCCAACTTATCATTCATGAGAAATTCAACTGCACTTTCAGTTGGCATTACACTGATAGTTGCATATGGTAATGCATATACAAGATCAGCTGCTGCAGATTTTGATGCAAATAATGTGAATACCGCACCGTAAGCCTTTCCGCTGACGAGAGTTACAACCGGAACTGACGCAAGTGCAATTTCAGAAGCAAAGATTCCAGCTACACGAGCAATATCGGCACCATTTACTTCACTTGCTGTATCAAAACCTTCACTGTTGACAATCAATAAAATTTGAATCGAGAATGCATCACAGAACTTGACCAGTCTCGAAGCTTTATCAAGACCGCTTGCTGTTAATGCTGCATTTGGTGCGATAATCCCAGTTGGTCTTCCATTTATTGTAGCAAGTACCGTATATACGTCCTTGCCATATTCTGAATATAGCTCAACTGTATTTTCTGCGTCTGATATTTGTGCGACGATTTCATTGACAGAGCTTGTCTCATTGATTAATGCTGTACGGTTTATATCTTCGCAGGCAAGTTCAATCTGTTCTTCATAATTTGACGGTATAATATTTAACAATTTCTTCGCTGATATAAAAGCACTTTCAATATCAGCACATTTTATTGTTGCTGAACCCTTACCCGCTGCAAAATCGTTTTCTTTATCAACAGAACCATTTTCTTTTAATACTGATAAAGGAGCATAAGAAAGAGTTGAATTTTTTCCAGCAGTTATAATAAAATCAGCACATGATGCAAATATCGCAAGAGATCCGCTACATACACCCTCAATAATAGAAATCTGAGGGACTAAACCCGATAATCTTGATGCTGCTGTAAATAATTTCCCATATGAATCAAGTAGACTAATACCTTCAAGGACAGAAGCACCTGCGCTATTCAGGACCGCAACGATAGGAGAGCCGTTTTTTTCCGCTAATTCATACAGATTCAAAATTTTTCTGATATGTGTACTGTCTACAGCACCCTTTAAACGAGAAAAATCATTAGCAAAAGCATAAACCAATCTGCCTTCAACTGCACCATAGCCACAAACTACACCTTCAAGCTCATCGCTGCCAGGTCTGACTATTAATTCGTTGAGTTCGGCAAAAGTACCTTGATCAAACAGAGCGTTCAATTTATTGATTGCACTGTTTTTTTCATTGATCATATATTTAACCTCCAATTCGTATGAGTAATTCGAATAGTAATTTTTAAAGCAATAAAAATCCCCATTACAACCCATTATAAATATATTATACACTAAAACGGTCAATTTGCAAGGAAATTTATTAAATTTTTATATTTTAGCATTTTAAACATATAAATAATTTATTTTTGTGATTTAATCGATAATTCATACAAAGCTATAAGAAATAACTTAAGAAATTATATTGATAACTTTTTCTCTTTATGTTATACTACACCTATATTTGTATGGTTTAGGAGGCAAATTTATGGAAATGAATAATAATATAGATGCAATACTTATTTCGGAGGAAGATATAAAAAATAAAGTCAATGAACTGGGAAAAAGAATTAACGAGGATTACAAAGGAAAAGATCTTCTTCTTGTCGGTGTGCTAAAAGGTTCAATGGTATTTATGTCTGATTTAATGCGTGCTATTAATATGAATGTAAAAATTGACTTTATGTGTGTATCATCATACGGTGCATCAACAAAGAGTTCCGGTCAAGTTAGAATTTTAATGGATTTACGATCACCAATTGAAAATATTGATGTTCTTATAATAGAAGATATCCTTGACAGCGGCGTCACACTCAGCTATCTTACTGAAGTTCTTAATACACGCAATCCAAAAAGTATCGAAATTTGTACACTGCTCGATAAACCTTCCAGAAGAAAAGCAAATGTAAATTTAAAATACCGCGGGTTTTCTATACCTGATGAATTTGTTGTCGGTTATGGTCTAGATTACAACGAGGATTACAGAAACTTACCATATATAGGTGTACTTAAGACTGAGGTTTACACAATATAAAATATAATAAAAAGATTAAACCTCCGGATGCAAATTCTTGCATCCGGAGGTTTTGTATAAATTTTGATTGACAATTATGATTACTGATGATAGAATATTAATGTAATATAAATATATTATAATATTATATTACTTATTTTATTAATATTTTTCGAAAGGAGCATTATTATGTTTTGCCCATCGTGCGGAAAGAGAATCGAGGATGATATAAAATACTGCCTATTTTGCGGAAATTTAAATCCTGATTTTAGTAAAATCAATCAAAAAGATCAACTACCTCCACAACAAATTTATCAACAGCAAGTACCAAACCAACAAAACTATATTTTACCACAAAAAAAGAATAACATGTTTATTATCGGTCTAATAGGAATGCTGATTATTGCTTTGATCACAGCCGGATTATTCTATTTTTTTAATGTTAAAACTATCACATGGATTATTGCTTTAATTATAATATTAATTTTCTCTGCTTTAATTACTATGTTTACCAAAAAGAATGGAGCTATATCAGTTGTTTCATTAGCCTTAACTGTAATATTAATTGGCGGAGATTATTTTCTCACTGTAAATATATTGCAAAATACTGACGATAACAGTAATGTATCAGATGGAAATATTATTATAAAATCGTCAATAGTTTCAAAGGGTGTCAACACTGATGACCTCGGTAATATTATGAGCGGTCAATATTACTTTGATGACGGACAGAATCAATATTATTCAACATTTGATGAAAACCAATACACTCATATTTACAAAACATCCGGTAATGGTGTAACCTGCACTCCTATATTTGACGGATTCGGGTGGTCGCTTGTTGTAAAGGACAGTTGGTTGTATTTTTCCGGAAATCAAGGCCAATTAATTGATGGAACATATAATCTATTTAGGATGAGAACAGACGGTTCCGAGCTTCAGTCATTAAATACAGGTTATTGCTACGGGATGAATATTTATAACCAATGGTTATATTATATCAGAAAATCTTCGGTGAATTCGACGGAATCCTACATTTATCGATGCGAACTTGACGGTTCAAATGAAACTGTGATAGTTTCCGGCAATATATCTTATTTTATTATTTTTAATGATACATTATATTATATTATCAATTCGCAAACTTTATATAAAGCAAATCCTGACGGTACAAATACTGCTGTTGTTTCAACTGAAACAATTGATAAGTTCATCATTGGTAATGGCAAAATTATTTATGGTAATTCAAGTGGCAATATAAAAACAATGAATATCGACGGTAGTGATATTAAAGAAATCAGAGCTGCCGGAGGTAATACAATCGGATCGATAAACTCATATAAGGACCATATTTATTATACCGAATATGATCTGAATTTTGATTATGATTTATATGCATACAAATACTGGATTCATTCAGTTGACTTCAACGGTAATAATGATTTACAGGTGTATGAAGGTTATTCATGGGGATTTTATGTCAACCTGCTGAATGATAAATTGTTTGTTCTTGATTATACCCGTAATTCAACATCCGGAAATCAAATAGCTACTACGAAAAATATGACCCTATCAGGAGAAGACCTTATAATATTGTCTCGATAATTTATGTAATTATATTTTATTAGATGATAGAAGCCCACCGGAAGGTGGGCTTCTATCATCTCAATCTCAATATGTGTTCAATAACTGTTTTAATGTAATCTGCTCCGAATACAGCTCTATAAAGCAAAGTTAACATAATTGTTATTACACAAATTAATATAATTGTAATTTTCAAACGTGTAGCTTCATTAATTTTCATAATCAAAATCCTGTCATTAGTGTATATTCAGTTGATTTACATTATTTTCAATAAGTATTTATACCTATAATACCTGAAATAACGACATTTTGTTACACTATTTTTTGAATTTTGAATATTTTACAATTTATTAAAATGTAACTTGATATTTTTACATTTTTAACAATGCATTTTTAATGTTCCATAATCTTCTCGATAAATCTATATAATAATTATGAGGATTTTCAAATCTTTTGACCTCATCCCACAACAATTCTGTTTGTTCCTTGCAATATTCACGGATTTCAGATGCATCAGGTGTTTTATAGATGCACTTCCCTTCTTTAAATATTGTCTTTTGCATATCTACGGTTGTAAAATCAACCAATGTTTTCTGCTTCCAGGTAAAATCTGAATCAAATATAACCAAAGGATTATTCGGATTTATTGCTTCGTCATATACACAAAGCAGATCCGCTATAGCTTTACTGCTTTCGTTATCGAACAGACGATAAAATTTTTTGTAATGAGGATTAGGTATTTTTGAAGCATTTTCGCTTCTCTTTATTTTTGGAACAATCTCATTGTTTTTCTCAACCGCAACAAGCTTATAAACTGCTCCCATAGAGCTGTCCTTGTTTATTTTTGTCAAATGCTCACCGACAATAAAGTTATCAATCTTCGCGCCCTGCAAGAGTATGTCTCTTATGATATATTCATCAAGCTGGTTTGATGCTGTTATTTTACATTCGTATAATCCCGCATCGTCGAGCAACTTTCGTGCCTTTTTTGATAGGTATGTTATATCACCTGAATCAAGTCTGATTGAATAATTATTTTTGCCTTGAGGAATAAGATACTCTGTTATTACTTTTATGGCATTTGGAATACCGCTTGTCAGTACATTGTATGTGTCAACAAGAAGTTCGGGAGTTTCGGGGCATAATTCACAGTATTTCTTAAACGCCTCGTATTCATTATCGAACATCTGGACCCAGGAATGAGACATATGACCTGTATGCGGTATTCCGGAATCCACAATGGCAAGAGTATTGTTTGTTGTGTTAAACCCTCCGATATACGCTGCCCTTGCACCGTTGTATGCTGCATGGATACCATGAGATTTTCTTGCAGAGAAGTCAATTATATGCCTTCCATCAGCTGCTCTTGTAATTCTGCTTGCTTTTGTTGATATAGATGACTGGTGGTTTATTGAGATAAGAATATAGGTTTCAAGCAACAATGCTTCAATTATCGGTGCATATACTGTAATAACCGGCTCGTTCGGAAACACAGGTGTACCTTCGGGAACAGCATATATATCCCCTGAAAATTTAAATTTTCGAAGATAATTCAGAAATTCAAAATCAAAATCGCCGATTTGTTTGAGCTGTTTTATAGCAGTTTCATCAAATTTCATTTTCTTGACAAAATCAATAATACTCTCGAGACCAGAAAAAATTATATAACCTCCACCATCCGGAACTCGTCTGAAAAAAGCATCAAAATATGCTTTTTCACTATATTTTCCGCTTTTATAATAAGCATTTGCCATTATTAAATTGTTATAATCACAAATTAACGCTTTATTCATTTCAAGCAGCATGATGCTGCATGCAATTTCGCATACATAGAAGCATGAAAAAATTGTTGCAACACATACGCCCTCCCTTCAATTTAATTTTGTTCAACCTAATTACTTTCCGTCATTATTAAACATTACATCAAAATATAGATAAGGTTATCGGGAGCAAAATGCTCCCGAATTAATTATAATTATTTTTCGTACGAAATATTCAATTTCGTAAGCTTTTCAATAAGAAAGTCAAATGCAAGTTTAATATCAGCTGCAGGTGTTTCACCGACTTCGCGTTCTATTGTAAGATATCCTGTATAACCTATTGTATTGAGTGCTTTAAGATACTCATCAAAATCCACACCGCCGGTTCCGAGCGGCACCTCAAGAAATGTTTTATCTCCTGTCTTTATACCATCTTTAGCATGTGTATGAACAATGTAATCCTTCAATATGTGAACACCCTTTACAGGGTCATCGCCAGCAACCATAACCAGGTTTGCCGGGTCATAATTAATACGAAGACCTTTTGCTCCGAGCGAATCAAGGAACTTCTTAAGTACAGGTGCCTTCTCCGTGCCTGTTTCAGCAGCAAAATATGAACCGATGCTGTCAGCATATACCGCAAGCTCTGAAGCTGTTGCACGAAGAAGCTCCATACGTTTACTTTCATCATCTTCAATATGACCGATGTGTGTGGTTACGATATTACAATCAAGTTCCTTTGCAATATCGAGTATTTTTTTAGATTTTGTAATTATAAATTCTTTTTGCTCGACATTATCGAAATCAATACCGAAATCACCGCATATTGCTGAGAAAACCAGACCGGTTGAATTCATAATATTCTTAACTTCAACAATCTTCGCTTTTGTCATATTGTATGGATCAAATTCACCGTTTACTAAGTACTTTTGTATGCCGGTAACCCCGAGAGATGCAGCCTTTTCTACTGATGATTTGAAATCAAGACGCAGAGAATCGGAAATAAGTCCTATTTTCATAATTATTTGTCCCTTCCTATTGGTCAATAGACCTTAATGTATCAAGTGGCAGGTAAAAGCCATCAAGAAAATTATCGATAAAATATTTTAACTCATCAAGCTGCATTGTGTCAAGTGCTTTTCGCAAACTTTCCATTGCAGATGAAAATTCTTTATTACCGCTCTGCGTTTCTTCGATACATTTTATGTATGCACAAAGTTTATCTGCAGCTTTTATCAACAACTTCTCGTCGTGAGTAAGCTCAAACAACTCAGCATACGAATCTCTCATTTTTTCTGGAACAAGTTCAATAAATCTATCAAGAGCTGCGTTCTCAACAATCTTATATGCATCTCTCATGGCCTGGCTATGATTCTTTACCGGCGTTGCAAGGTCACCGGTCAGTATTTCGGGAGCATCATGAAATAGTGCTTTTATTGCAATTTTTTCACTGTTATAATTTTTGTCAAAATAATTATTACCTATTTCAGCGAGAGCATGAGCAATAAGAGCTGTTTCCATAGAATGCATCGATAAATTCTCTATTATATTCGAACGCATTAAACCCCAGCGGTTAATGTATTTCATTCTGAACATCATAGCAAAAAAGTTGTTATTCATTCTTAAAGTTTCCTTTAGCTATATTTTAAAATTTTTATATTGCAAAAATCGAGTTACTCATATATAATGCTATTGAAAGATTATAATTCTTTTGAAAGGATTTAATCATATAATGCAATTCACAAAAATGCAAGCTCTGTCAAATGATTATATTTACATACAAACAATTACTCAGAATATTGATTATCCTGACCGGTGGGCGAGATTCTTGTCTGACAGACATTGCGGAATCGGCTCAGATGGTCTTGTATTAATATGCCAATCAGAAGTTGCTGATTTCCGTATGCGAATATTCAATCCCGATGGCAGCGAGGCTGAAATGTGCGGAAACGCAATCAGAAGCACCGCTAAATATGCGTATTCGATGGGATATACAAACAAAAAAGAACTGACTATAGAAACACTCGGAGGAATCAAAAAGCTGTATCTTGATGTTGAAAATAACAAGATCAAGATGATAACAGCGAAACTTGATGCTCCGGTTTTTGATGCAGAAAAAATCCCGGTCATTTTACCCGACAACATGAAAAAATGTATTGATTATCCTGTTAATGTCCATGACCGCGAATTCAGGATTACTGCGATTTCTATGGGAAATCCACACTGTGCAACCTTTATTGATGATACAAAAACAATCGATTTACAAAAATACGGTTCTGTAATAGAAAATCATGCAATGTTCCCCAAGAAAGCAAATGTTCACTTTGCAACAGTTATCGACAAAAAAAATCTTTTCATGCGTGCTTGGGAGCGTAATTGCGGTGAAACACTCGCCTGCGGAACAGGATGCTGTGTCAGTGTTACAAGCGGTTTTATCACCGGGAGATGTTCAAATGACGTTACTGTAAATCAAATCGGCGGCAACATACATATATATCTTAATGAGGACCTGTCTGATATTTATATGAGCGGGAACTCAGAATTTGTTTGCAGCGGTGATGTAACCGAAGAAAATCTTTTTAATTATGAGAGGAAGAATATATATGAAGCTTATAGAGTTATTGAATGAGATAAAAACCATTTCGGTTAAAGGTAATCCCGATATCGAAATTCAAGATATTATGTATGACTCAAGAACCCCTAAAAAAGAAAGCCTATTTGTATGTCTCAAAGGCTATACTCTTGACGGTCATGACTATGTCAACGAAGTATACAAAATGGGAGTTCGTTCATTTGTTGTTGAAAAAGATGTTGCTCTGCCAGATGATGCTGTTACAATTTTTGTTGAAAACACAAGAGTTTCGTTGGCATATCTGTCAGCAGCATTTTTTGGTTTTCCATCTAAGAAGCTTATAACAGTTGCATTAACCGGAACCAAGGGTAAGACAAGCGCATCCTTTATGATTAAAAGTATACTCGAAAAGTCAGGCAAGAAAGTTGGAGTAATCGGTACTATTGGTATATTCTATGGCAACACACATATCGAAACCGATAATTCAACACCCGAATCCTACGAGATTCATAAATATTTTGCTAAAATGCTTGAAATAGGCTGTGATACCGTAGTAATTGAAGCTACATCTCAAGGCTTTATGATGCATCGCACAAACGGAATCATATTCGATATAGGCATATTTACAAATCTCTCACGAGACCATATTGGTGGTAATGAGCATCCCGACTTCGAACATTATGTAAACTGCAAAAAACAACTCTTCCGTCAATCAGAATTTGCAGTTTTTAATCGAGACAGTGAATACTGGGAGATTATGCTCGAAGGAAGCAACTGTCCATACACAACTTTTGGTATGTCTGACGGAGCAGATTATACCGGAAGTACTCCGCAATATATAACAGAGAAAAATCACTTCTTTACATATTTTTATTGTAAAAACGGTCTCGAAATGCATAAAATCGAAGTTTCAATCCCCGGACAATTCTCTGTTTATAATGCATTGGTCGCTATTGCATGTACAAGGCAACTTAACTCTTCTTATGAAGATATAAGGAGCGGACTTCGTACCACTGTTGTAAAAGGCAGGATGGAGATTCTACCCGACACTGAAGACTTTACCGTGATTATCGACTATGCTCATAATGAACTGAGTATGCAAAGCCTTTACAATACAATTAACTTATATTCACACAATAAAATTTATACTGTATTCGGCTGCGGTGGTAACCGCTCTAAGCTTAGAAGATTTGCGATGGGTGAGATATCGGGTCAGAACTCTGATTTATCAATTATAACCTCGGATAATCCGAGATTGGAAAGTGTGATTGATATTATTGAAGATATAATTAAGGGTATTGAACCGACCGGCGGTGAATATGAAATCATCGTCGATCGAAAAAGTGCGATCTTTGAAGCTTTGGAAAAAGCAACAAAGGGTGATATTGTTCTGATTGTCGGCAAAGGGCATCAGGATTACGAAGAAATTCAGGGCGAAAAATACCCGTTTGACGAGAGACTAATTGTTGCAGAATATTTTGAGAGAAAATCGTCAAATAAACAATAATTATAATTTACCATAATAGCAAACTGTCGTTATTTTTGTTTCGATTAAACCATTATTAATATGCTTGTTCATTATATTTTTTATATCTTCAATATATTTATTAAAATCTGCATCATCTTCTTTCAATGCATATGATGCAGAAAGGGTCCCACCAATAAAAGCTTCTATAGTTTGATTTATCGTATTGTCATATTCTTCTTTTTTATAATTGTCATTACCAAACAAACCGACTGCCCTTTTTTCACGAGGTGTACGGTTTGTTTTTTCTTTGTATAAAGGACACCATCGTTTATTGATTTGACTTATCTCATCATCATATGGATTGCCGCCAAAATTATTCCACATCAAAATTACAAATCCATCTTTCTTCAATATCCGTTTGAATTCTAGTTTTGTCTGCTCATTATCAAACCAATGGTATGCTTCTGCTACTGTTATTATATCAATAGTATCGGAATCGAGTGTTGTTGCCTCAGCTGAACCATTCAAAGAGATATAATTATTATATTTACCTAATTCTTTTTCTGCTATTGATCTCATATCACTATTAGGTTCAATTGCAAAAACATAAGTATTATTTTTTATTAAAAGTGATGATAGTTTCCCAGTGCCGGAGCCAATATCAGCAATATTAATATTATTACTATTTGATAAAGATAATATCAACTCTGTTACTTCTTCTGGATATGAAGGTCTAAATTTTGTGTAGTTAAATGCTTTTTTATTAAATAACTGATGTCCCCTATATATGATATTCCATTCTAATTCTATAACTTCCATCGCAGATATTATAAAGGAAGGAGTACCAAAAAAGGTATATCTGGCTTTTTGTTGACTTTCTATATATTCGTAATAAAACCGGTTGTTAGAATTAATCGTCAAGGCTGTTGTTTTGATTTTTTCAAATAATTCATGTGCTTTTGCATGTTCTGAACAATAATAATCAACGACTGAACATGTTTGCATATCGCCTGTTATATCTGTGTTTACACCATCAATAAAATCAAGTATATCCTGTCTATAAGAATCATTTATTTGTTTTGATACAGCACTGTTTTCAAATAATTTATTGATATCTTCTTTAGTGAATCGCCATTGACCTCCAACTTTTCGTCCAACAAGTAATCCATCTTTTAAATATGTTCGTATAGTCCTTGTTGTCAGCAGCGTCATTTTTGCAATATCATCAACAGTATATAATTTTTCAAAATTACTCATAATGAGCTCCTTTCATTAAGTACGAGTTCATTATATAACATTATTTTTCATATGTCAACATCTAATTTCATAATATTTCATATCTATAATAAATATGCAATAAGCCTGTTGATAGTAAAGCCTTTATCAGAAAATATTTTTTCATATTCTGTCATAACATTGTCTGCATTGTATTCTGAGTTATGTAAGTCATATGTTATATCTTCAAGTCTGTACCCTGCTGTTTTAAATTCGATGATCGAAAAATCAAAAAGCGGTCGATTATCTGTTTTAAATATTATTTTACCATCGGGTTTGAGAAAAATTTTATATCTTTCAAGAAAACTGTGAAATGTCAAGCGACGCTTGGCATTTCTTTTTTTAGGCCACGGATCGCAGAAATTAATATATAATATATCAACAGAATGCACCGGAAGTATTTCCGGAAGTGCCGCTGCATCGGCAATCATGAAACGAAGATTGTCATAATTATACATGGATGATTTCTCCAAAGCTGTTATAATTACATCCTGTATTTTCTCGATAGCGATATAATTACGTTCTGGAAAGACCATTGCATGTTGAATTGCAAAACTTCCTTTACCGCAACCGATTTCAATATCTAAAGGTAATTTTAACTTAAATATTTTATCAATCTCGATTCCTACATAATCATTTTTTGTTATTGTAAGTGCTTCGACTGCAGTAAGACGTTCATTGATATGTTTTTTTCTTCTTGGACGCATAATTCTCTTTTCCTGTGTAAAAATATATTTGAAATTTATTTTTTATAATAATTTTGTAAACATATGATATATGTTTTTTTTAATTTTGTCAATGTATAAAAGCCGGTTTTATAACAAATAATATGGATAAACTGAAAGAAAGGATACAATCTGAAAGTGAATCTTTAGGATTGCAAGTTTTGTGTTTTTCAAAAAACTAAAATTGAAACTTTGCAAATAAAAATCTGCAACATGAAAAGAACCGCACAAAACATTGATTTTCTTGAGAAAGGAAGGTAATTATAATGTTAGATAGAATTTGTTTGTCACTTGTAATAATTGGTGCTTTGAACTGGGGGTTAATCGGACTTTTCCAGTTTGATATTATTGCATGGATTTTCGGTGGTCAAGCTGAAGTTGTTAGTCGAATAATATATGTTGTCGTTGCTCTTGCAGGATTATGGTGCATAAGTTTGCTCTTCAAAAGAGTCGAAGTACACGAATACGAATAACGTTTAATTATTGACTTAAAAAACTCCGTAAATACGGAGTTTTTTCATAGTTATTTTGACAAGTACAAAAATTTATGTTATTATAATTAGGATTAAAATATTTGATTATTAATGTAGCAATTAAATATTCATCTCATGATGCCAAAAAGCCTTTGACCTATAGACTTTTTGACATCATATAAATAAGTATTATTTAATTGCCGTTTTAATAATAACAGGATTCAATATGACTATTTTAAGCTGCAACGGAATTTCATTATCTTATGGAACAAAAAATATAATAAACGATATTTCTTTTTCGGTTGAAGCCGGAAGTAAGGTCGGTATTATTGGTGTTAACGGTGCCGGTAAAACAACTCTTTTCAGAATTATAAACAACGAGCTTCAACCAACCTTAGGGAATATATACATAAAACCGAATTCTACAATTGGATACCTTTCTCAAATGCTGGATTCAGCAATAGAGGGGTGTACTATTTTGGAAGCCGCCATGTTTTCTTTCAAAGAGCTTGTTGATATGGAGCGAAAACTTGAGGAGCTGACTGTCACTATGGAGAACGGTGATAGTAGCGTTATTCCACAGTACTCTGCTCTTGCTGATTCTTTTGCTAAAAATGGCGGATTCGAATATAAGTCTAAAGTCAAAGCATATCTTCAGAAGCTTTCTTTTACAGAGGAACAGTATTGCATGTCTGCTGCATTGTTAAGCGGCGGACAAAAAACTAGACTAATGCTTGCTATGTTGTTATTGAAAGAGCCTGATATTATTATGCTTGATGAACCGACAAATCATCTTGATATTCATGCTATAGAATGGCTTGAGGGTATTATCACTGCATCAAAAAAGACTTTCCTTATCATTTCACATGATCGTTATTTTCTTGACAAAGTAACAGATACAACTGTTGAAATTGAAAATACAAAAGCAATATCATACTTAGGAAATTACAGTACCTTTAGAGAAAAAAAGCTCAAGCTTCTCGATGATTATAAAAAACATTACATGCTGCAGCAGCGTGAAATTAAACGGCTCGAAGATTTCATAACAAATCAACGTAAATGGAACCGTGAGCGTAATATAATTGCTGCCGAAAGCAGAATGAAAGTTATTGAACGCATGGATAAGCTTGATAAACCGCAAGCTGCACCAAAAACGGTTTCTTTCAAATTTTCAAAACCGGAGATTCATTCCAAGGATGTCTTAACAGTATCAAGGTTGTCTAAAAGCTTTCCCGATAAACAGTTATTTTCAAATATATCATTTATAATGAATACAAATGACAGACTTTTCATCATTGGAAAGAATGGTTGCGGGAAATCAACCTTATTAAAAATACTCACTGGAAGAACTAATTCTGATAGCGGCGAATACTATTTTGGATACAGTCAAAAAATAGGTTTTTATGACCAGGAGACTCAGAATCTTGATGATGAAAACACTGTTATAGAAGAAATCTGGACAGATCATAACAGCTTCAGTCAAACTGATATACGAAAGCATCTTGCAAAATTCAATTTTATAGACGAAGATATATATAAGCAGGTATCTCTGCTCAGCGGTGGTGAACGCGCGAGATTATCGATAGCGAAACTCATACTCGAAGGAGCATCTCTCTTGATACTTGACGAACCGACAAATCATTTTGATATTTCATCAAAAGAAGTTCTTGAATCAGCACTTACAGAATTTGACGGAGCAATATTGTCAGTGTCGCATGACAGATATTTTATAAAAAGCCTTGCCAACAGAATTCTTGAAATAGACAGGGATTCAATTTCAGACGGTTTCTGCTTTTTCAAAGGCACATATGATGAATACCTTTTTTACAGACTCAATGTGCAGATAGAATCTGTGTCGGAAATCGCAACCGATAAAGAATCAAAAAATGAATATTTATCTGAAAAGCAACAGAGATCCAATCTTAAAAAGCAAGTCAAACTGCGTGAAACTCTTGAGAAGAAAGTTGAAAATTTAGAGACCCGTATTAACGATATAAAGCGTGAAATTGAACAATATTCCTCAGACTATAAAAAGCTTGAGGAATTGTATAATGAGGAAGTTGATATCAGAAATAATCTTGATGAAATTTATGCTCAACTTTTAGATATATACGATTAAATTTAGTTTTATTTCATAATAACATACATTTACGCATATCAATATAATACAAAAGTATGAAAGGATATGTGGAAAATGTTTGTTTATACATTGAAAGCATCAACAATAAAATTTTTTGGTGTTGTTTTGTTATCGGTTGTAGTTCTGATTGCACTTGTTGCTGCTATACCCGATTATAATACCGGAGAAGTTGCTGCTGTAGCTATTAATTATGACGATATTAAAACAAATGAAAACAGAGTTGAATTTCTTGAAAGCTTCGGTTATACAATTAAAACTGAGCCTTCCGAGGTTGTTGAGGTTGTTATCCCTGACGAATTTAACAGTATCTACGAAACTTATAACAATATTCAAAAATCTCAAGGTTTGAATCTGAAAAAGTATCAAGGTAAAAAAATCACAAGATATACATATGAAGTCGAGAATTATGGATATGATGGTCGTGTACTTGCAAATCTGCTAATTTATAAAAATAAAGTTATTGGAGGTGATGTTTGTTCTCTTGACGGCGAAGGATTTATTCATGGATTTGAAAATCCGCAAAAATAATAAATTTCATCATTTCTGTCAATAATTAATATTGATATTATTCAATATTAATTATAGGTGGAGATATGCAAAAATACTCAAATGTTGAATTGAGTTCAATAAAAAAATTTTTTGTTGCATTTTTTACAACAATAGTGTTAATATTTTTTTTAGTATTAATTATTATTCTAATTTTCCCTGAGTTCGTTCTTATTTATTTTATGTTTAAAGATATTTTGGAGTTATAATGGAATACATTGAAAGAATTGATAAAATCATATCGTCAAGCGGTAAAATGTCACGCAAACAGGTTAAAAAAGCTGCTGCACAAGGCAGAATATCGCTTGATGGTATTATAGTGAAATCTGCAGATATTAAGGTTAATAAAAATCAAAACCTGACTCTTGACGGAGTTCCGGTTATTTATGAACAGTATACATATATCATGATGAATAAACCGGAGGGTTATGTTTCATCAACTGATGACCCTCACTCTCCATATGTTATTGAACTGTTAAGCGACGAATTTAAAAAGCTGAATTTATTTTGCGTCGGTAGATTGGATAAAGATACAGTCGGTCTAATCATTCTTACGAATGACGGTGATGCAGCTCATCAGCTGCTTTCACCTAAAAAACATGTCGAAAAATTATACTTTTTCGAATGTGCAGAGAAACTTACTGACAGTATGGTGAAAATATTTAACGATGGTGTCTCACTCGGAGATGGCTATACCACAAAACCGTCAAAACTTGAAATCGGAGAAGACAAGCTTTCCGGCTACATAACATTAACCGAAGGTAAGTATCATCAAATAAAACGAATGTTCGGAGCGTGTAATAACAAAATAACCTATTTAAAACGTTGTAAATTCGGTGGAGTTGAGATGGATTCCCAGTTACAGGTGGGTGAATGGAGAAAATTGTATGAAAATGAGCTAAAAATATTACTAAAAAGCGTAATAAGGTGTTAACACTATAGGCATATATTTACATATCGAACAATAGTTTTATGCAAAATATCTAAAGTGAGCGACGAAATTTTGGGTAAATAACCTCTTTTAATTAATCATTAAATCTGTTATTATAGTGTTTGTACAATGACAAGAAAAAGGTGGCTGTTCGCCGCCTTATATTCAGGAGGTTTTTAAATGGCAAGTGTATTATTTAAGCACATCTTCAAAAGGTTCCCGGGTGGCGTAACTGCTGTATCGGATTTTTGTCTTGATATAAAAGATAAAGAATTCATCATTTTGGTTGGTCCTTCGGGCTGTGGAAAAACAACTTCTCTTAGAATGTTAGCCGGCCTTGAAGAAATTACAGAAGGCGAACTTTACATAGGTGATAAACTTATAAATGATGTCGCTCCAAAGGACAGAGACATTGCGATGGTTTTCCAAAGCTACGCTCTTTATCCTCATATGACAGTTTTTGAGAATATGGCTTTCGGTCTTAAACTCAGAAAAACTCCAAAGGAACAAATCAAGAGACGTGTTGAAGAAGCAGCTCGTGTTCTTGATATATCTCATCTTCTTGACAGAAGACCAAAGGCTTTGTCCGGCGGTCAAAAGCAGCGTGTTGCGTTAGGTCGTGCTATTGTTCGTGAACCGAAAGTATTCTTACTTGACGAGCCGTTATCAAACCTCGATGCTAAACTTCGTGCAACAATGAGAACCGAGCTTACTATTCTTCATAAGAAACTTGGTACAACATTCATCTATGTTACACATGATCAGGTAGAAGCAATGACAATGGCTACCCGTATTGTTGTTATGAAAGATGGTCTCATTCAACAGGTTGATACACCTCAAACACTTTATGATAATCCTTGCAACCTCTTCGTTGCAGGCTTCATTGGAACACCTCCTATGAACTTCATAAACGGTAAGCTTGAGAAGAAGGGTTCAGATATATTCTTCAAATTCGGTGCTAACTCTTTGAAACTTCCAGCAGAAAAAGCTGCAAATGAAGAACTTCAGGCATACATCGGAAAAGAAGTTATAGCTGGTCTCCGTCCTGAGTTAATTCATGACGAACCGTTATTCCTTAACCAGTTCCCCGATTCTACACTAACAACTTATGTTGAAGTTACCGAGCTTATGGGTGCTGAAATTTATCTTTACCTCTCTGTTGAAGATGTAAGACTTACATCTCGTGTTTCATCTCGTTCAAAAGCTAAGAGCGGTGATACTATCCAGATAGCTATCGATACTTCGAGAATGCATATTTTTGATAAAGATACAGAAAAAGTTATAGTTCACTAAATACAATATAATAGAGTCCCGACCTAATGGTCGGGACTCTTCATTTTTATGCATCAAATCGACTTTTACATTTTACACAGGTTACTAGAATATTTTTCTTCCCTTTTGGTAACCTAAGCATCGTTTTACAGTTCGGACATACAACAATACGATTCGTTTTACGTTCTTTATAACTAACCTTAATTAGCTTGACTGTTCTTGATACCGGAGCAGTTTTATTGATGAAAATCTGATTCTCATTTGATCTTTTATAAACATCACGAGATAGAATACGTAATATAGTGAATGCACACAGTACAGTTGAAACCAACCACAGTATAAAAGATATAACCGAATTGACGATAAACCAGCTATTTATTAAGCTGACTAGAAATGAGCTTACCAACATAGTAAGATTCAATGCATCAAGTTTATTATATCTGCCATATAAAAATTTTCTTAACCAATTTAATATCATGGTGTGCCCTTCCCTTTGCTATCACTATATATAAATCTGTATTCTGCAGGTCTTAATCCTTTTATTCTTATGAAAAGTCCGATAAAATATCCGACATTTTCATAACCTATTCCTCTTGAAATATCGCTTATACTCATCTTTGTATCAGCAAGTAATGTGCATGCTTTGTCAATTCGCAACATTTGAAGATAATCAATGTAATTCAAATTACATTCTGATAAAAATTTCTTGCTTAATTGTTCTTTTTTCATATTAAGATCATGTGCCAGTTTATTTAAAAAAATATCATTATTATAATCTGTTGCAATCATCTCAATAACATATGAAATATCTGAACTCAGTATTATCCGACTATTTTGAAGCTGTCGTAAAATGTCAAGAATAATCAGTGTTAATAAAGCCTTTACTGCTGCTTTTGAACCTGTGTTTCCGATAATGTATTCGGATAAAAGGTTATCTATTAGGGTTTCAACTCTGCCATCATTATCGTTGAAAAAGCGGCAATATTCTGAACTTATATGATAAATCCGTTCTGTATCCTGTGGATAATTATTTAGTAAATCTCTGAAAGTATTTATCGATTTGTATTCACAATTTAGAAACTCAGCGTTGAATCTGATAACAACAGCATCACATTGATATGCTTCATCAATCCTAAATGGCAAGGTTCTGTCTAAAACAATATAATTATTTTTATTTAATCTAAACTTGTTTCCGCATAATAAAAAATCGGCATACCCATTATATATATATATTAATTGCATTTGAGTACCGATAAAAATATCGCATGGGACCACTATGGTTCTTTGAATAACAAAATCCTTATTACCATCGAGTTCAATGTTAAATGTCATCTGTTCCATAATAAGCAGCAGAAGATATAAATCATTCAGAATTATATCAAGCTTAACCACCCTTCATAGTAATTACAGAATAATAAAATGTTGTTTAATTAATAATATCACAAAATAAAAATATAGTCAATAAAAAAGCACTGGATTACATAATCCAATGCTTTTTATTTATCAGTTTATAATCTGATTATTTTGCAAATTTTCTGCTTGTAACAATAATTGAACCGGCTGCTGCAACTACGAGTAATACTATAAGAACTGCAACATTGTCGCCTGTATCAGGAGTTGTAGTTGCACTCTCTGCAAATACCTGCATTTCAGTGCTCCAAATATAATTTGTTGCACTTGCAGTCATTTTAACATACTGTGCTGACTGAGCTTCAGTTAATTCAAGTATGAAGTCATACCCAACCCAATCGCCAACACCTTTTGCAACTGCGCCATCGACTAAAACTGTTCCAACTGTTGTATAATCTGTTCCGTTTGTTGATATAGCATATTCAACACTAATAGGAACACCGACACCCCAACCTTCGCAACCATACATATCCATGTTGAGCTTTTTAATACCATCGACAACTGAACCGAGATCAATTACATAAACACCTAAAGATGTTTGTTGTGCACCGGTACCAGCATCACCATTATCAGTAGCAATATTGCCATCTGTAAGAAGCTGACGCTCTGCTGCAGGTCCATCACCGTAACCGTCGGGATAACCATAACTTGCTGTTCCTGATTCACCAATATCAACTGTGTATGTCTTGCCTTGTGCAACATTTGTTAAATCAGCAGCGCTGACAAACAAAGACATGCATGATAAAAGTAATAATGCTGTAAGAAGTAATTCTAAAACTTTTTTCATAAAAATAACCCTTTCATGATAATTCATTGATTATTTGACCATTTTTCATATCAAATTAAATCTTTATTAATTATAACATATATTATCCCATAATTCAATATGTTTATTTATATTTTTGAAAAAATATTTAACACAAATATTTGTTGACATTATTAGTATATGTATATATAATAATTTTAATAAATTGAAATTATTAAAGACTGCGGTGAAAACTTAAACAGATAGTTTGTTTTGCATAAAATGAATTTTTCAATTATACATTGACAAACAATATACAAATTTATTAATGGAGAGATGAAATACTTTATGGAAAGATACAATGGACTTGGAACCGGTTTATCAAATTTATTCCTTTTATCAGATGCAAAATCACGATCAATTTGCGCTGAAAATTACACCGGCGAAAAAAGCAAAGCCGGAATGGCAACCGAAGGCATGGGTAAAAACTGTGCAAGAGATTTAGGCGAAGGATGGAAGGTATCTCCTTATTTCATGCTTGAAGCAGGACAAACTGTTACAATTGCTGATATTGATGGGTCCGGAGCAATCAAGCATATATGGACAACCGTAAATTCAAGGTATGTTATTCTTAGAATATATTGGGATGACAGCAAGCTTCCGTCGGTTGAAGTTCCGATGGGTGATTTCTTCTGCAATCCATTCAGCACACATTATCAAGTCAGTTCACTTACCGTTTGCGTAAATCCCAACAAGGGTTTAAACTGCTATTGGGAAATGCCATTCAATAAAAAATGCCGTATCACAGTTGAAAATCTTGATATAAATCCATATTACTTTTTTTATCAGGTTGATTATGTTCTAACTGAAGTACCTGAGGATATCGGATATTTTCACGCTCAGTTCAGAAGAACTAATCCACTGCCATATAAGAGCGTCTACACAATCTTAGATAATATAAAAGGCAAAGGTCAGTATGTTGGCACCTATATGACATGGGGCGTGAACAACAACGGTTGGTGGGGTGAAGGCGAGATCAAGTTCTATCTTGACGGTGATGATATGTATCCCACTATTTGCGGAACCGGAACCGAAGATTATTTCGGTGGTGCATATAATTTTGATGTCAACGGTAAATACACCGAATTCACAAATCCATACTCAGGCATGCCAACAGTAATACGACCGGATGGACTTTATTCTGCCAACCAACGCTTCGGGCTTTACAGATGGCATATAACAGATCCTATTCGTTTCGAAGAAGATATAAAAATTACAATACAAGCTTTAGGCTGGAGAAGCGGTGGAAGATATCTACCATTACAAGACGATATTTCATCTGTTGCTTATTGGTATCAGACACTTCCCATTTCACCATTTCCAAAAATGCTTACAAAAGATGAACTTGAGATAATATGAGAAATCGGGCGGATAAAATCCACCCGATTAATTTATATAAACAGCAATAAGCTAACCGCCATGACTGCCATTCCAGCAAGCAGTCCGTAAATTGACAGATGATGCTCACCATATTCTCTCGCTGAAGGAAGTAATTCATCAAGTGAAATGAACACCATAATTCCTGCGACAAAACCGAAAACCAAGCCATATACTTGCTCATTTAAGAACGGCATCAAAATAAAATACCCTATTATTGCACCTAAAGGTTCGGAAAGTCCGGACAGGAATGAATATACAAAAGCTTTTTTTCTGTTACCGGTTGCATAAAACACAGGAACTGATACTGCTATTCCCTCGGGTATATTATGTATGGCAATTGCTATTGCAACCGGAAGTGCTAACCTAAGCTCTTGACTTGCTGAAAAGAAGGTTGCAAGTCCTTCGGGAAAGTTATGTATTCCTATTGCAAGTGCAGTTAAAACACCGGTACGCATTAATTTGTTTTTGTTATTTTGCGGAAGACAAACTTCGCATTGCAAAGATTCGACCTTTTGAATTTCGTGTGGATTCTCTTTATCCGGTATAATTTTATCTATCAATCCAATAAAAAACATTCCTGCAAAGAATGCAGCAACTGTTATCCATGAGCCCAATTTTAACCCATAATATGCTGTTAATGCATTTTTTGCTATAGGAAATAATTCTATCATTGAAACATATATCATAACACCGGCTGAAAATCCAAGCGCAACTGATAGAAATTTTGTGTTTGTCTTTTTTGCAAGCAACCCTATTGCACTGCCAATTCCGGTTGATAACCCAGCACCTAAAGTAATTAAAAATGCCAATGTAAAGTTCACATTTCTGACCTCCATAATTCTATATAAATGATTGCTGAATATTATTTATTATTGGTGTATACCCGTAATGTAATTTTCAGACACTTCATTAATAAATTTTATATTAATATAATATAAAATGCTTGGTGATTTGTCAAATGTATTTTTCAATTCTGTTGATATTATACAAAATTTACTTGATTAATAAGATAAGCTGTTGTATAATATCAAAAGGAGGTGTTGTTGTTGTGAAAATCCAGGAATCAGCAGAAAATTATTTAGAAACTATACTTGTTTTAAGCAAACGAAAATCTGATGTCCATTCGATTGATATAGTTAATGAGCTTGGTTTTTCAAAACCAAGTATTAGCCGTGCTGTTAATCTTTTAAAAGTCAACGGCTATATTGACATTTGTAATAATGGTTTAATTTTTTTAACTGAAAAAGGCAAAAATATTGCTGAGCAAACCTACGAGAGACATCTCCTTATTAAAAGTTTTTTAATAAAACTTGGCGTAGATGAAGAAACTGCAGTAAATGATGCCTGCCGTATTGAACACGTTATCAGCCCGGAATCATTCAACAAAATTAAAATGCATTTTGAAAATATGAAATAATTTGGAGTGTCTTTTATGAAAAATTTTTTTACTAAAAAAATTTTCTCTTTGTTTTTTGCTGTTATATTTATTGCTTTCGGAGTCTTTGGAACTCTTATTGTCGGGCATTATACAATTTATCAAGCAGATACATCACTTGAATACTTATATTCACAAGCAGTTAAAGATTCAATGACTATTGAACCGAATGAAATTTTACCGGTTGTCGAAATAACAACCGGTAGCGATATGGCAACCCTGAATGATGAGAATGAGGTTTTGTTAATAACCTGGCATAAATACCCCGACAGTTATCCGGAAGGACAGCAGATAACACTGAGTTACGGTGAAGTTTGGACTTTTACGGATAAAGAAATTGCCGCATGGTATGATAATAATAGCTCCGGTGTAAAAGATTGGGAGCTGAGATTCGAACAGCTCCTCGGATTACCCTATTACAAAGAATATACCTACTTTACAGCCATATGGGTACCTGTCGACAGTATAAAAAGACCGGCTTATTCATATGATATAAAAACTGATATAGATACAACGATATTTACCGAATCAGATGATGAAAGCTACATAGAATGGTTTAACTCAAATATTATATATTCATATTTTGAGAGTAGTTATCCATGGACACGACTTGGTTATACCTATGACTGGGCTGATAATGGCACTGAATATGGATTAAGTGAATTTATTGTTGAAAAAGATACTGTTGCCACAGTGGAATTCACATATACAACCGATGAATTCTTAGAATGGTTAGACAAACAATAACAATTCATTGCTTATGCTTACTTATTGCAATTTCGATAAATGTCTTTAAAAGCTTTACTGTACTGTCTATACCAAGAGTTCCTGCGTTAATTGATATGTCATAATTATCTGCGTTGCCCCAGACTTTCCCGGTATAGAAATTATAATATGATGCTCTTTTTTTATCACTCTTTTTTACAAGAGTCCTTGCATGTGTATCTTTTATATTGAACTCTTTCTCTGCTGCTTCTACACGATCTTCAAAGTCAGCATATATGAATATTTTTACCAGCTCGTACTTTGAATCGAGAATATAATCCGCACATCTTCCAAGAAAAATTGCATCGGTTTCAGAAGCAATTTTATTTATCAATTCAGATTGTGTTTCAAAGAAGTGATCTCCTATGACAACATCATTGATACTTGCAGGAATATGCCCATGCATGCTTGTGACAGCAAGCGAATAAAGGAAGCTGCTTGCTGTACGTTTGTCAAGGCGTTCAAAGGATTCTTCGTCAATCCCATGTTCTTTGATTCTTTCTTTTATTTTTCCTTTATCAAAGAAATCGATATTCAATGCTTCCGCAAGCTTTTGTGCAATATCATCGCCACCTGAACAGAATTGTCTGGCTATTGTAATAAGTTTTCTTTTCATAAATATAACCATTCCTTCTTTATTAGAATGGGAATTGTGTCGTGTTTTGCACTTGCAAAACTTTCGCCTTAATATTTGGCGAAAAGGCACAAAACCATAGTTTGAAAATTTATTTTCAAACTTTACCTCCGTCGCATAATATTACTTTGTACTCCATCTTTAATTATATTATGCCAAATATAATTAAATGATGCAATCTTAAAATTAGATAAAAATACTATTGAAAAATTAGGCAATGTGTTGTATACTTATTAACTGTTGATTACAATCTTAAATTTCATACTGTAAAGGAAATATTCTTATGATTGAAATAAAGAGTCTAACAAAAAAATACGGAAAAAAAATCGCTGTAGACAATCTATCTCTCAATATAGAAGCAGGTGATATATACGGTTTTATTGGGCATAATGGTGCCGGTAAAACTACAACAATAAAATCTATTACAGGCGTTATCCCATTTGATGAAGGCGAAATTCTGATCGATGGTATTTCTATTGTTAAAGATTCAATTGCTGCAAAAAAATTATTTGCTTACATTCCCGATTCGCCTGATTTATACCCTTCTATGACCGGGATTAAGTTTATAAATTTTATCTGTGATATATATGAAATCGGCAGCAAGGAGAGGCAGGAGAACATAAAAAAATATTCTGACCTCTTTGAGATGACATCTGTTCTCGGATCACCAATTTCATCGTATTCACACGGTATGAAACAGAAGCTTGCGATAATCTCAGCTTTATCACATGATCCAAAGCTTCTGATTCTTGACGAGCCGTTTGTAGGTCTGGACCCCAAGGCTTCCTACACCCTTAAAGAGATAATGCATGAGCTATGCAATAAGGGCGGAGCAGTTTTCTTCTCAACTCATGTTCTTGAGGTAGCTGAAAAACTATGCAACAAAATTGCTATCATTAAAAACGGAAAGCTAGTCAGAACAGGTGCGACATCTGAAGTAATCGGAGACAATTCGCTCGAACATATTTTCCTTGAACTGATTAAGGAATAATTGGTGATTGATATGAAAAACAAAGCAATCATTTTAGTAAAAAATGCGATAAGAACTGCATTAACAAATGCAAAGTTCACCGGTGAGAATACTAAAAAGAAATATTTGTTTATTGGGCTTTATATATTTCTTGTGATATATATGGGTGGGTTCTCATTCGCGATGTCATTTTTGATGTTTGATACTGTCCGTGAGCAAGCTTCAGCCGAGGCATTATTACCGTTTATCCCGGTAATCATGTTCTTTGTTACATCAGTATTTATTTTTGCAACATCAATTTTTTCGGCAAGCGGTGTACTTTTCAATGCAAAAGACCTCGAAATGCAATTAGCGATGCCTATTTCTCATTTCAGTATTTTAAGTTGCAAATTTATGGGACTGTACTTTATGAATCTGATCTTTTCATTGATGATTCTGATCCCGAACTGCATAATATATTTTGTATATGCACCTTTTAATGCAGTCGCTTTAATAGGGTATATTGTCGCAATCTTTATTGCCCCGTTTTTACCCACTCTGCTTGGCAGCATTTTATCTGCGATTATGACAATTGCACTCAGAAAATTCAGGATGAAAAATATACTTATAATTTTAGCATCGATTGCATTTTTCGTTGTGTATATGCAATTCTTTATGAATATACAGAATTCAATGCAATATATAACACAAAATACTGAAGCATTATTCAACTCATTTTCAAGTATATATTTCCCTTCTTTATTTTTCTATAAAAGCATCACCGGCAGCCTTGTTCATATATTATTATACATTGCAACATCATTAATTCCTGTAATAATAGTAATCCGTATTATGGCGATATACCTGTCAAAATTTATTGCTGCTGCAAATCAGAGCTTTGTAAAATCAAATTATAAGTTGACCGAGCAAAAAACAAGTACAAAAATAAAAGCAGCTACCAAGAAGGAATTAACTCAGTATTTTTCTTCAGCTTTATATGTTTTGAATACAGCCATTATGCTTATATTACTGACGGTAGGTTCAATATACTCAATTATTTCAAAGAGCGGATTCATAAATATATTAACTCAAATTATTGAAGAAAATGATATCAGCGAAATGTTTTTAATGGTTCTGATATCCGCAATCACTATAACTGCCTGTATGTCATCAACAACAGCGCATTCTATTTCAATTGAAGGCAGCAGATTATGGATCTACAAATCCGCACCGATTGATGAAAAAAATATTTTCAACGCTAAAATCAATGTTTCTATGATAATTGGATTACCTTTGATTTTTATTAATGTTGTTATTTTTACTTTTGTATTTGATTTCTCAGTTCTTAATATGCTGTTTATGATATTTATACCAAGTATGGCTTTGTATGTAGCTGCTATCACCGGTCTTATAGTGAATTTAGCGATGCCAAAGCTAAACTGGACAAATGAAGCTATGGTAATCAAACAAAGTAAATCTGCTCTTGTCAGCATGCTGTGTTATATATCAATAGCATTACTCATAATTATACCCGGCTTTCTTCTTTTTAAAATTATTGATCAAACAATAATTTTATCGGGTGCATCGTTATTGCTTGTCGTATTGTTTATTATTTTGAGAAAAGTATTATTCACTTACGGTATTAATAAATTTAATACACTGACAATTGATTCTTGAATCAATTGTTATATCCGCCCTTAGCTCAGCTGGATAGAGTAGCAGATTCCGATTCTGTTGGTCGGGGGTTCAAATCCCTTAGGGCGGGCCAAGAAAAAAGTACAATTTGTCTATATGACAATTTGTACTTTTTAATTAAATTCACCTATTACAATCTTATATTATTTTACCGGGAGCATTTGACTGTTCCCGGTATTGTTTATTTATTCTGTTTTCTTTTCTTTTGCATTGTAATTTTATAAATTACCGCAAACACAGCATTAATTATAATAAAAATCAAACCGAGAAGTAATGTTGTTATCCCTGAAAAATCTTTCATTCCGTATCGCACAACATTAACCAAATCGCATACAAGGCTTGTCAGAATCGATACAGAAGTTACTTCAATAAAATCAAATAATACATACTTCCCTATCGGTTCGAGTGGGGATTTTTTTATTTTTGCAAGAGTAATATAAAACGGTATCGTAAAAAGTATACCGGTAAAACATAAAACCAAAGCAAATATATTCAATGTATAATCAAACAAATCAAGAAATATAAATGTCAGAATCGGTATTAAGGCTGCTATTATAACTTTAATAATTACTGTCTTATTTATTGATTTATGCTTGCTTTTCGATTTTATTTTCAACTAAATCACCTTATTTCTTTTCTATATGGAACATTTTAATATCGAATTATTATAACAATAAAAATGAATTTTGTCAAGGTTACAAAATTCATTATATGTCGCATATTTTATTTTGCTATCAAGCTAAAGTATTATATATATTATTAACTTTTGTGAACTTTACATTGACTTGTTTTTTTGTTTGAATTGACTCTCCGTATTATGGGCAAAATTATATCAGTCCAAATTATAGCCTTAACAGTTATTCACACGGAGGTCAGTATGTATAATAAAGTTGAAATATGCGGTGTTAATACCTCTAAATTGAAAACTTTGACCGAAGCTCAAAAAATAGACTTGCTGAACAAAGCAAAAGCAGGCAATCAAAAAGCAAGAGAGGATATGATAAACGGCAATTTAAGACTTGTGCTCAGCGTTATGCAATCATTTTCAAATCGTGGTGAAAATCCTGACGATCTGTTTCAGGTCGGATGTATAGGATTGATAAAAGCTGTAGATAACTTTGATACAACAAAGGAAGTCAGATTTTCAACCTATGCTGTTCCGATGATAATAGGTGAACTCAGGCGTTATCTGCGTGATAACAATACAATCAGAGTTTCAAGATCTCTAAGAGATCTTGCTTATAAAGCACTCCAAGCAAAAGAGCATTTGTCTACATCACTTTCAAGGGAACCGACAATAGATGAAATTGCAAAACACATTGATTGCAAGAAAGAAGATGTTATTAATGCACTCGAAGCTATTGTTGAACCGATTTCATTATATGAGCCTGTATATTCGGACAGCGGTGATTCTATTTATGTTCTTGATCAAATCCGTGATACAGTAAATACAACCGATAACTGGCTGAATGATATAGCAATTTCTGAAGCTGTAAAAAAACTCGGTGAAAGAGAACGTAAGATTCTTGCTCTGAGATTCTTTAAAGGCAGAACCCAAACCGAAGTTGCTGATGAAATCGGGATTTCACAGGCTCAGGTTTCAAGGCTTGAAAAAAACGCACTTGACAAAATAAAAAAACAGATAACATGATTGACAAAGACACCTTGTTGCGGTAAAATCATATTATTAAATTCGATGAGGATGATTATAATAATGACTTTATCACAACTTAAACAATTCGGTGTTATACCGGTTGTTAAAATAGAAAATGAAGAAGACGCCTTGCCTCTTGCAGACGCATTAATTGAAGGAGGGTTGCCAACAGCTGAAATCACATTCCGTACAGAATGTGCTGAAAGCGTCATCATAACTCTCAGTAAAAGTAGAAGCAATATGATAATTGGTGCAGGTACAATCCTCAATATTGAGCAGGCGAAAAGAGCTGTAAAAGCCGGAGCAGCCTTCATTGTCAGCCCGGGGTTTAACGAGAAAGTTGTCGAATGGTGTCAAATTAACAACATCCTCTGCATTCCCGGCTGCGTAACTCCAACCGAATTAACTGCTGCAGTGAATATGGGAATCAAGGTGGTCAAGTTCTTCCCTTCTGAAGCATTTGGCGGACTTACAACCCTGAAATCGCTCTCCGCTCCCTTCGGTGATGTGCAGTTCATGCCGACCGGCGGTATCAGTGAGGATAACCTTGCCGAGTACCTTTACTTTAAAAAAGTTATCTGCTGCGGCGGAAGCTTTATGATCAAAGATTCATTTATAAAAAACAAAGAATTCGCTAAGATAACAGAGCTGACAAAAAAAGCCTGTGAAATTGTATCATCGGTCAGAAACAAATAAGAATTAGAACTGTTGAAGCAAATATCAACAGTTCTTTTATTTTGTATTATAATGTAAAGCAAGGATTTATTTTTACCGTGTATATTATTCTGCCTTCAACCGTTTCATCCGCTTTATCTGTGAAACAGCGTAAAATAATGAGAGTACCATTGATACACACCAGCCGATCGGCCACGCTGCCCAGAGGATATCTGAATTTTTGAATGCATATGACAGGATATATACAAATATTACTCTCATCAGCAAATCGGCGAAGGTTGCGATTACAAACGGTTTCATGTTACCTGAGCCACGTAACAGCGAATCTGATATGATTTTAACTGCAACTATATAATAGAACGGTGCAACAATCCGGAGAAACATAATACCTGTCCTGATCGCCTGTTCGCTGTCTTCCTTTATAAAAATACCAATCATCTGTGAGCTTAACAGCAGAAAAACAATTACGAACGGAGTAACCACAACTGAAACGATTGCTATTCCTGTTTTAAACCCTTTTTCAATACGATCGAATTGTTTTGCACCATAATTTTGTGCTGTGAAGCCTGAAATGCCACTTGCGAGAGTATTAATGCTCATAATCGCAAATGTGTTCAGCCTGACTGCCGAACCGTAGCCGGCAATGACAGACGCACCGTAGCCGTTGATTTCACCCTGAACAAACAGATTGCCGATGGCGATGAAGCTCTGTTGTAGGATGCTTGGCAACGCAACTCTGCTTAAATTTTGTAATGAATCTTTAGAAAACTTCTCGGGCTTCTCGTCGGTATGAATATGTGTTAACTTGTTTAGCAATACTGTTATAGAAAGAAGCATTGCTACACCCTGGCTGATAAAGGTTGCCCAAGCTGCACCGGCAACACCCATATTTAACCCAATAACAAAAAATAAGTCGAGTCCTACGTTTGTAAGCGATGAGCCGATTAGAAAGTATAGAGGAATTCGACTGTTCCCTAAGGCTGTAAAAATACCGTTGCAAACGTTGTAAACCATCAGAAAAATGAAGCCGTAAATATAGATAAAAAGATATGCTCTTGAATCAACAATTATTTCTGCCGGGGTTTTCATCATCTGCAATAACGGGTTGCCGAAAACGATACCCAGAACTGTGAGAATACCGCTGATTGCAAAGGCTGTGATTAGAGCGGTATTAATTGTTGTTTTCATTTTTGTCAGACTTTTTGCACCGAAAAGCTGACCTATAACAACAGAGCTACCGATACTGCTGCCTGATGCGACAGCGATGAGAATCATGGTTATCGGGAAGGACGCGACAACTGCCGCAAGTGCGTTCTCGCCGACATACTGCCCGACAACAATGCTGTCGACAATGCTGTACATCTGTTGAAATATGATGCTGATCATCATCGGAACCGAATAAATCAGCAGCGTTTTTGTTATATGCCCTTTAGTTAAATTCGTAGTCATAAGGTAATTCCTATCCAATATTAATACAATTATGTTAACATATTAAAAGACGAAAATCAATAATTATTATCATTTGTTAAGCAATATTTTCAGTGAGGTATTTTGTGCAAATTAAATAAGATTAATTTATTTCTATTGATTTCCATATTAAAATATAGTATTATTGCAAGTAGAGTATTATTTTATTTTATTGTAGAAAATAATATTGTTTTTTGGAGGTTGTAAAAGATGGAGTCACTTGAATATCTATATCATTATACTAATATAGAAACTTTAGCACTTATTTTTGAAAATCGCACAATACGTTTTAATTCACTTAATAAGATGGATGATTTACAAGAGCAAGAAACAGATGATAAAACTGAAAGCATTCCAATGTGGAATATGTATTCATCTTTGAATTCTGGAGTAAGAATTCAGTTGAGAAAAAATACGTTTAAGCTTCATGATATCCACGCAGAAGAATTATCAAAAATATTACATACTTTTGTTATTGATAAAACAGAAGGGAATCCATTACAAACTATCATTCCTATATCAGAAATGTTACAAAAAGGCTTTATTTCTATACAAGCTATGACGAAAAATTTATTACACAAGGTAGAATATACGCAAGAAAAAAATAAATTATATCCCCAAATATTAGTTAATGAAGATACTAAATTTACTCTTTCGATGGACAAATTAGGCAAGTATAAAAATATTCATTGGAAATTTCAAATTGAAACCTGCTAATAAAAGTCAAGTCCTAAATCAGAAAAATTATCATGTAAATAATGGGAGTGATCTGCAGAAAAATATGTATAACAAAACTAATCCGACAGCCGCAAAAATTTGCGATCACGGAACC
>Ga0209417_1001616_pt1 | contig 40369 bp, 52 predicted proteins | sample RifGroF2_FD_184002 | JGI IMG/M metagenome (GOLD analysis project Ga0209417, IMG submission 184002) | Groundwater microbial communities from Rifle, Colorado, USA - Groundwater F2 (SPAdes) (version 2) | ecosystem: Environmental > Aquatic > Deep subsurface > Groundwater | place: Rifle, Colorado... | reverse complement strand
TTCCGATCTAAGTAATAGGCAGCCAAAAACTCCGCATAGGTGTGGGGGGAATGAAATCAAGGAGGTTCGGGAATGAAACCAAGAGAGGGGTAGGAACTGGCGGGATTGTGCAATAATTGCGTGGTAGGAAAAGGAGCGGCGGCGAGCGGGTGCAAAAGTCCCGATCAGCCGCCGTTTGATTTTTGCGACAGAGGTGAGAGATCAGCCGGTGGCGAGTCCTACCATGATTGCGATGAAGACGATGACGAGGCCGAAGACAAGCAGGATGGTAAAGATGCTGGCGCCGGAAATTTCCGAAGGAGGTTCGGGAGTGAAAACGGCCGGGGCTGCCGGTTGAAGATCCCTCTGCTCCGGGGCATATTCACCGGCGATCTGATGGCGCAGGGCTTTCACCTCGGCCAGCAGGGCGTCGCGGTCGGCCTGGGCCTTCGCCTCCTTGTCTCTCTTCTTTCGTTCCTGAATGCTGTGAGGCCAATAGAACAAGAGCAGCCATCCAGCAAGGACAAAAAAAACGGAACTCAAAAAACCATAACCGTAAGACGTCATCTGAATGATCTCCTTCCTTAGAGGGGGCTCGTATTTTTTCTTATTTCCGTGAGCAGGTGGGTGATGTCGTCGGCGCGCTGCCGGCGGAAAGAGGCAATCAGTTCGAGGAACATTTCCGGGGAAGCGTGCCGATAGAGTTGCGGATGCGCCTTGATCATATCGGCGACCAGGTGCAACTCGCCGGAGGTGGGTGAGGCGCGGGCCATGACATCCTTATTAGAGAGCAGGTGCTGCAAGCCGGGCGGGGCCAGGCCGGGGTAGCGGCGGTCGAAATTTTCGGGGCTGACGCTCCATTCGAGGTACTGTTCGACGGTCATCTGATCCATCTCTTTGCCGAGTTGCTGAATGCCATCGAGGGTGGAGGCAACCGCTCGCGAGATTTGCTGCCGTGCCTCTTCGGTCAGGAACATATCGCCCATGCCCCACGCCAACCAAGTGGGGTTGACTTTATAGCGGTTGCAAATTGCGTTAATTGTTTTCAGACTTACAGTTGCCTTACCATTTATTATATCATTAATAAGAGACTGCGGGACGCCAGCCTCACGTGCAAAGCGCGTTTGACTAATACTTAACTTTTCTATCAATAATGAGATACGGCTCCTGAGGCCGGGATTGGTGGACATCTATCAGGAGTAATCTGTTTTGCTATTGACATCAATCGAAAATGGTATTAACTTAACAGCGTCGAGAAAAAAGTTATCAAGATAGTCAAAGATGAAGCTGACAGAAGAAGACAGATTACACCTGCGAATCGCGAGACGGAAGGCTTTAATTCGTAATGCCGGAAAGACTTACGCTGATTTCGGTTGCCCGACGGTGATCAGTCTGGCGATCCACGAGAAGCGGAAGACGGTGAAGGTGCGGCGCCGGATCGCGAGGAGGCTGCGGGTGCGGTATGGTGATTTCTGGGGCGACCACACGAAAATCGCGGCGTGAAAAAATATACTATCAGAAAAGCGATAAAGCAAGTCTGAGGCGGGGTTGGAGAAACAAGAACAGCGCAAATATTAGACTTACGAGAGTTATCCACACGACTGCAAACTTCGCAGTCGCAAGATACTGAACTTAGGAGAATCTGATGGCGAATGAACCAATGAAGACGGAGCCGCAGGCGGTGATGATGGCGAACGCGAAGCCGATGGCGGCGATAGATGAAAAAGTATGGGATGCGGTCGCGCAGGAACACCGGACGATCACGCAGGACATGATCGACATTTTTATCCGATGTCAGAATGATTTCGTGCTCGCGGAGCATGTGCGCGCGCAGGCGCTCTACTTCATCCTGAAATCCCGGGCATTTTTGGTGGGCGGGTATACGCGGTTCGAGGATTATGCGAAGGCGGAATTCAATTTACCCGCCCGCACTGCTTTTCTGATGGTGAGCCGAGCTGAGAAGCGACTGCTCCTGCAGCAGAGCGCGCAGGCGAACGGGCACGACGGCGAGGCGGTGATGAATGCGGTGGCGAATCTGAATGTCCATGTGCGGGCGGCGATTTACCGGATGACGCCGGATGATTTTTCCACCGCGCTCGACGAGCAAACATGGGTGGCGCCGGACGGGAGAGAACTGGCCCCGTCGGAAGTGGTGAACGAGTTGGCGGTGGATCTGATGTCTGAGAACAAGCGATTGAAGAAGGAGAAGAGAGACGCGGCGGAGGTAGTGGACGAGCAGCAGAAGATGATTGCCCGATTGGAGTCGGACATGAATGCCGGGCAAGAAGCAATCATCGGCAGTCTGACGGTGGAGAAAAAGAAGCTCGAGGAAGAACTGAGAGCGGTGAAGGAGAAGGACGCGCAGGCGCACCGGTCGAAGGAACGGATCGAGCAATTGCGCAAGGAACTGGCGGAGATTTACCGGGTGTTGGACGGGTTGATTCCGCGCACGGAAAAGGAATTCGAGGCGCGGGGAGACGACCCAATCATGCACAGCGCGGCGGCGATCTGTCACGAATTCGGGCCTAAGTTTTTGAACCTGGCGCGCTATCACAGTCACTTGTTTGCGGCGGCGGTGCCGGAATCGGAGATATAACGATGAAGTGGAAGGAATGGAAGAAAGAGTACGGAGATCTGGCACGGGAATTTCGTCGTTTTGGAGACGAAGATTCAGCGTCGGAGTGCGAAGAGCGGGCTGGCGAAGCGGACAAATTTCGAAAACTCCGGCCTCGGCAATTGGTCAGAAAAATCAAGATCGAGCTGATCTTGATGCACTGGCGAGCGGTGGCGAATAGGCGTGAACAGGTGATCAGTCAGGCTGTGATTTTGCTGCAAGCCGGGAATAAGCGAGATGCACTACGCCTGCTGGAGGTGGCCGATGGGAGAGAGAATGTAAAGGACATGGACGCATTCAAAAAGGAGATGCTTGAAACCACGCTGCAGGCCACACGTGCCGCAGTGATAAGCAGGCTTCATCGCGAGCACGGTACGATCTTCATTCGGTCGAAGGGGTTTGTGCCGGCGACGGAGTTTCAATCGTTGTTTGGCTAAGAGTCCGGGTGGCTCCCGGGTGATCTTCGGCACCGGGGACGGTCAGGAGATCTGGTTATGCGGGGTAGAGCAGCGGCAGCTCGCGGGGCCCATAACCCCGAGGTCGGAGGTTCGAGTCCTCCTCCCGCTACGAAGAAGGAAGCAAGTAGGGAAATCCAAGTCAGACGGAAAACACATTCTAAGCGCGAAATGGGGCTGAGATCCTTCAGCTCGAAGACGAGCTTCAGGATGACAAGATGACGCGGGAAGAGATAAGAGCGGAGTTGGCGCCGTCGGACGAGAGACCGGGCTATTTGCGGGACGGCTATCATTTGGAATGGACTCTCATCCGGAGGCAGCATGATTATCCGGGTGGAACCTGGCGGTTGCGAAAGCTGTTGGTATGGCCGTGGGATTTGTTGCTGACTGGCCATACTAAGCAGAAGTGGGAATGAATGCCGAGGTTCTGGACTCCTGACCCCTAACCCCGGCCCTTCCCCCATAAGTTATAGGGGAAGGGAGAAAGAGCAGAGGGGGAAGGAGCAGATAGGGGAAGGGGGAAAGCCAAAATCCAAGTCAGAGCCCGAGAGGTTCTGGACTCCCGCGAAGACGCGGTGTCCAGAATGACAGTTGTTTTTTTACAGGAGCTGGGACATGAAGACGGAAGAGTATCAGCGGCGGGCGTGTGAACTGTCAATGGCGTACGGATGTTTAGAAGAATGGCACAAGGCGGAATTCTGGAGCGGGATGAGCTGTCTGAGTATGTTACCGCCGGACGTGGACGTGCCGGCGGCGATTGCGCGCAGAGTCGAAGAAACGGAAACGGAATTAAAAGCGGTGCTGCGGGATCTGCGGAAAGAATTCTCTCAGATGAGTTCGGCGGAGCAACTGCGGCATACGAAGGCGGGCGGGATGTTGGGAATTCAGTTGTGAGCTACGGGCACAAGCACGGGCGGTTGCAGATCGTGACCGAGGTGCTGTCGGACTGGTCGCACAAGGGCACCGGCCGGGTGTACCGGAGAAAGGTGCGGCTGACCTGCGGGCACGTCGTGGCGCAGACCGGGAATAACATCCGGGGCGAGAACCGGTTTTGCAGATGTCATATCTGCCGGATGCAGACCCCTATCCCCGGGCCTTTCCCCGACCCCATCCCAGCCTTCCCGACCCCTATCCCCGGCCCTTCCCCCATAAGTTATAGGGGAAGGGAGTGAACATGACGCGCATGAGTGACTATCGGGAACGGGCGCTCCGGCTGGCGCGCATCTATGACGATTTGCAGGAGTGCGGGAAGTCGCAATACTGGGAGAGTCTCGGGCTGAGTATTGACCCCCATCCCGCCTTCCCCCACCACGTGGAGGAAGGAGAACTTGATGACAGTGATCTGCGGCGGGCGGAAGGCGACACGGTGAGTCGCTTAATTCACAGAATTGTGATCCTTACACGGGGCCGCGCGCGGCTCGACGCGGAGCTGACCGCCTGCCGGGGTCATTTGATCGGACTGTGCCGGAGCAAATTGACACCGGAGATGATGCTGAAGGGGCGGAACAACTGACACGCGGACACGCTGAAATGCTGACATCAGAATATCCGGTCATAGCCACGAAGCTGAGATCCTTCAGCCATAAGAATGGCTTCAGGATGACAAATGAAAGAGAGACAGGCTTCGGGATGACAAATGTCTGAACGACATGATCTGACGCTGTTGTATGCGGAGCTGCGGACGAAGCTGGCGCAATTGCCGGCGCGGGATCTGAAAGGAGGCCGCCGCCGGCTGTTTGCGGAGTATGCGAAGTTCGGCGTGCGGCCGGGGAGCTACTATAAGTTTACGCGCACGCGCGGGGGAACCCGGCGGAGCGATGCCGGACAGATGCGAAAGAGCGATCACTGGCAGCCGGTGATCGAGCAGGTGTTCGCGATTCAGACGCGGATGAGCGATTTCGAAGCCGGGCGATGGACGAGTGCGGAGACGGCGCTGACGGAAGCGGCGAGGTGCGGGCTGATTCGGTTGAAGGATGAAGGCGGAAGGATGAAGGATGAAGCCCGAGAGGTTCTGGACGCCGATCATCAGAATGATCGTGTTCAGAATGACAGACCGGTTTTGAGTGTGCGGAATTACAATCAGTGGGTGAAGAAGCTCAGGTTGAAAGTGCCGCGCGGGTTTCACCGTTTCCAGGCGGAATACTCGAACCAGGTGCACCAGTTCGACGTGTCAGGTGCGACCAGTTTGCAGGTGGTGCAGGAATTGGACGACGGCGATTTTTTATTGATGCGCCGGCCGCCGCGGGAGAGGTTATCGAAAGTCCAGAGGAAAGCCGGGTGGCGGCTGTGGATGGGCGGGTTAGTGGACGATTACAGCGGCGTCTTCGGTTTTCAGTATTTCGTGGCGGCGGGAGAAGACAGCGCGAGTTTGCGGATGCTGTTGGACCAGATGTGGAGGGGGTTAGATCCGGAGTTCTGTCTAAGGGGACTGCCGGATATTCTCTATGTGGATAACGGCAGTTTCGCGAAGAACAGCGAGAACATTCCCTATCTCTCACAAGAGATGGGTGTCGGCGTCGAGTTACAGACGGCGCTGCCGTATAATGCGCGCGCCAAGGGCAAGATCGAGCGGCAGTGGCGCACGGTGAAATCGAATTTTGAAACGGCGTTTCTGTCGGATTCAAAACCCGAGTGGAAATTGTCGGACGTGAACCGGATGGCCGTCCAGTGCTGTATCGAGTTGGCCAGGCACGGGCACCGTTACGCATCAGAATCGCGGGCGACGGTGTACCAGGCCGGGTTCCGGAGTCCGGCCCGGATTCCGGCGGATGACGCCCTGGCGACGGCCCACAAGATCTTCAAGCGGCGGGTGGATGGGAGTGGTTTGCTGACGCTGGACAATGTGATCTACGAAGTGCCGCTGGAGTTCCGCAGCCAGACGGTAATTGTCTATCGGAATGCGGGGGGAGCAGTGGTGATCGAATCGCAGATCACGGGACAGAGAGTGGAAGCAGAGGTCTGGCAGGGGGCGCATAAGTTCGGGGAATTCCGGGGAGCGAGCGAGACCGAGATCGAGCGCACGGCGAAGTCACGCGAAGCCGGGGAGTGGGGACGCACACAGCATCCGTATTCTGAAAGGATGAAGGATGAAGGCGGAAGGATGAAGGTCGTGCCGTTCATCGCGGCGGACAAGGAAGAATCGAAAGAGAGCCCGTTTACGGAAGCGGCGCGGTTTGCGGACCCGATTGACGCGAAGAAGTGGGTGGCGCGGGAATTGGGCATCGGGCTGTTGGCGCTGAACGAAAAATATCCGACGCTACGCGAACAGCTGAATCAGTTATTGGGCCGGACGTTAAACCGGGAGGAGATAGCCGCGTGGATAGAGGGCGCGCGGGAACAGATTTACGGCGGCGAAGATCTCGCCGCAGAGCAAGGAGCTGGGTGGTGAGTTGGCAGAGAGAAGCGGGATTGAAATACAATCCCTTCGACACGGCGATCAACAGCGCGGAGGACGTGTTTGAATCCTCCGACCTGTTGCACGTGCAGGAGAGCGTGATCGAGTGCGTGAACGAGCGGCAGCTGCTCTTGATCGTCGCGCCGGCGGGCGGCGGCAAGACGACGACGGTCTATGATCTGTTGGCCGACGAAGCGCACCGGCAAGGCAAGCAACTGCTGCTGGTGCGGGATTTTACTTTGACCTATGAAAAGCTGCGCATCGGGCACATCGTGGAAGCCTTGATCCAGGCGATCTTGAAAGCCTCGGGCTCCAGCGAGCACGTGAAGCGTTCGGCGAATGGCCGCTATTACCAGTTGCAGCGGCTGTTAGGCGAGTATGCGAAGAGCCACGAGGTGGTGCTGGTATTGGAAGACGGGCACGTGCTGCCGGGGCAGCTCTTAGTGAATCTGAAACGATTGCGGGAACTCCGATTTGCGATGCACGAGCGGTTGCTCTCGGTGATCGTGTTAGCGCATCCGCAGATAGACGCGGAGTTATTGGAAGCGCGCGAGGTGAAGCTGCGGACGGAAATCGTGCGGATGCACGGCTTGTCGAGCGAGGAAGTGCGGGAGTATGTGGCCTTTAAATGCGCGCGGGCCGGAGCGGACATCAACAAGCTGGTGACGAAGGACGCGCTGAACGTGATCGCAGGCGCAGTGCGCTGGCCGCAGGACGTAAACCGCGTGCTGACGGAATTATTACGCGCGGCGGTGGAGATCGGCGAATTGCCGGTTTCGAAGGAACTGGCGTTGAAGCACTGCGGGCAGATGAGCAGTCTCGGATCGTTGCGGCTGCTGGCCGGGAAAACGATACCGGAAATCTTATCGTGGCTCAAGGGCGAGAAGCAGATCAAGGTGGACAAGTACGTGCTGCGGAGATTGCTGGCCGGGCAGGATCCGAGAGTGGCGGGCTTGAAGGAAGCGGTGAAGGAATTCCTCCTGCCGTTTGCGGCCGGGCAGGCGGCGTTGTTTGACGAGACGCGCACGCGGTTGACGAAGACCCAGCAGGTGACGATGGACAAGATCCTGCTGATGCTGGCGGATTTCAACTATGATTTAGACTGGGCCGGGCTGGCGGAAGCGACGGAATTGCGGCCCTCGCGGGTGCATCAGATTTTGATCACCGCGTCGGATCCGACGGATCTGGAATTATCGGCGATTCACCGGGAAGTGAAGAAGCTGCACACGGAATTGAAGCGGGTGCGGAAGGTGGCGTGAAGACCCCTAACCCCGGCCCTTTTCAGACCCCTAACCCCCTGGCCCCCTTTCCCCATAGGATATAGGCAAAGGGGGAGATCAGAAGAAGAAAGCAATGCAGATTGAGCAATTATTAGAATGGGCGGAGGAGGTGAAGGCGACGGTGGTGGACTCGCCGTTCGGGAAAGCGATTATGCTGCCGGGCGGGCGGATGTATATCGTCGCCAACCCGGACACGCGGATGGTGGAGATTCACTTGCGGCTGGACGTGCCGCTGTCGGAACTAAAGCTGCTGGGGAACAGCGGCCGGTTGAATATCGGGGAGTGGCTGGAGCGGGTGCATCCGATCGGGGACTGGCGGAAAGAGAACACTCTGAAACGCTGACATGCCGATGACAGAATCCCGACGGGAGACGGACGCGATGCTGCTGATTCCGGCGCGGATGCTGACGATGGGGCCGGTGTGCTGTTTTGTTTATTTGCTGGTGCAGAAGCAGGAGATCAGCAGCCTGAAAGATCTGGAAGTGCATGCGCGGGCGAGCAGGAGCAGTCTGACGGATGCCGTGCGGCGGCTGGTGGAGACGGGGTATCTGGAAGAATATAAACCGCGGCGGCGGGGGGGCGGGCGAGCCTTGCGGATAAGATTTACACGGTCGTCGCATGAGGGTGCGGCGGCGTGAAAAGACCCCTATCCGCAGACCCCTATCCCCGACCCTTTCCCCATAGGAAATGGGGAAAGGGAGGAAGAATGGGGAAGGAGCAGAGTGGGGAAAGGGTGAGCGTGGGAGAAACAAAAAGCGAGCTGGGAGACAGGAAGTGAGGTGGCAAAGGGAAGAAGCGGACAGTCCGACAAACCGACAGGCCGACAGAGTGGTTTTAGCAAATTAATTAAGCTCTTTGAAAGACTGGCGACGGCGCGGATCAAGATCGAGGAATTCGAGAAGATCCGGAACCAGCGGAAGACCGAGGCCGATCAGGCATTTGAGACGGCGGCCAAACCGCACAAGGATGTACTGGAGGAATTCGAGCCGCAGGCGGAAGCCCTCTGCGAAGCGCATCGCGATCAGATTTGCGGGGAGAAGAAATCGGGGATCGTGGGACCGGTGACGGTGTCTTGGAAGAGCGGCCCGCCGATTCTGTTGACGACGAAGGGCGAGGAAGTGGACACAGAATCGCTGCTGGACGCGGTGATCACCCTGGAGCTTTCCACGCGGTCGGGGAAGTTGCGCGAGAAGATCGAAGCGTGCATCGAGCGCAAGCCGAAGCTGCGGCTCAGCGAGCTGAAGAAGCTCGACGAAGAGACGCTGGAGCGGTTAGGCGTGAAGCTGGCGTCGCGGGAGCAGTTCAGTTGGAAGCCGAATGCGGAAAGGTGAGGCCGACCGAAAGGATGAAGGCGGAAGGATGAAGGATGAGGCCAGCCGCAAGTCTCGTCCTTCGTCCCGCTCGCTTGCTGATCCGGCGCTGTGGCACGTGGTAGAGATGCTGGTGAACGGTGAGATCCGGGTGGCGCTGGCGAAGCTGAAAGAGTTCGTGGCCGGGGAAGATTATTTGATGCAGCACAGCCATGCGAATCAGATCCGGCGGATAGAGGAAGTGTTTGCGAGGTTGACGGGCCGGGACGCGTGGCCTACGGATTTTCAGCCGTCGGAACTTATCCATTGGCGGGGAGTGCTGGGCGGGATTCTGCATAGCTGGCCGTTGAAGTTCGCCATCGAGGATCTGAACGCGACGGCGCGGGACAAGCGGAACCTGCTGTATTATCTCACCGCGGAAAAGGGACAGCGCGCCAGCCGGTGGGACATGAAATTATGCGACCACCGGGAAGCGAAATGGCAGGAAGAAAAGTCGCGCGAGCGGCTCGAGGCGCAGGAATTCTTCGGGGACATGGATCTGCCGGTGAATAAGGTGAAGCCGGAATGGGTAATCAGCTGCGAGCAGCAGATCGTGATTTACGAAGGGATACTGACGCAGGAGAGTTTGAGCGCGGCGGACCGGCGGATGTATGAGGGCTATATTGAGAAGATCAAGCAGCAGTTTGCGCAGCATGGGTTTTGAGACCTCTATCCCCGGCCCTTTTCAGACCCCTATCCCCGGCCCTTTCCCCATAAGATATAGGGAAAGGGAGGAAGCTCAACCCCCATCCCGACCTTCCCCCACCACGTGGAGGAAGGAGAGATTTTAATCGGAAAGACAAATGCCAGACGATAGGACTCCGTTGACGGTGCAGAGGTTTTTTCTGCTGACAAAATACTGGCGCGGCGAGCATTTCACGGCGGCGGCGTTGTGCTATTCGAGCAACGCGGACGTGAACGGCAAGGATAATCTGCCGACGGCGGACGAGCTGAAGCTGATCGAAGAGTTCTGTGTGGAGTGTCTGGATCCGGTCCGGCGGGCGTGGGGAAAACCGCTGGTGGTGACGAGCGGGTTTCGGGATCCGGAAGTGAACGATCTGGCCGACGGCGTGGCCACGTCCCTGCACCTGTGCCAGAAGGGCTGTGCGGCGGATATAAGGCCGCAGGGCAACGATCCCGACGATAACGTGCGGTTATGGCTGTGCATCGCCGATTGGGGCTTGAAGGGCACGCCCGTGCCGTTATTCGACGAAGTGATTCTATATCAGGGGAGAGTGCACGTGGGCTGGCGGAGAGCGGGCCGGATGGGGGAATTGCTGGAGCGAGTGAATGGCAAGGATCGGGCGGTGACGGTGGGGGAGATGAGGCGACGCCTCAAAGGATGAAGGATGAAGGCGGAAGGCGGAAAGGATAAAACACATTCTAAGCGCGGCACGGGGGCTGAGATCCTTCGCTGCGCTCAGGATGACAAGTCAGGGAAAGGAGCTGGGGAATGAATGGTTTGGTGATTGGCGGAACGATCATGCTGTGGAGTGCACTGTGCGTTCTGGCCGGATGGAAGGCGCGGGAGTATTTTCACGGTACGGATCATCGCGCGGGGCTGGCGGAAGATTTTGATTTTACGAAACTGCGCTCGGCCACAATGAATTGTGGCCCTACGTCCGAGGTGCGTCATGGATAATCTATGGTTCTGGCCGCTGGTGGTGGTGATCGCGGCGGGATTGACGGTGATGGTGCATCCGCTGCTGAAGAGACGATGAACAAGCATGCGGACGATTTACAAGTATCCATTGCCATTGCCGGTGATAGGGGATGAGATTATCATCGAGGCTCCGATCAGACGCATACTGCTGGTCAATGTCCAACGCAATCAGCTTTATCTCTGGGCGGAAGTAGATACGGATCGGCCAGCTTTAAGGCACCATTTCCGGATAGTCGGCACGGGGCACGAACTGACTTTCCCCACAGATTGTCCTATCGGCTCGGTGTTGTCAGATGAAGGGAAATTCGTGTGGCATGTCTTCTATCTGGGCACGTCGGGCAGGTGCCCCCAAGATGAAAACCCGAGAGGTTCTGGACGCCCGCGCAGACGCGGTGTCCAGAATGACAGCGTTTAAGGAATCGCTACCCGCGTGCACGATTCTGGAGGGGGATTGCCGGGAGTGGCTGAAGCAGATTCCCGATGGGGCAATTGATCTGGTGATCACGGATCCGCCGTACAACATGGCGTATCAGAGTAACCGCCGCCAGAACGGCCGGAAGCTGCCGAAGATTCACAATGATAATTTGGACAAAGTGGCGTGGACGAATCTGATGTACCAAATCGCGCGCGAATGCAGAAGAGTGCTCCGTGATGACGGCCATGCCTATGTATTTTGCAATGCACAAGATCAGGGAATGATGCTGAGTATCTGGGGTGGCACGGGGCCGTTCCGCTGCGAGCGGGAGATTGCCTATGTGAAAGGGGTCGGCACCGGCAGCCATAACGGGTTCCGGTCCGGCTGGGAAAAGATCCTCTTCCTCAGACCCTTATCCCCGGCCCTTTCCCCGACCCCTAACCCCGGCCCTTCCCCCATAGGTTATGGGGGAAGGGAGAGACAACGGCTGAAGGGTCATCCGTCGGATGCGATCTGGGTGGGGCGAACGGTGAAGACGCACCAAATTTATCCGGCGCAGAAGGATCTCGTGGCGCTGGCGGAGATGATCAAGTGGTCGAGTGACGAAGGGGACGTGGTGCTGGATTGTTTTGCGGGATCGGGATCCACCGGCGCGGCGGCGCTGAGCGAAGGCCGGAAGGTGATCCTGATCGAATCGAATAAAGCGGCGGCGGAATTGTGCCGGAAGCGGATGGGGATCTACACGGAAAACGTGAAATTTGAAATTTGAAACTTGAAAGCGGGAAGATGAAAGCCGAAGTCATAGACAATTTTTTGGCCTCCTTGACCGATGAGCAGTTGCGGATTCTGCTGGAGATCGAGGAGAATCCGGGTATTGACGATCTGCCGGGGGAGGACGCGGCCAATTATTTGTACAACGAACTGATCGAGAGAGCGGGTGGCTGATGAAGAAAGGAAGTAAGCCAGCAAATCCGAAATCCGAGTCAACCAGGAAGAACTTCGTGCTGGGAGAGCATCATCTGGATCTGGCGGGGTTCATCCTGCGGGAGAACGTGCCGACGGATGAGCAGATCATTGCCTTCATGCAGCGCTTACGTCCGGGTCTGACCGGCAAGAATCTGGAGTCATGGATTTGCAAGCTCATCGAGGATCTGCGGGAGAAGAAGATCGTGCGGGACATCGGGAGAGTGGGAGAGCAGAGATTCCTGGTGCGGCCGGGGAAATATCTTCCGGCGGGGATTTGCAAAAAGTGCGGGTGCACGGAGCGGTTCGCGTGTAAGGGAGGCTGCTCGTGGGCGGATAAAGAGCATCGGCTGTGCACGAGGTGCGAGTAATGGCTTTCCCTTTTCCGAAGATCATCTGCCTTTGCGGATCTACACGCTTTACCGATCAGATGCTGATCAAGGAATGGGAACTGAGCAAGCAGGGGTTTATCATTTTGTCCTGGTGCGCCTTGCCGGATTCCTACTTCGGACAGAACGACAAAACGCATGTCGCTGATCGGGAGGGCGTCAAAGAGATGATGGATGAACTGCACAAGCGGAAGATTGATCTCTGCGATGAGGTCCTGGTGCTGAATATCGGCGGCTACATCGGCGAGAGCACCCGCAGCGAAATCGAATATGCCCAACGGAAGGGAAAGCCTATTCGCTATCTGGAGGTGGCGTGAAGACCCCTATCCCCGGCCCTTTGCAGACCCCTAACCCCGGCCCTTCCCCCATAGGTTATGGGGGAAGGGAGCAGAAGTACGTGGAATTTGCGGGGCTGTGCGGGATGTACGGGTGGGAGAGAGATCGAGACCGGGAGAGCCAGAGACCGGGAGACCCAAAGAGCTTAGATCGGTACTGCTTGAGACGAGAGGCAGCGCGGATGGAGATTACGCGCGCGAACGTGGAGAATTGGGACACCGAGATGATGGTGAAGATTTTGAAGCGCGGGTATGTGGAAGCGGATCCGCGATATGGGAATGCGACGGAGATGAACCGGCCAGTGATGCCGAAGCTGGTGCCGAGTGCGGAACTGGCCGCGATCGTGGGGCCGAAGCCGCTCAGGATGTCGGACGCGACGGTGAAAGTGTGGGAGTATATCAAGGCCAAGGATTTGCTGGTGGATGGGGCGCAGGGACGATACATCCAATGCGATCAGACCCTCGCGGCGATCATGCTGAAGGGCGGGTGCGAGGAACACGAAAGCAGTTTGCGGCAGCTCAGCGCGGCGCTCAAAAGGCATTTAACCAAGGTGGACAAAACGAAATAGGAGCTGGGGAAGATGATTGTCACGGAACATTGGTCGCAAAAGAGCAGTCCGCATAATCCGAAGCTTGAGCCGAAGACGCAATATATCCACGTCACGGCCCTGGTGACGGACGCGGAGTATATTGATCTCTATCAGCGGTTTGAGCGGAATCATCCGGTGTCGGTGAAGATCTGTGGATTCAAGTATGAGGGCAAGATCAAGGGCTCGTTTACGTCGCGGCACATGTCGAAAGGGACGCTGGAGCAATCCGGGATCCGGGAACCCATGCGGCAGGTCGCCTTTGAACTGCGGATGCCGCTGCCGGGGGGAGAGTGATATGGGCGGTTACATCGAATACGAAAATGGCGAGAAAGAACTGCAAACGTTTGCCACGCGGGAAGAAGCCGAGGCTGCGATGCGGAAGCTGGAAGGTCAACCGGGAATCAAGCAGACGACGGTGTACGGTCCGCAGAATGTGGGTGACGTGGTGACGATGCGCGACGGCACCCGGTATGAAGTGCGGGCGGATGGTTGGCGGAGGGTGAAATGATACCGATCATTCCGCTGCGAACTTGGAACCGCCTCATCGAGATCGGATGTCTGCGCGGAACAGGAGAGGATGGAATCGGGGTCGTGCGCGATCTGACAAGCCTACAAGAATTGAACTATGGGGTTAATAACGGCCAGAAGGTGGCGCGCGGCCAATGATCGGGGCGGCGAGGAGAGTGCCGACGGGGCGGAAAACATCGCGAAGTGGGTCCTCGGTTCAGACCCCCCCCGTCCCCCCCGCGGGCGCGGAGGGGAGATTGCGGGCTCGGATTTTCATATTGTGCAAGGAGTTGGGGTACACGGACGAGACGCGGCGGCTGGTGGCCGGGAGTTGCCGGGCAGACAAGCGCGAGAGCATGCAGGGAATGAGCGCAGTTGAGCTATGGCGGATGCTGGAAGTGCTCAGCCGCGAAAAGCTGAAAAGCCGACAGGCTGAAAAGCTAAAAACAGACGAGCAGCGGGTCGAACGGCTGAAGAAGCACCGGCGGGTGGAGGATGACGGGAGCGAGTATGCGAGCGAGCGGGCGCGGCACTGGCTCCGGATCCAGGCGACGGTATTGTGGGGGCCGGAGGAGTGGCAGGAAAAGCTCGGCAAGTTGATTTCGCGGATGATGCCGAAGCCGCCGCCGAAAGAAGCGTGGGAAGTGTCCGGGGGAGGGGACGAGCAAGACCCAAAGACCCAAAGACCCAAAGACCCAAAGAGCGGACGGTTTGTGATTCCGTGGGACAGCGAGCGGTTTCCGAGGAGACTGCACTGGGAAGTGACGGAAGCGGTGAAGCAGATGATTATCCGGGCGGCGCGGGATCCGGGGAGTGCGGTGAATGTGCGGAGACGGAAGGCTGAAGCTCAGACCCCTATCCCCGGCCCTTTCCAGACCCCATCCCAGCCTTCCCCATAGGTTATGGGGAAGGAGCAGAGTAGGGAAAGGGAGTGACAGACTCCTATCCGGCTTCGCCACCTTTCCCCATAAGTTATGGGGAAAGGCCGGGGAGGAGGCATGAAAATTCAAGATGTCGGGATTAGACGAGGTTAGGCGGTAAGTATGCAGGATTGAGACGATCTTTCGCGCGCGCGGGAGATTTTTTTTGTGTAAAGTGAGGACGTACACCCTCAACCGTTCTGCCGCCGTGGCACCCAGCTCGCGCGGCGGCGGGGCGGTGCTTTCAGGGAAAACGAAAAATGAAAAATGAAAAATAAGACTCCTATCCCAGGCCCTTTCCCCATCGTATGGAGAAAGGGAGCGATGTTGATTCTGTTTTTGTGTTTGAGCGTTTTGGCGTGGGGGCAGCAGCGGCATGACCCGCGCGTCGCCACTACGCTTCCGGTGGATCTGGATACGTCCGGTTTCCGCACCGGCACGAATTACGGTCACACCAGTTTGGCCACCTGGGTACGAACATCGGGGGGCGGAGGTGAAGCGGACTGGATCGGATATATACACGAGACATCTGACAGTATCGCCCGCGCGGCTACGCGCTGGGGGACGCGCGCGGATTCAATTAGTCAGTATGTGTGGCTCTCAGTAGATACGTCGCGCATGGATTCTATTGTTCTGCGAGCGATTATTTCAAATATCAATGACCCGGACGGAGGCTCGGCGCAGGACAGTACTGGCCATGTGATTTTGTTTCAGCCAATCACCAATGCGTGGAATGCAACCACGTTTGGGGCTACATCGCATAGCGCAATTTCAGGCTTAGCCTCACAAGTTCCTGCCCGGAAAGACTGTACCCGTACCTTTGCCGGGCCAGCCACGATCAACGGAGCGTCGGCGCAAGGGTCGTTCAATTATACGGGTTTGGGAGATGGCGACACGGTTGTTATTCGGTTTGCAGAGGGATCGGATGCGCTCGCCTATGCAGATTCGATATTGCGCTTAGTGACTTTCCTGCCCTTGATTGCGCAGACGGTTTGCGGCTATGACTTTGAGGCGGACTCGTCGGATTCAGATGATACGCTGCAATATTTTCAGTTGCAATATCTTGCGGCGGAGGTTTACTGGTCGGACTTGAGCACTCCGGACACGGTAACGACGGTGCTCAATTTTGCGACCATGACGCCGGCGACGAATTTGACGTTTCCGGTGGACGGGGACGGGGTGTGGCGGCTGATCGTGCACATTCCGGCCGAGTTGAGATTAGCCGGGCATTCGCTGGTGATGCTGGTGCGAACGGAGTGGGGAGACACGGACAGTTTGAGTGCGGCGTATTTGCCCTGGCCGCAGCGGACGGCGAAATCGCCGCTCTACGATGAGACGGGCGCGTTGCAGAGCGCGACGTACGACGTGAAATTTGACACGGTGACGATGGGTTCGGCGCCGTACGTGGTATCGTGGCGGTCGGGCACCGGCGGAGTGGATACCGTGGTGAGCGTGGCGGCCGGCGCGCACGGGTATTATGTGAGCGACGTTCCGACGGCGAATTTGGGCAGCGCGACGTATATCGAGCGCTTCGACCCGTTAGCGAGTTATTGGTGGGACTTTTATTTCCGGGGGACATTCGGGAGCAGCCGGAAGTGGGTGACGCCGTTTTTCGTGCCGAGGCGGCAGTAATGGGAAAGCTGGTGATGGTGGGATTGCTGTGCTTTGGGCTCAGTGCGCAGGCGGAGATCACGGAGCAGCACCTCGGTTACCTGTTCAACGTGCGTTCGACGCGTGACCAGGACAGCGACGGGATTACGGACGCGCGAGAGACGTGGCTGAAGATCTCTACCGAGTATCCGGCGTGGGACACCATGAAGGTTTGTTCGGTTTATACGAAGAATATTGCCACCGCTAACGTCTCGCTGGACTGGGCCGGGAACGAGATGATGTACTGGGATTTAATGCACCGAGATTTCGATACCGACAGCGTGATGGGATCGGACAGCGATGTAGATACGGCGGGTGGATACCGCTATCTGTTGCAAGATATGGCGACCTGGCTGGATGATAATGGATGGTGGGATACGATTACAGTGTGGATTATCGGGCCGGGGATTGCCTTACAGTTGACCGGGGATGGGAATTGCGGGTTGACGAACGCGGGTCAAGGTAAGGTGAAGAGCGTAGATGATGCAATTATTGTTTACCTGGAGATGGGAGTCGAGGATGACGGGCATATCCTGGCCAAAGGCATTCGCCGGCATAATACCGGGATCTGGACGAATCCCTGGTGGAACAGTGGAATCAGTTTCGATCCCGGCATCAAAACCAGTTACCGCGTCTATACGAGCGGGAATTGCGGCACGCCGAGCGGGGGGACGTGCCAGCCGAGATTCATTACCTGTCGTTTGAATGCACCGACGCAGGGGCTGATTGATCTGATGATTGAGCGTGCGGCCTCGGAAGATACGGCGATGACCTGGAATGGGACATCCTGGATTGCGAACGGCTGGGCAGTGATTGACGGGGATTCGGCGAGTACGGCACCCAGCCTGATTTACAGTCGTCCTCTTTATCCGGGCGGAGCGGATTTCCGCACGGACAGCTTTCGGACGGCGATGGTGGATTTATTCGGCTGGAGTAAAATCCTCCGCGATACGATCACGGGCACGGTAGGGCAGAACCCGGATGCGATTGAGCAGCAGTTAGGGATCGGAGCCGCGCAGACGCTGACGACGCCGGACAGCGCGCTCTACTACCATCATCTACATAGCTACAACACTCCCCCGCAGACGACAGACGTGCTGTATCATCTAACCTTCCCGGTGAAGAGCAATGCGGTGTATATTCAATGGGCGAGTTTCGGCTGCCCGTCGCTGTTAGATACGCTGGCGCGCGGCGACGATCAGCCAATGATTATCGAAGCGATTACGAACGGATTTGGCGCAGCTATTGGAGCGTGTTACGAGTCACACTCTTCCGGATCACCGTGGTTCTGGCATTTTCCGGGAACGATGCGCTATGCGGACGCGACGTTTGCGGAGGCGGCCCTGAGCGCGACGGCGAATTTTGGGGCGACGGTACGACTGGGATTTCCGCTGTTGCCCTGGCGGGTGACTCCGGCCCCGGAAGAGCCGCAGCCGCCGCCAGAGCCGGTGCCCTTGCCGCCCGGATTGTTTGCGACGAACCGGAGTATGGCTAATGCGGTGCTGTCTGAGCGGTGGGGGGCGTGGAGAAAGTGAGCGATGCATAAGACGTTATTATTGCCGTGGCGGACGGCGTTGACCGTGATTTCGAGGCTGGATTAGGGATGCGCAAAATTCTCAATCTTCCATTGCGGTTTAATCTCGATCCTGATTTCCAGTTGGAGACCATTATTGGTCAGGGCCTGGAGGCCGGGGCAGACTCGTTTGTGCTGGAACAGTACGCCAACGGGATTCCGTTTTTCGGTCGGCCGGAAGATCCACTGCATCCATACGAAATCGCCTTGCGCACCCGCATACAGACACAGGTAGATCGGATTCAGGAGGCCGGTGGTGAGGTGGGCTTTGCGGCGCAGAACTTCACGAAGAATCCTTACGGCGATGTCACCGCCATCCCGACGCGAACTTATAAAGGCGGGATCGTATCTCTGCGGCAAAAGGTCATCTTATCCCGGGGACAAGTTTATACTCAAGGTGTAGAACTGCCGGAAGATTTTCGCCTCTACGAGGTCTGGTTATACGTGCGGCGCGGCCACGTGCGTCTGGATTGGATGTGGCATGAACAGGAACGGAAAGCGTTATTTTACGCCGGATTAACCGCCCGACCCGTCATCTACCGCCTCACCGTGCATTCCTTAGATCGGCGCGTGTGGGGACTGCGGTTGGCGGCCAGTGAAGATTCGGAAGTGGATTTAGCTATCATACGCGAGCGGGTCCCGCTACCGATTGAACTGAGAAGCGATTCGCAACCTTTATCCGGGTGGGTGAATTTCATCGGGCGGCCGGCTGACCGGGACGAGGCGGGCACCATCGTTCCGGGAACGGGTACGGAATTTCTTCACTGTCGTTCGCCGCGGTTGGAAAACCGTGATGCGAGACGTAAGCAATATCAGATTACTGACCGTATTAAGGAAGCCTTTCCCTCCTGTGATTATTTCCGTGCGAATCTGGACGAAGCCGCCAATGTCGGGTGGGAAGCTACGTTTTTGCGGCAGGAAGTCAGCAGCGGGGCCGCACTGGCTAAAGATTTAGTAGAATTCGCGTGCCACCAATTTGCTCTGACGGGCAGAAATCTGTTAGCGGATGCCGACATGTTTGTGCCCGGTCATAACGGGAACGAATACTCCCGTACCTGTAATCCGCGCAACGGCGGCTTCGCAGATGCGCTGAAATATATTCCCGTGGAAGCGCCGATTGATCTTCTGTATTGGAATGAGATGAAGGATACGGCGGAAGCGCGCGCGCGAGTGGCGGCGGACATGGAGCTGCTGCGGGGTCGGTCGGTGATCGGATGTTTTGACGTGGACGTGGACCAGCCGGCGGATTATTACGAGCCGTTCACGTCGCAGTTGTCGGGGATCTGTTTATTCGGCTGGGATCCGGGGCGGTTTACGGAGAAGCGGATGCGGACGTATTGGGAGCGGTACTGAGAGTGAACGCTGAAACGCAGAAACGCTGAAATGACAGAAAATATGGTAACGATTCCGATCTGGCTCGCAGTGATTCTGATCACCGTGTTGGCGGGCGCGCTGGGCTGGGTCCTGCGGACGGTGTTTCAGGTTCTCAAGGATCACGACAAGCGGCTGACGGAGGTGGAGACCGTGATTATCGAACGCGAGAAAGTCTCCGCTCAGCAGTGGGGCCGGGTGGAGAAGGTGCTGGATCAGATCTGGCACGAGATAAACGAACTCAGGAAGCAAGCGTGAAAAACAAATCGTATCAGCGTTTCCGGCTGACGTCTTTGCTGGTGCTGGGATTTTTCGCGGTGCTGGGCTACGCGCTGTACCTGCGACTGGACAACGTGATCGAGCCGTTGATTACTACTCTGACGGCGGCGATGAGCATGGCTTTGGGCATGTGGTTTCACCAGGCGGCGCAGGAGAAGGAGAAGGGAAAGAATGGCGAAGCTTGATCCGGCGGTTTTGCGGCAGAGCACGATTGCGGTGAGTTTTCCGGGCGGCGGAGTATTGAGCCGGGTGCTGGGGTTTTTGATTGCAGTCTATCAGCGGAATTTGGCGCGGAATGAGGACGGGAAGCTGTTGGCCAAGTATCGCGGCGCGAGTCACGTGATGTGGAAGCGACGTGGGGAAGGATTGAACGACTGGTTTTCGATGGAGGAGCGCGGCGGGGTCGAGCGGCCGCTGAAGCCGAAGAAAGGTCAGCGAATTGTGTACCTGGAGATCGCGGACGAGATCCGGACGCTGCTGACTCCGGAAGCGTGGCGCGGCGGAGAAGAGGAAGCGGATTGGATGATCGGGCAGGCATACGATGTGCTCGAATTGCCGCAGTTTCTGCTCAATCGTTTTGCGGAGGTGACGGGGATTCGGTTGCGCATAGATGCGGAGAAAGGCACGGTGTGTTCGACCGCGGTGGCGCACATCATCGAGCGGATGACGGATGCGGCGCAGGCGCCGTCGGTCTGGGGCACGCTGATTCTAAAAGACATCACGCCGGCGCATTTCTGCAACCGGCCGGAGACTCTGAAGATTATTGGAGACTGCACGTATTGATCCCTAATCTCAGGCCGCTTTGCTGACCCCTATGCCAGCCTTCCCGACCTATCTTCAGCCCTTTCCCGGACCCCTATCCCCGACCCTTTCCCCATAGGATATAGGGAAAGGGAGGAAGAGGGGAGAAAGGGAGAAAGAGATGAAAAAAAAGTCAACCGCCAAACGTAAACGCCCATCCCGGGAGCCGAAGCGGCCGGTATTGAAAGCGGGCTGGCGGCCGCCGCGGAAGCCGGGGCCGGTGCCTCGCAAGGTGACTACCCCTACCCCGGCCCTTCCCCACCATGTGGAGAAGGGAGCGGACGTTCGGATTGTGGCGCGGCATTCGCCGAAGTGGCACCAGTTCAATGACCAGGCGAGATTGATCTTTGTCGAACAGCACAAACCGTTGTCGGAGATCGGCAAGCTGCTCCCGGTTTCGCTCGCGGCGCTGGAGAAATGGTGCCGCGACGGGCGGTGGGTACAGCAGAGGGAAATGCTGCGCAGCAGTCCGCAGGGGCACGTGGAAGACGTGGCGCTGATGCTGGCGCAGCTGATAGAGAATGCGAAGGCATATGCGCGGCAGAGCAAGAAACTGCCGGCGAATTTCTTTGACGACGTGGCGAAAGGCGCGAAAGCCATTGAACTGCTGCGCGGCGATTCGTTTTTCAATTCGCACCTGGTGCGGGTGCTGGAGCTGTTCAAGTCATTCCTGGAGACGACGGGGAAGAAAGATCTGCTGGACCAGTTCAGCGAGATTCTGAGTCCGTTCACGGTGTATGCGATGAATGCGGGAAAGTGATTGAAGATTCAACCCCTATCCCCGGCCCTTTCCCCACCACGTGGAGAAAGGGAGAAGAGATGAAGATTCCGAAGAAGCTCACTGATCGACAGGCGCTGGCGCGGATTGAGCAATTAGCGGCGCGGATCCGGCGGAGTGCGACGCGGCTGCCGGAAGCGGAGCGCGAGCAGCGGGTGGGGCGCGCGGAAAAGGATTTCTGGTTCTTTGGCAAAACCTATTTCCCGCACTACATGAGCGCCGCGCCGGCGGCGATGCACTACGAACTGGTCGCGAGCTGGCAGGCGTGGGACGAGGTGGAAGTGGACCGCCTGCCGCGCGGATTTGCAAAGACGACTTTGGCACAGATATTTGTGGCCTGGTGCGGAGTGTTCAAGCAGAAGCATTTCGCGCTGTTCATTGGCAAGAGCGACGAGACGGCGGCGGAAACGGTGCAGGCGATTGCGGTCGAGTTCGAAGTCAACGAGAGAATCATTCAGGACTTCGGCGAGCTGAAGACGGCCGACTGGAGCGACGATCGCGGCTACCGGTTGAAGACCGGAATGTGGATGCTGCCGGTGGGACGGGGAGGAGTGATTCGTGGCCGGAAGAAAGGCGCGCACCGTCCGGACCTGGTGATTGCGGATGACTTAGAAGACGAAGAGTTGGTGCGCAATCCGAAGCGCGTGCGGCAGCTTTTGAAATGGTGGCTGCAGGCGGTTTTGAATACGATGGCGGCGGGCGGTAAAGCGATCTGGCTGGGAACGAGCCTGCACCAGAAGAGCGCGCTGGACATGCTGCTGGATCCGGAGTGGGCTTACGAAACCGGGCAGGAACCGCCGCAATGCGTGCGGCGAAGTTATCCGGCAGAAAATCCCGATGGTGGGAGTGTGTGGCCGGAAGTGTGGCCGGATGAGCGGTTAGCGGCGCAACGGGCGAAGATCGGCAGCACGGCCTACAATCAGGAGTACCTGCATAAGGCCGAGATGGCGGGCGGAATGTTCCGGCGGGAGTGGTTTCAGCCCTATACGGAGTCTGAATTACCGCGGGAGGGCTTGGTGACGGTGGGGGCGATTGATCCCTCGGTGAAGAGCAAAGAGACGACGGATTACAAGGCGCTGCTCGTGGTCTCGAAGCATTTGCCGACGCAGAACTATTATCTCCGGCACGCCTGGATCCGCCACGACAGCGCGCTGAGTCTCCTGAAAAAAATGTTTGCGCTGCACGGGTTGTTAAAACCGTTCCTTTGGCTGCTGGAAGCGATCAGCTTTGCGCTCTTGTACAAGGATCTGATCAATCAGCTGTGGCCGCGATTCGGCTTCCGGCCGCCGATGAAATATATTGACCAGCAGGGACTGCCGAAGGAAATCCGGATCCGGAGAATTGAGCCGATCGCGGAAGCGGGACGGATTTACTTTATGCCGGGGCACAGTGATCAGAATCTGCTGATTGAGCAGCTCTGTTATTACCCGAGTCCGGGCATGGCGGACGACGGACCGGACGCGCTGGACATGGCGCTGACTCATCTGGAGCCGATGCGCGCGGCGGTGAAAGCGCGGCCGGCGGAACGGGTGGGCGAGAAGAAGGAGAGTTTTGTGGGGGCGTTGTGAAGAAGGGATGAAGGATGAGGGATGAAGGATGAAGCAGAAAAAGGAAGTGCGACATTTCTATCGCACCCCTGAAAATCATTGAACTTTTTGAAAGGGAAGACGGCGGGCGGAGCCGCCGAATAATCGCATGGCGGTTTTATACGATTATCTTGGGCATGAAGTAAAGCAGTTGAAGGTGCCGACGGAACGGGCGGGGGCCGTGCCTTTGCACCAGCGCTCTTTGTCCACAAGTACGCAGTTTACGACGCCGGCTTCGATCAAGGCGGCGTGGAATGCGGCGCGCAGCGGCGACGTGCGCACGCTGATGCAGTTGGCGCAGGAGATCGAGAATGATCCGCACTGGGGCGGACTGCTGCGGAAACGCAGACTGGCGCTGACGCGCCTGCCGTGGGAGGTGCAGCCCGGAGATTCGCAGAGCACGGACACGAAGATCGTGGACGACGTGCGGGCGATGGTGGCGGGCTTGAAGCTGCGGCACGCGCTGGCGCACCTGCAGGAGGCGATTTTCAAGCCCTTTGCGGTGCTGGAAATTGTGTGGCGAAACGAAGGCAACCAGACGAGCATCGTGGCGCTGGAGAAGCGCCTCGGCACGGAGTTCAATTTCGACTACGCGACCACCGGCGAGCAGCTGCGGCTGATCACGCAGGCCGGAGATACGAAGGGCCAGCCGATCAATCCGCTGCAGTTTGTGGTGCGCCGATCGACGGAGACCGGCTCGCGATTGATGGCGGAGGGTGGGTTGGCAAGAAGTTTAGGCGGAAGATGGCTGTTAAAAATATTTGCGTTGCAGCAGTGGATGCAATGGCTGGAGCGCGACGGGCGGCCGGTGCTGATCGGGAAGTATCCGCAGGGAACGAGTGACGAGAGCATTCGCGCGCTGAAAACGGCTTTGCAATATATCGGCCCGGATGCGGCGGCGGTGATCCAGGATGATATGGAATTCGAGATCAAGGAAGGGATCAAGAATTCCGGGCGAGATGTATTTTCGCCATTTGTGGATAAGCTGGACCGGGACGCGGCGATTGCAATTGTGGGGAATGTGCTGACGAGTTCGGGCAGCGACCAGGGCAGCGGATCGTTGGCATTAGGGCAAGTCCACAAGGAAGTGGAAGACCAGCTCATCGAAATGGACGCGGCCGATTGCAGCGAGATCATCAACGATCAACTGATCAAGCCCTATGTGATTTTCAATTACGGCGAGCAGGAAGTGTATCCGCGGTTCGAGTTGCAGGCGAAGCCGGAAGCGGATGTGAGTGGTGAGCTGACGCTTTTGCAGGGTGCGCAGCAGATGGGCCTGGGTTTGACGGCGGGGACGGTATCGCAGCGGCTAAGAATTCCGCTGGCGCCGAATCAGGATGAAGACGATGTGCTGGTGCCGGTGACGCCGGGCGGATTCTATCCGTACAATTTGAACCCGGACGTGGCGCCGTTATATGATTTGGAACCGACTCCGGTGAACGCCCCGGCGGGCGTTCCGAATCCGCAGAGTCAAGCGGCGCGGGCGAAGATCCGGGAAGCGTTTAAAAAAAAACTCTGAGTTCAGACCCCTATCCTAACCTTTCCCCACAGGTTGTGGGGAAAGGAACACGTCTGCCGAACGATCAGCAGCGGGCGACCCCTATCCCTGCCCCTTTCCCCACCACGTGGAGAAAGGGAACCGCGGCGAGCAGTCTGCCAAAAGATCAGCAAGTTGCCGAGTCGCTCTTTGAAGAATCGTTAGAACAAGGTGCCGATGCATACACGGACTATGCGAAGGAATTGCAGAGGACGGTGCGGCAAGCCGACAGCGCGGAGGCTTTCGCAAGACTATTGCGCGAAGCGACGCTGCCGCGCGGGTATCTCGGTGGCGTGGGGAATGGCGTGTTTGGTGCGATGGCGCTGGCGGCGAATGCGGGGATTCTGAGTGTTCGCAGGCGGCGAAAACACATTCTAAGCAGCGCACGGGGGCAGAGATCCTTCACCGCGAAGACGCGGTTCAGGATGACAAATGCAATGGTGGTGGCGGCGAGTGATGCGATTGTGGAAGAGTATCTGGGACGGAACTGGGAACTGGATTTCTTCCGGCAGCGGGCGTTCGTGATGGCGCACGTGGACCAGCAGAGTATCTTAGACGAGCTGAAGGAAGAGCTGGCAAAGGTGCTAAGTGGCGGCGGGACGTTCACGGATTTTCAGGACAGAGCTTATGAGCTGCTGAGCAATCCGAGCCCGGTGCACCTGGAGATGGTGTACCGCACGAATATTCAGACGGCCTTGAATGCGGGCAAGTTCTACGAAGGCATGGATGCGATCGAAGAACTGCCGTACTGGGAATATGTGACCGTGGGCGATGATCGCGTCCGGCCGGCGCACGCGGAAATGGAAGGCAAGATTTACCGCAAGGATGATCCGGTGTGGACGGTGTGGTTTCCGCCGAACGGCTTCAACTGCCGGTGCAGTGTGGTGGAATGGGATGATTTTTCTTTGAAACAGGAACGGCGCGCGGCGGAAACTGGTGGCACGATTCCGGGCGGAATTGACATCGGGTTTGGACAGAATGCCGCGCTGATCGAGAGCCTGGCCGCATGGGCGAAGCGCGAAAAGTTCATTGAACGGTTCCCGAAAGACTATGGACTCGGGCCCCTATCCCCGGCCCTTTCCCCACAGGATGTAGGGAAAGGGAGTCTCGGAGAGATACGAGATGTGCAGGGACAGATGCGGGCGGTGCCGGAAACGGTGATCACATCTTTGCAGCAGGCGGGACATAAAGCGGCGGCGGAATTTATCGAGGCGACGATCAAAGGACCGGCAGAAATCTGGACACAGCCGGGCGGCGATTACGCTTTTGTGCAGACGTTCGATACCGATGACGGCGTGCGGAGTGTGATTGTGAAGGTGATGGGCGACGTGAAGGACGTGAAGATCGTGAGCGGGAATGCGGATAGCTACCGCAGAGGGGTGCTGCTGTACCGGAAGAATTAACCCCTATCCCCGGCCCTTTCCCCACCACGTGGAGAAAGGGAGGAGGAACAAAAGAGATCCTTCACCGCAGGCTTGCGGTTCAGGATGACAATTCAAGGATAGAGCATTCATGCAAGATCGCAAGCAGATATTCGAGAAGTTCCAGGCGCTGAATGCGCATGTATGCGCGGCTCCGATGGAGACCGCGCCGGATGCGAGCGGCAAGGAGCAGCCGAAGGAATGGGTGCATCTCCTGCAGATCGGCGAGTGGGCTTTGCCGCCGATGATGGGCGGCGCGCCGGTAATCACGGATCAGACGTTCGATCAGATGCTGGCGAATTTCGCGCGTTATCAGACGGACGTGTTGTTCGACTGGGAACACGAGAGCTTGTGGGGCAGCACGCGGGCGGCCGGCTGGATCAGCGAACTGAAAGTGGAGAATGGCGGGTTGTACGGCAAGGTGCGCTGGACGGAGATGGGGTTAGCGGATATTCAGAGCGAAGCGTACCGTTATCTGTCAGCTGCCTGGTCGAACAATTTCACGGACCGGAAAAGCGGCAACAACGTGGGCGCGCGGCTGTTGAGCGTGGCACTGACGAACGATCCCTATTTCATCGAAACACTCGAACAAGAACTATTAGCGGCAAGAGGAGGACAGGAAATGGACATCAAGAAACTCGCGGCACTGTTGGGTCTTCCCGAGACCGCGACCGAAGAGCAGATCATGACCAGTGCGAAGACGCACAAGGAAAATGCCGACAAAGCGACAAGCCGAGAAGCCGACAGCGCGATTCTGGCGGGCGTGCGGCACGAATTGCAACTGCCGACGACGGCGACGCAGGCGGAGATTCTGGCGAAGTTCACGGCTGTGGAAACAGACAAGAACACGCTGGCGGCCCGCGTGAAAACTCTGGAAACCACGGTGGCCGCGGGCGCGGGGAAGTCATTGGTGGACGCGGCGCAGGCCGATGGCAAAATTGTGGCCAGCACGCGCAAGTGGGCGGACGAATTCGCGACGCGGGATCCCGAGGGCTTCAAGACCTGGTGCGCGGGCGCACCGGCGGTGATGCCGCCGAAGGGACCGGTGAGTCCGCCGCTATTGGATGCGAACGGCAAGGCGACGGTGACCAAGGCTGACCGCGATCTGTCCGCGAAGACGGGTCTGAAGGCGGAAGATCTGGCGGCGACGCGCGTGCAGCTGGAGACAGCGGCGGCGTAACCAGACCCCATCCCAGCCTTCCGCAGACCCCTATCCCCGACCCTTTCCCCATAGGAAATGGGGAAAGGGAGGAAGAATGTGGAAGGAGCAGAGTGGAGAAAGGGAGAAAACACATTCTAAGCTAAGCAGGGGGGTGGAGATCCTTCACTGCGTTCAGGATGACAAATAAGGAAAAGGAGAATAGATCGTGGCAGCATTAGCAGCGGATCGGAATACCAAGTCGCGGAATGTGGGAAATTCGCTCAGCCATCCGGTGGCGGCGACGACGGTGATTTACGGCGGCAGCCTGGTGATGCGGAATGCGGCGGGGAATGCGATTCCGGGCGCGGACACGGCGAGCTGCCAGTTCGCCGGCGTAGCGAAAGACCAGGCCGACAACAATCCCGGCGCGGCGGGCGACACGTACGCGCAGTGCTGGACGCAGGGCGAGTTCAAATTCGTCAACGGCGACACCTGGACGATCGCCGACGTGGGCACGGTGGGCTACATATCCGATGACCAGACGGTGGCCAAAGTGGGCACGACCACGAACGACGTGGCGATCGGCCCGTGCATTGATGTGGACAGCGACGGGGTGTGGTTCCGCATCGACGGCTACGCGTTCTAACGCGGCGTAACGGACAGCGTTTTCGATTCAGACCCCTATCCCCGGCCCTTTCCCCGACCCCATCCCGGCCTTCCCCATAGGTTATGGGGAAGGAGAGAAGAGGGGATAAAACACAACAAATTAAACCGGAGACATAGACCGTGATTGTCAATCTGCAGGAAAAACTAAAAGAAGCGATGGTGGCCGTGCTGACCGCCTGGAACGGCGCCATGACTTCGGTGAAGACGACGCTGGCCGAGTGGGTGACGGTGATCCCGTCCACGACGAGCGCCAACAACTACCACTGGGTAGAGCTGCTGGTGCAGATCCGGAAGAAGATCGGCCCGCGCGTGATCGGGAATTTGCGCGCCCAGAAATGGACGGTGGAGAACGAGGAGTACGAAGGCACGTACGGGATCCGCCGCACAGACCTGGAGGACGACAACTTGGGGCTGCTCGCTCCGCAGGCACAGAATCTCTACGGCGTGGCGCAGAACCACTGGGAGAGTCTGGCCTTTCAGGCCGAACTCGACGGATTCAGCAAGGCGTGCTACGACGGCCAGTTTTTTATTGACACGGACCATCCGGCGCTGACGGACGACGGCACGACGGTTTCGAATCACGGCACGGCGGCGTTCGACGATCAAGGCGTGGCGCTGAAAGAGGCCGTGGAGACCTTCTGGTCGATCACGGGACCGTCCGGCGAAGTGCTGGATCTGGAGCCGTACGAGGTGCACGTCGGGCCGTCGAATTACTGGAAGGCGCTGGCCTTGTACGAAAAGTCATCGAAGCCGGGCGGCGCGGGCGAAGACAACGAGCTGAAGGGCCGGTACAAGCCGCGGATCAACCCGAAGTTCGTGGGCGCGTACGCGGCCTACTGGACGGTGCTGGCGCGCTTCCGGGGAACGAACCTCGGCCCGATCGTGGTGCAACAGCGCCTGCAGCCGGAGTTGGCGACGACCATGATCAACCAGAGCGGCGGGAACGACCTGGGAATTCCTTCCGAGGATTACCAGATGTTCAACAGCGGCGACGTGCTGATCGGATCGCGGCAGCGCGGCGCGGCGACGTTCACGTTCTGGGCGCTGGAGTACGGCAGCGACGGTAGCGTGGCGTAGTCGAAAACTTGAAACGTGAAACTTGAAACCTGAAAACAGACCCGAAGAGGGGGAGATGAGTGTTCCTTGCACGGCATTCATCTCCTCCATCCGGGTTTAACCGGGAAACGAAAGATGAGCCTATTGCATCGGATAGATTGGCGGCGCGGTAGCCGAGCGCACAGCCGTGCGGCACTACAAGCGTTGCTGGTGATGGTTGTGCTGGTGATCACGTTTTTGTTCGCCGCGCCCGAGGTCGCGGTGGGGCAATCGCAGGCGGCGACGGAGTGGATCCACAAATACCAGGACGGCGTGCTGGAGAGCGAGACGCTGGTGAACAATGACACGACGTCGGCCGCGTATATCCGCAACCACTGGACGCAATACTGGGCGAGCGAAGGTTGGACATTGGAGACCTGGGGGGATTCGGTGGCGTCGTTCGGGGTAGTGGATACGACGTTCTGGCAGGAGCGACACCGTTGCAGTTCCGATACGACCCTCAGCTTCAGTGCCTGGGCGACGGTGGATACGGTGGTGCTGGCAGCCGGCTTCGGCTCGCCGACGGTGCATTATTTCCAATACCTGAATCCGTTCACGACGTTCAACTGCCTGCCGTATCAGACGCAGTTCCGGGCGGTGACGAAAGATGCGAGCGGCAAGATCAAATGGCATTACCGATTACATCGGTACGGGCCGCGGGGAACGATTACGTACTGAGTTCTCCCTGAAGCTCAATGCAGGGACACTGGATTCGGACCCCTATCCCCCGGCCCTTTCGCAGACCCCTATCCCCGACCCTTTCCCCATAGGATATAGGGAAAGGGGGGAAGAGGCGGGGGAAGGTGCAGATCAGGGAAAGGGGCAGGGAGCAGACGATCACTAACAAACGAAACATGAAACCGATCAAGTTTATTTATTGCGCGAACCGCCTGGGGAATGCCTACCTCCGGGGAGTGACGACGGCCGGCGAGAAGCTGTCGCATCCCGGCGGGAAGGGCGTGTTCTATTTGCTGCCGGGTGAGGAAGTGACTCCGGAGCAGAAGGAAGAAATCTCGAAGTACCACACGGTGGACTGGACGCGGCAGATTGCCGAGTCCGAGCTGGTGGAGATCAACCGGGATCCCTCGCCGGTTTTGGCGACGGTGATGGAGGTTACTCCGGTGGCAGTGCCGGCGCCGGTGGAAGTGGGCACGTCTGAGGTGACCCCCCCTAAAATCCCCCCCACTAAAGTGGAGGGGACAGAATGGGATGAGGTGCCGTATGCGCAGCTGCAGGAACTGGCGAAGAGCGCGGGGCTGGAAAAGGTGCACGGCGTGAGCCGCGCCGATTTGCAGGCGTACCTGATTGAGAAGCAGGTCGAGGTTCCGGCGGCGGAGTAGGACCCCTATCCCCGGCCCTTTCCCCATAAGATATAGGGAAAGGGAGAAAGCGGAGAACGCATGGCGTATATCAGCAGTTCGGATTTAAAAGGTCGGCTTTCGACGAAGGAACAGATCCGGCTGTATGCGGACAAGACGCTGCCGACGGATCCTGAGCCGGTGGCGTTAGACACGAACATTCTGACGCCGCTGATCAACCAGGCGTCGCTGCTGATGGACGGCTATTTCCGGCGGCGGTACACGGTGCCGCTGGGCACGGCGACGAATGAGATCAAGCGCTACTGCCTGGACATCGTTACCTACTACGGTTATCAGCGGCGGGGTTCGATTCCGGAAGCGATAGACAAGGACTACGATCGGGCGATCAAGTGGCTGAAGGAATGCGCGCGCGGCGAAGTGGATCTGGGACAGGAGCCTCCGCCGACCGCGAACAGCACGCGTACGATTGAAGTGACGAGCACGGAGCGGAAGTTCACGGACACGACGATGCAGGGGCTGCTGTGAGTAACCCCCATCCCCCAGCCCCTTTCCCCACCGCGTGGCAAGGTAACCCCTATCCCCCAGCCCCTTTCCCCACCCTGTGGAGAAAGGGGGGAGTAGGTTGATTATTCTGCGGGCGAATCAGAGTTCGTTTGGGCGGGCGGTGAATGCGCTGACGGTTCCAGTGGAGAATCGCGGGCCGTTGATGACGAAGCTGGCGGCGGATTTAGAGCGCTCGGTGAACCGGAATTTCCGGGAAGGCGGGAGACCGATTCCGTGGCCGCGATCGCGGCGGGTGATCAGCGGGCGGGGACAGAAAACTCTGATTCATACGGCGGCGCTGTTGAATTCGATCCGGCGCAGGCACACGGGAGACAAGGCGACGGTATTCACGGCTGACATCCGCGCGCGGATCCACGAATTCGGGGGCACGATTTTCCCGCGCGAAGCGGGGGCTTTGACGATTCCGATTGATCCGGCGGCGGAGAACCGGAGCGCGAAGACGTTTGAGAATACGTTTTTGTTGAAACGGGAAGGGAAAGCACCATTGATCATGCAGCGACTGAGTGACGGCGGAGTGCGGCCGTTGTATATATTGCTGAAGAGCGTGCGGATACCGGCGCGGCCGTTTATGACGCCGCCGGAAGAGGATCTTTTGAAGATGGATCAGAGAGTACTCGATCATATATCTAAGGTGAACCCCTAACCCCCAGCCCCTTTCCCCACCACGTGGAGAAAGGGGGGAGTAGGAATATGGCGAGTAAATCTTTGCAGGTGGAGAACGCGATTCTGGCGGATCTGGAGAATATGTCTCCGCGGCCATTTTACATCGAGCGATTCGAGGGGCCGTTCAGCGAGGAGGTTTTGGCGCGGTGGCTCGCGGGAGTGCAGAAGCCCAGTGTGGCGGTATTTTACAGCGGCGGGCCAAGGGATCCGGGAAGCAACAGCGAACGGGGCGCGGTGACGCGGATGACAGCGCGGTTCGAAGTCTGGATTATCCACGACCGGCTGCGGGGCTATGAGACCGGGATGGTGGAAACGGGCGGAGTGCAGGATCTTTTAGATGCGTCGTTCGTGCGGCTCGCCGGATCCCGGGTGGGACTGGTATGGATCAGTCCTCTGGAATTCGTGAGCGAGGATCACGTGGCCACGGAAGAGAGCACGGGGACGATGGTGTGGAGCCAGATGTGGAAGACGGACTTTATCCGTTAAATTTGAAACCTGAAATTTAGGAGAAAGATCATGAGTCCAGCAGCGGATGCGGATCTGCAGATTGTGAGTTCGCGCGTGCATCGCGGCGGCGGCAACGTGTGGATCGTGGAATACGACGCGACGAAGGATCCGTACCAGCCGCACGCGTCGCTGGATACGGCGGCGATTGCGACCGCGACGACGCTGAGTTGTTATCGCGCGGTGGCGTCGGGCGACCTGCACGTGCTGAATCAATTCGGATCCAGCGGGACGCTGGACATTGACATTTTCGCGCAGGATGCGGCGGCGGAAAACAAAGCCTTTTCCGCCCTGGCCACGAACGATTTCACGATCACCGCGCTGACGACGGGGCGCAGCGTGGGAGCGGTGGTGAAGCTTTTGGACGCGGCCGATTACACGATCACGGACTGGAAGAACATCGGTCACCTGGGCGGCACGACCTTGCGCGACGCGACGCCGACGGAGCACACGTTTAACGAGAAGCGGGAGAAGGTGGCGGCGCACGACGGCGACCGGGACATCGGCCTGGTGACGGTGATGCTGCAGAGCACTAAGTTCGAACTCGATTTTCTGACCAAGGAGGCGCGGGGGCTGTTTTATGCGCTGAAGTATGTGGTGGACTACGGGGCGCTGGGCAAGCAGATCGTGGTGGCGAAGTACGCGAAGATCGTGTCGAATATCGAAGCGCCGTTCGCGTCGGACCGGGACACGCAGTTGTCGGTGACGTTCGAAGTTCTCAAAGATGGCACGAGCGACGAGTACCAGATCTATCTGGGATAAGTCCTAACCCTCAACCCCCATCCCAACCTTCCCCCACCACGTGGGGGAAGGAGGAAGAGTGGAGAAAGGGAGTAGAAGAGAACAGACCCCTAACCCCGGAGCCATAATCAACACGGCTCCTGATTCAGACCCCTAACCCCGGCCCTTTCCCCATAGGATATAGGGAAAGGGAGTAGCAGAGAAAGATGATTGACAAAGCGAAGCAAATAGCGACGTATGAGGTGGGCGGGCGGGTGCTGTACATGCGCCCGCTCACCTTGCAGCAGCGGCAGGACCTGGAGCGGTGCGAAGCGTGGCAGCAGATCACGGTGACCTCGAAAAGCGAGAACACGATGAACGTGATGCTGACAGCGGAGGTGCTGGCTCCGATTTGTTCGATCGTGCTGACGGATGAGGCCGGCGGCCCGGTGACGGTGACGGTGGAGGAAACGCGCCGCTGGAGCTGCGACTTTGCGATGGAGCTGAACGAGGATTTTTTTTCTTTGAATCCCAGATTGGCAGCCTTCTTCACCACCTTGCTGATCGCTACCCTGAACTTGCCGGGAGCGGCGGCGAGCCTCAATGGAAAGGCGGAGATTTCTGGGAGCACCTCAGCAGCCTCGCCAGCGGAGGCGACATCACCAAGCAGGCCGTCGTGATGAAAATGCGCGCGGTGGACGTGCTGTATTTTGTGCTGTGCAGTCCGCCGCTCCAAGCCTACAAGCGGACAAGCTGACACACTGACACACTGACATGCAGATCCCATCGCAAAGAAGGCTCCTGATACAGACCCCCCCTAACCCCCCCGCAGGCGGAGGGGGACAGACGCATGCCTGAATCATCGCGCGAATTAAGTTACTCGATTATTCTCGACCAGAACGGGCGCCCGTTCGTGAAGCAGGTCGAGAGCACGATGGGGGACGCGTCGCGAGCGGGCGAGAAGCCGGCGGCGAAATTAGGCGCGACGCTGGGCCGGGTGATCACGACGGGCACGCTGGTGCGATTGGGGACGGCGGCCTTTCTGCTGCGGCGCATGGGACTGGCGGCCACCGAACAAAGCCCGGCGGTGCAGAAATTATCGCGCGACGTGGACGTGCTGCAGGGCAAGCTGGGCACGGAACTGCAGGCGGGGTTCGGGAAATTGGCGAGCAGCATGAGCCCGGCGATCCAGGCGTTCACGAATGCGGACGGAAGCCTGCACGGGCTGGTGCTGACGGCGGGAGCGCTGCTGCTGCTGGGTCCTAAGCTTAACAAATTGTTGGTGGGATTGGGCGCGACGAATCCGATCATCATCGCGACGTTTGCGGCCCTGGCGGCGGGGGGAGCGGTGGTCGGAAAATTAGGGCAACAGGCGGCGGAGGTGGAAGCCCGGCTGCGAAAGTTTCAGGAGATTGCGGCGGCGGCTCCGAGCACGGCGGCTCTGGAAGAAGAGATCGAACTGCACCGGCAGCGGATCCTGGAATTGGAAGCGGAGACGCGCGCGCAAGCGGCGAAGACGCAGGCCGAAGCGAGCGACGTGCAGATGAAATACCGGCACGTGCAGGCCAGCCAGTTGCAGACCAATGCGAACGCGAAAGAGATTGCCGATCACGAACAGATCATCGCGGTTTTGCAAACGGAAATACGGCAGCGGGAAGAACTGATTGACAATCTCAATGCGGTGACGGCGCTGGCCGGTCCGGAAACGTCGGCGGACCTGATCAACAGGCTGAACGTGGAGATCGCGCTGGGGAAGACGAAGTTGGGGCAGGCGCGGGACGAAGTGAGCCTGCGCGAGGAAGCGCTTAAAACGCAGTTAGCGGCGTTGAAGGTTGAAGGCGAAGCGGAATCCAAGGAACGCGCGTTATCGTCCCTGGGGCTGCTGGATCGCTTTCAGAAGGCCAAAGATTCGGCGGAGCAGCAAGCTATTCTGACGGAAGCGCGTTTGCAGACCGAGCGGGAGCTGCTGAGTATTCAGTCCGCGTATGCGAATCTGGGCGACCGGATCACGGAGCAGCAGAAGAAGCAATTGAGCGAGGCGCAGCATCGCGCGCAATTGGTGGCGCAGATCGCGGACGCGATCGCGGAGCAGGGACCGATCGAAGAGTTGAATTTAGCGCGGGCGCAGTTGCGGGCGTTTCTGGAGGACGGGCACAAGGAGACGGAGATCCAGGTGCTGGAACTCAAGAAGCAGATCGTGGAATTGGAAGCGAAACAAACCGCCTTCGTGGAGCAGCGGGCGCAGAGCGAATTAGAATTATCGCGCGCGAAGTCGCAGCAGTTCGAACAGGAAAAGCGGGAAGCGGAAGCGCGGGAACAATTCGCGCGGGCGGTGGGCATCAGCGTGTCGCGGCTGGGCGCGGAGAACGAAGCGCAATTTCGAGCGCAACGAATTCAAGATCTGCGCGAGGAGCTGCTCTTAGAAAATCTGACCAACAATGAAATCCTGCTGCGGGCGCAACGGATCAACGAACTTTCGCAGGTGGATGAAGCGGCGGCAGAGAGACAGAAGGCGGCGCTGAACGAGTTGATAGGCTTATTGCAGCAGGAACGGGACGCGGCGAGCCAGATTCCGCCGGAATTAAGATTGATCGGCCAGGCGGGGGAACAAGCGTTGCAATCGCTGACGAGGAATTTCGTGACGGCGTTCACGCGCGGGAAAAAAGAAGCGCAAGACTGGGGCGAGGTGGTGCTGTCGGTGATCGAGGATATTATCGCACGGCTGTTAGTGGCGGTGCTGCTGAAGAGCATTGTGAGCGCGTTCAGCCTGGGAACGGGCGGCGGATCGTTGATCGGCGGACCGCTGGGGGACCTGATCAATCCGGGCGGCGGGAATGCGGCACGATTTCCGGGCGGCGGGCTGCCGAATTTTCCGGTGCCGCAGTTGGCGGGAGCGAGTTCGTTCGGGGGATTCGGCAGAATGGAACGGGCGATCCAAGAGATGCGGGCCGACATCAGCGCGCTGCGCTCGGAAGGAATTGCGATCACGGGTCAGGGCACGCTCTCGGGGAACGACATCCGCTTTTCATACAAGCGGGCGGAGAGTTCGGCGGGGAACCGGAAGCTGTGAAGCCTAACCCCGGCTCTTTTCGGACCCCTATCCCCGGCCCTTTCCCCATAAGATATAGGGAAAGGGGGCAAGGATCAGGATGTGGGAATTAGAGATTGACGGGGTGCGGCTGGGGCCGACGCAGTTCGGGAAGCCGAGCGGAGTGCGGGTGGGGTATCGAGGGCCGACGTTAGGTTCGCGCGAGGCGGGGAGCGCGGATTTCACGGTTTTTCATCCGGAGGATCCGGCGCGGCCCAGTTACTGTCAGCGGGGCCGGATCGTAGATCTATTCCACGGTGGATTGAGGATGTACCGGGGAGTGATCGCGCAGGTGACGGATCTCCGGTATGCGACGCAGCTGGGCACGCGGGAACCGGCATCGCGGCTGAGCGAAATAGAGGCCGGGATGCCGACGGTGAATTTTCAGGCGAATCCGGACGGCTACGTGTATTACGACGATTCGACGGAGTGGACGATTGCCGGGCGGAGACAGCATCCATTCACGATCCGGACGGAGGGGAGTTTCACGACGGATCCGCTGTACTACACGCAGTTGACGCGGGACTGGCTCTTTGACAGTTATGAGTACCTGGGGCAGGGCAGCAGCGCGATCGCGCGGCGTTCGATCTTGCACACGGAGTTGACGCTGACGGAGATTGCGGAGCGGGTACGCGACCAGGCGAATGCGCTATATCCGGGGCTGATTATGGGGATTGACGTGCAGCTGAGCGGAGTGCGCAATCAGTTGACACGACCCCTGCACACGCCGGACGAGCAGTTCGTGCATCAGATCTGGAACGAGCCGGAGCAGCGGCAATTTTCCGGCGGGCTGTTGACGCGGACGATTTTCGGCAGGCGATATTCGTTCGCGTGGATTGAGACCGGCGAGGAAATACGGCTGTATCAATTGACCAATCATTCGCGGGCGGTGCCGCTGGGGCGGATTCCGGTGGTTTATGACCCGAGCTGGGAGGGGATGTGGGTTTCGCCGGAAGTATCGGGCCGGCCGGAGGCGGTGTTTTACCGTTTGTTCATCCTGGCACATCAGTTTGGTTATGAAACGCGGGCGGAAGTCTGGATCGTGCCGCTCAGTTATCCGCGCACGCTGGAGGCTGAGGATGAACTGGTGCATGAGGTTACTGAGCGATACGGGGACAGCAATATCGCCGACGGTCCGGCGGCCTATCTGCAATGGGATCCCGCGCAGAACGACTACCGGTTGACGACGGTTCCGAATGCGCGGCGGCACACGGATTCCTTTCGGAGCGACGGGCGGTATGCGGTGAACGCGAACGGCATCGTGGAATGGAACGGGAATATCCTGTTGGAGGAGCACGCGATTGATTTTCGCGGGGGGAAATTAAGCGACGTGCTGCACGAGTTGACGATCGCGAGCGGGGCCGAATGGTGGGTGGATTCGGGAGGCGTGCTGCGAGTGGAGCGGGTGGACCGACCGGTGCGCACGGAAAACATCAACGGGATTATCCTGTCGGATATTCCGACGGAACGGGACGCGGAGCAAGCGGAAGACGTGTCGTTTTCGGGGATCGAAACGAACGAGATTTACACGCGGCTGATGAACCGGGAGTTGAAAGCACTGGCGGGAGAGCACCAGGCGGTGCGGCGCGACATTTTGATCGCACCTCATTTGCCAACGGTGCCGGCGTTGGGAGCGCGGCTGCGGCTGAACGGGACGGAAGGCGGGCGGATCGTGGCCTACGAACCGCGCGGGGAGACGCTATTTTTGGAGACGGAGAGCGCGCCGGCGGCGGCACCACCGGAGCGGCTGGAGATCGAGATCACCCTGGACACCTATCTGCGGGCGGACCTTCCGACGTCGAACTTTGGGACGCTGAATACGCTGTTCGTGCGGCAGGGCATTTTGGCGCAGCTGCGTCGCATACTCTTGAAGGCTGATTTGTCGAGTTTGCCGGTGCGGGCGCGGCTGAGGCTTGCGGAACTCTGGGCGAGGACGCTGGGCAGTGCCGGGGCCGAGGGTTATGTGGAGGCGCGTCCGGTTCTGCAGAACTGGACAGAGACGGGAGCGACCTGGAACACGTATGACGGATCGAACGCATGGACGGCCGCGGGCGGGGACTACGGCGACGCGAGTGACACGCAGGAGATCATGCTGGCGGGGGGGGGAAGCTGGAGAAAGTGGAACGTGAAAACGATTATCGAAGGGCAGCGTGCCGGTCAGAATTTCGGGATCCTGCTGAAATTTGCCGACGAATCCGATCTGTCCACTCTGCAACGGGGATTTACGAGCGGCGAGGGCAGCAGCCGGCCGAAGCTGGTGCTGGAGTTTGATCTGTGATCTATGGGCAGGGACCACCCGTCGCCAAGTTGATAGATCAGTACGGCGCGCGGATCGCGACGGTGCTGTTAGCGCGTCCGGTGCGGCGGGAGATCAATGGCTTCGAAGAGGTCTACACGAATTTAGGAACGGATGCGACAGGGCAAGAGGTGACGCGGTTCGAAGGGGTGCGGTATCACACGAAACTGATCTACACGTCGCACGCGCAGAACCAGGCGGACATTGCGCAGGTGCTGCGAGTGAAGCGGTGGCGCGGGAACGGCCGCCAGATTGCATTTCAGCCGCATGATGACAATAATTCGATCCGGGCGATCTGTACGGCGACGGGACCGGCGGCGCGCCCGTGGGGCGGCAGAGTGACCGAAGAAGAGATCGTGCTGGAATTGATCGGGACGCAGTTGTTTCCAGAGGAACCGATTCCGAGTCTGGACCGCGTAGGGAGAATGATCCGGGGACGGATCCTCACGACGGTTTGGCAGGACAGCTGACACACTGACACACTGACACACTGACACACTGAAAACGGAAATATGAGCGCAAGACTACCCTACATAGTGCAGGAGGCGGACGGCGACGGGATTCCGTCGCTGGTGATCACGCTGCACCGCACGGCGGACGACACGCTGCTGGACACGCTGACGGAGGTGGGCACCGGCGAGTATTGGATGGAGCACAATATCACCGAGAAATGCACGCTGAAAATCGGCGGCGTGGCGATAGCCGGCATGACGGGCTTCATCTTCGTCGCCGATGACCTGCTGACGGCCGCAGTGCTGGCGAGCACGGCCAACAGCGAGGGGGCCTCGTTGATCGGGATCGAGGACGCGAGTACGCGTTTCACCGGCAGCAATTTGGAGACCGTGCTCGGGGAAATGCCGACCTCGGATGAACTGGCTTCACAGACATCCGGGAAAGGGGCCTCGCTGATCGGAGTGCAGGATGCGAGCGCTTATTACACCGGCGTGACGGTGGAAGCGGTGCTGGCGGAAATTGGGACGATCATGTCGCTGCTGAACGGACTGACGGCGAATGCGGCGGAACTGAATAAGTTAGACGGCGCGAGCGCCAACGTGACGGCCGCGAATCTGAACACGCTGACGGCGGGAGCGACCAGCGACGCGGACGCGCTGCACACGCACGAGACGCTGCAACTGACGACGATCTGGGGCAAGACGACGGGCGGGGCGCGCAGTGATATTGAGATCAGCACGGAGGCGATCAGCGGGAACACGGACGGGGGTGACGTTCTGATTAACACGTCACCGAGCGGGACCGGGCTATACGGAGCGGTGCAGATCCGGACGTCGGATGGAAATTATGACGTGGTGTCACGGTGGGACACGGGAGACTTCGATTACGCGGGAACGTTCAGCGGCAATGCAATTGATCCGGCGGACCCGAGCGCGCTGAAACGCATGCTGCTGGCGATGGACGGCTGGATTCAGCAATTGGCAGGACTGCAGTGGCCGGGATCGGATACGGTGTGGCGAACGCTGTGGCAATCGAATTTCAGCGAGACGCCGGGCACGGTGACGACGAACGAAACGCTGCCGCTGACGGATTTCGATTTTGTGTATGCGCAGACCACAGCGGCGATCATCAAGCGGATCTGGCTGGCCCCGACGGATAATCTGTTTTACGAACTGCAATTGCGGTTCTACGCGAAGGTGAGCGCGGGATCGGCGACGGTGACCTTCACGCACGTGTCCAGCGGGACGGCGGTGGCGGTAACGGTGAGTGCGACGACGGACACCTGGCATACGTCCGATATTATCACGCTGAACCAGAGTTTTGCGAACCCGGAAGAATTCACGATTGACATCAAGTGCGCCGGCGGAACGACGCTGACGATCTATGATAACCTGCTGATCCAGGCGCGACCGTGAGAGAGCTGATCGAGCAACGGATAACGGAATGCGAGGAACGGATCAAGGGGTACGATCGCGCACTGGCGATGCACCGGCAGACACTGATGGATTTGCAGAAGCAAGTGGAGGCAGTGGTCAGCCGACGCGCGGAAGCGCTGGTCGAAATACGGACACTACGGCGATTGCTGGAGGCTACAGATGGGACAGGGACGCAGGAAGGGATTCGGGACGCGGGATCTGTGCCGAGCGGCGGCGCAGCGTCTGCCGGGGATGACAGCGGAACAGGTGAGGGAAATTCTGTACGAGGTGCTATCGGAGGTTGCGAATAGAGTGGCAGCGGATGAGCTGGTTAGCGTGCAAGGGTTTGGGAGCTTCGAGGCTCTGGCGAGTACATGGCGAGAGGATGGCGTTGAACAAAGGAGAGTGAAGTTCAGGCCGAGTCGTATGCTAAAACAAACACTAAATAATAAGCCATAAGCGGTTACTTATGGCCTGACATAGCGCAGAATTTGCATAGCGTCTAATCTAAACGGTTAGACGTTTTTAGTTTGTTTGGCTCTTGATTTCACTCCCGGGGAGAGTTGATTGTCGTCTTCTTACAGAGAGTGCTACAG